>JAANMW010000204.1_pt1 | contig 66155 bp, 49 predicted proteins | sample 7279671 | NCBI WGS metagenome assembly JAANMW01 (sample SAMN14094541, study PRJNA606508) | bioreactor metagenome | isolation source: A lab-scale SPAN reactor treating ammonium-rich wastewater day 247 | place: Ireland: Galway | collected 2017-09-19 | reverse complement strand
TCACCGCCGTGGACGAACTCGAGAAGCTCGCCCTCGCAACCGAGGAGCACCCCACCGAACGCCGCCGCGCGGCAACAACCATCCTCCGTGCCGTCACCGCCTCCTTCAATCCGTCATCACGCTCGCGCCCAGACGGAGCACGCAGCGCGAGCGAGCGCAACACCCCGGCCACGCCTCGCACCGGCTGCGCCTCTCCGATGCCCGCTGTCCCCGGCCCTCGCCGCGCCATGGCGGATCCGTCTCCCGCTCACCACGCGGCGGAACCTTGCGGGTCGCACACAACCTCTCCGAACGACCCGCTCCAGAACTCCGATCTCGAGTCTCCCGCACCCGCTCCTCTCCCGCTCCGCGCCGCCGCGCCTCCGCGTGAGCGCCGACTCCGGAAACTCGTCTCCCCCGACTCCCTCACTTCCCCGTCAGCAGCACGATCCCCAGCAGGATCGCGGCAACACCCCCAGCCTTCCGCGCCGTCATCGGCTCGTGCAGCACGACCACCGCCAACGCCGCCGCAACCGCCGGGGCAAGCGCGAACGCGATCGGCTTGACCCGCGAAATCTCGCCGAGGTGCAGCGCGGCGTAGAAGAAGATCATCGCCGCCGCCCCAGCCACCAGGCCAGACCCGAGCGCGAGCTTGAGCAGCGTCGGTGCGCCAGCCCGGTGCCAGTCCGCAGGCTCGGCCCGCAGCACCCGCACGGCCACGAACCACGCCGCCCACAGCACGGGCAGCGCAACCGTGCTGCGCACCGCGATCGCCGTGATCGGCCCCACGCGACCCGTGTGCAGCACGCTCTTTGTAAACAACTCCCCGACACCCCAGCACACGCCCGCCAATGCCGCGAAAAGGATCGCCTTCATGGCGGTCAGTCTACAGCCACGGGGCGTTCCCCTTGGTCTTTGACCTTCCCATCCCCTGGCAATATCGGAACCGCTCCCGCGTTGGGCTTGGTACCATCCTCTCGAGGAGGCTCCCCATGCGAACCACCCTGGTCGTGATCGCCACCTTCGCGGTGTCGCTCGGGTTTTCCGCCGCGCTCACCCAGCCGGAACGTCAAGGCCAGCCCGGGGGGCAGCGGCAGTTCGGCCAGCAGCCGGAAGGCCGCGTTGGGGGTGAGTTCCTCGCCCACCTCCGAGGCGCGGTCAACCCGACCGAGGAGCAATGGCAGAAACTCGTCGCCAGGCACGACGCCTACCGGGTGGCCCAGCGCGAAGCCATGCGCGAACTCATGCCCCCGCGCGAGCCGGGCGAACGCCTCGCGCCCGAAGGCGCGGATCGTGAAGCGCTCTTCCAGCGGATGCAGGCGGCCATGAAGCCGATCAACGAGTCGTTCCTCAACGACTGCCGCGCACTGCTCGACCCCGAGCAGCGCGAGCTCTTCGACGCCTACGTCACCGAGGCCGACCTGGGCATGCGCATGGGAGGCCTGGGCACGCCGGCCCGCGGCGCGGGCGCACAGGGACAGCGGCCCGTCCGAGTCGGCTCGCCCGCGCCGGATTTCGAACTGCGCAACCTCGCCGGCGAAATCGTCCCGCTCGCCTCGCTCCGCGGCAAGCCCACCGTCGTCGAGTTCGGCAGCTACACCTGCCCGCGCTTCCGCGAGAAGGTCGCCGACTTCGCCAAGGTGCGCGAGCAGTTCGGCGACCGCGTCAACTGGATCATCGTCTACACCCGCGAAGCCCACCCGAGCGACGCCAGGCCCCTGACCGCGAACACCCGCGCCGGCATCTCGCTCGCGCAGCACGCGACCGCCGAGGACCGCGCCAAGGCCGCGGCTATGGCGAAGGACAAACTGGCCCTCGGCTCCGTCGTTCTCGTCGATGATCTCGACAACAAGACGGCGACCGCGTGGGCTGGCTTCCCCAACCGCGCGTTCGTGCTCGACACCCAGGGCATCGTCGCCTCACGCCAGGTCTGGAGCGACCCGAAGGAAACCGAGCAGACCCTGAAAGTCCTGCTCGGCCTCGTGCCGCCAGAAGCACAGCCCGCGCCGCGCAGCGTACCCCCAGGATCGAACCGCTTCTGACCCCGGCGGGTATCCTCCCGCCATGCGCACTCCCTTCGTCGGCGGCAACTGGAAAATGAACACCGACCGCGCGTCGGGCGTCGCGCTCGCCCGCGCGGTCGCGCAAGGAGCGGATGCGTGCAAAGGGGTTGAGGTCGCGGTCTTTCCGCCGTTCCCCTACCTTGGCACGATCGCCGACGCGCTGCAAGGCTCCCGGGTCGCTCTCGGCGCACAGAACCTCTACCACGAGAAGAACGGCGCGTTCACCGGCGAGGTGTCGGCCGCCATGCTCATCGACTGCGGCGTCTCCGCCGTGCTCACCGGGCACTCGGAACGCCGCCTCGTCATCGGCGAGAGCGACGACCTCGTCAACCGCAAGACTCGCGCTGCGCTCGACGCGGGACTGACCTGCGTGCTCTGCATCGGCGAAACGCTCGACCAGCGCGAACGCGGCGAGACGGACGCCGTGAACGAGCGGCAACTGCGCGCCGGCCTCGCGGGGGTCCGCGCGGAACAGGCCGCGCGGCTGGTCATCGCATACGAGCCGGTCTGGGCGATCGGCACGGGACGTAACGCCTCGCCCGCCGACGCCCAGAACGCCCATGCCAGGGTGCGGGCCGTGGTGGCGTCCGTGTTCTCCCGCGAGGCGGCGGCGGCGATGCGGATCATCTACGGCGGGTCGCTCAAGCCGGACAACGCCGAGGCCCTGCTCGCCAGGCCGGACGTGGACGGGGGGCTGGTCGGCGGAGCGTCGCTCTCGGCGTCGGACTTCTGCGCCATCGTGCGGGCGGCCGAGACGAGGGTGGCGAGGCCGATCGCCTAGACTCCCGCCCGGCTCCGCTGGTCGGACGCCGGCATCGCGCGGCCGAAAACCCGAATCATCGATCGACCGCCCGGAGCCAACGCCAGATGCACTCGACGCTGACCGTTCCCGCCCTGCTCGCCGCTTCGCCGATCCTGAGCGGCCTGCTCGGGGTGGCGTTCCTCGGCTGCTCGCTCCTGCTGATCCTGACGGTGCTGATCCAGCGCCCGCAGGGCGGCGGCCTGAGCGGCGCGTTCGGGTCGGGGTCCGGCTCAGGCGAGACGGCGTTCGGCGCGCGGACGGGCGATGCGCTCACGATCGCGACGATCGGATTCTTCGTGCTGTGGCTGGTCATGGCGGTCACGCTGGTGTTCGTCAGCCGGCCTTCGGGGCCGATCCCCGTAACTGCGCCAGCGGCCCAGACGACCGCGCCGGTCGAAGACCTGCCGACGGGGCAGACCCCGCCGCCGACCGCCCAGCCTGTGCCCGAAGTCCCCGCGGCCAGTCCGGTCGATGGGGACCAGCCGGTCCGTTCGCCGGAGGGCGGGGATGAGAGCGGGAACAAGCCGGAGTGATGCGAGGCGCGGCAGAGAGGCTTTGATTAGACTCCGGAGGCGCGTCCGTCCGACGGCGGGCGTGTGAGTCGGGCCGTGGGGTTGGGAGTCGCGCGTGATCCGGAGCATGACGGGGTTCGGAGAATCGTCGTCGCAGGTGGACGGCGTGCATTTCTTCGTCGAGTTGCGATCGCTGAACAACAAGTACTTCAAGGCCGTCATCCGGCTGCCCGAGACGCTGCAGGTGCTGGAGGCGGAGTTGGAGTCGCTGCTGCGGCGTCGGATCAGCCGCGGGACGGTGACGTTGACGGCGAGTTGCACGGATTCGTCGGAGACGGCAGCGCTGGACGTGAACCACCGCGCGCTGGACCGCTACGTGGAGCAGTTGCGGCGTGTGAAGGCGGTGGCGGCGGGTGAGTTGCAGATCGACGTTGGGTCGCTGCTCGCACTGCCGGGCGTCCTGCAGCCGCCGGCGGACGAGGAGGACCGGCTGCTGCGGGCACGGGCGGAGTTCTCGCGGCTGACGGACTTGGCTTGCGATCATGCGATCTCGATGCGCCGGCGCGAGGGGGCGATGCTGGAGGAGGAGTTGCGCCGGCACGCGGGCGAGATCGGGGCGCGGCTGGGGCAGATCGCGGCCCGCGCGCCGCAGGTGATCCAGGATTATGAGGCGAGGCTGCGTCAGCGGATCGACTCGATGCTGGAGTCGGCGGGGGTGAAGGTCGAGCCGGTGGAGTTGATCCGGGAGTTGGCGACGTACGCGGAGCGGACGGACATCGCTGAGGAGGTCGCACGGCTGAGCGCGCACATCGACCAGTTCGGCGACCTGCTCGGCGCGCCGGACGACCAGCCCGTGGGCAGGACGCTGGACTTTCTGGCGCAGGAGATGCTGCGCGAGGCGAACACGATCGCGAGCAAGTCGTCGGACGCGCTGATCTCGCGGCTGATCGTGGAGATCAAGGGCCTGATCGACCGGATCAAGGAGCAGGTCCAGAACGTCGAGTGAACGGGCTGGGCACGTAGGGCGCGGAGCCGCCACGGAGTGGCGGGGAACCCTGGGGCGAATGCACGCCGTGGAACCCGCACGCAACGGCGAGAACAACGGTCGCGACCGCTTCTCGATGGGCGAGTTGGCGGTGGTGTGTTCGCACTACGACCTGGGCGTGATCGAATCGGTGCATGAGTTCCCGCGCGGGTCGCGGCGTGCCCCGAAGGTTCTGCTGCGCACGTCGCGCGGCCCGCTGCTGCTCAAGCGGCGCGCGCCGGGGCGAGACGACCCGCACCGCGTTGCGTTCTCGCACGAGTTGCAGTTGCACTTGCACGCGGCGGGGTTCCCCGCGCCGGAGATCATCGGGACGCGGGCGGCGAACAACACGCTCGTGCAGGCGGGGGGGCACGTCTACGAGTTGTTCCGCTACGTGCCCGGCGAGGAGTACGACCGGTCTGCGGAGGCGACGGCGGACGCGGGCGCGCTGCTGGCTCGGCTGCACCGGCTGCTCGACGGGTTCGTGCCGACGTTCCCCCCCCTCGTGGGATCGTTCCATGCACGCCCCGCAGTCGTCGATGCGCTGCGGCACGGGGGACGGCTGCCGACGGACCCGCGTTCGCGGTCCGCGCTTCGTCAGTTGCGACACCACTACGAGGCGGCTTCGCATGCCGTGGACCGGGCGGGGTACGGCGCATGGCCGGTGCAGGTCGTGCACGGGGACTGGCACCCGGGCAACATGGTGTTCCGGTCGCGGCGCGTGGCGGCGGTGGTGGACTTCGACTCGGCGTGCGTCGCGCCGACGCTCGCGGACGCGGCGGCGGGCGGCTTGCAGTTCTCGATCACGCGCGGGCCGGGCAAGCCCGCGTCATGGCCGGCGGAGCTGGACCTTGGCAGGTTGGGGGCGTTCTTCGCCGGATGGCGTGCCGAGGCGGGTCGTGCGCCGGAGGCGCCCCACGCGATCCCCGACCTGATGGTGGAGGCCCTGATCTCCGAGACGATCGCGCCGATCGCGGTGACGGGAACATTCGGAGGGCTGGACGCCGGGGAGTTCCTGTCCATGGCGCTTCGGAAAGCGGACTGGCTCCGGGCGAACGCCGTGGAGGTGGCCCGGGCGGCGTCCGGGGAACGACAGGCCTGTTGACCCGTGCCGGCGGGCTGCGCAGACTTAGGGATCGGGCGACGCCCGAGGAGGCCGGATGACCGCAGCGACCGTCCGTCGATCGGGTTTGGCGGCCTGGCTGGCTGTGTCGGTAGCGGCGGCAGCGTCCGGGCAGTCGCCGACGCCCCCTCGGGACTTGCGGACGGTGATCCGCGACCTCGACGCGGTGTCGTTGGAGGCTCGCGAGGCCGCGACGATGCGGCTGATGAGCCTCGAAGGGCTCCGTCTGGCGGACATCGAACCGCTGTTGAACGATCCGACCCTGACGCCGGAACAGGTGGCGCGGTTGGACCGGGTAGCGTTCATGTGTTTTCAGCGGACGCAGCGGGGCGCTCTGGGGGTGCAGTTCGGGAACCAGAACGGCGACGGCACGGAGATCGCGGCGACGGTCGGGGGGTTCGATGCCTCGGTCTCGCTTCGGCCGCGGGACGTGGTGCGGTCGGCGGGCGGCGTGAGGCTGTCCGACACGCTGACGTTTCGCGCGGTGATCCTCTCGTACGAGCCTGGCGACGCGGTGCCGCTGGAGATTGTCCGCGACGGGAAGCCGATGCGAGTCGAGGTTCGGCTGGGTCGATTCGCGGACCTTCAGCAGCCGATGGTCCCGGATTACGCCGTGATGGCTCGAGCGTGGGAGTTGCGGCGTGAGCGGGCGATGAAACCTTCGATGGTGATCGATGCGGGGCTGGAGCCGGGCGAGTGGGAGCCGCTGGTTCCGGAGTTGGATGCGCGGTCGTCCCGACGCGGCCCGGTCCGTGTATCGCAGCATCCCGGGCTGGGGACCGCGTTGATCGCCGGCGGCTTGCCCCGGCAGGCGTTGCAGGATGAGGGCTGGCGGGTGGTGGTTCGCCCTGAGGCGCTGGAGCGCGGCGAACGCGATGCGATGGCACGGATCGAGGCGCTGCAGCTGCAGCGGCAGTGGTTCGTGGACCGGATTTTGGCGTTCGAGGCCGCGTTGCGGCAGCGCGACCTGCCGGCGGACCAGCGCGAGGCGCTGTTGCGTCAGCGCGCGGAGACGGCGGAGCAGCTGCGTGATCTCGAGGAGACGATCCGGGCGATCCGGTTCGGGCAGGTCGTCGAGCCGTAGGGGTTATCGCGCGAGTTGAGCGGCGATCTTCGCGGCAAGGGCTGCGCCGTCGGTGTGATTGAGGGGGTGCGGTCGCCAGACGATGCCGAGTCCGCCCGCGCTCTGGCCGGGGAAGCGTGGGATGACGTGGAAGTGGACGTGCATGACGGCCTGATGGGCGTCGGCGCCGTTGTTCTGGAGGACGTTGAATGCCTGTGCGCCGGTGGCTTGAAGAACGGCGCGGCAGATGCGAGGCAGGACGCGGCCGATCGCGGCGGCGGACTCGTCGGAGAGTGCGTCGAGTGTCGCGGCGGGTTCCTTGGGGATGACAAGGACGTGGCCGGGGCTGAGCGGGTTGACGTCGAGGAAGGCGAGGACGTGGTCGTCCTCGTAGACGCGATGGCAGGGGATTTCGCCGCGGATGATCCTGGCGAAGACGGTCTCGGGCATGGGCGAAGTGTACCGGGCCGGAGCTTCGGTAGAATCGGGTGATGAGCCTGGACGCCCCGCCGGAAACCGAGGCCGCGACGAGACGAAGGATTGTCGCCCTGCCGCAGCTTGTGGTGGACCAGATCGCGGCGGGCGAGGTGGTTGAGCGTCCGGCATCGGTGGTGAAGGAACTGGTGGAGAACGCGCTGGATGCCGGGGCGCGGCGGATCATCGTCGAACTCGAGCAGGGCGGAATCGAACTCGTGCGCGTGAGCGACGACGGGTGCGGCATCCCGTCGGCAGAGCTGCCGCTGGCGGTCGCGCCGCACGCGACGAGCAAGTTGCGGGGTGCGGCGGACCTCGAGCGCGTGGCGACGCTGGGGTTCCGGGGCGAGGCGCTGGCGTCGATCGCGTCCGTCTCGCGGCTGAGCCTGCGCTCGCGCACGCTGGAGGAACAGGGTGCATCGGTGATCGAGGTCGAGGGTGGGCGTGCGTCGGAGGTGAAGCCAGCGGCCGGCGCGCCTGGGACGGCTGTCGCGGTGCGCAATCTGTTCTACAACACGCCTGCGCGACGGAAGTTTCTGCGGACACCGGGAACGGAGCAGGCGCGGTGCGTGGACCTGGTTCGGACGCTCGCGCTGGCGCACCCGGCGGTCGGATTCGAGTTGCGTGCTGACGGGCGGACTTTGTTGGACCTGCCGCCGGAGCAGAGCGTGCGCGACCGCGTGCTGGACGTGCTGGGGCGTGAGCTGGAGCGCGAGTTGGTGGAGTTGGGGGGGGTGGGGCCTGAGCCGCCGCCGGGCGTGGCGATCTGGGGGCTTGCGGGTCGGCCGGGCGTGGCGCGGGCATCGCGTACGGCGCAGCACCTGTACGTGAATGGTCGCGCGGTTGCGGATCGGACGCTGCAGCACGCGGTGCGCGAGGCGTATCGCGGATTGATCGACCCGACACGCCACCCGCTGGTGGTGGTGATGCTGGACCTGCCGCCGGAAGCGGTGGACGTGAACGTGCACCCGGCGAAGGCGGAGGTTCGGTTCCGGGATCAGGGGCTGGTGCACTCGGTGGTGCTGGGGGCCGTGCGTGAGGCGTTGCGTGCTGCGGACCTGACGCCGAGCGTGCCGTCATCGCGGTTCGCGGGGGCGACGCCGGAGGCGCGGGTGTCATCGTTCGTGGAGTACTTCGGCCGGCAGGTTCCGGCACAAACGGGGGGACGGTTCTCGTACGAGGCGGTGCGATCGGCTGTGGAGGCGGCGGATGCACCGAGTCCGGCGGGTGGTGGCGTCCCGGGGGCGGGCGCACCGCCGATCGCCGTGCCGAGGCCGGTGGACCGTGCGCTGCAGGTGCACAACTCGTACATTGTGACTCAGGACGAGCAGGGTGTGGTGATTATCGACCAGCACGCCCTGCACGAGCGGGTGATGTTCGAGTTGCTGCTGGAGCGCGTGGCGAGCGGTCCGCTGGAGAGCCAGCGACTGCTGACGCCGATCGTCGTGGAGGCGCCCGCGGAGCGTGTGTCGCGGCTGGCGGACCTCGGGCCGCTGCTGGAGCGGATCGGCGTGGACGCGGCGCCGATGGGGCCTCGTTCGGTGGGGATTCATGCGTTCCCGACGTTCCTGTTTGAGCGCGGCGTGGAGGCCGGCCCGTTCATGGAGGACCTGCTGCACCGGGCGGAGGAGGAAGGCTTTGTGCCGGACGGCGAGGAGACGTTGCGCGAGGTGCTGGACATGATGGCGTGCAAGGCGGCGGTGAAGGCTGGAGATCGGCTGACCGAGCCGGAACTGGGCGCGCTGCTGGACCTGCGTGGAGAGGTGGAGCGATCGTCGTCGTGCCCGCACGGGAGGCCGACGTCGATCCGGCTGACGATCAGGGATCTGGAGCGTCTGTTCGGTCGCTCGTAAGGAGCAGCACGATGCCGAGTTGCACGGCGAGCGTGACGATCCAGGCGGCGCCGGAGACGGTGTTTCGGGCATGCACGGACTTGGCGCGGGCGGCGGACCGCGTCGAGGCGATCACCCGGATCGAGGTGCTGACGGAGGGTCCGGTCGGGGTCGGGACGCGGTTCCGGGAGACGCGGGTGATGTTCGGGCGCGAGGCGAGCGAGGAGATGGAGATCGTCGAGTTCGACCCGCCGCGGTCGTTCGTGATGACGGCCGAATCGCACGGGATGCGGTACCGGACGGCGCATCGGTTCGTGCCCGAAGGGAGCGGGACGCGGGTGGAGATCGAGTTCAGCGGGCGGGCGGTGAGTCTCGGGGCGAAACTGCTGATGCCGCTGGGAGCGTTGATGATGGGCGCGTGCCGGAAGGCGTTGAACAAGGATCTGGCCGACGTGAAGCGGGCGGTTGAGAGCGGATCGTAAGGTTTGCCGTGCAACGGGGAGGGAAGTGTGGTAGTCTGATCGGCGGGTGGCGCCGACACCCCTTGGGAGCGGCGGCATGGCGAAGATCTGCGCCGTCTGTGGCGAGGACTGCTCCGACCGGCCTCGGGTGAAGGACAAGGCAGGGCGGTACTACTGCAAGCCCTGCGAGGCGAAGGCGGCGGCGAGGTCGGGATTTGCGGCCGTGGCTGCCTCTGCGGGAACAACGGCCACGACGATGCTCGCGGCGGACGGGGTGGACGACATCATCCCGATCGAGGACGCGCACGTCGCGGTGGAGAAGGCGTGCCCGGTGTGCATGCTGCGTATCTCCGCAGATGCGGTGGTGTGCGTCCACTGCGGGTACGACGAGCGAAAAGGGATCCAGAGTTCGACGCTCGTGGAGGGGAAGCGCGCGGGCGACGGGCGGGTGAGGCTGCCGTGCGCAAAGTGCGGGTACGACCTGACCGGGCTGCACGCGCCGCGGTGCCCGGAGTGCGGGACCATCGTGGGAACGACGCACCGCGAGCGGATCGACAGCACGGTGTCGCGGGACGTGGCGAGGCAGGAGTACACGAAGCCGATCGTGATGTTCGCGGTGGGGACGCTGGCGACGCTCGGCTACTTCGTGCTGACGGGTCGGCCGCTCGCCATCGTGCCGTACCTGATCGGGACGGCGATGGCGTTGCCCGTGGGCATGATCGTGCTGTGGTTGTGCTGCCTGGGTTGGATCGGGTTCAACGCGCCGTTCCATCTGAATGCGCTGCGGCTGATGGGCATTTATGCCGTGGTGGGCTTCGTGCTTGTGGCAACGTCGTGGCTGCCCTACCGGTTCATCTGGCTCGGCGTGTCGGGGATGATCTACGCCTGGCTGCTTGCGGAGATGATGGACATGGATCGGTCGGACGGCGCGATCGTGGCGCTTTTGACATTCGTGGCGATGCTGGTGCCGGGGTTCGTCGTGCTGACATATTTCTCGTGAAACCCCCTGGGTGCATCGGTCGGGGTTCGGCGGCTGAGCCTCAACTCCGTTCTTCCGTGGCCCGATAGCCCCCATAACACGCCTCTCGCGGGCGTCCGCGCGCGGCATCGACAGGGGGTGCTCCATGTTCACGAAGGGCACAGACGTCTTCTTCACACTGCCCGAGGAGTCCGGGTCGCGGGTGCTGCATGCGGCGAAGGTGGTGGACGTGCGGAACGGGATGTTCGTGGCCCGGTTCGACGAGCCCGGGCTGACCGCGACGCCGGGGACGGAAGTGGCGGTGTTCTTCCAGGGTCGGAACGGGTTCATGCAACAGCCGGCGCGGATCACCGCCTCGCTGGATGAGGGAGCCTCGCGGGCGTTCGGGTTCCAGACGACGGGCGAGGCGGCGTCGTGCGAATCGCGCGAGTGCTACCGGGTGAGCACGGTGACGACGGGGTTCAGCGCGACGATCGAGAGCGAACCGGAGTGCCCGCTGACGGACGTGAGCGCGACGGGGTTCTCGGTGATCTCGGGCGGGAACCACGGGTACGGTGCGGTGGTGGCGGTGGAGGTGGAGTACGAGCGGACGAAGTACGCCGGTCGGGCGCGGGTGCAGAGCATCAAGCCTCTGACCCCGGGGCGGACGCGGTACGGGCTGCTCTGCCTGCCGTCGGACGGTCCGAGGTCGCTGCTGGTGGGGATGCAGCGGATCAGCGCGGCGGTGCAGCGTCAACAGTTGCGCAGGCGGTCGGGCACGGGCTGATCCTCGCTCGCTGCCCAGACGTGCCCCGGCTCGACGACGATGATGCGCACGTGGTCCGCGCCGGCGGCGGCGAGCAAGCGGCGCATCGGCTCGTCGCGGTGTTCGTCGGAGAGTTCGAACGTCGAGTGATGGACGGGGAGCAGGCGAGCACCCGGAGCGGCCGTGAACATCTCCCAGACCTGCTCGGGCGTGGCGTGCTTGTGCTGCCAAGGGTCGTAGGCGCCGATGCCAAAAAGGGCGAGATCAATCGGACCGACGCCGCGGAAGGCGTCGGTGCGTGCGGTGTCGCCTGCGGCGATGGTTCGACGGTCGTCCGAGACGATGACGTAGGAGTTGAAGCCGCGGCCGAAGTCGAGCCAGGCGCGAGCGCCCCAGTGGGCGGGGCGGATGGCTCGGACGGCAAGGTTCTCAATTTCGCGTTCGTCGTCCCAGTCGAGTTCGATGACGTGGCGGAAGCCGCGCGGGATCAGGCCGCGGGTGCCGCGTGCGGTGATGACGGTGGTGCGCGACGAGGCGAGCGCGGCGAGGGTCGGACGGTCGAGGTGGTCGTAGTGGGCGTGGGTGATGAGGATCGCGTCGGCAGGTGGAAGCGTCGAGGGATCGACGGGGCACGAACGGCGGGCGGGGCCGAGCGTGAGCGGGCCGAGGCGAGGCCCGATACGGCGTGAGAAGACGGGATCGACGAGGAGGGTGACACCGCCCTGACGGAGGAGGACGCTGGCATGTCCGAGCCAAGCGGCGGCGAGTTCATGCTCATGCAGGCCGCGCAGGTCTGGTGGCGCACCAGCGCCGTCGGTGCGGGTGCGGGCGACATCGCGGATGGACTCGGCGAGATCGCGGGGGTAGCGGCGAAGGCCCGAAGCGGTCGCTGCGGCGGCGATTCTGAGCCTGCCTGGGCCTGCGTTTGGATCTCGCCGCTGCACGGCTGGATCATTGGGGGGTGAGGAAGCCGGGTCACGAGGCACGGGCCAGAAGCACGACGACCTGTGCCTCGACGGCCTTGCCCTCGCCGATCGGGCCGATGCGCTCGTGGGTCTTTCCCTTAATGTTGACGCGTTCGATCGGAAGGCCCAAGAGGCCGGCCAGATTATCGCGGACGGCCTGCTTGGAGGGTGCGAGCCTCGGTCGTTCGAGGATGACGACGGCGTCGGTGTTGACGACGCGCCAGCCGGCTGCATGGACCCGATGGAGGGCCTCGGCGACAAAGACCGCGGAATCCGCGCCTGCCCAGCGGGGGTCGGAGTCAGGGAAGACCTCGCCGATGTCCGGGCCTCCGATCGCTCCGAGGAGGGCGTCGGTGAGGGCGTGGAGGAGGACGTCGCCATCGGAGTGGCCTGCGGGTCCGCGGTCATGTTCGAATCGAACGCCGCCGATGACGAGGGGACGACCACTCCCGACGGGGGAAAGAGGCTCCAAGCGGTGGAGGTCCCAGCCCAGGCCGACGCGGAAGGCGAGGTCGGACGGGCTGGTTCGGGCTTCAGGCATGGGGTTGAGTCTACCGATAAGTCCCGTGGGAACCCGGCAGAACCGGGCTGCGACTGCCCGCGTAGGCATGGCGGCGCGCCCACGATGAAGCCCCTAGACTGCCACTCACCCAGACGGAGACCGAGCCGATGTCCATGAACCGCCCGGAGACCCGCTCGAACGCTCTTCTTGCGGGGCTGCTTTCTCTCTCGGTGATCGGTGCCGGGGTCGGATGCGGACTGGCGTACCGGCCGTACTTCGATCCGGGCGGCTCGGGAGCGGCGATCGACGAGTACACCTACGTCAGCGAGCCGTACATGCCGCAGACGATCACGGTGGTGGACACACGGACCGGTGAACCGGTGTTTGCGATGGATGTGCCTGTCGGTCAGCAGTTGGTGATCAACTTCGACGACAAGCAGGTGCAGAGCGAGGAGTGGATGTCGGGGGTGATGCGGTGGCGTCTGATGCCCGCGGGGCACCGGTACGGGCGCCTGACGAACCGGATCGCGGTGCCGCCGCCGTCGTCGCGGCGTGTGGACGTGACGCTGCGGGCGTACCCGGAGTTCCCCCCCGGCGGCAAGCCATCCCCGGCGGAAACGCAGGCGGCAGCGCCCGCGAGCACGACCCATACTCCGGTGCCCCCCCCACCTCCTCCGGCGACGCAGGGGGATGCGCAGATGCACGACGTCGGCGGGCAGTGAGCCTGCTGCGGGCGGCAGGGCGGTGGGGTTGATCGGCCGCCGGTTTCTGGTACGCTGGTGCGATGCTCCGGGACGACGCCCGCGGCCGGTTCGGCCGACGGGGGTTCACGCTGATCGAGTTGCTGGTGGTCATCGCGATCATCGCGCTGCTGATCGGCATCCTGCTGCCCGCGCTGGGGAAGGCTCGTGAGGCATCGCGGCAGAGCGTGTGCCTCTCGAACCAGCGTCAGTTGGGCGTCGCGCTGCTGGTGTACGCGGACACGTTCGACGAGTACATCCCGCGCGAGGCGAGCCTGCCGAGCGATCCGTCGTGGCCGCGGGCGTTGAGGCCGCTGGTCGACCACACGGCGAGCTGGGAGGAGCCGCTGCGCGACCGGTACGTGAAGGCGCCGTATTTCCAGGACCCGGCGCGTCCGCGGGACGACCTGCACCAGATTCACTACGTGAACAACGGGCTGTGGTTCGTCGCGTACGACAAGCTCTCGAACAACAAGGCGAAGTTCAAGGAAACGATGCGGCTGACGCGGGTCTTCCGGCCGTCGGAGCGGGTGTACCTGACGGACTACAGCGAAGACAAGAACAACGTGAACTACAACTCGAGCATCCGGCCGGCGGGCGATGACGACTTCGTGATCGCGTTGTTCTACGACGTTCGGCAGGCGATCCACCTGAGCGGGAGCGAGAACCAGCGCCGGGTCGCGCCGCGCCGTCACGGTGTGGGCGCGAACGCATTGTTCTTCGACGGGCATGCGCAGATCGTGCCGGCGGACGAGATCATGAAAACGCTGATCTGGGACGACGGCGACTACGCGCGCTGACGGCCCGTGCTTCGCGTTCAACGGCGTCCGACGGCGAGCGGGTCCGTGCCGGCAACCTGTTCGAGCCGCTGCATGAGGGTGGCCTGGCCGTCGGTGACGTCCCGGAAGAGGGTGCTGCGGACGATCTGGCGTTCGCGCGGGCTGAGTCCGAGCAGCTCGACGTTGCGGAGAAGCCGGTCGATTCCGTTCAGATAATCGGCGGCCTGTGCCCAATCGGGAGACTCGTTGACGAACCTTCGGAAGCCTTCGGGGTCGAAGGCGTCTCCCGGTTCGGCCTCGCTGTAGGCTTCGAGGGCGGCGTTGAGGGTGGAGGCGATGAGGGGGAGTCGCCGTTGGATTTCGGCGAGGCGAGCCTCGTTGCTGTCGCTCTCGCCAGGCGCGTCGCCGAGGACAAGATCGCGATAGGCGTCAAGAACGGCCTGCACGACCTCGCTGGAGAGACGGTTCACCGTGACTTCGGCGCGTGAGACGGCGACAGCGCGGGGGACGTCGTTGTAGAGCGCGCGGCCGATGAGTGCCTCGATGAGCGTGCCGAGGTCGGGATCGCGCGGGGCGAGGCCGAGCTGCTGGAGTTCGTCGCGGGCTGCGCGGCCGACGGCGGTGTCCTGGGAGACGCGAGCGCTCTGCGATTCCCTCGGCGCCGCGCCGGCGATGGCCTCGGAGACGTTCGCGTTGGTCGGTCCGCTGGAGCGGAGGTCAAGGCCCGAGGCGAAGAGGTCCGCGGTTACCGCGCCGAAGGCGCGGAAGGGGAAGCCGGTAACGGTTGCCGAACCGCCCGCGCCGTCGTTGGTAGCGAAGGTGGGGATCGGACCGGAACCGAGCACCTGCGGAACGACGGAGTACGCGATGGACTGGGCGGCGACCACGTCCACGCCGTCGTCGGTATCGACGGCGCCGATGTTGGCGAGGACGGGGCCTGCTTCGCGGGTCTGGATGAAGATGGCGGGGGCGGCCACGTCGATGGTGGTGAGAGCGGTCAGGTCGCCGTGGATGACCGTGCCTCCCGCGGTGAGGGAGATCGCACCGACGGCGCTGAGTTTCTCGTTCTGTCCCATGCGGAAGTCGCCCGCGAGTGTGGCGGACATGCCGTTCGGCGCCCAGATGGTGGCCCACGCGGGGACGCCGATGCGACCGTTGACGGCGCGGGACTCGGAGAACATGAGGTGGAGGTTGTCGAGTGGCGCGGCCGCGCCGACTGGCGCGTGGAACTCGACACGGGCGAGGTTGAGTTGGAGGGGGAGGCCGGGCGCCGTGTCGCCGAGGGAAGGGTTGACGAGGAGCGTGAGCGAGCGAGGATCGGCGAGGCTGTCCACGGTGTCGAGAAAGACGATCGAGTCGGCGAGCGTGGGCGTGCCGAGCACCTGGATGGTGACATCGGAGGCGACGAGGACGGGGACGGCGAAGGTGATGCCGCTGGTGGTGGTGAGGTCGCCGTCGAGGATGACGACGCCCGCGCCCTGCTGGACGAAGGAACGGAGTGGGCTGGTTGCGCCGATGCCGCCGGTGAGACGGACGAAGGTTGCGGCGTCCGCCGTGAGGAGGCGAGGGATGGCGTCAGAGTTCGCACCGGCTGCGAAGAGAATGGTGTCGGCGGTGATGACGTGGTCGCCAATGAGGGTGACGGGGGAGGCGAAGGAGACCGAACCGGAGGTGATGTTGCCGCCGAGGGAGAGGGGGCCGGCGAAGGAGACGGTGGCGGCGTCGAGGGAGGACAGGAGGACGGTCGAGCCGACGCCGTTCTGGGTGAAGGCGCCGCCAATGGCGAGCGGCGCGGTCGGGCCGGTCGTCATCGTGGCGGCGTTCGTCATGGTGGCAAGACCGGCGATGGTGACAGGGGCGGTGAAGTCGATCGCGCCTGCGGACGGTACAAGCAGTGAGGCGAGGGGGACGGCCGCACCGACGTGCTGCGCGAACGTGATGGGGCCTGCCCCCGTGGCGAGCGAAAGCGAGAATGCGCCGTCGAGCGTGCCGCCGAAGGAGATGCCGTCGGTCGCGCCACCCGCGGTGGCGAGCGTGCTGTCAGCGGTGAGCGAGACGGGTCCGGAGAAAGCGATCGAGCCTGTGCCGACCGTGCCGAGGGTCGTGCCGAGGGAGACGGCGGCGTTGTAGTCCTGCGGGCCGGCCGTGGTGATGCGGGGCGGTGTGAACGAGGCCGCCGTTATGGTGAGCGAGGCGGGCGGAGCGGTCGCGCCGACCTCGCTTTCAAGCGAGACGACGGCGCCGGGGGCGCTGATGGCGAGCGTGTGCGGGCCGTCGATGGTGCCGGTGATGGTGACGGTGGCGGGCGCGGTCCCGGTGTTGGCGATCGTGATCGGCGCGGCGAGGGTGACGGGTCCGTCGATGAGGATTGGGGCCTCGTCGAGGTTGGTGAGGTTGCCTCGGAGCGTGGCAGGGCCGGTGAGAGTTTGGCCGAAGGTCGTGGTGATGGACTGCACGTCGATCGTGGCAGCCTGGGCGGTGAACCGGGCGAGGGCATTCGTGCCGCCGATGGCGCCGGATGCAATGAAGTCGGCCTCGCCCGCGGCGACGGCGAGCGAGTGCGGGCCGTCGATGGATTGGGCGGAGACGTTGTCGCCGGTCTGGCCGCGCGTCGTGATCGAGAGGTCGGTGGTGATGGTCGCGGGACCGTTGAGCGTGATCGCGCCGGCGGCGTGTGCGGTAAGATCGCCGTTGAGCGTTGCCGCGCCGCTGTAGGCCTGCGGGCCGTTGGTATCGACGCTCGGGAGCGAGATTGCCGCGGCGGTGGCGTTGATGGAGGTCGGTCGTGCGGAGTCGCCGATCGCCCCGGCGAAGGTGGCCGCGCCGCCCCCGGCGTTGACGGTGAGGGCGTGCGCGCCGTTGGTGGTTCCGGTGACGGTGAGGTCGTCGCCGGGTGCGCCGGCGGTGGCGAGAACGACGCTGCCGGCGAGGGTGAGCGGGCCGTCGATGGTGATCGCACCGGCAGTGAGGGTGGTGAGATTGCCGTTGAGCGTGGTCGCGCCCGTGTAGGCCTGAGGGCCCGAGGTGCGGACGGAGGGAAGATCGATCGCGCTGCCGGAGAACACGACGGAAGCGAGGGGCGTGGTTGCGCCGACGGCCTGCTGGAGGGTGATCGTGCCCGTGCCGGCGGTGATCGGGAGGGCGTTTGCACCATCGACCGTGCCGGTGATGAGGACGTTGCCGGGACCTGTGCCGGTGTCGATGAGCGCGCCCGCGCCGACGATGACCGCGTCGTCGATGGTTACGTTCGTTCCGTCGGTGATGATGGGAGCGTGGAGGGAGGTGGTCGCGCCGGCGCCGTGGAGGAGGAAGGAGGCATTGCCGGTTCCGGTGAGCGTGCCGGCGACGGTGATGCCGCCGCCGGAGGGCGTGCGGATGGTCGTGGGATCGCGGAAGGTGGCGCTGCCGATGACGATGGCGTGGCGGCCGTCGGCGCGGCCGATGGTGATGGAGGAGAAGCCGTCGGCGAGAGCGGCGAGGTCGGTATCGCCCAGGTCGAGCGTGCCCGTGCTGCCGGCGGGCGAGCCGATATCGATCGAGACGGTCGAGGCGGTGGGGCGGAGGAGCAGCGTCGATGAGCCGGTGAATGAGTTCGCGCCGCCGAGGAAGTCGATCTCGTCGGCGGTGAGGGTAATGGCGCGGCTGCCAGCGGCGGCGGTGTTGAGGAAGGCGATCGAGCCGCCGAGCAGTTCGACCGGCTGTGTGAAGGTGACGGGGCCTGCGAAGGAGATCGGGGCGCCGGTGGCAGCGACGTTTGCGCCGATGCTGACCGCGCCGCTGCCAGTCTGCGCGAGGCCGCCGGAGGCGATGACGGGCGCGCCGGCGGCGATGGTGAACTGGCCGGAGTTGGCGGCGGTGATCGCGCCGCCGCCGGAGACGGTGGCGTCGTCGCCGAAGGTGAGCGCGGAGCCGGTGAAGACGAAGCCGGCTGGGCCGGATGTGTCGAGGATGCCGTTGAAGGTGGTTGCGGATTGGCCTGCGGCCTGGGCGAAGGAGAGCGCGCGGAACGCAGCGGAGGCAGTGACATTGCGTGCGTTTGTGATGGCGATCGCGCCGGGGCGAGTGGTACCGCCGACGACTCCCGTGAACGTGATGTCTCCTGCCGTGCCGGCGTTGATGGTGAGGTTCTGGCCGCCGGCCGTGGTGCCGTTGAGGGTGGAGGCGAAGGCGACGTTCGCGCCGGAGCCGGAGTTGGCGGTGTTGATGGTGCGGTTGCCGACGAGGGTGACGGGCCCGTTGAAGGTGACGGTGCGGCTGCTGGTGGCGACGTTGCCGCCGAGGCTGGTTGGCGCGTTGAAGGTGAGCGGGCCGCCGGTGGAGGTCACTGCGCCGCCGAGGCTGATGGAGGCGGTGGTGATGCTTGCGCCGTTCGCTCCGGTGAGGTTGAGCGAGCCGAGGAAGCGGGTGAGTCCCTGACCCGCGCTCTGGAGGAAGGAGAGGGCGTTGAACGCGGCCGAGGCGGAGAGGTCGTCGGCGTTGGTGATGGTGACCGCGCCGAGGCGGGTCGTGCCGCCGACCACGCCCGTGAAGTTGATGTCCCCGGCGGTGCCGGCGTTGATGGTGAGGCTCTGGGCGGAGTCGGTCGTGCCGTTGAGCGTGGATGCGAAGGCGACGTTCGCGCCGGAGCCGGCGTTCGCGGTGTTGATGGAGCGGTTCCCGACGAGGGTGACGGCGCCGTTGAACGAGACGGCGTGGCTGTTGGTAAGGACGTCGCCGCCGAGGCTTGTGGGACCGGTGAAGGTGACCGCACCGGCGGTGGAGGTCACCGTACCGCCGAGGCTGATTGAGGAAGCCGTGATCGAGATGCCGCCGGAGCCGTTGACGTTCAGCGTGTTGAGGAAGGACGTGAGGCCCTGGCCGGCGGCCTGGTCGAAGGACGCCGCGTTGAAGGCGGCGGCGGCGGTGACGTTGCGAGCGTTCACGACACCGACCGCGCCGAGGCGTGTGGTCGCGCCGACGGCGGCGTTGAAGGCCGCGTCGCCGCCGGTGCCGAGATTGAGCGTGAGGCCCTGGACACCCGCGTTGAGGGCGTTGAGTGTGCCGCCGAAGGTAACGTTCGCGCCCGCGGGCGAGCCGCTGGTGGTGTTGATGGCGAGGGTAGTGTCGAGACGGACTGGGCCTGTGAAGGTAAGCGAGTCGCCGGTGGTGGTGATGTCGCCGCTGAGGCGGATGAGTCCGTTCGGCGCCGCGAAGGTGATGGGGTAGGTGACGGAGAGCGAGCCGACGTTGAACTCGTGTGCGCCGGTGCCGACGCGGCCGATGGTGACGCCGGCGACGGTCGATGCGATGGCGGCCATGTCGGTGTCGCTGAGGTCCAGCGTGCCCGTGCCGCCTGCGGGGGAGCCGACGTCGATGGAGACGGCGTCGCCTGTGGGACGGAGGAAGATGGAACCGGTGCCGGTGATGCTGGCCGCGCCGCCGGTAAGGTCGATCTCGTCGGCGGTGAGGGTGAGCGTGTTCGCGCCGAACTGGGTAGCGGCGAGGGAGAGCGTGCCGGAGCCGGCGAATATCTCGCGGTCGGCGGTGATAACGGTCGTGCCGGAGATGGTGACTGGGCCGGCGTCGGCGGTAACGTCGGCGTTGAGGTTGTTCGTGCCGCCGGCGATGGTGATGCCGCCGGGGCCAGTGGCGTTGAGGAAGCCGTTGAGTGTCCAGGTGTCGTCGCCGCTGCCGGAGAGCGTGATGCCGGTGCCGGTGACGGCGGCGAGCGTGCCGGTCGCGCCGGCGTCGTTGGCATCGGTGTCGAGGGCGAGGTTGACAGCGCCGCCCGCGGTGATGACGCCCGCGCTGAGGCCGGTACGCGACTGCACGCTGACGCCGCCTGCGAGGGCGTTCACGGCGGCGAGGGAGAACTGGTTGCCCGTGAGGCTGACGCCTGCCGCGCCGGAGGCCGTAAGGACGTCGGCGAAGGTGGTGAGTCCCTGGCCGTCGGTCTGCGTGATGGAGAGGGCGGCGAAGGTGGAAGAGGCGGTGACGTGGCGTGCGTTGGTGATGGTGAACGCGCCGAGGCGTGTCGCGCCGACGGCGGCAGAGAAGAGGATGTCGCCGTCGGCGCCGGCGTCGAGCGTGAGGCTCTGGGTATCGGCGGTCGTGCCGATGAGGGAGTCGTCGAATGTGATGTTCGCGCCTGCCGGTACGCCGTTGGTGGTGACGACGCCGGCGGCTGCGCCGAGTCGGACGGGGCCGGAGAAGCGGACGGCATCGCCGCTGGTGGTGATCGTGCCGGAGAGGACGACGAGACCGTCGGGCGCGAAGAGCCGGAGGGGCGCGTCGATGGAGAAGGCGTTGATGGTGATGGTGTGCGTGCCGGTGGCGGGCGCGCCGACGCGGACTTCGGAGAAGCCCGAGCCGATGTTGCCGAGCGTGGTGGCGGTGAGCTGGAGGGTGCCGACGGCACCGGCGAGACCGATGGAGGTAGCGTCGGTGGAGGGGCGGAGGGAGAGGATGCCCGTGCCGGAGACCGCGCCGTTGAACTCGATGCCGTCGGCGATCAGGGTGAGGTCGTTGGCGCCTGCCTGGAGAGCGTCCGCGAAGGAGATGACGCCCGTGCCGGCGCGGAGCGTGCGCGTGCCTCCGAGGGTGACGGTTCCGGCGTAGGCCTGGTCGCCGGTGGTTCCCGCGCCGCCGTTGGGGGCGGTGGTAACGTCGCCGTTGAGGATGGTGGAACCTGCGCCGGTAGTGGTCGCGCTGAACGCGCCGAGGGCGGCGCTCTGCCCGACGCCCGGGAGGGTGATCGTGCCCGTGCCTGCGCTCAGCGCGAGAGTCTGCTCGCCCGCGCTCGCGGCGTTGATGCCGGTGGAGTTGCCGAGGTTGATGTCGCTGTTGCTGGTGGTGAGCGAGGAATCGCCGGCGACGGTGACCGCGCCGGTGACGTCGGCAAGCCCGATGGCGAGGGCCTGGACACTGCCGTTGAGGATGAGGTTGCCGGCGACGCCGATCGGAGCGCGAGTATCGACGTTCAGCGCGGTGAGGAATGCGCCGCCGGAATCGTCGGCGCGGCCGAGAAGGACGTTGCCCGCGGTCGCGGCGGCGGCCGTGGAGGTGTTGAGAGCGAGCGTGAAGCCCGCGCCTGTCGCGCTGAGGGTTGCGTTCGACAGGTCGAGCGTGCCCGCGGAGCCGTTGTCGCCCTGCTCGGTGTCGATGGCGAGGGATGCGCCGATGCGGACGTTGCCGGCGAGGGTAATCGCGCCGTCGGCGAGGAGATCGTCAGTGAGCGTGATCGCGCCGCCGGATGCGCCGCCGCGGGAGTCGGCGGTGAAGACGGAGAAGAAGGCGCCCGCCCCGATGCCGTCGTCCACGCGGCCGAACGTGATGGCTCCGCCCGAGCCGGCGGCGTCGGCGGTCGTGGTGTTGAGCGTGAGCGTGAGGCCCGGCGACGCGGCGTAAAGGTTCGAGGAACCGAGGTTGATCGCCCCGGCGTCGCCGGTCGCACCGGCCTTGGTGTCGATGGTGATGGAGGCGTGGACGACGACGTCGCCGCCGCCGGCGAGCGTGATCGAGCCGAGGTCCGCGGCGTTGCCGGCGTCGTTGTCGAACTGGAGGTTTCCGAAGAGGCGGAGCGCGCCGTTGGTGGTCGTGCCCGAGGTGTCGATGGCGAGATCGTTGATGTAGTGCCCGCCGTTGTTGCTGAAGACGCCGAGCAGGACATCGCCACCCGCGCCGGCGCCGTTGCTGGAGTCGAGGGTGAGGTCCACGCCAGCGGCGGAGGCGGAGACGGTCGCTCCGCTGAAGTCGATGGCGCCACCGCCGGAGAAGAGGCCGATGGATGCGCCGAACTGCACGTCGCTGGCGAAGAGGATGTCGCCGGCGACGTCGATGTCGCTGACGATGGAGATGACGCCGGAGCCGGCGCCGCCGCTGGATCGGGCGGTGAAGCCTTCGAGGCGTTGGCCGGGGCCTGGGCCGATCTGGCCGAAGGTGATCGCGCCGCCGACGCCGCTGGTGGAGCGGGTGTCGAATGAGAGCGTCGTGCCCGGGCCGAGCGCATAGATGAGACCGGCGCCGAGGTTGATGGAGCCGGCGTCGGCAGAGGCGGTGGAGTTGGTGTCGATGACTGCGGATGCGCCGGAAGCGATGGCGACCGCGCCTCCGCCGGTGAGTGTGAAATCGCCTGTGTCCGCGCCGTCGGCGTCGAGGAAGACTCCCGCGGTGAGCGTGAGGAGTCCCGCGGTCGTGCCGCCGGTGTGGATGGCGAGGTCGTTGACATGGAAACCGCCGATCGCTCCGAAGGCTCCGAGGAGGACGGCTCCTCCCGCGTCGTCGTTGCTGCGGGTGTCGATGGTGAGGTCGCGTCCCGCGGAGGGCGCGGTGACGACAGCGCCGCTGAGATCCACGAGGCCCGAAGCACCGAGGTCGTCCGGGTTGGTGTCGATCGTGATGGAATCGCCGAGGATCACGACGCCGGCGAGGACGACCGGTCCGTCGATGACAAGGTCGCCGTTGAGGACCAGGTCGCCCGGGCCGAGCGAGCCGCCGGAGGTATCGATGTCGAGCGAGGTGAGGTAGAACCCCGCGCCGCCGCCGTCATCGGCTGGTCCGATGCTGACGGAACCGCCGGAGCCGCCGGCGTCGGCGGTCGACGCGTCGAGGGTCAGCGATGCGCCCGCGCCCGCGGCGTAGATTCGGCCCGAGCCGAGGTCGATCGAACCGGCGTCGCCCACGTCGTCCGGGTTGGTGTCGATGATCGCTGCCGTGCCGGCAGCGACGATGACATTTCCGCCGCCGGTGAGGGAGAAGTCATTGCGGATGCGGATGGAGCCGGTGAGGTTCAGGTTGCCCGCGCCGGAGCCGCCGGTGCGGATGGTGAGGTCGTGGACGAACGCGCCGGCGGCGTCGTCGAACACGCCGAGGAAGACCTCGCCGCCCGCCGCGCCGGTCGCGCTGGTGTCGATCGTGAGACTGAGGTTGGTGGTGGTTGCGGAGACGGTAGCGCCGCGGAGGTCGACGGAGCCGCCGGCAACGCCGGGTGTGGATGCGGTGTCGATTTCGAGCGTGGAAGCGATGGCGATGGAGCCTGCGCCGGAGAGGTCGACGTCACCGCCCTGGGTGCGGATGTCGGCGTTGAGGGTGAGGGATGCGGCGCTGATCGTCAGGCCAGTGAGACGTGTTGAGTTGCCGACGCTACCGAGCGAGACCGCGCCGGCCGCGCCGCCGCCGGTTGCGGTGGCGTTGATGGCGAGCGTGAACGCGCCGTCGAGCGTGCCGGCCGGGGCGAAGAGGACGTCGCCGGCGTCGGACGAGCCGCCGGGCGCGTCGGTGTCGATGGTGAGGCTTGACGCGAGTGTGACCGCGCTGACGCCGGTGAAGTCGGCGTTTCCGCCGCCGTTCAGGGAGATGTTGCCGTTGAGGGTAAGGGATGCGGCGCTGACGGCGAGGCCGGTGAGTCGGGAGGAGTTGCCGACCGTGCCGAGCGAGACCTGGCCTGCCGAGCCGCCGCCGTCGGCGGATGCGTCGATGGCGAGGGCGAACGCGCCGTTGATCGTGCCTGAGGGCGCGAAGAACACACCACCGGCATTGGTTGTGCCGCCCGTGGCGTCGGTGTCGATGACGGCGTTGGAGGCAAGGACGACGGTCGGCGCGCCGGTGAAGTCGGCGTTGCCGCCGGCGTTGAGGGCGATGTTGCCGGTGAGTCGGAGTTCGCCCGTGCTGATGACGGTGAGGGCGCCGAGCGGGACGGACTGTCCGACGCTCGGCAGGCGCACGTCTCCCGCGCCGGCGTTGAGGGTGAGCGTGTCCAGGCCCGAGGTCTGTCCTTCGATCGCGGCTGCGGGGGAAAGGTCGATCGTTGAGTTGGAAGTGATGATGGAAGCCGCGCCGCGAACCTGGATGGCGCCTTCGAGGCCGGAGAGGTCGATGGCGCCGAGGTTCGCGGAGCCCGAGAAGGAGACACCGCCCGCTGCGCCGCCCGGGCCGGCGGCGTCGGCGAGGGCGAGCGTGGCGACCGTGAAGCCCGCGGCGGAATCGAAGGCACCGAGCTCGATTGCGCCGCCGTCGAGACCGGCCGCGCCGGTGGAGGTGTCGATGGTGAGGGAGAGCGCGCCGGCATCGGCGGAGATGGTCGGCCCGGCGAGCAGCGCCCTCCCCGCGGTATCGTCGTTGCCTGCTTCGGTGTCGATGGCGAGAGAGGCGGCGACGACGATGGCGTTGAGTCCGGAGAGGTCCACGTCGCCGCCGTCGGTGCGGATGTCGCCGTTGAGCGTGGCGCGTCCGCCTGCGACGGTGAAACCGGCGAGCGGCGTCACGGAGCCGATGGAGCCGAGATGGACGTCGCCGTCGGTTCCCGTGCCGTCGGCGGAGGTATCGATGGCGAGCGTGAACGCGCCGTCAAGCGTGGAAGCGTTGGCGAAGAGGACGCTGCCGGCGTCGGTGTTGCCGCCCGTGGCGTCGGTGTCGATGGTGACCGGACCGACGAGGGTCACGGCGCTGACGCTCGTGAAGTCGATGTCTCCGCCGCCGCTGACGCGGAGATCGCCGGCGAGCTGGAGGGAATCGGCGGAGACGCCGATCTCGGCGAGGGGCGTCGTTGCGCCGACGGAGCCGAGCGCGACCGTGCCGCCTGCGCCTGCGCCGTCCGCGGAGGCGTCGATCGTGAGGCTGAAAGCGCCGTTGAGCGTGCCTGCCGAGGCGAAGAGCACGTCGCCGGCGTTGAAGCTGCCGCCGGTGGCGTCGGTGTCGATGAGGACACTCGAAGCGAGGGTGACCGCGCTGGTCGCGGAGAAGTCCGCGTTGCCGCCTCCGTTGAGGGCGATGTTCGCGTTCAGGGTGAGGGAGGCCGCGCTGACGGTGAGGCCCGTGAGCGGGGTGGAGGTTCCGACGCCGCCGAGCGAGACTGAGCCGGCCGCGCCGCCGCCGTCGGCCGAGGCGTTAATGGAGAGTGTGCGTGATCCGTTGACCGCACCCGCGGGCGCGAGGAGGACATTGCCGGCGTCGGTTGCGCCGCCCGCGGCGTCGGTGTCGATGGCGATGTTGGCGGTGAGCGTGATCGAGGAAACACCGGTGAGATCGACGGCACCGCCGCCGTCGAGCGAGATGCCGCCGGAGAGGATGAGCGCGGCGGCGGAGACGTCCAGGGCTGCGAGGGGTGTCGTGCCGCCGAGCGTACCGAGGGTGACGCCGCCGCTGGAGCCGCCGCCGTCGGCCGAGGCGTCGATGGTGAGGGCGAAGGCACCGTTGATGGTTCCGGGGCTGGCGAAGAGGACGTTGCCGGCGTTGGACGAGCCGCCCGCGGCATCGGTGTCGATGGTCGAGTCGGCGATGAGCGTGATCGCGGAGGAGTTGGCGAAACTGACGGGGCCGCCGTTGGTCGAGAGGTTTGCGCCGAGGGACGCTGGTCCGAAGACGGTGAGTCCGCCTGTGCCGTTGATGACGACATCGCCGAGGAGGCTGACCGAGCCGCCGCCGGACGAGCCTGCGCGGAGTTCGATCGCGCCGCCCGCGGTGGTGAGCCGGCCGACGACGAGGTTCGCGGCGAGGTTGCCGGGCTCGCTGCCGAGGTTGGCGGCGTCGTAGCCCGCGTGGAGCGTGATCGTACCGGTGCCCTGGGTGCGAAAGGCGAGATCCGCGCCGTGGGCGCTGCCGGTGAGGTCGATGCCGCCCGGGGAATCGCCGTCACCGCTCTTGTTGCGTGTGCGGAGGGTGAGGCTGCGGTTGTTGGCGAGGAGGACTTCGGCGTTGTCGAAGGTTCCGCTGACGGTGATGGAGGAGCCGGCTTCGAGGACGATGTTGGCGTCCGTGCCCTCGATTTCGGACTGGTAGACCTCGAACGGTTCCGTGGAATCGCCGACGCTGGCGAACAGGACTTCGCCGGGGTTGCCGCCGTCGGTTTCGAGGTTGGCGGCGGAGGCGTCGGGGCTGTCGCTGCCGTCGGCTGTTCCGCCGATGATGACGATGGCGTCGGGGTCGTAGAGGAGCGTGCCGGTGGCGCCTGCCGGCGCGCCGAGATCGACGGAGCCTCTGGCGGTGAGGGAGCGTTTGCCGGAGACCTCGGCGAACCCGCCATCGCCTGCGAGCGTTCCCCCGCGCGCGCTGATGGAGCCGTGGAAGCGTGTGGCGTCGTCGGCCCAGACGATGACGGCGCCGCCGTCGCCGGCGGTGAGGGCGTCCGCGGTGAGCGAGGCGTCGGCGGTGACGACGGTCTGCGAGGCGCGACGTGTGTCGCCCCCCCCCTGGAGTTCGCCGCCGACGAGGATCGTGCCGCCGCCGGCGTCGCCGGAGGCGTCCACGCGAGCGTTGCTGACGGCAACCCGATCTCCCAGGAGTTCGACGCGGCCTCCTTTCGTGCCGGGTGCGCGGGCGGAGGCGTCGATCTCGCCGGAGACGAGCGTGGTCGCCGCGCTTTCGACGGTGACGTGGGCTGCCTTGACGCGGGAGGAATCGAAGAGCACGACGCCGTAGATGTCGCCCGCGCCGAGGCGCGTGCGTTGCGCGCGGACCTCGCCGGCGTTCTCGACGCCGCCGGTGGCGCCGTGGGCGGGCTTGCTGACGCGGGCGTAGACGCTGCTGCCGGACTCGCCGACGAGAATCTCGTCGGCGGAGGCCATGACGACGATGCCGTCGGCGACGATGCACCCGAAGTTGGCGACGCGCCTGCCGAGCAGGTAGGCGGCGTCGGCCTGGATGACGCCTCGGTTGACGACCTCGCCCTTGAGGTCGTAGAAGCGGTCGATCCCGCGGATGAAATCGGCGTTGGTGATGGAGCCTGCGGCGGCGTAGATGGCGCCGGCATTGACGATCGCGCCGTCACCGAAGTAAACGCCGGCGGGGTTGGTGATGTAGACGCGGCCGTTGGCGAGGAGCGTGCCATCGATGTGCGTCGGGAGCGCACCGGTGACGCGGTTGAGAACCCGGCTGGAGGCGTCGGGCTGGACGAAGCGGACGGTCTCGTGCGGGGCGATGCCGAAGGCGTTGTAGTTGATGACGGCGGTGTGCGAGGTGTGGATGACCGTGGTCGCGCCGCTGCGGGAGAAGGTGGCGGACCCGTGGACGACGCGCGGTCCGTCCGGCCCGGCGAGCGCGAGCGGGCCGCACAGGACGCTGAGCAGCGGGCTGATCGACAGCGCTCCGCGTGCAGAGCGTCGCACGGCGGGGCAGTCGTGACGGGTTCTCGATTGCTTCGACATGGCTCCGCCCTTTCGCGGCCGGCGCGCCCGGAACTCAGAACAGGAACGTGAACACGAAGTGGAAACGGTTGCTTCCCGACTTGACCTTGCCCTCGATCTCCTCGATGGCGGCGGCCCAGTCCATCCGGACGCTGACGTTTCGGTACAGCAGCAGTTCGATGCCGACGCCCGCGCCGAGCATGTCCTCGTCGCTCTCGAACGCCTGGCGGTCGCTGTTGACGACGCGCGCGGCGTCGATGAACCCGCGCAGGATGAGGTCCCAGTCCGGCCTGCCGTAGGGCTGCTGTGGCGCGTATCGGAAGGGGCGGCCGAAGAGGGTTCGCGGCTCTTCCTCGACCTCGAAGGCGCGGGGGACGTGGAAGCGGTACTCGGCCGAGGCGATGACAACGGTGTCGCCCGCGGTGATGGACTCCGGGTATCCGCGGACGGAGTAGAGACCGCCGGCGACCTGCTCGGCGTTGGGGATGAGGCGGTTGTCAAAGGCGTACTGGCCGCGAACGCCGAGGGCGATCTCGTGGGCGAGGGTGCTCGCTCGCTCGCCGTCGCGCCCCGTGATGAGCGGCTCCAGGAAGAAGGAAGTGCCGAGCGACCACTGGAGCACGACCCAGTCTTCGTCCGGGGCGAGTCGGCCGAGTTTGGTCATCTCGTCCGCGCCGGCGCCGGAGACATCCGACATGGAGAACTCGATTGCGAGCTGGCCTTCGAGAGTCCACTCGTCCGTGCGCCGTTCGGCGCGGACACCGAGGCGCGGGATGAAGAAGTCCTCGCGTCCCTGGATGGAGACGACCTCGTTGTTGACTTCGACGTTCTCCCATCGTGCGCCGCCGAAGAGATCGACGAAGAGTTGGCGTTCCTGGAGGACGTTGAGGATGAGTTCGCCGCCTGCGGTCCAGCCCTCGCCGGTGAAGCGTTCGCCGGCCTGGCCGACGTCGGAGGCGGTGAACTTGCTGTAGCTGCCGAAGACGCGCCAGCGGAGGCGTTCGAGGCGGCCGAGCGGCGCCTCGTAGGAGCCGACGAGAGCGTGCGCCTGGGAGAAACCCGCGGTGATGTACTCAACGGTGAGGATGTCGTCGTTGTTGGTGAGTTGGTTGTGGATCAAGCCGAAGCGTTCGCGCCAGGTGTCGGTCTCCTTGGTGCCCGTGTTCGACAGCTGGAAGTAGACGGAGAGCGGCCTGCTCTCGGCGACGAGGTAGTCGAGCGCGGCCTCGCCGGTCTCGAAGGCTGGGGCGACGGCGATATCCACGCGGCGGCCGGGGTGGCGGTTCAGGCGCAGGGTGTAGGCGTCGAGGAGGTCGCGGCGGATCAGGTCGCGGCGCGGCTCGTCGGCGGCGTCCCCGGCAGGCTCGCCCCCGGCTTGTCGGGGCCGCCAGGGCTGCACGGGCGAGTTGTCGCGGATGCGGGCGTGGGCGGGATTGTTCAGGCGTTCTTCCTTCGGGAATCTCGTGCCGGACGCGATCGAGCGGACCTGCACGACGATGCCGGTGTAGATGTCGAGGGTGAGCGACTGATCCAGGTCGAGGTCGCGCAGGTCCTCGTTCGTTTCGCGGTCGATCTCCTCGTCGCTCGGCGCGACGATGACACCGATGAGGCCGCGCGAGCGGAACTCCTCGAAGATGACGGTCGCAACCTGATTGATCGCACTCTCGGAGACCTCGCCGACGCCGAGACCGCCGATGTCCCGGACACGGATGCGCACCGTCTCGATGCCTTCGCGCGGGGCGACGTAGGCGCCGTCGTCGATCCCGAGATCGACTTCGAGCGCGTACAAGTCGTCGAGCGCCGGGTGCTCCGGGTGTTCGCGGAAGTAGCGCAGGCGGAGTTCGCTCACCGGATAGAAGAACTCGGCGAGGGGCGGCGGCACTTCGTTACCCGGCTGGGGCTGCTGTTCCGACGCGGGCTCGTCAACGGGAGGATCCGCGTCCTGTGCGAGCGCGGCGTGCCGGCCCAGGACCATCAGCCCCACCGCGCAGAGCATGGCGACACACCGGCCCACCCCTGAGAACCGATGCCGATCGTGTTTCATCGTCCGCCCCGTGACAGAGGAACCACGCACTCGCGGAGCCTGGGGTCCGCGGGCAGCCTCCCGACCGCCCGCTCAAGGTATCAGCGGCCTCTTCTGCCCGCAATACCCCCCTCCCGCGATCGTGGGAGGCGACTCACGGCTTTGCCGCCGCACGGATCGCCTCCTCGACGCCGGCGACAAAGTCTGATTCGAGCGTGTAGGGCACCTCGGTGGTGAGCGGAACAGCGGACTCGGACGCCTGCAGACAGAAGAACTGCTGCGGGGTGGGGTCGCCGATGACGGCGTCCACCCACTTGTGTCGCATGGGAAGGAGCAGGAGCATGGGAACAGCTTCCGCCAACTGCGAGGCGAAGAATCGCGACCAGAGCAGAGCCGATGCAACGGGCGAGTCGCCGCAACGCGGGACGCGGAGCGACTTGGCACGCATGGCGGAGGCCGCGCGTGCGCGTGTCGTTGAGCCTCCCGCGCCGAGGGGTCGGAACGCGGAGAGCTCGCGTTCGATCTCGTACATCAGCCTGTGCATCCCGATCCGGCCCGGCCCGAGTTCCGGACGCGCGGCAAGCTCGACGACCGCGGGCTGTGCGCGCTCCGCACGCGAGGACTCCGGCGGGGACTGGTCCGATCGCTTGGCTGCGGCGCGGCGGAGATCGTCGCTGAGCCGAGTGAGCGCCTCGGCGACCGCGGCGCGGTCTCGCGCCTGAACACACTTGCCCTCGAACCACTCGAGGCGACGGACGACCTTGTCGAGCGACCATTCGAGAGGCGCGCCGGTGCAATGCGCGGCGACGACCATGGGGTACTGCGACCGGCCTTTGCCGTCGGTCGACGACCAGAGACGGCCGACGACGACACCCCTCGGCAACCGCCAGACAAAGACGTGGCGGAAGCCCTCGACACGCGAGGCGCTGTCGAGGCGTTCCCACGCGCCGGAGTCGATGTTGTTGGCGATGCCCTCGGTGTAGAGCCGACGCTTGACCCAGGCGAGTTCCTCGGTTTCGAGCGGGAAGTCTTCGATGTGATCGTCCCAGCCCGGGTGCTTGCCGAAGACGGTGAGCCGCACCGACGCGCCCCCGCCGTCTCTGCCTCCGATGAGTTTTCCGAGCCGTTTGAGCATTGTTCCACTCACTGCCCACGAACGCTCGATCACTCCGGCCACGAGGACTCCGAGGGCCACTGCGCGGGATGGGGCAAGGACCGATTCGGGCGCAGGCCGATGCGAACAGGGATGCGTGAGTCGGGATCACCGGTTCGCCGTGCGAGGATGATGACGCCCCAGGCGCCGTCGAGCCCTTCGCCGTGCAGCGGCTGCCCCCCCCACGAAGCGATCGCCCCGAGCATGGTCCATGGCGCGGGGATGATGGCGGAGGCGACAGCGGGTGCGCCGTCGGCCTCGTTATCGTAGAACCTGACCTCGATCTCGCCGCCGGGGACGACGATGCCGCCCACCGTGTCCGTCGGCGCGCCGGGGACCAGCCGGAACCGGGATCGCCCGTCGGGGTTCGTCTTGCGGATGCCCGCTTCGAACAGCCCGAACGCTTCAAAGGGGGGGAGGCCGTCGGGATGCTGATCCGCGGGGAGCGCGATGACCTGGAATGAGAGCGGATCGTCGTGTGCGTGCAGGGCGTCGAGGATGGCGCAGAGTCCCTGGAACCACGCTTGGCCGCGCTGCCCCGGAAGAACGACGCCGCCTCGCATGCGCTCGATCTCGCGGTCGATGTCGGGCAGGTTCGTTCGCGCGCCCTCGGCGAGTGTGCGCGCGCCGGAACGATCCGCCGGAGAACCGGCGATGGCGGCACGGACGTCGTTGGCGGCACGGAACGCATCCGCGACGCGGCCGGCGTCCAAGGTTCGGTCGGAGTCGCGGCAGAGCGGGATGCCGCGCGAGACGCGGAGCAGGTCGACGGCGGCCCGTGATTCGGACTGTCCCGATTCAGCGAGGGTCCGCAGCGCGGCCATCCAGACGCCTCCCCAGTATCCCGCGTCCTTCCCGCCGACGAGGAACCGCGTGGTCAGTGCGTCAGGCTCCAAGGCGAGCACGGCCTGGCGGGCCTTCTCGGGGTCGCCGCCGAGCGATACCCATTCCCGAACCCCTTGCTCGCAGCGTTGGACCAGCCCATCCGTGGCGAGCCGTGCGCGTGCATCACTCGCCAGAAGCGAGGCGTCGGCGGCTCGCTTGCGGGCCTGCTCGGATGCCCACGCGGGCACGCCGCTCAAGGCCTGCTGCGCGGCTTCCGCGGCGGCACGCAGGGCGTTGCACGCGTCGATGGCATTGAGACGTGAGAGCGAACCGTGGGCGCTGTTCCAGTCAGCCCGCACGCCGAAACTCACGGCCGACGCGGCGGGCGCCTGCATCGCCCAGTACGCGACGTAAGCGTCGGCGTAGGCGGACGCCGCGTCCAGCAGATCGCGGGCACGCGCTGACAGCTCACCGCCCGCCAGCAGCACGGAGCCGTCTGCGTGGGTGAGCGAGACGATGTCGGAGACCGTCTCGAAGAGCCACGCCGCGGCCTCGGGATGGAACTCCGGATCGTGGGCGCCGTCCTGCACGGGAGTCAGTGGGATAGCCGCGCGTGGAAGGGGAGTCAGTCCGGCGGCGCGCGCGGCGACGAGCGAACGAAGCCGATCCGGGCCGCCGGAGAGAGAGACGAGCGCGGCGTCGATGGCGGCGTTGCGCTGGCGCTTCGCCGCCGCGTCGAGGGTGGCAAGGAGGCGCTGCTGCGCCCCGTTGAAGCCCCCCTCGGCGATGGAGTCGCGGTCTTGCCGAGTGCGCCGCTCGATCTCCGCGAGGCGTGCGCCGAGATCGGTCGGCGTGCGGGTCTCCGCGAGCGCGAGCGAGTCGGCAAGGCGAGCCAGCGCGAGCCGACGGCGTTCGAAGACGGGCAGTCCGCTGCCGTCGGTGGCGAGATAGCGCGCGCCGGTTCCGCTCAGGGCCTTCCGGAGCCTCCCCGCCTGCTCGGCGAGTTCGGAGTCGAGGAGCAGGGTTCGCCCGGTCGAAAGTTCGCCCTGGAGAGCGGCAAGATCGGGAACCCTGCCCAACTCGGCTTCGAGGGGGGTGAACGCGAGACGGATGCGCTCGCGGAGAGACTGCGCCGCGCGCTCAGCCGCAGCGAGGATGGTCTCGGCGTCGTCCGCGTTGAGCTGTGCGAGAGCCTCCGCGACTGCGCGGGCGGACTCGTCGCAGCGTTTGGCCGCGTCCGCCCAGGCCCGTGCGGCACGATCGAACTCCTCCACCGAGCCAGCACGGGCGACGCTCTCGTCCGCGAGGATGGCGGTTTCGGCGCGCTCGAGGGCCTCCAGGGCGTTGGCGAGTCGGTCCACTCCGGCGACGCCGCCGGATCGCACTTCGGCGCGCCACCGCTCGACGAACCGCTGCACGCCTGCGGTGAGGACGGCGACCGTCTCGGGCGTTCCTCGGCGCAGCGCGGGGGGGGGCCACGGCACGCCGCCGCCCGTCGGACTGTACGACCACGCGATGGCCGCGGCGGACTCGCCGATCGCCTTGGCCGCGCTTTCGGCGTCGTCCGGCGTGTCGGCCAGTGCGTAGCGGGCCAGAACACCGAGATCAAGCCCCCCACCACTCCCCATGAGCAGGCCGGCTTCGACACGGATGAGCTGACGCAGGGCGAGGGTCGAGTCATCGGTCCACGACTGCGCGGTCTCGGCGGCCAGCCGACGCCGCGCGGCGTCCACGACGGGAACGATCGTCGATCGCTCGACAGCGACCCGGAAGGCGCTGCGGCGCATCTCGTCGAGGTCGCCGAATCCGCGCGCCACCGGCGCAAAGATCGCGGGAACGCTGACCTCGCGCTCGACCCAGGGCAGAACGTCCGGCGCAAACCGGGCCACGGCGGTTCGCACCGGGCCGAGGCGGAGTTCACGGTCGCCATCGTAGTCGAAGCCCGGGCGGCCGCCGCTCCGCTCGACGACGATGGTCGCGGGAGTGCGGTCGCCCTCGGGCACGAACTCGGCGCGGAGGTCCGACCAGAGTCGCTGGTGCCCGTTGAGCGTCTCACGGAATCGCTGGCCGGACACCCATGTGACGGCGATGGCGACGAGCACGGCGGCAAGCCCCGTGGCGAGCACCGCGGTGCGCCGGGCGCGCTGGAGTCGCTGCACGTTGGTGGCGCGGGTGACGAGGCCTCGCTCGCGGAACACTTTCTTGAGGAACAGTTCGCGGAGGAAGTATGAGCGGTCTTTCTTCCATGCGCGGCCTTCGGGGAGGTGGTCCACGGGGATGCCGAGTGCTTCGGCGAGGTCGGCGTCGAGCGCGGAGCCGTCTCGCATCGCCGAGGTGAAGTAGATGCCGCGCAGGAAGGGAGGCTCTCCCCAGACGCCGGAGACGAAGATGGATTCGAGGTATCGCTTGAGGCGCGGCGCCAGCTGCATGACCGCCTCGGGAAAGGCGTAGAGCGCGTCCACCTGGTCGAAGCGTCGCGCCAGGGCGTCCTCGGTGTGGACGGGGTCGAGGAGGAGGCCGAGGCGGCGTCGCCGGAGCCGTTGGCGCAGGCCGTCAAGCAACCGATCGACTCCGTCCGGCTCGAACGGCTCGCCGAGGGGCGCGGGGTTGGACCAGCCGAGAATCTGGTGCTGGAGGAGGGGATCCTTGATGGAGTCGAAGAACTCTCGGAAGCCGTTGATGAGGTCGGCCTTGGTGACGAGGAGAAAAACCGGGAAGCGGACGCCGAGCGCCTGCTGAATGACGTTGAGTTGGGCGGCGATGCGGTCCGCTTTGTGCGCGATCTCCTCGCCGGAGTCCTTGATGAGGCTGTCGGCGGGCAGGACGAGGAGCAGGCCGTTGATCGGGCAGTTCGGGCGCGCGGAGCGGAGCATTTTGAGGAACTCTGTCCACTCGCTCCCTGTGCCCGGCTCGATGTCTTCGAAGATGAGCCTGCCCGCGGTGTCGAGGATCACGGCGTTGCTGGTGAACCACCAGTTCATGTTGAGCGTGCCGCCGGTGCCCTGGAGGGTGTTCTGGAGGCCCGGGGGGAACCCGACGCCGCAGTGCCGGACGGCTTCGGTTTTGCCGGAGCCGGGCTCGCCGACCATGAGGTACCAGGGAACGGAGTAGAGGTCCTTGCCGTGCTGACGGAAGACTTCGATGCCCTCCTCGAATCGCTTGCGGATGTCTTCGAGACGTGCGCGCCTTGCGGCGTCCGCGCCGGCGCGCGGGGTCACGGTGGCGGCGTCGCGCAAGCGTCGCTCGAACGGCCTGCTCTTGCGTCGCTCGCTCCATTTGACAAGCCCTCGATAGGCAAGGAGCGTGACGCCGAGGGCGGCGCCGAGCAACGGGACTGCGAGCAGTCCCTTCGGGCCGACCAGGACGAGGAGGACGCCGCCCATGCCGCCGATGCAGGCGATGGCAAGGCCGATCTTGAGGGGCAGGAGGTTTGGCGCGTTCGCCTTCTTCCTGCCCTTTGCACCGGACTTTGCGGGGGTATTGGGCATCCGGGAAGACTCCGGCGGGATCAGCGTCCCGCGTCACTTCGCGCAGCGGCGATCGCCGCGAGCGATTCGCGGAGTTCCTGCGAACCGCTGGCATACAGATAGCCGTTCACAACCAGCAGGGCGGCGATCAGCCCGAGAAGGACGAGCACGATGGCCACGAGCGGCCGACCGGCAGGCTCGATCAGGTCCGTGCCGTCCACGTTCTCGTAGGCTTCGGGGCAGACAGGAGCGGAAGGGTCAGCGTCCATGATCGGGCGGAGGCGTGAGGAGACTTCGACCATGACGCGCCGGAGCTGGTCTGGGGATCGCCCGCCTGTGAAGCCCAGCCCGAGGCAGGTGTAGAGAACGGCGAGTCGCTCGATTCCGAACGGGCCTTTGTCGCGGAGCGCCTCCTCGAGGAGCACATAGAAGACGCGCGAAGCGTCCGGATCGGGAAGGGACGCGGCCATCGGTTCCCAGGTTGAGGCGAAGGGGAGCGCGCTGCCCCGGATCACTTCGTCGGCAAAGAAGAGGAGCGCGGGTTCGATGCGGTCGTACTCGGTGGCGAGCGGCCCGTGTCGGAGGACGCGGCCGCGGATCTCGGAGAGCAGGCCGCGGATCTCCGTCCGGACGACGGCCTCGTCCGGCGGCGCGCCCTTTCGTGCCGACCGGTTCAGTCGGCAGACGTACTGGAAGTACGGCTCGGTGAGTTCGAGAAGTTTCATGCGTCGGCACCGCTGGCGGCGACCTGGCTGCGTGCTCCACCGGCGAGCATTGCCTCCACGTACTCGGTCATCGATCCGAGCATGGAGGCTTCGAGTTGGTCCTCGTCGTATGCGCCGGCGAGTTCCTTGTAGCGTCGCCAGCACGCGGAGTCGCGGCCGAACCCTCCGGCGGAGACGCCGTCCTCGATGCGCTCCGGCCCCAGCCTCCCGAGTTCGCGCACGGCGAAGTGCCCGACCTGCGAAACGGACGAGAGGAGCGAGAAGACGAGCATCCGGAGGCGTTCAACCTCGGCGTCGGCTGAAGCACCGCGGCCTTCCAGATCCGATGCGACGGCCTCGGCAAGTCCCGCGCCGCGGCGAACCGTGCTGGTCGGGGCCATCTTCTTCCACGTTCCCCACGCGATCTGGTCGAGGCCGTACGCGAGGCGGAGGAGCGTGCCCGCCAGAGCGACGACGCGCTCGGGTCGGATGTCGGCATCGGGGGCGAGACGAGCGGCGACGCGGAAGGCACGCATCGCATCGCCCATCGAGTCCACGCGACCGGAACCGTGCGCTTCGCTCATGGCGGCCTCCCGCCGGGGCACGCCCCGGCACGGGGATCATACAGCCACACTGCCGCAGGGTCCGAAAGGATGGGAGACCTTCCGTTCGGCGCGGTTTGTGCAGGCTGTCCGCTCGCGCGGCATGAGGAGTCGGGCGGAGGGGCGAGCACGCTGCAAGTCGGGAGCATGGGCGGCCGAAGGATCGACAGACATCCGTCCCCGGACGGTCCAGAAACGGCGCGGCTCCTCTCGACATCGCCCACTGGCTTCGGAGCACACCATGAAGCGCCCCGTCCGTTCGTTGACCCTTGCGGCCGTCGCCGTCGCCCTCGCGGCCGGCTTCGGCTGCTCGTCGTCATCCCACTCCAGCGCACGTGTCTCCGGCCCCGTGGCGAAGGATTCGCGTGCCTCGCTCGGTGCGGGAGACGCCCTCGGGAGCGCGCTCTTCGGTCCGCGCAGCGGGACTGGTGCGCGGATCGCCACGGCCCGAGACTGAAGACTGCCGTCAACCGCCCAGATCGAGGCGTGCGTCCCGGATAGCCTGCGCGAGTTGCGCGGCGAGGGGCACCTGAGCCTCACCCGCGCTGAAGGCGAGACGAAACCCGACGTCGGCGTAGGTCGCGTCCGCGGACTGGCGGGCGGGTATCTCGTAGGCGTGGTCGAGAGCCAGCTCGGGGGGGGACATGGATGAGCCGCCGATGACGCCGAAGCGCGTGCCCCCGGCGTCCATGAGGACGAACTCCGCGACGTTGCCGATGAGGTGCCTGAGCGTGCGTCCGTAGCCTCGATCGACCGGTTGGAACCAGAGGGTGCCGTCGTCGGTCTCGTAGGCGCCTGCTTCCGCGCCGCGCGCGACTGTCGTGCCTTCGGGAACGAAGACGCCGTCGTCCGGGTAGCGGAAGTTGACGCGCACCGCACCGCGTGCGACGCGATCCGCGATGACCTTGGCGACGTGGTCCCGCTGGAGTGCGAAGGCCCGATCGCGGAGATTCCAGCGCGAGGGATCGGGGTCTTCATACCGCCGGAGTGCGGCGACCCACTCGGACTCGGTGGGGAGGCGGCAGTTCAGCGCCCGGGCGAAGCGCAGCGCGCCGACGGGGGTGACGTGCTGGACAGGGTGCAGTTCGGTTGTCCTGTGCGCCGGCGCGATTCGGACCGGGTCGGCGGGATCGCCAAGGCCCGGCGCGTACTGAGGTGTCGCGGCCGAGACCTCGACATTCTGAGGGAGCCAATCGTCGCGCAGCGCAGTCTGGCCACGCTTCCAGACCAGGCCGTTGCGCGGCTGCGCGGGCCATGACCAGAGGCGAGGGCCTGACCAGACGTCGTTGTTCTGAAGCGCTGTCGGCACGAGCAGCGGGGTGATCTCGGTCCATTCATCCGGCCCGAGCCATGCCTGCATCAGCGCGAGCGAGACCTCTTCGGTGGCGACGTAGACCGCTTCGCCGCTGACGTCCACGCGGACGAAGGACAGTTTCGGAACCGCGCCGCGCGAGCGCGACCGGCGTTCGCCACGCCATTCGAACGAAACGGCCTCGTCACGGGCGTCCGGCGCCGCGTGCCAGCCGAGGGTGCCCGGCCCGACCGCGGCGAAGTTCACGCGGGGGGGGCCTTGCTTCCATGCCAGCACGGCGCCCTCGACGGCGGATGCGGCGTTCAGCGCGTCGGCGGCCCCGGCGAAACCGCCTCCGAGGGCGCGCATCGCCGGGACGAAGACGGCGGCCGCTCGCTCGGCCTCGTCGTCCGGCGGCCGTCCTGCGAGCGAGGCGCGGAACCTGTGGAGCGTGATGTTGTATCGGGTGCGCGCGTCCAGCCGCCCCTCGACGACTGCGAAGCCGTCGATCAGTTCGACACACGAGGCGAAGTCGTCCTCCGTGCGCACCGCGGCGGCGCACCGCGACCAGCGTTCGTGCCCCTGCGCGTCGAGTTCGGCCTGCAGGGCGCGTCGCCGCGTGTCATCGGCGACCGACGCGATGGAAGCGGCAACGTGCGCACGCGCCTCCCCTTCCTCGACCAGTTCGGACACTCTCGCCGGCCACGCCGGCGCAGTCAGGTCCCCCAGGCGACGCCAGGCGGCGTAGGAAGCCGCGGGCGATTCGCCACCCGTCCTGGCCACGCGGCTGAGAAGGGCACGGTCGGACTCGGCGCCGAGCGTGCGCAGTTCATTGACCCACGAGAGAACGCGTGCGAACGCGCGCCGCCCGTTGATCTCCTCGAACTCGGGGCGTGCCATGCAGGCGGCGAGCGCGGCGGAAGCGGAACGGGACGAACCGGCCGGCTCGTCGAGCAGGTGCAGGTGCTGGACGCTTCGCTGGACTTCGAGCATCTCGCCGAAAACTGCCTGAACGGCATGACGCCACTCTTCGAGCGCGGCGACGCTTTCGCGCGCGACGCGCAGCATCTCCTCAGGATTGGCGTACGCGCCGTTCTCCCAGCGGGCGACGCGAAGGGCCGGCTCGGCCGCGCTGCCGGCGCGGACCCGGACGGCGTCGAGCAACGGCACGCTGTCGTACAGCAGCGACTCGGGCGGGTCGAGCCTGACCGACCCGGCCGCGGCTTCGACCAGCCCCCGGAGCGCGGCGTCGAGGGCGTCGAGTCGCGCACGGAGCGTGCGATAGTCGCCCGAGGCATCGTACTCGGCCATCAGCTCGTCGCGGCGACGCGCCCACTCCGTGTCCAGGATGGCGTTGTTCAGGCGTCCCGAGGCCGTGCGCTCGCGCCGCACCCACGCTCGCTCGAGAGCGGCGATCTCCTCGGCCACGCCCGAAACCTCGCGTTCGAGCGCCCCCACCTCGCCGTCGACCTCGCGGACGAGGCTGAGGACACGCTCTCGCGTGAAGGAGTTCCACGCCATGCGCCCCGCCTCGTCGGCGCGATCGGCGATCGACGCTGCGCGGTCGGCGAGGGCGTCGATGCGAGCGCGCAGTCCGGACTCGGCATCCGGCGAGCCTTTCGCGCCGTCGAGGCCGCGCAGCACACGGTCGAGCCGGGCGATGGCCTCCCACGATCGCGTCGGGTTGGACTCGGGTGGGAGCGCCCGGAACTCCTCTCGCGACGCCTCGGAGACGAGTTCGGCGAAGAACGAGGCATCGGCCGATCGCTCGCCGGCACGGAGCGCCTGGACGAGGCGCGAGTGCTCGTCGAGAGCGGCACGGTCGATCGCGGGCCAGGACCGCTCGACGAATGACGCGAGTCGGTCGGCGACGGCGGCGTATTCGCGCAGGGCGCGAGCGAGGCGCGTCAGGGCGTCGTCGCCGGAGGCGGCTTCGTCGAGCGCTCGGCGCGCGGATTCGCCGAAGTCGGCAAAGCCGGCCGCGCCGGTTGATGAGGCGGCTTTCGCGCCCGCCTCGATGCGCGCGAGCGATGTCTCGATCAGTTCAGACAGTGAAGCAGCGCGGAGGGCACGGTCGATCCGCTCGCCCAGCCCGGAGCCGGGCGGCGAGCGCAGCCCCTCTGCGAGTCGGCGGACGTCGGCCGCCGGGCCTTCCCAGCCGCGCGCAGAGAGCGTGGCGACGGCGGATTCGAGCGAGGCTGGCAACGCCCAGTCCGGGGACGCGAGCGCATCCGCGATGGCGGTCATGGCCTCGTGCGCTTCGCGCGTATCGCGCCCGTAGCCGCGCGTCTGCCTCGCGGGAAGATCGATGAGTTCGCGGCGAGCAACGACACCGCGCCTGCGTGCGATCTCGGCCGGGTCGAGCGCGCGCCGGTTCTGCAGCACGGGCAGCACCCGCGTCCGCAGATGCCCGTCCGCCTGCCAGAGGGCACGGGCGTCGGCGTCGAGCGACGCCACGGTGTCGCTCAGCGGCAGGAGCCAGTCATCGCAGGCCTCGCAGAGTTCACGCCACTGCACGGGGTCGAACGGGTTCAGAGCGCGATCGACGATGACATAACCCTGCCACCCCGCGACGGCGAGGACGAGCGCGGCCGCGACGCCGATACCCGATTTTACGCGGGCGCGCTTGCGTCGGCTCCATGGCACCGGGACCGATTCGACGGCGGCGAGAATCTCCTCGATGCGCAGCGATCCCACGGCGGCGTTGGGGTCCAGAAGCCGCTCGCAGATGCCTCGCCATGCCTCTCCCACGCCGCGGCCGAGCCGGTCCCATGCTTCCGATCGTTCGATGGGCCAGCCGCCGAGCGCGGCGAACTCGCGGTGGAGGACCAGCCGGTGGATGAGGCGGCCGAGTGCGACGAGGTCGGCGTGCTGCCCCCCCCTCGGCGGGTCCGGGGATGGATCGCAGAGGGCGACGGCGGCGGGCGTCCAGGCGTTGCGCGTGGCGAGCAGGACGTTGCCGGGCTTGAGGTTGCCGTGGCCGCGGCCCGCGCCGTCGCGCATTTCTCGCAGTGCGGCGAGAACGCCGAGGACGATGCCCTTCAGCCAAGGCGCGCTCTCGTCGTTGAAGATGAATCGGCCAGCAGCGAGGTCCGCGGCGGAGCGCGGTCGGAGCGACCACGCGACGAAGGCGCCGCCTTCGAAGCGGCCGTAGTCCTCGACGTTCGCCCAGTGCTCGCCGCCGGAGGCGCACGCGAGGCGCTGCGCTTCGGCTGCCTTCAGGAAATCGACGGCCAATGCCTCGGCACGCTCGGGGCCGAGCACGTCGTCCGGCCGCTCCATCCACTTGACGGCGTAGCGGGCACCGCCTGCATCGCCGGCGCGCGTGGCGATGGAGACGGTCCAGAAGCCTCGGCGGTAGAGGTCGCGTTCGATCTCGAATGATCCCACCCGCCTCATGCCGCCTCCCGGGCGGGGCGACATGATGCCCCACCTCTCCCCACTCGTGCGGCGGGGCCTTCAAGACCCCGGCTCGGGGAGTCTACCTCAAGGTCGCGACAGTCGGAGGGGCCTGGCACTCGAGTTTCCCTACCATGCATGCGCCATGCCCGAGGCGGACCCGATCTTCGCTCGCCTTGAGTTCTCGCTGGAGTGCGCGCGCGAGGCGGGCGAACTGACGCTGCGGGCGTTCCGCTCGCGCCGGTTCGCGGTGGATGCGAAGGACGACGGCTCGCACGTGACCGACGCCGACCGCGACGCCGAGACGCTCATCCGCGATGCCCTCGAACGGGTCTTCCCGGACGACGGCGTCTTCGGCGAAGAACACGGCGAGCGGGCGGGGACTTCCGGATACCGATGGCTCATCGACCCCATCGACGGCACGGCGTCGTTCGTGCACGGCGTGCCGTTGTACGGGACGCTCATCGCGGTCGAGCGGGACGGCGCGTCTGTGGCGGGCGTGATCCATATGCCCGCGCTGGGTGAGACGGTGCACGCGGCACGCGGGCACGGCGCGTGGCACACGACGTCGGAGTCGCGCGAGGCCGCGCCGGCACGGGTCTCGACGACACGGACGCTGCGCGAGTCGCTGCTGGTCATGACGGCGTTCGATTACTTCGCGAAGGCGGGACGGGAGGCGGTGTTCGCGCGGCTGGCCCGGGCGTTCGCCCGCACGCGGGGGTGGAGCGATTGCTACGCGCACCTGCTCGTGGCGACCGGCCGCGCGGAGGCGGCGGTGGAGCCGTCGATCAAGCCGTGGGACGTGGCACCGATGACGGTGATCCTGGAGGAGGCGGGCGGGCGGTACACAGACTGGCACGGCCGAGCGTCGGCCTACGGGCCGGACGGGGCGTCGACGAACGGGCTGATCCATGAGGAGTTGCTGGCAACGCTGCAGGGGGGTGATCCTCGCACCGGTCGTTACGGATAGTCCTGCCGCGTCGGCCTGATGAGTGCGTCGCAGACGTTGACGGCGGGTGGGCGGCTGACGATGAAACTGACGAGTTCGGCGACGTCCTCGGGGGTGAGGACGGGCCCGATGCGGTCCACGACGCCGGCGAACCAGTCCTCGGCGTAGCCGGCGACGCCCTGGAACTCGGAGCGAACGAAGCCCGGCTCGATGAGCGTGACGCGGACGCCCTTGGGCCCGATCTCTCGGCGCAGTGCCTCGGCGAGCGAGTTCACGGCGAACTTGGTCGAGCCGTACATGGAACTGAAAGGGGAGATGTGGCGGCCGACGTTGGAGCCGATGACGACGATATCGTGGGCTTCCTGCTGCCAGCCGGGGCCGTTCTCGATATCGGCCAGCAGGCGAGCGGCGGCCTCGCGCATCAGGCGTGCCGCGGCGAGAAGGTTCGTGCGGATCATCCCCTCCCACTGCTCGGGGTCGGACGTGGTGACGGAGCCGTTCAGGCCGCGGCCCGCGTTGACGACAACGAGGTCGGCCTCCGTGCCGAATCGCCGGCGAGCGGCGTCGAACAGAGCGTTGATGACCGCGGGGTCCGCGGCGTCGCCGGGGACGACAGCGGCACGGTCGGGGCCGATGCGGGCGGCGACCTCGTCGAGCTTCGCCTTGCGGCGTGCGTTGAGCACGACGCGCGCGCCGTGTGAGGCGAGGTCGCGGGCGATGGCCTCGCCGATGCCCGCGCTCGCCCCGGTCACTACCGCGATCCGCCCGTCAAGCCGCTCGTGCATCGCTGACTCCCTGTGTTCGCCGTTGGGTGGCGGATTATTCACCGCCGAGAGACAGAGAGCGCAGCGCGAGAACGGTGGGGAGACAAGCAGCGCAGAACGGTGCCTGCAAGGCCCGGCCCCGGGAGTGGGAGCGCCCCGCGCGTTGTACCGCCGCCGCCGACTACACTGCTCGACCCGTTGTCAATCCCCCACTTCGTCACTCCGCCTCTTCGCCGCTTACTCCCGCCATGTTCGGCTCGCACCTCTCGATCGCCGGTGGCATGACGAACGCTCTCCACGAAGCGGAGCGGCTCGGGATGCAGTGCGTGCAGGTCTTCACGAAGAACCAGCAACAGTGGAAGGCGTCTCCGCTGGACGGCGCACAGGTCGCGGACTGGACGGCCGAGGTCGCACGGCTCGGATGGCGTGAGCGCACCGTCAGCCACGCCTCGTACCTCATCAACCTCGCCAGCCCGGACGCGGACCTGCACGCGAAGTCCGTCGACCTGATGCAGGTCGAGATCGAGCGGTGCGAGGCTCTGGGCATTCCGTTCCTGGTCCACCACCCCGGGGCCGCGACGGACGGCAAGACGGACGCTGGGCTGTCCCGCATCACCCGGGCGTACCGCGAACTCTTCCGACGGACGAAGGGGTATCGCACGGTGTCGTGCCTGGAGAACACGGTCGGGTCGGGGACGAACCTCGGGCGGACCTTCGAAGAACTGGCCCGGCTCCGGTCGATGATCCTCGGCGAGGGCGTGGACCCTGCACGGGTCGCGTTCTGCTTCGACACCTGCCACGCGCACGCGGGCGGGTACGACCTGTCCGAGCGCGAGAGCGCAGCCCGGGTGCTCGACGATTTCGACTCGATCTGCGGCGAGGGACTCATGCGCGTGGTCCATCTCAACGATTCCAAGGGAGCGGTCGGCAGCCGCCTCGACCGGCACGCCCACATCGGCGAAGGGACAATCGGCGGCTCGACGCGGGCCGACCGGCTGGCGCGGTCCGGGTTCGCGGCGGTGGTGAACCGTCCCTCGCTCCGTGCCGTACCGAAGATTCTCGAAACCCCCAAGGGGAACTCGCCCAGGGGCACGCCGCACGACACGATCAACCTCCGCCGGCTGCGACGGCTGCAGGAATCCTGAGAGAACCCGAGGCGCCACCATGAGACGATCGAACTCCCGCGTTGTGGCCGTGTTGCTCGCGTTCGCGGCGGCCGGGCCGCTGACGGGTTGCTCGGGGTGGAAGCGAGAGCGCGCGGAGGCGCGGGCGCGCAGCGCAGCGGAGCGCGACAAGGCCGCGGAGGCGGCGGACCTCGGCCAGCGTCTTCGCGAGCAGGGGCTGGACGAGGCCGCGCTCGCGGAGTTCGAGCGGGCGATCGCGATCAACCCGACGCTGACGGTGGCATACCTCGGCGCCGGGGAAATCTATCGGCAGCGTGGCGACTACAACACCGCCGAGCAGCGTTACGCGGAGGCGGTGCGGCTCTCTCCGTCGGACTTCGACGCGAACTATGGGCACGGGCTGACGCTGCAACTGCTGAACCGGCTGAGCGAGGCCGTGCGGGCGTACCTTCGTGCGCTGGCGATCCGGCCGATGGACTTCGCCGCCAACCGCGACCTTGGCACGGCGTTCCTGCAACTCGGCGAGGCGGCGCAGGGCCTGCCGTACGCGGAGCAGGCGGTGCGGGTGGACCCGTCCGACGGTCCGGCGCGGGTCAATCTCGGCGCGATCTACGCCGCACTGGACCGGCACGCGGACGCGATCACACAGTACCACTACGCGGCGGAACTGATGGTGATGTCGCCTGAGATCATGCTGAACCTCGCCGATTCCTACGGCAAGGTCGGGCGCTACGACGACATGGCGGCGACGCTGCGAGAGGTCATCCACCAGCGGCCGAGCGCGCAGGCTCACGAGCGGCTCGGGTCTGCGTACTTCCGTGCGGGGCACTACGACCAGGCGCTGGCGTCTTTCCGAGCCGCGGTCGCCATGGACCCGAGCCACTACCCTGCGCACAACGGCATCGCGGTGTGCCTGCTGAACAGGTACCTGTGGTCGGACCGGACGGACCGGGCCGCGTTGGACGAGGCGCTGGACGCGCTGCGGCGTTCGCTGCGGATCGAGCGGAACCAGCCGAAGATCGTGGAACTGCTGACGCGGTACGGATGACGCTTTGCGCGGTCACTCGTCGTCGTCATCGCCGCGCATGTCGTGGTACTCTTCGGTCCACCCCGCCTGGATGGCTTCGAGGATGCGTTCGTTCACGGGGTGGGCGGGGTCTTCGAAGAAGCCGGGCAGCGTTCGGACCATATCTCGCAGGTGCACGAAGCCGACGGTTTCCGGGTCCGTGTCGGGGAAGCGGCCGGCGAGTTCCTCGGCGATGCGGTCCACGTCCAGCCAGTGAAAACGGTCGCTCATCGGTGCGCTCTCCTCGCTAGTGCGGCACTTCCTTCACCGCGTTCCGGTTCCATGCCGGAACGCGCACGATGATCGGGCCTTCCCCCTCGATCTCGCACTGGCAACTCAGCCTGCTGTTGCGCTGCAGGCCGGGCGCCTCCTCGACGCGGTCCTCTTCGGCCTCGGTGGCCTCGGAGAGCGAGTCCATGCCCTTCTCAACATAGACGTGGCAGGTGGAGCAGGCGCACACGCCGCCGCAGGCGTGCTCGATGTTGATGCCGGCCTCGATCGCCACTTCGAGCAGGTGTTCGCCCTTGGCGGCGAGGACGTCCCACTCGGCCTTCTCGGTCCCTGTGAGGCCCTCCGGGTCTTCGAGCATGAACTTGACGGGCACGGTCGGGGGGCCGTGGTCGTGGTCGGATCGTCGCAGGTGCATCGAGTCGCGCTCCTGAATCAAGCATGGATGCTGCGTCTTAGACTCATTCCACTGTAGGCCGCCCTCCCTATGACCCCGAACACCGGGTGCAACCCGGCCCGGACCTATCCTTTCCTCCCCATCATGCCCGCGCCCGGCCCAATCCATGCCCTCCCGGAACTCTCCGTCGTTGCCCCGGCGCACAACGAGCGGGAGAACGTCGCGGAACTGGTCCGCCAGATCGAGGCCGCCCTCGCCCCGGCAGGGATTCGCTACGAGATCGTGATCGTGGACGACGGATCCACGGACGGCACCCGGGCAACGGTAGAGAACCTGATGCTGGACAGGCCCAGCCTGCGGTGCGTCTCCATGCTGCGAACGCCGCCCGGCAAGGGCAACGGCCAGTCGGCGGCGTTCCACGCGGGGTTTCGGGCAACGCGAGGGCCACTCGTCGCGACACTCGACGCGGACCTGCAGAATGACCCGGCTGATCTTCCCGCAATGCTCGATCTCATGCGGTCGTCGGGCGCGGACCTCGTGCAGGGGGATCGCTCGCGGGCGCGGCGCGATTCTGCGGTGCGTCGATGGGGATCGGTGGTCGGGCGAGTGTTCCGGCGATGGCTGCTCGGGGACACGATCCGTGACACGGGCTGCTCGCTGCGGATCATGCGGCGCGAGGTCGCCCTCGCACTGCCGCTCGAGTTTCGCGGCGCGCACCGGTTCATCCCGGTGACGGCGCGACACCTCGGCTACACGGTGGTCGAGATGCCTGTAAACCACAGGCCGCGTGCGGCGGGCGAGACGAAGTACGGCATGGGGATCGCGCAGCGGGCGATCCCCGGGCTGATCGACTGCTTCGCGGTCCGGTGGATGCGATCGCGCCGGAGGCCGGTGGAGTGCGTCGAGGTCGAGCGAGCCGCGGGTTCCGCGCCTGTCATCGCCGCGCGGACGCCCCAGGAGGCCTCGCGATGAAGCCGGGGCCGGTGATCGCGATGGTCGTACTGCTCCTCGTGGGCGTGTGGCTGGTTCTGCAGCCCACGCTGCGGAAGCTCAAGCGCATCGACCCGGAGGCCGCACGGATCGAGCTCTCGCTCGGGACGGCCCGGGTCGGCGTCGAGCAGCGGGCGAGCGACGCGGGGGGGTTCGAATACCACTTCGTCGGCGACCGTGACCTCGAAGCCCTCTCCTGGATCGATGACGGCCGGTTCCAGGCGATCGTGAACGACCGCATGAGGGCATGGCAGGCGCGGCCCGCGCTGGAGCGGACGCTGCTCGGGTTCTTCAACATCTCCTCGTGGGGCAACTTCGTCTGGATCGTCGTGGGACTGACGGGGCAGGCGTGCTTCTTCGGGCGCATGCTCGTGCAGTGGGTGGTGAGCGAGAAGTCGCGCCGCTCGGTGGTGCCGGCCGTCTTCTGGTGGATGAGTTTCTTCGGGGGCGTGACGCTGTTCGCGTACTTCGTCTGGCGCACGGACATCGTCGGTGTGCTCGGGCAGTCCACCGGCGTGGTGATCTACGCCCGCAACCTTCGGCTGATTCACAAGCACAACCGGCGGGTTCGGCGCGACGAGGCGAAGTCACGGGAGATTGCGGCCGCGCCGGAGCCGGTCGCGGCGCAGCGGTAACACGGACCCGGGAGGCAAGCCATGCGAGTGATCTTCGACGAGGCCGAGCTGCTGAGCGACGCCGCGACGCTGGAGCAGGGCCTGCGCGCCGGGACAGCGCGCGCGGAGGAACTGGGGCGGCTGATCGTCGAGGTGATCGCGGACGGCGAGCCGGTGCCGGGCGAACTGCTCGACGACCCCGCCTCGCACACAGGCTCGTTCACGGAACTGCGCATGACCTCGGCGGAACCGGCGGCGTTCCTGCGCGTCACGCTCATGGAGGCTGCGGATGCGCTGGAGCAGGCCGGGGCGGAGCAACTGCTCGCCGCCGATCACATCGACCAGGGGAGATCGCCGGAGGCGTACCAGGCGCTGGGCGTGGCGCTCGGCGTGTGGGACGCGGTGCGAGACCTGGTGCAGCGGGTCTCGCACCTGCTCGGGTTTGACCTGACGGAGGCGTCGGTCGTGGTGAAGGGGGAAGAGATCAGGGTGGACGAATCGGTGGCGAGCCTGTCGCGCCAGCTGGAGGAGGTGCGTCGGTGCGTGGCGGCGGCTGACCTTTCGGGGCTGGCCGACGCGCTGCGGTACGAGCTGAGCGAGGAGGCGGGTCGGTGGCGTGACCTGCTGACGGGCCTCGCGGAGGCGATTCGCAACGCCCAGGGCGAGCAGTGAAGGCCTCCGACCCATGCACGACGCACGCGCCGCCGCACGGATCGACGAGACGATGGAGCGGGCCTCCGAGGCGCTCGCGAGGACGGAGTACTTCGAGGCCGAGTCGCTGTGCCTGCGCGCGCTGTACATGGCGCACCGCGGCGAGGACTTCGAGCGGATGGCGCGAATCTGCCTGCCGCTGCAGGAGGCACGCCGGCAGAAGCGGCTGATGGCGATCGACGCCGGCCGGGTGTTCGTGGTCTCCCGCCCTGAGGACGTGCCTCGCGGGCTGGTGGCAGGGCGGTATCTCGTGCAGCCGCCGATGATCGGGGCGGATGCGCGTACGCTGCGCGAGCTCGCTGACCGACATCGCGTGCCCGCGCTCGTGCTCTGCCGCGAGCCGACAACGAAGGCGGGATTGTGGCCGATGGTAGCGGTCGGGCCACAGACGATCCGGGCGAAGGTGCTCCCTCCCTCGGACACCGGCGCGCCCCATGCGGCGTGGTTCGAGATGGCGGCCGAGGCCCTGGGCGACGCGGCGATCGCGCGCCTGAAGCCGGACGATCCTCCGCAATGGCGCATCGACGACCTGCTTGAGTTCCTCGACGCGCACCCGGACCACGAAAAACTGCACCAGCGTCTGGAAGAGGCCTGCCGGGCGGCGGTCGGCGCGCCGGAGCCGACGGGTCGGCGCAGGCGGAACGTGATCGACGACCCCTACGGGTTCTGAGGATAGGAAAAAAGACGCGGCAGGCTTCCTGCCGCGTCCCCGAAGAAGGAGTCTCGTTCGTTGCACGCCCGAAGCGGACGCATCGTGGCCTACCAGTCGCTGCGGGAGCTGCCGCGGTTGTCGCGCCGTTCGTTCTGGTCGCCGATGATCGCGCCGCCGACGCCGCCGATGATCGCGCCCGCGGCCGCGCCCTTGCCCATATCGCCCGTGAGGCTTCCGAGTCCCATGCCGGCGAGCGCACCGAGGGCGGCGCCCGAGACCGCGCCCTCACCCGCGTTGCTGCATCCGCCCATCCCCCCGGCCGTGAGCATGCCCGCGACGATGACAAGCGGCACGCCACATTGCTTCATGCGATTGAACCGTCCCACGGCCGCCTCCTTTCCTGAGACTTGCCTGCCCAGCACTTCGTACCGGCGGATCACCCTGCCGGTTCAGCCATCATGCGATACATGCTAGCGTTTGCTAGGTTGCAGGCTTGGTTTCAGCGGCTGAATGCCTAACGCAGGCCGACTCTTCTAGTTCCAACTGCACCCCTTGGGCCAGTCGCCCGGTCGCTGGCGACCGGCTCGCTCGATCAGTCTGCAAAGTGCCTCGAGTTCAACGCGGAGCATCTCGGCTCGCTTGACGGCGTTGCCTTCCGAGAGAAGGCGGTACTTGAAGGCGGGGTCGCTGGTGAGCGTGAATCCGACCAGTTCGATGACTGCCGCGGTGGGGATGTCCTCGTCGCGGACGAGCGCGAGTACCGGTTCGGCGGCGGCCATGCCGGCGAGCGGGCCTTCGGCGAGGGCGTCTTCGAGCCATCGGCGCATCGGTTCGAGTTCGCCGCATTCGCCCCCCCCGCCGTCGCCGATGGGGGCGAGCATCGCTTCACGGTAGAGCCTGCCCTCGCGGGCGGGAAGCTCGCGGACGATGCGGGCGCGGCAGACACCCTGCAGAAGCAGGTTGTAGTGACCGTCCGGCGTGCGCACGTGCTGGACGATCTGCCCGATGCAGACGGCGGGCTTGAGCGGTGGTCGGCCGTGGTAGTCCTGCTTCCACCGATCGCCCTCGAAGACGGCCATGGCGAACTGTCCAGGCCCGTCGAGGGCATCGCACACCATCTGACGGTACCGCTCCTCGAAGACGTGCAGCGGGAGCACCTGCTGCGGAAGGAGCGTGACCGCGTCCAGCGGGAAGAGCGGCATCGGGCGGCCGAAGTTCACGGTGATGGCGGACTGGTCGGACATGGTCAACCCTCCGCGAGCGGGTCCGGTCGGTACAACTTCGTGTCCAAGGCCCATTGGCGCTCGGTGAAGTTGCCGCCGAGGTCGAACGCCGCTGTCCGGTCCGGGCGAGCGGCGCACAGGGCGATCGTGGTCTTTGCGTCAACGTTGTCGAGCATCGAGACGAGTATGGCCTCGGGCGTGGAGGGCACCTTGGCCGCGCCGTACTCGGGGACGCCGTGGTGCGAGAGGATGATGTGCTGGAGGACCATGAGCGCGCCGGGAGGAAGGCGACGGCCGGTGCGCGCCATGACCTGCTGGGCCTTGTCGTGGAGCATGATCGCTCCCTCGACGATGTGGCCGATGAGTTCGCCGCGGTCGGAGTAGCCGAAGGCCCGGTCGTAGACGAGTTCGCGGGTCTTGCCGAGGTCGTGCAGGAAGAGGCCGACCATCACGATGTCGCGGTTGATCTTGGGGTAGAGCGGGCAGACGGCGTCGGCAAGGCGCAGCAGGTTCAGCGTGTGTTCGAGCAGGCCGCCGAGGTAGGCGTGGTGCATGCTCTTCGCCGCGGGCGCACGTCGGAAGGCCTCCATGAGGTGCTCGTCCTCGAGGTACGCGCCGACGAGGTCACGCATGGCGGGGTGGCGGACGGTTTCGAGCAGGCCGACGAGTTCGCGGAACATCTCCTCCGGATCGCGCGTCGAGACGGGGAGGAGTTCCCGCATCTGCTCCGGGGTCGGTTCGTGCGGGTCGATCGAGTGGATGATGAACTGCAGTTCTCCCTGGTACGGCTGCGTCTCACCCTGCACCCAGACGAAGCCGTCGGTGGGGAGGCGGCGGAAAGTCGCCTCGTCGATGGACCACATGCGGCCGGGGAGTTCTCCGGTGCGGTCGCTGAGCAGGCAGCGCAGGTACGGCTTGTCCTGTCGCGTGCGGCCGAGCTGGGCGTTCGTGATGGCGAAGACACCCTCGACGCGCTCGGTCGGCCCGAACTCCGCGATGTAGCGCCGCTCCCCGTTCGATTCGCTCGGCATCCGCCGTGCCCTCCGAGACGCGCTCCCGCGCCGTGGTCGATGGTAGCCGGAGAGGCGCCGGGGATCAGGCACGGGGCGTCAGGGGCTGTGAGACATGGCCGACGGCCAATCGCCTCCGTCACTTCCCCCGATACTCCTCAGGCACGTCGCCGTGGTCGGCGCGGATGACGGAGCGGATGCCGCCGCGACCGCGCCAATCGGTGCGGACCTGCAGCCACGCGGGGCGCATGAGGCGGACGAGGTCGTCGCGGATGATGTTTGTGACGGCCTCGTAGAAGACGCCCTCGGAGCGGAACGACTGGTAGTAGAGCTTGAGGCTCTTGAGTTCGACGCATGCGCCGCCCTCGCGATGCGGGCGCGGCCGGTAGCGGACGGTCACCGTGCCGAAGTCGGGGTGCCCGGTCACGGGGCAGAGCGAGGTGAACTCCTCGGCCACGTGTTCGATGACGTACGGCTCTTCGCCGGGCGATTCGAAGACTTCCAGCAATCCCGCGTTCGGCATGACGCCTCTCCGAAACCCGCCGCCTGTTGGCAGACGATCGGCTAACCCTACGATCCGGCGTGGCCCGCCGCGTGCTGCACGACGAGTATTTCCTCCGCGCCAAGCGCGAAGGGTATCTCGCCCGGTCGGCCTACAAACTGCTGGAGATCAACGAGCGTTTCCGGCTGCTTCGGCCGGGGCAGCGTGTGCTCGACGCGGGGTGCGCCCCAGGCTCCTGGCTGCAGGTCGCATCGCAACTGGTCGGGCCTCGCGGCGTCGTGGTGGGGTTCGACCTCTCGGCTGTCCGGCACCCGATGCCCGCGAACGTGCGCACGGCGGTCGCGGACGTGAGGTCGCTGGACTCCACGGCCCTCGTGACCCTCGCGGGCGGGCGATTCGACGCGGTGATCTCGGACATGGCCCCGAGCACGACGGGCCACGGCGACGACCTGGTCTCGGCCCGGCTGTGCCGGTCGCTGCTGGACGCCCTGCCCGGGCTGCTCGCTCCGAGCGGGCGATTGGTGATGAAGACGCTGGAAGGAGCGGAAACCCCCCCCCTGCTTGGCGAGGCCCGCGGCCGGTTCACGTCGGCCCGGCTGTTCAAGCCGAAGGCGAGCCGTGGGCCTTCGCGAGAGATGTACATCGTGGCGGAGGGGTTCCTCGCCGCGGAAGGCGTGCGCGACGCGTAGCAAGCCCGCGTGAAAGAAACAGGCCCTGCCCCCGGCGGGAGCAGGGCCTCGGAGAGTGCCGCGGTCAGAAGGCGTCCTGACTGCGAGTGGAATCAGTTGGCGTGCGCGGGGCGGCGTCGCCGCGCGCAGAACAGAAGACCGGCCCCTGCCACCCCGGCCGCCGAGGGGGCGGGCACCCAGATGAGTCCCGCGTGCAGCCCGAGGCCGGACGCGGCGAGGGTCATGGCGTAGCCGTTGTTTGGATCGAAGGAGAAGAGGCGTCCGCTGGCGTCGATGTACCAGAAGAGGTCGCGTTTGACGTCGTAGGCGAGGCCGCCGTTGTCGAGGTAATCGCTGGCGTCGGACATGAGGAGCGTAGCTGTGCCGGTGGCACGGTTGATGGAGTGGAGCATGACTGGCTGAGTGCCAGATGCGCCGACCAGCATGTCGCGGACGGGGTCGTAGGCGAGGCCGTCCAGCCACGCGCCGCTGTCGGTGGTGATGGTTGTGGCCGCGGCGGTGTTGGGATCCAGCGTGAAGACGCCCCTGGCAACGACGCTCTGTCCGGCGTACAGGGTGCCCGTGGACGTATCGAACCCAAGACCGGTGACCCACGGCCTGCCGTGCGAGCCGACGAGGGTGGCGGCGCCGGTGTTCAGGTCCACGGTGTAGAGGTTGTTGATGTTCAGCCCGCCGACCATGTAGGCGACGCCGATGGCGGGGTCGTAGGCGAGGTCGCCGAAGGCGAACGAGACGCCGAGGGGACCGACAGGGGTGATCTCGAAAGTATCGGGGCTGATGGCGACGAGTTGATTGGCCTGATTGATGCTGTAGAGGACGTCGCCCCACGCCGACCCGGAGGCCGCGCCGGCGATCATTGTCATGCAGACGAACCGTTTCATGTCTCTGTCTCCTTGCTTGTCTCTCTGGGGAGGTCCGCGCTCGCACGCGCGGGCGCGGATCGTGTGGGAGGCGAGGAACCGATCACGGGCACCCGGCGTTGAAGGCGTTGAGGAAGCAGATGAAGTCGAGGCTGTTGACCTCGCCGTCGCCGTTGCAGTCGGCGGCAGGATCGGCAGCAACGAAGAGGTTAAGGAAGCAGATGAAGTCGAGGCTGTTGACCTCGCCGTCGCCGTTGCAGTCCACGGGGCATGGGATGCCCCCGGCGTCGGCTTCGAACGCGGTCACGGTGTGCCGGTTGCTGTTGAAGTCGCCGTCCGCGTTCATGATGCCGACGACGTAGGCGCGGTCGTCTCGCGTGACGACGTGCTCGGACATCCCGCCATCGCCGACAAAGACCCAGCGCGGCTCGCCATCGGGCGTAACGCTCATCGCGGCGTAGCGAACCTGGCCGGCGTGGTAGTTGTATCCTGCGGCATAGACATTGCCCGCGCCGTCGCTCGCCAGCCCGCGAACCGTGCGGATCGCCAAGGGCGGCGATCCGATTTCGCTGAACGTCTCGTAGTGGCGCCACCGTTCCTGTCCGTCCGACGTCAGGCTGACGATGAACATCGCCTCGAAGGAGAAGGGAACACTCTCGACGACCTTGCCGCCGGCATAGAGGTTGCCGTCGCTGCCGCAGATGAGTGCGTTGGCGCGGTCGCTCAAGCCCGCTGACCCGTTATAGAGGTAGTCCCAGCGGTACTCGCCGTTGCGCGTGAGCGAGACGACATACAACCCGCGGCTGTCAACGGGACCGTCGAGCCGTCCCGCGGCGTAGATGTTTCCGTCCGCGCCGACGGCCAGGCCCATGGCCTCGTTCGACGCGCTGTTCGCGGCCTGCTTGGCGTACCACCAGCGTTCGTCGCCGTCGGGCGTGAAACTGAGGACGATGAAGTGATTGGAGGATCGGCCCGCAACGTAGACGTCGCCGAACTCGTCGGTGGCGACGCGCCAGCCGACGCCCGTTCCGTCCTGAATGGGCAGCACCCACGCGCGCTCCCAGCGGACCGCGCCGTCTTTCGTGAGGCTGAGGGTGCCGACGCGCGACTGGGCGTTTGACATGCCCGGCCCCTGGTAGCTGCCCGTGACATAAACGTGCCCGTCCTGGCCGACGGTGATGTCCGCGCCGAAGCAGCACCAGATGCCCTGGCCAACCCACTTGTGGAACCAGCGGAACTGCCCTGTGGGGGTAAGCGAGAGCACGCCCATGGCGCGCTGGTCGCCGGGCATCAGGCATTCCATCGAGACGTAGACGTTTCCTTCGTCGTCGGTCGTGATGGCGTCGCCGATGTCGTAGGTTCCTCCCTGCCCCCATACGAAGTCCCAGAGTTGCGTGCCGTCCGGCGCGTATGCGACGACGAGCAGTTTGATCGTGTCGTCGTTGAAGCGCCCGGTGGCGTAGATCGTGCCGTCGTTGCCGACGTGGATCGAGCGAGTGTGCGAGGGTACCTCGCTTCCCCACGAGCCGCCGGGATGACGACGCTCCCATTCAGGGAACTGAACGCTCTGGGCAGCGGCGACCTGACCGACGATCGCCGCGATGGCGGCACCGATCAGCGCGGTGCGCCGAGTCCGGGTTTGGATGGCTCTCTTCATGCCTGATCTCCGGGCGTGGATTTGGTTTGACCGCCCCGACCTCCGGGCCGGTCAGGCGAATCTACTTTGACTCAAATATTCTGTCAAGAGGTTTTTGAAGATTCTTCAAAGAAACTTGTGCGGGGCCTTCTGTTGCGATACACTTCCGCGAGTTTCTTGACTGCTGCCATGATCCCTTCATTCGGTGGCCAACCGATCAAAGCCAGAACAAAGCCTGCCATGACAACGGCTTCCCACCCATCACGCGGGTTTCAGGACGAGGTGATCGTGGTCCTGAGTCGCATCCAGGACTCCCTCGCCGCGTTGGCGGCGACGCTCCCTGTTGTGCCTTCGCGGCCGCAGGAACTGGCCCGTGTGCTTCAGTTGGACAAGAGCCTGGCGTGGAAGGTGCATCGCATCATGCAGAGCCACGACCCGTTTGCGGCGGCGCGGCTCGTGCCCGGCTCTGCGGCGGTTGCGATCCTTGCTGATGCAGCGCGCCGACACGCCTCAGAGGAACACGCGAACGCGATCACCGGTGCGTTCCACGCCTTCGACGGGCTTGTCGAGCGCCACGCCGGCGACCGCGGCACGTTCGACCTGCTCGTGAGCGGCTTTGCGCCCGATGGCAGGCGTGAAATCGATGTCTCCCACCGCAAGAGCGCTTTCGTGGGCAACAGCGCGATCCTGGGGCTTCACTCGAAGGTCACGAACATCGTGACGATCATTCAGCCTTCGACCAACGAGACGCGCCTCGACATGATCAAGGTCGGCGTGATCCATAGCCTGCGGAGGCTCAGGCCTGACGTGCCTACGACCGTGTGGCGCGTGCGGCACCATGAGACGACCGACCGCAGACTGCTGCCCAGACGTGGCGAACCGCTCGAAACGCCGGTGGGCGTGCCGGGAACGGACCTGAATGTTCCGCTGCTGAGCCGGTTCTGTTCCGCGTTTCCCTCGCCGCTGCGTGCCGTCACGATGCCCAACGGCCTGGTGGACATTGAGATTCCGGCGGGTGAGGTCGGCGACACCGGCTCGCTCACGATCGTCTTTGCCGAGGTTTATCGGGACATCGCCGATCGCTACGCCGACGGCGATGACCGCTTCTACGACGTGATTCACCGCCCGTACATTCCCACCGAGACGCTGGTGCAGGATCTGCTGGTCCGCTGCGACACGTTCGGTCCGATCCGACCTGAACTGGCGATCTACCACATGTTCGACCCCGCACTCGAACTGGGCGCACCGCTGCCGGAGCGCTATCGGCTGCCGATGGATGCCCCTGTCGAGCGTGTTGGGGAGGGGCGTGCGTTCTTCCGGTCGCAGGACCTGCCGCAGTACCCGGCGTTGCTTGCGCATGTCTTCCAGGCTGTGGGCTGGAACCCGGCGGGGTTTGAGCTCTACCGCGTCCGGACGCCGTACCCGATCCAGCCGTCTGCCCTTCGCATTCGGCTGGAACTGCCTCAGCCACCGAAGCCCGGGTGATGCCACCGTGCGCGTCCGAAGCCCGTTGAGCGGTACCCTCTGACTGCGTATGACCTTCCTTTCCCCCGCGGCCGCGGTGACCGCACTCGCGCTGGCCGGGCCTGCGCTGCTGTTGCTGTACTTTCTGAAACTGCGGCGCCGGCCCGTGCGGGTGAGTTCGACGATGCTGTGGACGCGGGCGGTGCGCGACCTGCAGGTCAACGTGCCCTTCCGGATGATCCGCCCGTCTTGGCTCCTGCTGCTGCAACTGGCGGCGTTGCTGCTGCTGGCGGGCGCGCTGGGGCGACCGGCGGTCCACGGGGCGGCGACCGCGCCGGACATGGTCGTCATGCTCATCGACCGTTCGGCAAGCATGTCCGGCCGCGACGGGGAGGGCGGGGGCACGCGGCTGGAGGATGCCCTGCATGCGGCCTCGGCGTTCCTCGACGAGATCGCGCGTGCGCCGTCGCGTCCCGTTGTGGTGCTGGTGGCGTTCGCGGCTTCGGCGGAAACGCTCGCGGGACCGACGACGGACCTGCGAGTGGTGCGGGAGGCGCTCGGGCGCATCACGCCGACGGACCAGCCGGCGGACGTACGGGGCGCGCTCCGGCTGGCTGAATCGTTCGCCCCGGTGGACTCGGACGAAACGACGGAGGGAGCACGCATGCTGGTGGCGCTCTGCTCCGACGGCGGGTTCGAGGCGGGCGAGCCGCTGGCCGTGGCGGCGACGGAGGTGCGGTTCCGGAGGGCTGGACCGGCACGGGACGGCGAGTCGGCCCCCCCCCTTGACAACGTGGGGATCGTCGCGCTCGCGGCCCGGCGCGACTTCCGCGACCCCGCGGTGGTGCGGGTATTCGCTCGCCTGGTGGGGCCACCGGGGGTTGCGCTGCCGGCCGTGCTGCTCATCAACGAGCGTGAGTACGACCGCGTGCCCGTGGCACTGTCGGACGACGACGGCTCGGGCGTCGGGCGTGCCTCGCTTACGTTCGAGATCACGACGCGCGAGGCAGCGCTCGTCACGGTGCGGCTGGACCGGGCGGACCTGCTGGCGTCGGACGACACCGCGTCGCTGATGCTGGCGCCTGCAACTCGGCCGGGCATTCTCATCGTGCGGCCGGACGGCGACCCGCCGGGGGAATGGCTGCTGGCGGACGTGCTGCGTGAACTTGACCCTGCTTCGCTGATCGAGGTCGAGGCGTCGCGGTATGACGAGTTGGGCGCATCGCTGCTGACGGGGATCGACCTGGTGGTGTTCGACGGTTCTCGCCCGCGCACGCTGCCGCCGGTGGCGACGCTGGCGTTCGGACCGGGGCCGCCTACGCCGGGGCTGCGCGTCGCGCCCGCCGAACCGCGGCTGTTGTCGTTCCTCACGTGGCAGCGAACGCACCCGGTGATGCGGCACGTCTCGCTCGATGCGGTGCGGTACGAGCCTGCGGCATGGTTCACGCACGACGGATCCTCGCCGGGAACGCGCTTCGAGGAGCTGGCCCGGGGACCGGGCGGCACGGCGATCGCCTTGGTAGGGGAACGGGGGGTGCAGCGGATCGCGGTCGGGTTCGAACTGGCGCGATCAACATGGCCTGTTCACGTGAGTTTCCCGATCTTCGTCGCCAACGCGGTGGACGTGCTGACGCTGCGGGGCGAGGCGGAGGCGGGCGTCGCGTTTCGCACGGACGAGGCTGTGTCGCTCCCCCCCCCTGTGCCGGGCGGGGAGCCGGTGAACCTCGGCGTGATCTCGCGGGTGGGCGTGCATCGACCCGTGGGGTCCGGCGCGCCCATCGCCGTCAACCTGCTGAATGAGAACGAATCGCTCCTGCGCACGGCCGATGCCCTCTCGATCAGCGGCCGTCCCGTGGCCTCGGCGCGTCCGGGCGAGACTCCCGCGGCGCCGCGCGAAATCTGGCCCTGGTTCGTGCTCGCGGCGGGGCTGCTGCTGGCGGTGGAATGGGTGCTTTACGCTCTGGGGATGCGGGTCAGGCCGCGCTGACCGGGAGCGTGTCGAGCACGTTGCGGACGATGGCATCGGAGGAGATTCCCTCCGCCTCGGCCTCGAAGTTCAGGATGATGCGGTGGCGCAGCGAAGCGGGCGCGACGCGACGCACGTCGTCCACGCTCACCGCGGCGCGACTGTCAAGGAGCGCGGCGACCTTGCCGCCCAGCTCGAGGGCCTGGGCAGCGCGAGGCGAGGCTCCGAGCCGGACGTACTTCTCGACCATCGGCGTAGCGAACCGCTCGCGTGCCTGCTCGGCCTGAAACGCCTCCGAGTGCGGATGCGTGGCGAGGACGAGCCGCACGGCGTAGTCGCGTACGTGCGGGGCGATGGCGACGCGTCGCACCAGCCGCTGGTGGGCCGTGATCGTGCCCGCCTCCAGCACGCGCTGCACCTCGGTGGTGCGGCCGGTGGCGGTGCGGTCCAGAATCTCGACCAGGTCCGCGCGCGTGGACGAGCCGACGAGCAGCTTGAAGAAGAAGCGGTCCAGTTGCGCCTCGGGCAGGGGGTACGTGCCTTCCTGCTCGATCGGGTTCTGCGTGGCGAGCACGAAGAACGGCTCGGGCAGGGGGTGCGTCGTGCCGGCAACCGTGACGCTCCGCTCCTGCATCGCTTCGAGGAGGGCGGACTGGGTCTTGGGCGTGGCGCGGTTGATCTCATCGGCGAGAATGATCTGGGCGAAGACAGGCCCGGGGCGGAAGACGAATTCCCGGGTGCGCGAGCCGCCGTCGGCCTCGGATTCGATGACGACGGTGGTGCCGGTCACGTCGGCGGGCATGAGGTCCGGGGTGAACTGGATGCGGGAGAACGAGAGGTCGAGAGCGCGGGCGAGCGTGCGCACGAGGAGCGTCTTGCCGATGCCGGGCACGCCTTCGAGGAGAACGTGGCCGCCTGCGAAGAGGGCGATCAGGACGCCCTCGACGACGTCGGCGTGACCGACGACGGCGCGGCCGACCTGCTCGCGGACGGCTGCGAAATCGGCGCGGAACCGCTCCGCGGCCTGCGCGGCTTCGTCGGGCGTTCGGGGATCGGGGTTGGGATCCGTCATGTGTGGCGGATGGTACAGTGGGTTGTGGGTCGAGGAGTTGGGGTCCGGGAAGAGGACGAAGACGAGGGCTGAAATGCCCCCATCCCCGGCATGGGAAGTACGGAGCGTGCGATGGATCGCTGGGCTGCGTCGCTGGTGCTCATGGTGATGGCGGTCGCTCTGGCCGCGTGCGGGTCGCCGGACGGCGGAGGCGGGCGGGCGGCGATGCACCTGCGGGCCGTCGAGCCGCGGGTGGACCTGCTGGCGGGATACACAGCGGTCGTGCCGGTCGAGATTTCCGGCGCGATCGACCCGCGTCGCAGGCCGTCGGTGCGGCTCGATGACGGGCGTGCGCTCGACGCTGAACTCGTCTGGATCGGCGTTCGGCATGAGCCGGTGACGGGCGGTTGGCTGTCCGACCCGGGCGAATGGTCGGCGACGCCACCTTTGTCGGGCGTGCTGCCTCGCTCCGTGGGCGCGTGGGCGGTGGTGTTCGACCTGCCGCCGGACGCCGAGGGGCGAGCGGTGAGCGTGGAGGGGGTGCGGCTTGCCACGGCGTGGCATCCGATCCCGGCGTCGCTCACCGACGAAGGGGGGGGGCATCCGGCGTGGGCCAGTCCGGTCGGGGCGGCCGCGTGGTCGTCGGCGCGCTACCAGCGGCTGATCGAGCCGGAGAAGCGAAGCCCGACGCTGCGCTGGCGCTGGCGGCTGGCGACGATGGGTCTGAACGCCGAAGGCTTCGAGGGGGGGGGGTGGCCCGGCGAAGCGAGGGGGGCGTCGATCCTCGAAGCGCTGGCACGCCAGATGGAGGCGCGGTGGCAGGTTGCGCTCGCACGGCTCTGGGACGCCGACGCGGCGGCGGCCGAGCGGGTGCGCCGCGCGCTGACCGCCTCTGCGGACTTCGGCGACGGCACCATCGCGCCGGTCTGGCCCGAGGACGGGACCGCGCTGGAGTCGCTTCTCGCCGACCTGCTCGACCCGGGGCTGCGGGGTGAGGCGCTCGCGGCGCGAGCGACGCGATGGCTCGACACGCTGCCCGGCGCGACAGCGTGGGTCATCGACGACGCCGGGCGCGAAATGGCCGTGACCGGTGAAACCGTGGCGACGATCGGTCTGGCGAATCTCCGCGACGCGGCGACGCTCGGTTGGCTGACGCGTGCCCCGGGGGGCGGACCCGGCGCGCCCGAGCCGACACCCGTGCCCGGCCTGAGCACGGCGAGATTCACGATCCCCCTGCCCGCGAACGGGCACGATCTCGCGGGCGTGGCGGTGTGGCGCGGTCCGACGCCCGCCTCTTCGATCGACGCCAACTGCGGGCCGTGGGCACTGCGCCTGCCGGTTGCCTCCGGGGCGCTGATCGCGCTGCCGCCGGGCCTGCGCTGCGGCCCGCTGCTGCACGACTGGACGCTCGCCGCCTGGATCACAGGGCGCGAAGATGCAGGCGCGATGCCCGCGCCGGACGCGCTCAGCGTGGCGATGCTCCAGCGAGGCATCACCGGTGGCGGCGCGACAGGAGTGGGCGAATGGACACTCTACGTCGAGTGCATGACGAAAGGGGGAGACGCAGGCCCGGACGCCGTGCGGGTCTGGCTCGGGCCGTACGGCGCGGCGAAGGCGGTGCTGCGCATCGCGTCGGACGGCTCATTCGTGGACGAGTTGTCGGCGTGGACGGGCGATGGCGCGACGGGTTCCGAAGCGAGCCTGGCCGTCACGAGGGGGCGCGATCGCTGGACGGTTGCCGTACCGATCCCGGCGCGGTGCATCGAAGCCAGCGGCCTGCTGAGGCTGGCGATCGAGCGATTCACGGGCGAGGAGGGTCGCCGCACGGCCTGGCCGCGCAGGATGCTGCCGTGGCAGGCGGAACCGGGACGGGTGACGGTTGACCTGAGGGCGTGGTAGCCGACGGACCCATGGACAGTGGACATTCGGAGAGGAAGCCCCGCACGAGGACTTGCTTGACGATTGTGATCCATCCGACCCGCTTGCACCGATCGCATCGTCGTCGGTACCTTGATGGAACAGCGCGGATGGCGCGGGAGGGTCTCATGGCACGGATGGGTCATGCACGTGCGGCGTTCGAGGGGCTTGAGGGGCGCGTGCTGCTCTTCGCCTGGACGGCCAACGAGGTCTACATGCTCGAGCTCGTGAACCGTGCGCGCTCGGACCCGGCCGCGGAAGCGGCACGGCTGGGGCTGGACCTGACGGCGGACCTGAGCGCGGAAGAACTGGCGAGGCTCGTGCCGCAGGAACCGCTCGCGCTCGTGCCGGAGTTGACGACCATCTCGCGCAACCACAGCCTCGACATGGCGCAGCGGAGTTTCTTCGACCACGAGAACCCGGACGGCGACCGTGCCCAGCAGCGTGCCGACAAGGAGGGGTACACCGGCTCGGTCGGCGAGAACATCGCGGTCGGATACAACACGATCGACGACGCCCACAAGGCGTGGCTGGATTCGGTCGGGCACCGCAAGAACGTGCTGAGCCTGTGGTCCACGTTCACCGAGACGTTCCACTACGACGAGTTCGGCACGGGGTTCTTCCTGCCGGGGGCGGGCGGTGGCTTCGAGTTCCGCTCGTACTTTACGCAGGTCTTCGGTGCATCGGGCTTCAGCACGAGGACGTGGCTGCTCGGCGTCGTCTATCACGACGCGAACAACAACTCGTTCTACAACGTCGGCGAGGGGTACGGCGGCGTGCGCATCGACGTCAGCCCGAAGGACGACCCGAGCACGATCGCCGGCACCTACACCACCGACGCGGCGGGCAACTACCAGATCCAGCTTCCCGGCGGCGAGTACCGCGTCACGTTCACCGACACCTCGACCGGCAAGATCAAGGTGTCCGACGTGACGATCGTCGCCGGCACGAACGTCAAACTCGACGCGAAGCGTGCCGAACTGACCGGGGACGCGCCGCCGCCGGCGAACGTCGTCGCCGATGGCGCGGTCGTGAACGGGAGTGCGTCGCCGACCGGCCTGATGACCGTGACCACCATGAACAGCGACGGCGTGCCGATCGCGTTCCAGGAGCAGGGCCTGGGCACGTGGGAGGTCGTGGACATCCGGGCGACGGCGGGCGGGCCGGTGCCCACCGGGCCGATCGAGACTTGGACTGATCCGAAGGACGGTCGGACCTACGCGGCCGCGGCGTCGGACGAGGGGCTGCTGCTCTACATGCGCAACCCGGCGGGCCAGTGGAGCGTGCGCAACCTGACCACGGAACTCTCGGGCGCGGGCGGCGTCGTCGGGGCGGTCACGGTCTTCATCTCGACCGACAACCGAGTCGGCATCGCCGGGCTGGATGGGGACGGCGACCTGCTGCACTTCGCCCAGACGGGCGCGGGCGGCCCAGGCTCGTACGGATGGGCCTTCCAGAACATCGCCGAGAGCCATCTGCGGGCCAACGGGCAGGAGATGCCCGAGCTGGTGAGCGAGCTGATCAGTTACGTCACGTCGTGGAACGGCATGAACATCGCGGGCCTGGACGCGAGCGGCGCGATCCAGGCGGTGTGGTGGGCGCCGGGGATGGATTCCTGGCGCGTGGACAACCTGAGCGAGATCACAGGCGCGCCTGCGCTCTCCGGAGGACTGACCGCGTATCTCACCGCATGGGGCGGGATCAACCTCGCCGGAACGAACTCGGCCGGGAAGGTGCTCGTGACGTGGTGGGTGCCAGAGTTCGGCGGCGATTGGCTGACCAACAATCTCTCCGACCAGTTCGGCGGGCCGCCGCTCACGGCGGGGAGTATGACGAGTTACGTCACGTCGTGGGGCGGACTGAACGTCGCCGGCATCGACGGCGGCGGTGCGCTCGTCATCTACTGGTGGGCGCCGGGGATGGCGGAATGGGTGATCTCGCCCCTGAGCGACGAGATCGCGGATGCGCCCCTGCCCGTCGGCACGATCCGCGGTGTCACATCGGCCGCGACCGGGTCGATCAACGTGCTCGGCGCGACGGCCGACGGCGAAGCGGTGCGCTACACGTGGGTACCGGGCGGAGCGTGGGAAGTCCAGAACCTCACGGCATTGACGTGATCGCAGCGTCGGACGCACCGCGATCGGGCCAAAGCGGCCGATCGTGCCGGCGCCGACACGGTTGCCCGAACCGGCTCCCCCGGCTCACACCGGCGGCTCGGAGACGGCCGCTCGGAGCGCGGACTCGCCCTCGCGGAAGCGGAGTTCGAGCATGGGACGCACCACGGGGACTCCCAGAGCAGAGAGGTCGCGCCGGGCAAGTTTGGTCCAGTCCTTGGCGGTCGTGACGACCGCCTCGGCGCAAGAGGCGGCGATGCGCCTCACGATCCGCGAGATGGTCCGGGGCGCGTAGGGGTCGTGGTCGCGCGGGACGATCGCGTCGACGATGTGCGCTCCACTTTCCTGAACGCCCGCGAGGAACGGGGCGGGGTTGCCGATCGCGCACACAGCCAGCACGTGCCGGCCGCGCAGCCAAGAGACCGGTTCGGCGCGGACGCCGCTCGAATCCGTGATGCGGAGTTCGGACCACGCGTGCTCGGTGACGGCGATCGGCGGGCGACCATGGACACGCGAGATGCCCTGCGCGAGGCGCGCCAGCACGTCCGGCTCGACGCGCTCGGCATGGGTGATGACGACGTGCGTGGCGCGGCGGAGCGACCCGACCGGCTCGCGCAGGCGTCCCGCCGGGATCAGGGCGTCCGCGAACGGGTCGCGCGTGGCGTCGATGAGCGCCAGGTCCAGCCCGCGCGCGATGCGCCGGTGCTGAAACCCGTCGTCGAGCACGACGCTGTCCACCCGTTCGCCGCGTTCGCTCGCGAAGAGTTCGATCAACCCGTGCAGCCTGTGCGGGCGGGCGACGACGGGCAGGTCGTCGAAGGCGGCGCGGTATTCCTCGGCCTCATCGGAGAGGCCGTCGCGGGAGCGGTAGCCGCGCATGGCGATGCACGGGTCGTGTCCGGCGTCGCGGAGTGCGCGCACGATCCACGCGACCATGGGCGACTTGCCCGTTCCCCCCGTGGAGAGGTTGCCGACGCTGATGACGGGCCGGTCGAGCGTGACCACGCCGCGCCCCGCGTCGAAGGCCCGGTTGCGCCGGGCGATGGCCGCCCCATAGACCATCGCCGCCAGCCTCCCGGGAAGGCCCGGCACGATCGGGCGATCAACCGCGCCGGGGGGGGGAGCCGCGCTGGTCGCGGGGCGTGTCGCCGACTGGCTCGGGGCGTGGTTGCTCATCGGCGGACGCTGCGGCGGCGCTTGAGGCGAGTCGGGCGAGGTGTGCCCGCAGGGCGGCGGCACGCGCCTCAAGGTCGCGCCGCTGCGAGGCATAGAGGCGGAGGTTGTTCAGGATATCCAGCCCGGCGAGCAGGACGATCATCCCCAGCAGCCCCGTGCACGCCGTCCAGACCATGGCGAAAGTCCGCGGGTCGCGGGTCGTGGCGATGCCGAAGGCGTAGGCGAGCATCGGCGTCGCGACGAGCATCACCACGCCGTTCGCCTGGCGCAGCCTGCGGCGAGTCGCGGGCATCTCGGCGTGCTGCATCGCGGCCAGGTGCGCGGAGATCACAAGCACCGTGGCGATCGCCAGCGGCAGCACGAACCAAGCCGGCAGGATCGGTGTGGTGGCGATCTGGGTCACGCACGGGCCTCAGGCGGCGGAGCGGGCGAAGGTCTCCAGCCGCTGCAACACCCTGCGAACCGGCAGCCCCATAACGCTCTCGGGATCGCCGTCGCAGGAGAGAGGCCAGCCGTCGGCGAGGCGTTCGGCGTAGTTGTACGCCCCGGCCTTGCCGCGCCAGCCCCCCGAGGCAATGTACCCCGCGATCCGGTCGTCGCCCACGATTCCGAGAGAAACGGTGGCCGGGTCGGTGAAGAGGTCTCGCCGACCTGTGCGTGGGCAAACGAGTGCCACCCCCGTCAGCACCCGGTGCGAGCCGCCCTGGAGCATCCGAATGATCCGCTCCGCGTCGGCCTCGTCGCGGGGCTGGCCGAGGAGTTCCCCGTCCTTGAGGCAGAGGGTGTCGGCGGCGAGGATGACCGCGGCGTCCGCGTCGTCGAGCGAGGCGGCGACGGAAGCCGCCTTGAGGTACGCGAGCGACGCCACCCAGGCGTGTGGCGGGACGGAGCCTGGGCTGAGCAGGGCGTCGTCGATCGCGGGATCGACCGCATCATGCGCGACGCCGTGGCGTGCGAGCAGCTCGCGCCTGCGCGGCGAGGAACTGGCGAGGATCAGTCGCGGCAGCGTGGCCGGGCGAACGGGTGCGTTCGTGGATGCGCCGGCCATCGCGTGAGTGTACCGCCCGCGCTGGGCGCGGTTGATCGAGAATCGGGCTGTTGCGCTACAGTTCGTCATATGCGCGCGCACCTCGTGCAGATGGACATCGCGTGGGAGGACCGACCGGCAAACTTCGCGCGGGTCGAGACGTTGCTGGACGGCGTGGACGTTCGGCCGGGCGACTTCGTGCTCCTCCCTGAGATGTTCGACTCCGGGTTCTCCGTCAACGTTTCGGCGACCGCGGACAAGTCGGGCGAGACGCTGGATTTCCTGCGCCGGCTGGCGGAAGACCTCGGCGTGTACGTGCAGGGCGGGCGGACGGTTCACGGGTGCGGGTGCGCGAAGGCGGAGAATCGGGCCAGCGTCCTCGCGCCGAACGGCAGGCTCGTGTGTGAGTATTCGAAAATCCACCCGTTCTCTTTCGGGCGCGAGAGCGAGGCCTTCGAGGGGGGCAGGCACGTCGAGACCTGGGAGTGGCGGGCGGGCGAAGAGCGGACGCTCGTCTGCCCGGCGGTCTGCTACGACCTGCGGTTCCCGGAACTCTTCCGCATCGGTGCGTTGCGCGGGGCGGAGGTCCTCGCGCTGGGGGCGAACTGGCCCGACGCACGGCAGCACCACTGGCGGGCGCTGCTCATCGCTCGGGCCATCGAGAACCAGGCGGTCGTGCTGGGCGTGAACCGCGTCGGGCGCGACCCGCACCTGAACTACATCGGCGGGACAATCGCGGTCGGGCCGAAGGGCGAGACGCTCGGCGAGTTGAAGGACGAGGAGGGCGTGTTGAGCGTGGACGTGGACGTGCAGGCCGTGCGGGAGTGGAGGCGGGTGTTCCCCGCGCTGAAGGATGCGCGGCTGATCGGCGCAGAAGTTGCTCACATGGAGGCGCGGAGGCACGGAGGGGGAGAGGCCGGAACCGAGGCGTAAGATTGCGGCATGTCGAAGCGGCTTGAGGCGCCTGCGGGGCGGACGGTCGATCCGGTGATGGCGCAGCAGCGTGCGGCCTCGTTCACGAAGCGGTCGATCAAGACCACGACCAAGGCCGCCGGCCTGCGGTTGGCTCTCTCGATGGTGGACCTGACGACGCTGGAGGGGAAGGACTCGCCGGAGAAGGTGCGGAGCCTGTGCCGCAAGGCGGTGCGGCCGTTCGAGCGCGACGAGGACGAGCTGGGCGAGCGGCTGCCGAGCTGCGCGGCGGTGTGTGTCTATCCGAGCATGGTGGCGGTGGCGCGTGATGAGTTGGAACAAGCGGACGGGCGGGACGCCCGCTCCACCAGAAACGCGGTCAAGGTCGCCAGCGTGGCGACGGGGTTCCCGAGCGGGCAGTACCCGCTGAGCGTGCGTCTGCGCGACACGGAGCAGGCGATCGCGGACGGTGCTGACGAGATCGACATGGTCATCAACCGCGGCGCGTT
>JAANMW010000203.1_pt1 | contig 66236 bp, 52 predicted proteins | sample 7279671 | NCBI WGS metagenome assembly JAANMW01 (sample SAMN14094541, study PRJNA606508) | bioreactor metagenome | isolation source: A lab-scale SPAN reactor treating ammonium-rich wastewater day 247 | place: Ireland: Galway | collected 2017-09-19 | reverse complement strand
GCTACGGCGGAACTTCGCGACCGGGAGATACTCAACTGCCGGTGGCGCCAGCTCACGGCATGGGTTCTCGGCCAAAACCGGCCGTTCGGCGACGCCATAAGGTCGCTCTGAATATAAGAGTGATTCGCCATCCGGCGGCTCGACTCCTTCAACCCTGCTTGGCGGCTTGTTTCAACGCAGCCACGCACCGCAGGTTCTCCGCGGGAGTGCCGATGGAGATGCGGATCCATTCCGGCAATTGATACCCACCCATAGGCCGCACGATCACGCCCTGCCGTTGCATCGCGTCGAATACGCGCTGGCCCGCGCCCACCCGCACCAGAATGAAGTTGCCTGCGGACGGGATGTAAGTGAGCTGCATCTGTTGAAAGGCAGCGCTGAAGAACTGGAGGCCGCGCGCGTTGTTCTCGCGCGTCCGGCGCATGTGCTCGGTATCGTCCAAGGCGGCGAGTGCCGCGGCTTGCGCCAGCGAGTTGAGGTTGAACGGCTGGCGGACCTTTTCCAGCGTCGCAATGAGCTCGGGATGCCCAATCCCATAACCCAGCCGCAGTCCGGCCAGGCCGTAGATTTTCGAGAAGGTCCGCATCAACAGCAGATTCGGTTGGGTGCCGTCGCGGATCGCGGTCCGAAGATCCGCCGGCGACTCCAGGAATTCAATGTAAGCCTCATCCAGGACCAGCAGCACTTCGGGCGGAATCTGCCGGACAAATTCCTCCAACTCCGCCTTCGCCGCTACCGTGCCCGTTGGGTTGTTCGGATTCGCCACAAACACCACGCGTGTTGCCGGCGTGATGGCATTCAGCATCGCCGGGAGGTCGTGGCCGAAATCCCTGGCCGGTACCGTCACCAGATTCGCGCCGAACAACTGTGTCACCAGTGGATAAACGGCAAAGCAATACTGCGACACCACCACGTCCACGCCCGGCTCCATGTAAGCATGGCCGACAAACTCGATGATTTCATTCGAGCCGTTGCCGAGGATCAGATTGGCCACCGGCAACTCCAGCTTCTCGGCCAGCCGCTGCTTTAGGTAAAATGCGTTACCATCCGGGTACAGATGAATGTGGGCCAGCGCGCGTTGCATCGCGGCGAGTGCCGCCGGCGAAGGCCCGAGCGGATTCTCGTTGGATGCCAGCTTGATAACTTCAGCCGCGGGCAGATTCAGTTCACGCGCCACTTCCTCGATGGGACGGCCCGGTTGATAGGTCGGTAGATTGCGCAGGGCGCTATTGACCGGCGGGGGAATGGGCATGTTAGGTGGCCTCCAGAATTCTTTCTACGTTCACATTTTTGGCTACAATGTCACGGATCAGCGAAATCTTCTGGGCATCGTTTGGGCGGGTCTTCACCGTGAGATCGTGGACTTTGGATGCCACCTGATAACTGTCCTCCAGCGCCAGCAACACCGGGATCGGCATGGTGCGAATCACCTTGAGCACGCCCTCGCTGGGACGAAGTCCGCCCGTCAATACGATGCCCGCCATCTTGTGCGGACTGTCTGCTTCAAGGCCCGTGCCAGCGGCCAGCACGATGTCTTCGCGGTCGCCGGGCGTGATCAGCAGCACGCCGCGCTTGAAGAAACGCATGGCGTTCTGCGCGCCCATCGCACCCACCACCACATCATCCACCAGTTCATCCAGTGTGGGCGGATGATTGAGCAAGTCAGCCTCCAACTCCTCGCAAACCAAACCCACCGTGGGATTGGCCAAGACCCGCTGATGCGGAATCACCCCCAGTAATTCCAGGCCTTTGCGCCGCAACCCGCGCCGCGCGAAATCGGAAATGTAGTCCACCTTGTCACCATGCACCTTGTTGAGGATCACGCCGATGACCTGCACGCCTTCCTTCTCGAACAATGCCTGATTCAGTGCAACTTCATCAATCGGTTTCCCAATGCCGCCCTGCGTGACAATGACTACTTTGCAGCCCAGGATTTTCGCCACTTGCGCGTTCGACAGATCAAAAACCGAACCCACGCCCGCATGACCGGAGCCTTCGCACAGGACGAATTCCTTCTCCCACGCCACGCGGTCGAAGGCGGTCTGGATGCGCCGCACGAGCGCCTCGTTATTGGCGGCCAGCAAATACTTGCGCGTGAAGTCGGGTTCCACCGCGATGGGACTCATATCCACCAAGGGACAGTTGAGTCGGTACACGGCGTCCATCAGCACGGAATCCTCGTCAATCTTCTGCTCCTCGATTTCGACGAACCGTTGTCCGACGGGTTTGATGTAGCCAATGCGCGGGAAGTGTTGCTGGAGGGCCGCAATCAATCCCAGCGAAGTGGTCGTCTTGCCATCGTTCTGGCGCGTGGCGGCAATAAAGACACGGGGAGTCGTGGTGTTCACTTCAAATCAAAAAGCAGCTTCGGCGTGTGGAAGATTCGCCCGGACTCTATTGTGCCACGCGTTCCCGCTCTCATTCCCCGGGCAATTCCTGACCGGCACCGGGATAGAGCAGATTGTAATTGATGGCCTGCAAACCCACGATGGCCGCCACGCCGAGGATATCGTGCGCGTTCGAGCCGCGCGAAACATCGGCGGCCGGCCGGTTCAATCCCAGGAGAATCTGGCCGTAGGCATTGGCCTTGGCAATGTGCCGCACGAGTTTGCTGGCGATGTTGCCGGAGTTCAGGTCCGGGAAAATCAGTACGTTGGCGCGTCCGGCTACGCGGTTGTCCGGCAGTTTGCGCTCGGCGATTTCCGGCACCAACGCCGCATCCACCTGGAGTTCACCGTCGAAATCCGCCTCCAACAACCGTTGCTCCGCCCGCTGCCGCGCCAACGCCGTGGCCGCCTGCACCTTGCCGATGGAGGGATGCGTGGCCGTGCCCTTGGTGGAAAACGACAGCAGGGCAACCCGCGGGCGGGTGTTCAGCAAGTGCCGCGCGAATTGCGCCGTGGACAACGCGATCTCGGCCAGTTGATCCACCGTTGGTTCGGCGATCACGCCGCAGTCCGCCATGAACAACACGCCGTTCTCGCCAAACCGGGAATCCTCCACCTCCATCACCATGCAACTCGACGCGACGGTGGCTTGCGGGGCCACCTTGATGATCTGGAACAGCGACCGAAGCACACTGCCGGTGCTGTGGCTCGTGCCCGCGACCAATCCATCCGCCTGGTGCATCGCCACCATCATCGCGCCGTAGTAATTCGGATGCTGCATCGCTTCCCGCGCCTCCGCCGTCTGGAGGCCCTTCTCGCGGCGCAACGACACAAACCGGCGCGTGAAACTCTCGAGGTCCTCGCTCTCGGCGGGATTGATGATACGGATGCCGTCCAACGAAATGTTCAGATCGGCGGCGATTTCCTTCACCTTGGTGCGGTCACCCAGCAAAATGGGAGCGCCCAACCGCAACGCATGAAGCTGTCGCGCCGCCTGCAACACCCGCGGTTCGGTACCTTCCGGGAAGACAATCCGCTTGGGATGCCGCTGCAATTTTTCAATAACACTGCCAATGAAACGCATGGCCGTAGAGTAACGACGCCCCGCCAAACTGCAATCTCTGGTTGGGACGGGCGCTCGCCCGTTGGGAGCGGTGAGGACCGCCTTGACACGCTGTCGGTCGCTTGGGCGGAACCATCGCGGCGTGCCAGCTACTTGCTGGTATCCTTGAGGACCTCGAAGTGGGCGGTTTCGCCCCGGACCAGGTTCAACAGCAGTCCCTTCTTGATATCGGCTCGCCTGATTGCGCTTTGAAACTGTCGCAAGCTGGTAATGGGACGATGGTTGATGGCGGTGATCACGTCCCCGGGCTGGAGGCCCTTGCGCGCCGCGGCGCTGTTTTCATCCACGGACGTGATGATGACGCCCTCCTTCTGCTTGACGTTGAATTTCTTCACGAGTTCATTGTTGATCGCCGCCACCGTCATCCCGAGACTGGCGCCGGGATTTGCTTCCGGAGATTTCTCCGTCGGGGCGGCGGCGACCACCGGGGTTTCGTCAACCCATTCACCCGGCTCGACCTTTAGCTGAAGGGCCTTGCCCGCGCGGGACACGTCCAAAGTGATGGGCTGGCCCACCTTCTTGCCGCGAATTTCATTGCGCAGTTCCTGCGGAGTGGCGACGGCACGACCGTCCACCTTAGTGATGATGTCGGTGGGGCGCAGGTCTGATTTGGCCGCCGGACTATCGGGTAGAATGGCGCGGATCACCACACCGTCGGTCACGCCGGGCGTCAACTCCCGGAACTCGGCGTCGTCTCGCAGTCCCCGAATGCTCACGCCCAGCCAGGCGCGGGTGAATTTGCCCTCGGCGATGATCTGGTCCGAAATCTCCCGGGCCAGGTTGCTGGGGATGGCGAAGCCGATGCCGGTTTGCAGGCCGCGAATCATGCTGTTGATGCCGATGACTTCGCCTTCAATGTTCACCAACGGCCCGCCGCTGTTGCCCGGATTGATGTTGGCGTCTGTCTGGATGAAGTCCTGATCCATGACGGCGCCGCCCACGTAGGCGGGCACCACATCACCGCGGCTCTTGGCGCTCACGTGACCGAAAGTGACGGTGTAATCCAGACTGTAGGGTGCGCCGATGGCAATGGCGAATTCCCCCACGCGCGTTTTGTCTGAATCCGCCCAACGAGCCGCGGGCAATCCTTCAGCTTCAATCTTGAGCACCGCCACGTCGGATTGCGCATCCGAGCCGCGCACCGTGGCGGGGAACTTCCGGCCATCCTTGAGCCGGACCTCGATGTTTTCCGCATCCTCCACCACGTGGCGATTGGAAAGAATGTAGCCGTTCTCGCGGATGATGGTGCCCGAGCCTTGGCCGGTGGTGCGGGGGCGCGGGGTCTCGTTGAAGCGCTCGCGATAGCGCCGCCGCAATTCCGGCGGCAGGAAATCGTCCGGAATGTCTTCCAGGTCTTCGATCATGTAGGTCGGGGTCTTTTGCGTGACGGTAATGACCACGACGGAAGGTGTGACCTTTTCCGCCACTTGGACAAACGCTTCGTTCAACTGGCGGGCGAGCTCCAAGCCGGAAGCGGCAAAAACCGGTCTGGAGAAGATGATCAAGACGGCAAGGCAGACCAAGCCAGGCAGGCGGCGGGGCAAAAAGCTCATGGTAGGAAAAAATTGTTTGTCATGTCCGGCGCAACATAGGCTGACCAGAGGCGACTGGCCATTAAATCTTGGCACAGAGGCAAAACCCAAACTGGCCCCAAAGTCGCCAGGGAATTAACCTTTTGCGGCCAGATCCACGAAATTGCGCAACAATTGCAGGCCGACCTTCTGGCTTTTCTCCGGGTGAAACTGGGTGGCAAAGACATTGTCGCGCCAGACCGACGACGCGAACGTTTCGCCGTATTCCGTGCGCGTGGCCACGATGGAATCATCCGTGGGCTGGGGAAAGAAACTGTGGACGAAATACACGTAGCTGCCGTCGGGCACGTCGCGATACAGTGGACAGTCCGGTCGGGTGATCGCCAGTTGATTCCAGCCGATCTGCGGAATCTTCAGGCCGTTCGCGCCGGCGAAGCGCACCACCTTGCCGCCAAAAATCCCAAGGCCCGACGCGCAACTGTTAAACTCCTCGCTCTTCTCAAACAACGCCTGGTAGCCCACGCAGATGCCGAGGAACGGGCGGCCACTCTGAATGAACTCGCGCGCGGCTTCGAGCAACTCCTGCCGGCGCAGTGCGTTGAGGCAGTCGTCGAACGCGCCGACGCCCGGCAGCACCACGGCCCGCGCTTCCTTCATGCCTTCCGGGCTTTGCACCAGTTGCACCGTGGCCCCGACTTTGAGCAGTGCCTTGTGGACGCTGCGCAAGTTGCCGGAACCGTAATCAAGCAACGCAATCACAGCCGCAGAATAAGGGTTGACCACATCATGCGGTTCAATAAACGCCAGGCGCCCCGGCGTGGCCAGCAAAAAGGCGATGAGTTATTCCGCCGCGCCCGCAAGGTTAGCCAGAGGTTTCTAAGTTTCAGGGACCAGTCTCGCTCCGGCTTTGGTGTCGGCGGACGGCTTCCAGACGTGCGCGAAGCGTGGGATTCTCGGTGTTGTCGGCCAGAAGGGCACGCCAGTGAAATTCCGCGCCAAACCAGTCGGCCACGCTCTCGCAGGAAAGTGCCGTCTGCTCGTGCCAAGCCGATTGCACCGAGCGGTCCAGCCTCTCGGGCAGTGGGAATCGGGATGAGAAGTTTTCCGCCAATTCGCCGGGGGAAACCTGCTCCAAAACACCGGCACGGCTCACGCGCAAGGCCGTTTGTCCCATGGCCAGGCGTTCGAGCTCGGGGATGGAACGGCGTTCCGGTTCAAGCTTGAAAAGCCAGGCGTCTTGATAGGACGCCGCCAGGAGCGTGTGACCGTCCGGCGAAAAGACAACCGAGGGTGTGGACGGCCCCAGCAGCCGGGCCGGACCGTACAGTTCACCGCGGGTGACATCCCAGATGCGAAGGTAGCCATCGTTTCCACCCGCGGCCAGCAGCCGGTCGGTCGGATCAAAGGACAGGGAATTGACAATACCGTGGTGCCGCATGACTGGCGAAGCGGAGGAACGGTCGGTGGTATGCCAGAGCCGGACCGTGTTGTCCTCACCTCCGGTCGCGACCAACTGGCCATCATGCGAGACTGTTCCAAAGGCAACTCCGTCACCGTGAATCATCGGTGGAATGACCGGCTGTAACGATGGCAACCCCAGCAGGCGAGCCGATCCGGGTTCGATGGCGTGATTGCCAGCCGCAATCAACAGCGCGTTTCCGTCGCGAGCAAACTCAAGGGAAGTCAGAATGTTATTGACCGGCAACACGGCGCCCAAGGCAGTGCCGTCGCGGGCGTTCCACACCTGCACCCCGGCATCAGCCCCGGCGGCAATCCAGCGCCCGTCACTGCTCCAAACCACTGCCTGGGCCGGAACAGGCCATGTCAGGGCGCTGGATTCCATCTGGTCTTTCCACCGCCACCGCCGCACTCCGTCCGATGCCGAGCCAGCGGCTAATGTGCTCTCATCCGGACTGAATACCACCGAGAGAATCGGGCTGGCCGATTCCCATGAAGCCAATTCTTTCCGGCCAGGAAAATCCCAGACCTTGACCCCGGCAATGCCAAGGGCGACTGCGACAAAGCGCCCGGTCGCGTCGAAAACGATGTCACAGGGAGCGCCTCGCTCCGGTGCCGTACGCCAGCTCTCGGCTGCGGCCGCGGGGCCTCTTTGCGCGGGCCGAGGGATGGATGGCGTCCAAAGGACCTCGGGGCTGGCCTGTTTATCCGTCGCGTTAACCACCAACAACCGGTCACTGGTGTCGCGCATCACGATCCAGCGTCCGTCCGGGCTGAACCGGGGGGTCGGCTTGGCCGCCGCCAGCGGCAGGTGTAGCCAGCCCTGAGGATGAAACCTCCACACGCGAACCAATCCGGATGCGTCGGCGCTGGCCAGCAAATGCCCGTCTGGACTAAACGACAGGGCCTCGACCAGCGCGGTATGGTGAATCACGGGAAAGACGAGTTGATGCCGATCCGTGGTCACCAGCCGCAACTGATAATCAAATCCCGCCGTCACCAACCACCGGGCATCCGGGCTGAACACCACCTGATTGGCACCGGTCGCGTGGCGCACTGCCAGCCGATGCGGCCGCACTGGCTGGTCCGCGCTCTCGGGCAGCGCCCATACTCGCGCCTGTTCCCGAAAGGCCGCCACGGCGAAGTAGCGTCCGTCAGGACTGAAGCTCAGGTTAAACAGCAGTCCGGAAGGCGCCGTGGAGAATCGTTGCTTGCCCGTGTCGGTATCGAACAGTGCCGCCTCGCGCTCGCCCGCGACGAGCAGCCACCGCGCGTCCGGGCTGAATTGCGGACGGATGCCGCTGAGTGACAGGTTCAACTCCAGTTCCCGAAAAGTCCCATCGTGCAAATCCCAAACCCTTGCCCGGCCGGCGGGTGACACCGTGAGCAGCCGCCGGCCATCCGGAGCAAAAACCACCCGGGCACATGGCTCCTCAAGTTGGATGGGAAACGCGCGGGGCGCGACCGAATCCGCATCCCAGAAGTTCAATCGTTCACCGCCCGTCGCAATGATGCTTCCATCCGGGCTGAAGGCGATGGCTCGCCCGGCGGGATGGTCCAATGGGAGCGAGCGGACCGAAGCATTGGCAAGGTCTCGCACGCGCGCGAAGGGAGGCCTTTCAAGAGATTCGAGCACGCGCCATCCCTCCGGCGAAAGCTCCGCAAACCGGGCCGCCGGGGACGCACTCCGATCGAATGAAACGGATTGGCCGCTGGCCAGCTCCCACATTTGCACTCCGCCCTGGCGCAGGACCCCAACCAGGTGATTCTGGTCCGGTGTAAAGCGGAGCTGGACCACCGCGTCGTCCGCATCCCAAAGGCGCAGCAACTCGGGAGCGGCATCGAGGGTCAGCTTCAGACGCTCGCGAATCATGGCCGGTTGAGTAACCGAACCTTGCTCCAGTTTGAGGGCCGCCAGCAGCGGGAACAGCGCGGTCAACCCGTCATCCCCGGCGGTAAGCCGGCTGGCGTCGCGAAGCTGCCCCAAAACCAACTGCCGATGCGTCTCGGCGGCGCTCTGCTCCGCCGCCAATCGCGCCCGGTTCAGGTGAACGTTGAACCACAACGATCCCGCGATGATCACGAGCAACGAGGCTGCTGCCGTGGCCAGCACCGTGGCTTTTCCCCGGTTTCGCCGGCCCCATTTGTGGAGCCGTTCCCAGGGGCCGGCCGGGCGCGCCTGAATGGGTTCGTTTCGCAGCCAGCGTTCGAGGTCATCCGCCAGCTCCGCGGCCGAGGCGTAGCGGCGTCCGGGTTCCTTCTCCAGGCACTTCAGGCAAACGACTTCAAGGTCCCGAGTCGCTCCGTCCAGCCTCTCCAGTTTCGCTCCGGCGAAGCGGGGTGGCCGGGCCTGATGGTGTCGCGCGACGGAGGGCGCGACGGGTTCCTCTTCGACGATCTTTCTCAGCAGTGCGGCTGCGGACGGGCCGGAAAACGGAGGCGTCCCCGTCAGCATCTCGTAGAAGACCGCGCCGAGGCTGTAAACATCCGCCGCCACGGTCACATCGCGCGTTTGGCCGGATGCCTGTTCCGGGGCCATGTAAGCCGGTGTGCCCAGCACCGCGTGCGTCAGCGTCAGGTCGGAGTCCGCTTCCAGGATTTTGGCCAGGCCGAAATCGGTCAAATGGGGTTCCCCCGCGGCATCCAAGAGCACATTGCCGGGTTTGATGTCACGGTGCAGCACGCCGCGCTGATGGGCGTGATGGACTGCCCGGGCGATCTTTGCCATCAACCCGGCGGCACGGCGCAACGGCAATGGCCGGCCGGCGATCTCCTGTCCCAGCGTCGGCCCCTCGATCAATCGCATCGAAAAGAAGTGCCAGCCGTCCTCCTGACCGACCTCATAAATCGGGGCGATATTCGTGTGATCCAGCCGTGCCGCAGCCTGGGTCTCGGCGTGGAAACGCTCGATCATGCGGGGTGAGGCGAGCTCACCGGCGGCAATTACTTTGAGCGCAACTTCCCGTTCCGGGCGAATCTGACGGGCCCGAAATACCACCCCCATCCCGCCGCGCGCGATTTCACCGAGCAATTCGTAGCCGCCCACGCGCCGGCGTTCGAGCAGGCTTCCGGTCAAGGACTCCTGAGCCGCTTCGGCGAACGTGCTCAATGCGGCGCCCAACAGGCAGCCCGTGCAAAGACCATCGGGCGTGCCGTCGCTCAAGGCGGCGCCGCATCGGGCGCAGCGCTGGCCGGGCAAATCAACAGGGGCTTCTTTCTGCATGCTCTATTACTGTTCAGACCCGTTTGTCATCCGAAGTTTCCCGACGTCAGCCCGAATCCGTCCCCCCGCACGAATGGCCGACCATCCGGAGCGCCGGTCTGTCACCGGCTAATTGCGGTCGAAGCTGTGCAACTGGGTAGCGCGCGTCACTCCATGCACGCAGCTTGCGTATCGCGCTCGCAACGGCGCGCACGGAGTGACGCGCCCCACCTGCGCCCCGCAGGAGGTAACGAATCCTTCTTCTCGCGGTGTTACGCTGCCAGCGCGCTGATGAGATGACGGACTTCGTCATTGACCTCGGCCTCTGAGGCCACGGTTTGGGCGATTTCTTCCCGGATCATTTCTGCGTAGCGCCGCCGCAGCCGGTGAATCGCCGATTTCACCGCCGGTTCGGAGAGCTGCAACTTCGCGGCGACCTCCGCGTAGGAGCCGCCCGAGGTGTCGCCTTGCAGAAATGGCTTCAACGCCGCGAAGCGGTCGCCCAACTGCTCCCGCTCCATTTCGTCCCGCAACCGTTCCAGCACCCGCGTGACCAGTGTTTGCGCCCAGCGCCGGTCAAAGAGCGCGTCCGGGTCGGCCTCGTCGCTGGCCGGTTCCAGGCGATAACGCTCCTCCGGGTCGAACTGATCCCAGGCGAGGATCTCCTGGCCGCCCCCGCGCTTGAGCCGGTTGGCATCCCGCCATTCCTTGGCCAGGAAGTTTTTCATCGAGGCCAGCAGAAACGTGCGAAACCGGCCCTTGTCCGCGTGGGCGTCGCGCAAGGAGCCGGCCTCCAGGAAACGCGCAAAAAACTCCTGGGTCAGGTCCCGGGCCATTTCCGGATCATGCCCGCGCCGGCGCACGAACACGTAGAGGGGGTACCAGTAATGGCGGCAGAGCGTTTCGAGCGCCTGCGCGGATTCCGGGGCGGCGACGTCCCCGGCGCGCAAGACGACGCTCCAATGCGTGGTGCGGAACTGCCCCGCCTGGCCAAGTTCACTGTTCATCCTCGGAAAATCTGCCGGGTCTATAGCAATTCCGGCGCTTTTTCACAAGCGGTTCTGCCGACATTCCAGCAATTCTCCGTATGGGTAGGGCGCGTCACTCCGTGCGCGCCGTCGGAACGGATTCGTCAGGGGGCGGGGTTTTGCAGCCCAGGTTATGGCGCGCAGAGGACTGACGCGCCCTACCAGAGCGCCGGGTTCGGGGAAACCCCCTACCGGCTGTCGGTGCGGTGCCCGCATCGGGCGGGTTTTTTCACCCGCCTTGAAAATTCCTGAAACTCGCGTCCGCCAAGGGGTCTGGTAACGGGTGATGCAAACAACCTGTTTCAAAGCAACCCGCCGGGTGGATGGCGACCCCGCCAGCGGCCCGGGCGGAAACCAACACCAAACGCAAACCAATATGCAAACCAAGACCAATCCCAATCCCATCAACCCCCGGCAACCAACCCCTTCGGGCTTCACCCGCCACGCCCTGAGCCTGCTCGCGGTCCTGGCCCTGGCCGTGCCCGCCACAGCCGCCGACTTCGTCGTCACCACCGATTCCAACTCCGCCCCCGGTTCGCTGCGGGACGCCCTCCTTGTGGCCAATCATACGGCGGGGCCGCACACCATCACTTTCAACCTCCCGGAGCACAGCACCATCACCCTCTCCAGCGAACTGGTGATCAGCAACCCGCAGGGGACCACCATTGAGGGGCCGGGCGCGGACAAGTTGACCATCAGTGGCGACGGAGTAACCCGGATCTTCCGCGTTACCGCCGGGAGCAGCGCGACGATTCGCGGGTTGACGCTGAAGAACGGTTGGGTGCTTTTTGGGGACGGAGGCGCGATCCAAAACGACGGTGATCTCACCCTCGAAGACTGCCGTATCACAGACTCGGGAGCCGTCCGTGGCGGCGGCATTTACAACGCCGGAACGTTGGGGGTTGACCGCAGCAGCTTCGTCGGCAACTGGACTTATGACGGGAATCCCGGAGGTGGGGCATTTCCAGAATCTTACGGTGGCGCGCTCTACAACGTGGGGACGGGCGTCCTTCGGAACAGCACGTTCACTGGGAACGAGAGCAGCGCTGGCGGTGCCCTTATGAACGTTGTTGCGGGCGCGATCACCCTGGTGAACTGCACGCTGGAGGGCAACAAAGCTGCTGTTGGTAGTGCGATCCACTCCTTTTGGTCCTCCGGAACGGTGACCATGAGTTTCTGCACCGTCACGCGGAACACGTTCCCATCCGGCTCCCCCGCTCTTAACAGTCCCGCGTTGTATGGCGGCCATTACAAAATGAAGAACTGCCTCGTCGGCGATAACTTCTACCGCGGCCTGACCCGCTCTTTCGGAGACCTCGACAGCCTGGAAATCGAGGGCGTGGTCCTGACCGATGACGACAATTATGCCGACCAGGGAATGACGGTCGTGAACTGGGCCGACGTGCAGTTGGGCGACCTCGAGGACAACGGCGGCCCCACGCCGACCCTCGCTCTCGGAGTTGGCAGCCTCGCGATCAACGCCGCCCCCGACGCCACGGACTGGGACGGCAACCCCGTCACCACCGATCAGCGCGGCCTTCCCCGTCCCTCCGGCGCCAAGGCCGACATTGGCGCCTTCGAGTACCAACAGACCGCCATCGCCGACACCGAGCCGCCGGTCGTGGATGACCTTGAGGACATCGTGATCTACCAGACCGGTTCGGCGGCCACCACCTGGCTCGTCACCTACGGTGCCACCGGCACGGACAACGTCACCGCGCCGGAAGACCTCGAGTTCACCTTCGATCCTACCTCCGGCTCGGCGTTCGCGCTGGGGTCCACGCCCGTGACCGTCACCGCCACGGACGAGGCCGGCAATGTCTCCGAACCCGCGACCTTTTACGTCCATGTGATCTACTCGGACCTCGCGGTTCAGCAGCCGATCAATGCCGACGGTTCCTCGGTGTTCAAGGCCGGCGCCACGATACCCGTGAAGTTCAAGTTTACCGGTGCCAGCGCCGGGGTTACCGACGCGGTGGGTGCGTTGTACTACCAGCGCATCTCCTCCAACACTGCCCCGGTCAACGAACCAACGACCACCGGCGATCCGGCGGGCAATTCGAGCACGGGCTTCCGCTACGATGCCAACAACGATCAATACGTCTTCAACTGGAGCACCAAGGGGCTGGCGACCGGCACCTACAAGTTGTTCATTGACCTCAATGACGGGACCACACGCGAACTGACGCTCAAGCTCGGCAAGTAGCGCACCCCGACCCGCCCGTTTCCCCAACCCAACCCCGGTCCGGCAGGACTGGGGTTTTTGGTTGGCCACATGGTGTGGCCGCGCGCCGCCCCGGCTGATCCTTCCCCAAGCGCCGGACCCGCGGCTTTTCGCAACGCCGAACACCACCCCAGAATGAAGGCGGCCAGATGCCCCTTGCACCGCTATCCGTCAGAATCTTCGCGTGCCGCGAGGATTTCCCGGAGCGCGGACTTCAGTCCGCTTCTCCGTGTCTGCGCAAAAGCTGCCAGAATGTTTTCAAGCGTGACGAGCCGAGCCGACAGCGAAGCGGATTAAAGTCCGTGCTCCTTTGGTTGCGGCTTCGCCGCGCTGTGTTTCCTCCCAATCGCTCCCGGCCCGGAGAACGACAGTGGAACGATGCGTCCAGCGCGTTGGTGCGTTTGAAGTGAAAATCCAAGTTCATGTTCCCACTGCTCCTGTCCTTCCCAACGCGGCCGTCAAGCGGACTGGTCATCCCTCCGCGAGACGCCGCTGATACCATCCGCGCGAACGGATGCAAACCTTACACACCGAGAGCATCACCGGCACTTCCACCAGAATGCCGACCACCACCGCCAGCGCCGCCGGACTGGTCGGGCCGAACAGCGTAATGGCAACCGCAATGGCCAGCTCGAAGAAATTGCTTGCGCCGATCAACGCTCCCGGCGTCGCCACGTTGTGCCGCACCCGGAACAGCCGCATGAGCAGATACGTCAGGCTCGAATTGAAATAAACCTGGATGAGAATCGGGATCGCCAGCAGCAGGACCACCGCCCAGTTCTTGATGATATTCTCCGCTTGAAAGGCAAAGATCATCACCAGCGTCAACAGCAGCGCCACCACCGTCACGGGCCGGAACTTGGGCAGAAAAGACGATTCAAACCATGTCAACCCGCGGGCCTTGATGAGCGCGTGCCGGCTGAACCAGCCCGCTGCCAGCGGAATCACGATGAACACCAGCACCGAAATGAACAGCACCTTGCCCGGAATATGCACGCCCGAGACGCCCACCAGGAACATGACAATCGGCGCGAAGGCAAACACCATGATCAGATCGTTGATGGCCACCTGGGCGAGCGTGTATGGGCCGTCGCCATCGGTGAGATAACTCCAGACGAACACCATCGCCGTGCAGGGCGCGGCGGCGAGGATGATCAGTCCGGCGACGTAGTTGTTGGCGATGTCCATATCGAACAGCCCCAGCCAGCCTGAATAAATCAGCTTCACGAAGACATAGCCCAGCAGCGCCATGCTGAACGGTTTGACCAGCCAGTTGACGAACAGCGTGATGAACAATCCTTTCGGTTTGGCAAACACGCCCTTGATGCCGCCGAAATCAATCTTGAGCATCATCGGGTAAATCATCAGCCAGATCAGCACGGCAATGGGCGCGTTGACGTGCGAGTCTTTGCCGAACTCCAGTTTGCTCAACGCGCTCGTCACCCCGGGGGCAAGCTGGCCGATCCCCACGCCGACGATCATGCACACAAACACCCAGACGGTCAGGTAACGCTCAAAGAAGTCGAGGCGTTTGCGCTCCGTTAGGGCTGGTGTGGTCGCAGCGGTTTGATCGCTCATGGCGGGCAGGATTCAGTGTCGCGGCTTCGCCTGATCCCGCCGACCCGCCGCATAAGCCTCGAAGACCCGGCGGATTTCATCGCGGACACGCCGGAACACAGCCAGCTTCTCCTCCTCCGTGCCGACGGCGTGAACCGGATCGTCAAAGCCCCAATGATAACGGTTCACCTGCCCGGGAAACATCGGGCACGCCTGATCGGCCTTGCCGCAAACCGTGACCACCGTCTCAATCGGTTGCTGCAAGAAGTCGTTCATGTGCTTCGAGTGATGCGCGGAAATATCAATGCCAATCTCCTTCATCACCTGAATCGCGAGCGGATGAACGTAACCCGCCGGTTTCGAGCCCGCGCTTTGCACGTCGAGAATGTCGCCCGCCGCCGCGCGCAGGATGCCTTCGGCGAGATGACTGCGGCAGGAGTTTCCCGTGCAGAGGATGAGAATGGTCGGTTTCACTTTTGGGTTTGTCGTTTGCATAAATCCGTTGGGTCTTGCCGGACGATCTTTTGGAGCTGTTTAACGTCCGCCAGCACATGCGGATTGTCGGCCAGCGACTGCTCGATCCAATCCAGCGTCTCGCGGACTTCGACCGGGGCGTCCTGGCCTGGCAATTTGTAGTAAATCCAGCGGCCATCCTTGCGCGACTCCACGAGTCCCGCCTGAAAGAGAATGGACAGATGTTTCGAGACGGTGGAGGGGGCGAGGCCGAACAGTTCGGTGATCTGGCACACGCACAACTCGCCCTGCCGCAAGGCCAGCAGCGTGCGGACGCGGTTTTCGTCCGCCAGCGCCTTGGTGACCTTCATAAACTCGCGCATGACGGCAAAACTATATTTCGCCACACAGCGAAATACAAACATTTTGTTCCGGTTCAGAAGGTCGGAATCGTTGGGATGGCCGGGGGGAATCACCCGCGCACCGCCACCATCGGGCGGCAGGGCGTGTAATGGTGACGGAAGGCTCGGGCTTGCGGCTTTTGCGCGAGGGCGTGGGGCAGGAGCGCGGCGAGGTCCGCTTCGCGTGAGTGCTGGCGTAACGCGGCGGTTTCTGTTGGTTGTGCTTTGGGTTACACCTCGACTTCGGCGGTCTTCCTCCCCTTGAGCAGTGTGTAGAGCGCCGGCAACACCAGCAAGGTCAGCAGCGTGTTCGTGAAGATCCCGCCGATCACCACCGTAGCCAGCGGGCGCTGAACTTCGCCGCCGACGCCCACGTTCACCGCCATCGGAATGAAGCCCACCGCCGCGACCAGCGCGGTCATCAGCACGGGACGCAGCCGCACCAGGCAACCCTCGCGCACGGCCTGCTCCAGCGGCGTGCCGTCTTCGAGCTTCTGTTTGATGAACGTCACCAGCACCAGGCCGTTGAGAATGGCCACGCCACTCAAGGCGATGAAACCAACGGCCGAACTCACAGTGAACGGCAGGCCGCGCAGCCACAAGGCCAGCACGCCGCCCACCAATCCCAGCGGAATGCCCGATGCCACAATGAGTACCTCGCGGAGTGTTTTCAGGCTGAAGAACAGCAGGATCAAAATCAGCGCCAGCGCCATCGGCACCACGAACATGAGTTTACGATTTGCGCGTTCCATGTTCTCGAACTGCCCGCCCCATTCGATGGTGTAGCCTTCCGGAAGTTTCACCTGTGCCGCAATTTTCGTCCGCCCTTCCGCCACGAAACTTTTCACGTCCCGCCCGCGCACATTGCATTGCACGGTGATTCGACGCTTGCCCCATTCCCGGTTGATGGTGGACGGGCCTTCCATCTCGGTGATCTTCGCTACTTGATTCAATGGCAACACCGGTCCGGCGGCGGTGGGAATGAGCGTGGCAGCCAGGGCGTCCGGGTCCGTGCGCTGCCGATCCGGCAGCCGCACCACCAACGGGAATCGCCGCTGCCCTTCGCGCACATCACCCACCCGGCGCGAACCGACCGCTTCGACGACATTCAGCACGTTGCGCGTTGGCACGCCGTAACGGGCGATGGCCTGCGGGACCACGCGCACCTGCAGGAAGGTCTGCCCGGTCAACTGCTCGACCGAGGCTTCACTCGCGCCACGAGTCCCGGCCAGCACCGCCTGCACCTCGCCGCCCAACCGGCGCAGCTCCTCCAGATCGTCGCCATACACTTTGATGGCCACGTCACCCCGCACGCCGGCGATCATCTCATTCAAACGCATCTCGATGGGCTGGCTGAACGCGGGCTTCATGCCGGGTACCTGGTTCAGAACATCGCGCATCTTCGCGGTCAACTCGGTTTGCGTGCGGGCTTTCTTCCACTGTCCGCGCGGCTTGAGTGCCAGGAAAAAATCCGCGAGTTCCACGCCCATCGGGTCTGTGGCCACTTCCGCCGTGCCCAGACGCGTCCAGATGTGTTCAATCTCGTCGGGAAACTCCGCCATCAATACCCGCTCAATGCGGTCGTTTTGCGCGACCGCTTCATCCACCGAAATACCCGCCAGCCGCACGGTGGTTCCCACGATCGCGCCCTCGCCCAGCTTCGGCAGAAACTCGCCGCCCATGCGCGAGGCGATTAATGCCGCGCCGACGAACAATGCCAGCGCGCCGAGCAAAGTGAGCTTGCGAAACCGCAACGCAAAGCCCAATGCCGGTTCGTAAAGGCGGTGCGCCAAACGCACCAGCCACGGTTCGGTTTCCTTGACCTGCTTGGGCAGAAAAAACGACGCCAGCACCGGCGTCAGCGTGAGCGCGAGAATCAGCGAACCGAGCAGCGCGAAAATCAGGGTCAGTGCCATCGGCTTGAACAGTTTTCCTTCGATGCCTTCCAGTGTGAGGATCGGCAGAAACACAATCATGATGATGCCGACGCCGAACGCCACGGGCCGTGCCACTTCCAGGGGCGCGAGATGGAGCACATGCATCCGCTCCTCTTCCGTCAGGCGCCGTCCCAGCTTGTGTTGTTTCTCCGCCAGGCGGCGCATGGCGTTTTCCACCATCACCACCGCGCCATCCACGATGAGCCCGAAGTCCACCGCGCCCAAGCTTAGTAGGCTGGCGGCGATGCCCGCCTGTAACATGAAGTTGCCCGCAAACAGCATCGAAAGCGGAATCGCCACCGCCACAATCAGCCCGGCCCGCAAGTTGCCCAGGAAGGCGAACAAGATGGCGATGACCAGTAGAGCTCCGGCCAGCAGATTGTGTTGGACCGTGCGAATGACGTTGTCCACGAGTTCCGTCCGGTCGTAGAGCACTTCCAATTTCACATCCGGCGGCAGGAACTTCTGCACCTCCGCCAGTTTGTCTTTGAGCGCGTGCGTCACCACCGCGCTGTTCTCGCCCATCAGCATGAAGCCCAGCCCCAGCACCGCTTCCCCGCGGCCATCGGCCGTCACGGCGCCTCGGCGGATTTCATGGTCCTCTTTCACCGTCGCTACATCCCGCACGCGCACGGGTGTTCCGTCATGGCTGGTGATGACAATGTTGCCAATCTCTTCGAGGTTGGTCGTCAACCCTACGCCGTGAACCAACAGCGATTCGCCGCCGCGCACAATCTGGCCACCGCCCACGTTCTGGTTGTTCGCCTGCAATGCCTCAACCAGCTCTTCGAAGGTCAGCCGGTATTTGATGAGCCGGTCGGTTTCCACCACCACATGGAATTGCTTCTCGAACCCGCCCCAGGTGTTCACCTCGGCCACCCCGGGCACTTTGCGCAGTTCCGGTTTCACCACCCAGTCCTGGAGCGTGCGCAACTCCGTCGGCGTGCGGTTGGTGTCGGTGGAGCGCACCACGTAATGGAACACCTCACCCAAACCCGTGGCGATCGGGCCGAGTTGTGGCCGCTCCAGGCCTGCTGGCAACTCCACGGTTTGCAGGCGTTCCATGATGAGCTGCCGTGCCTTGAAGATGTCCATGGTGTCGTCGAACGTGGCGACGACTTGCGACAGCCCGAACTTCGAGATGGACCGCACGTTTTGCAGGCCCGGCAAACCACTGATGGCCAGTTCTACCGGCACCGTGATTTGCGCCTCGGTCTCCTGTGGGTTCAATGACGCCGCCGTGGTGTTGATTTGCACCTGCACCGGCGTCGTGTCCGGGAAGGCGTCAATCGGCAGAATGCTCAGACTCCGCCCGCCGATGACGACGAGCCCCGCCGCCAGAATGCAGACCAGCAGGCGGTTCTTGAGCGAGAAGGTGATAATCCAGTTTAACATCGGAATAGTTCCTGAAGCAGGTTGGGCTTAGTCATCCGCACATCCCGCGCCGAGGCGCGACATCAGCATCGCCGACTTGATGGCGAAGGCGTGGCTCACGGCGATCTGGTCCTGCGGCTTCACCCCGATCAAAACTTCCTGTCGCCCGTCGAACCTCGCTCCGAGGGTGACCGCCCGCACGTCGAACAAATCATTGCCCAACTTTACAAACACGAACGGCCTGCCCTCGACGTGCTGGATGGCTGATGCCGGCACCAGCATCGCTCCTTCCGTCTGGCGCGTCAGAATTCGCGCCGTGGCGAACATCTTGTCTTTGAGCAAGCGATCCGAGTTGGCGAACTCCGCACGGGCGCGAGCCATGCGGGTGCGATCATCCACTGCCGGGGAAATCCACGTCAGTTTGCCGGTGAACACTTTGCCCGGCAGCGAATCCACCCGCAGTTCCACCGCTTGGCCCGTCTTCACCGGGGCGAGGGTTGCTTCCGGGACTTGCAGCATGGCCCAGACGGTTGAGTGATCCACCAGCGTGAAGAGCGGCTTGCCCGCCTCCACCAACGCCCCGCGCACGGCGGTTCGTTCGACAATCTCACCGGCAAACGGCGCTCGCACTTCCATCAGCACTTGTTCCTGAGGCTTTTCTCCCATGGCATCAATTTGGTCCTCGGTGAAGCCCAGCGTGCGCAGGTGCTGACAGGCCACCCGGTGCGTGGCTTCCGCTTCTTCCAGTCCAGCCTGCGAGGTCACGCGGTCGGCGCGCAATTTCCGCTCGCGGTCGAGTGTCTGGTGCGACAACACCGCCTTCGCGACCGCTTCCGCAATCGCTGCCGACCAGAGTTTGACCACGGTTTGCTTCTCCTCAACTTTGTCACCCAGGTCCACGTCCACCGTCTGAACGATGCCGCTTACGGGAGCGCCAATTTGCGCGAGCTTGTTCTGGTTGAAGCTCACTTCGGCTATGCACTCGATGCCGTCAGCCATCGCGCCGCTTTCCGGCGTGGCAGTCTGGACGCCCACGATGGAAATTGAATTGGTTGAAGGCAGGCGCACCTTCATGCTCTGACCGGGTTGGAGCCTGGCCGCCAGGTCCGGTTTGCACACCGCGCATTCCGCTTCGGGCATGCCGTGCTCCGCGCACATCAGCACCGCGCCGGACGTCGCCGCCGACTTGCCTTTGCCCTTCAATTCCGGGTGGCAGAGGAAACATTCATCCTCATAAAGCGAATGTTCTTTGCACCACAGCCGGTTCTTGTCCTGAAGCTCCGGGTGGCACTCGAAGCACCGGTCCTCGTAGCGTTTGTGCTCCTCACACCAGAGACGGCCTTTGTCGCGCAAACTCGCGTCGCAGATGAAACAGAGTTCCTTCGGCGCGTCGTGCGCCGCGCACTTGGCGCCGTTGAGCGCCGTGTCGCCGGGTGCGACCGCTTTTGCGCCATGCTTTTGCCCGGCATGTCCATGACCATCGTCTTCGGCGCGGCCGTCTTGTTTCTTGCAGCCGACGGAAAGCGCCAGTGCAACGGTCGCGGCCATGACAACGAGCTTGGAGATAATTTGATTCTTCATAGGGGGATTACTTTGGGGTTGAAGTTTGATGAGTCTGCGGTTGGAGCAACGCTTCCAGTTCCGCTTGGGCGATGTTCAGTTCGAGCAGCTTTTCCTGGTAGGCCAGGCGGGCTTCCGCCGTGGTTCGCTGGGTGTCCAGCAAGTCAATGAAGCCGAACTTGCCTTGCTCAAAACCGCTTTGCACCAACCGCAAGGCTTCGTTGGCCTTGGGCAGAATCCGTTCGCGGTAGCTTGCCACCTGCTCCACAGCGGTGCGATACCGCTTGCTTGCCGTGCCCCAGGCGCGCAACAGGCGTTGCTCGACCGCCACCTGGTCGGCCTCCGCGATGCGAACATTGGCTTGTGCCTCCTGCTGCTTGCCTTTAGACCGGTCAATGATCGGCAGTGGGACGGACAAGCCGAGTTGAATGATGGACTGTCCGGTCTCGCCAATGCGTCCGCCCGCCACACCCATTCGCACATCCGGGTAGGGCTCGAGTTGCGCCCGCCGCAACTCTAACTCCACCCGATCTCGACTGGTCTTGACGGCGAGCACGCTCGGGTGGTTCGGCAGCCATTGTTCCGGTCCTTGATCAAGCAGCGTGAGGCTGCCAGTTTCCGCCAATGTGCCCGACACCGGTGCTTCGGTTAAATCCGGGCGACCCAGCAACAAGGCGAGTGTTTGCCGGGCCGTGGTCAACTCGCGCTGGAAACCTGAGAGTTCGATCCGGGCCTGTTCGAGCGGGATTTCCGCGCGCAATTGCTCCTGATCGGCAGCCGCCCCGGCCGCCACTCGCTTGCGCGCGGTGGAGGCGAGAGACTCCGCCACCGTCACCAACTCACCCGCTACAGCCACCAAGCGTTCGGCGCCGAGCACCTGGTAGAAAGCGGATTTCACGTCGCGAACCAGTTCCACGCGGCGCAGGCTCAGTTCCGCTTCCGAGAGCCGGACGCCGGAATCGCCGATCTGGCGGTCGAGCTTTTTCTTCCCCGGAAACGGAATCGTCTGCGCCACGCCAATGGTCTGCTTGGAGTCCGAGAAGTCTCCACCCCCGCTCACGGGCCAATCCTCCGCGCTCAGGGTCAATTCCGGGTTCGTCCAGAGCTTGGCCTGATAGGCGCGACCAATGGCCGCATCCATGCGTCCGCTGGTCGCGCGCAGTTCAGGATTGTTCTCCAGCGCGAGGCGGACTGCTCCGTCCAGCGTCAGGACATTAGTCGCCGAACTCACCGGTAGCGGTGGCGCGGGCGAATCAGCCGCTTGGACGGCGAATCCCAGGAAACAGCCGCCACTGAATGCCAGCGAGCAGGCCAAGGAACGCACAACTGTTGAATCAATTCTCTGCTTCATAAATTTCAAACAAGACACGGACACGAACGACCAACACAAAACGAATGGCTAACGGCAAATGAGAGTGCGCGGCGCGAGATCACACCACGACGGAGATAGAGTCCCGAACGAAACTACTCAGGAAGCAAGGGAAGGGGCACGGGGAGGAAGGGCCGTGCGATGACAGAACTGCCAGCCTTTGGAAAGTTCCGGCGGAGATTCCGAAGCGACCAACAATGCGACTTGCGGCTCGGGCAGCGGAACTTCAATCACCGAGGAAAGCAGGGCGAGGAGGAGCAACGGTTGCGGCGCGGAGACAGTCTGTTCTTCAGTCCGGTAAATCCCGTTTTCAACAACGCACTCGTCGCTCTCGCAATCCTGCGGGCTGGAAGCCCCTGTATCCACGAAGCAACAGGTCTTGAGGAAATCGAAACCGGGAACGCCCTCCAAAATGCAGTGCATTGACGCCTGTCCATAGAGAACCAGCGCCAACATCGCGGCAATTTTGGAGAGCCTGCTCACCGCGGATAGACTACACCACGGCGGGAATCGTTCAAACTTTATTCACAAATCCAAGGTTCTGAAAGGCTTTCTCGATTCCAAGCAGGTTTGAACCGATGCTGCACCAGTTCCGTGGACGTGCCCGCCGCGACAATGACCGCGCAATGGCCGAGACCGTAGGCGAGCAGCAGCGCTGCACCATAAAAGAAATTGGTTGCCGCCAACTTGAACGTGACCCCGAGCATCGGCGCCATGTAGGCAAACGTGCAGGGACCGAGCGCCACGCCGCACATCAATCCGAGAATGAACGTCGCGAGAAAGCCTTTGCGCTTCATGCCTACCTGGCCGGCGCCGGAAAAGTTCAGCGGAATCACGCCGACCAGATGCAACCCCACCACAAAGAAGATGAGTGCGACGAAGTAATCCCCGTAGCGACCGACATCGCCCATCATACGCCCTGCGGCCGCCGTAATCGCTCCGCTGGCTGCGATGGTGATGAGAATACTCACCGCGAAGAGCGTTGCCGTCCAGAAGGCACGCTTCACCGTCACTTGGCCTTGCTCGCTGATGAAGCCCACGATGAGCGGAATGCTCGTCAGATGGCAGGGGCTGAGGACCCTGCTCAAGAATCCCTAGCTGAACGCCGCCGCCAGCGCGATAAGCGGCGCGCCTTCGACGGCGTGACTCAGGTTGATGAAGAGTTGTTCCATAAAACTCTGCCCGCAACCTTTTGTTGCACCTGCAACAAAAGGTTGCAGGGCGCCGAGATTACAGACTGCGCGCTGCCAGTTTCAGCGCGACGTCCGCCACGCGCAGGCCGGTGTTGCGGGCCGTGCCGAGACCGAGTTCGTCGCCGCTGATGTCGTCTTTCGTCGCGAGCACCGTGCCGCCTTGAAAGGCCGGAGGCCGTCCGCCCACGGGAATCATCCCGAAGCAAAGCATCGCGGTTTGGATCTGTTCGATCACAAGTTCCTGGCCGCCGTTGCGAAAACCGCCCACGGCCACCACGCCGATCGGCTTGCCGTCGAGCAACATCTTCGGCTCGCGCAAGGGCGCGCAGCGTTCGATGAACGCCTTGCACAACGAACTCAATCCCCGGAAATACGACGGCGAACCCATGACGATCCCGGCCACCGCCGGGTCTTGCAGTTTGGGCAGGAGAGGGACGAAATCATCCTTCGGTGGTTCGGGTGACCAGCCGGCGATGTTCAGTCCGCCGAGATCAATCAACTCAACCTGGACGCGCGGGTCGAGATTCTTCGCCGCGTCGAGGGCGGCTTGCACGGCTTTGGCGGTCGTCATGCCCTTGCGCGGACTGCACGCGATGCCGAGAATTTTCAGCGGCTTGCCGCCACCGGCTTCAGCGGCGCGGACCGAGGTTGCGGTTGCGGCCAGTGCGGCGGTGCCGGCGGCGGCCAGGAAGTTTCTGCGGGTGAGGTTTTCTTGTTTCATGGTTTTTCTTTTCGTTCAGGTTTCAATTCGCCGTCCTCCATCTCATAAGTCCGATCGAAGACATCCAAGGAGCGCTGGTCGTGGGTGACCACGATCACCGCCGCGCTGCGCTCGTGGGCGACTTTGCGGAACAACTCCATCACCTGGCGGCCGCGAATGCTGTCGAGCGCGGCGGTGGGTTCATCGGCGAGAATCAGGTCCGGCTCGTTGGCGAGCGCACGGGCAACCGCCACGCGCTGCTGCTGGCCGCCGGAGAGCGCGTCGGGCAGGTTGCCCGCACGGTCGGCCACGCCGAGGTATTCGAGCAATGCCAGCGCCCGCTTCCGCGCCGCGCGGGGCGACGCGTCATTGATTTCCAGCGCTACTTGCACGTTCTCCACGGCGCTGAGAAACGGAATCAGATTCGCCTTTTGGAACACAAAGCCAAGATGTCGCCGGCGAAACGCCCGCAAGTCCACTTTGGCCTGGTCGGCGTCCATCACCCACTCGCCGCCGATATGGATGCGGCCCGAGGTCGGCGGGTTGATCAAGCCGATCGCCGTGAGCAAAGTGGATTTGCCTGCGCCGCTCGGTCCCAGCAGCGCGATGACTTCTCCGCGCGCCACGCGCAGGGAAACTTCCTTCATCGCCACGACCTCGGTGTTGTCCGAGCCGTAAATCTTCGTCAGGCCGATGGCTTCGACGGCCGGTGTGGTGATCGTGGTGGCCATGGTCGTCATGACAACACCTTGTTTGGTTCGACGCGCATTGCCTTCCAAATGCCTAGCAGGCTCGCGAGAACGGAAATGACCACCACCACCAGCGCCAGCCCCCACAAATCCTCGGCCGCAATGAGCACCCGCCGGGGAAATTTCGGGAAGACCCATTGCCCCAGCACATACGCGATGCCGTAGCCGATGAGCCCCAGCAACAGCGCCTGCTGGAGAATCAATCCCACGATCATGGAATTGCGCGCACCCATCAGTTTGAGCAGGGCGATGTCGTGAATCTTGTCGAGCGTCAGGGTGTAAAGGATCAGCGACATGATGATGGTCGAGATGATGACGAGCAGGACGCGGAACAGACCGATCTGCCGGCGCGCCTTGTCAATCATCCCATAGACCAGCAGTTCGCGTTGACCCGCCTGGGTATGCACGGAAACATCCGGCCAGGCCGAAATCGTTTCGGCCACCGCCAGCGGGTCAATGCCTTCCGCCAGCCGAACCGTGATCGCGCTCACCATCGCCGGGCCGAGGGCCGGAATGGCCGAGGCCGGACCGCCGCCCCGCTCCAGCAACAGCGGTTGCACGCGACCGACATCCTGCGCGGCCCCGCGGCGCACCCGCGCGGCCCGCTCCATGCGCAGCGCCTCGCCCGGAAGATCGAACTGAACCGCTTGCGCGTCGCGCACGGTGAAAAAGGCGATTCCATCCCCGCCCGATGAAACCATTCCCTGGGCAATCCCGACGACCGTGTAAATGTCCTTGCCCAGTTTGAGTTGCTCGCCCAGAGCGAGTCCCAACGACTGGTCCGCGATCATTTCGTAGTGGGCCTGGCCGAGCGGACGGCCCGCTGCCAGGGGCAACCACGCGCCATTGTCCTCGGGCCAGGCCAGCCCTTGCACATTGATCCGCAGGGGCCGGCCGTTGTGCTCGCGCTGGATGTTGTGCGAAACGAAACTCCGCGCGCTCACCACACCCGGCACCGCCAGCAGCCGATGTTCGAGATTGGCCGGCACGCGCGAAATCTCAGCAAACGGCCCGCGCGTGCCGCGCTGCACCACCCACAGGTCGGCGCCGACGCGGTCCACCACCACCAGCGCATCGGCGATCATCCCGCGATAGATGCCGCTCATGCCGAGGACGATCATCAACAGCAGCCCGATGCCGACCGCCGTGAGCGCAAAGCGGCCCACGTTGTGGCGGATGTCACGGACGGCGAGGTTCATTCTGCGGTGACGCGCTGGCCGGGCTTCAGCGGCGGCTGTTTCGGGTTGGCTGGCGCAACGACCTTCTCGCCCGCTGACAAACCTTGTGTCACTTCCACCGTCTCGCCTCCACGCAAGCCGAGGGTCACGTCCCGCCACGTTGCATTGCCCCCATCCGCGACAAACACGCCGGGTTTGCCTGCGCGCCATTGTAGAAAACGCTGCGGCAGCGCAAGGGCGTCGGTCTTGCGCCCGGTTTCAATGAACACTTCCGCGCGTTGCCCGATGGTCCAGTTCGACGGCAATTTCTTCACGCTCACATCCACGACGAATTCCCGCGTTTCGCGGTCGGCCTCGCGCCCAAGCCGGGCGACTTCGCCGGGATACGTCTTCGCGGGTTCGGAGCGAAAGAGGACGCGCGCCGGTTGGCCTTCCTTCAATCCGGCCATCGCGGTTTCATCCACCCACGCGGACACCCAGATTTCGTTTGTGGCAACGACCTGGAGAATGGACGCGCCCGGCACGACGATTCCGCCGGGGTCGCGATCACGTCGCGTGACCAGTCCGTCGTAGGGACTGCGAATTTCGGTGAAGGCGAGATGTTCCTTCTGATAGAGCAAAGTCTTTTCGGCGGTGAACCCCTGGCTCTGGGCTTCCACGATCACCGCCTGCGACCGCTTGAGATCGGCCTCGGCCACGCGGAGGGATTCGACCGCTTTGTCGAAGTCGGATGGGGCAGCGACTTGGGTCGCAATCAAATCCGTCACCCGTTGGTGGTCCAGTTGGGCTTGTTCCAGCACCGCCTGGGCGCGGGCTTCGTCGGCGCGCACCCGCTCGACCGTGGCGTGAGCGGCGGCGAGACTGGCTTCCGCGATGGCAACCTGCTGTCTGGTTTCCGCGTCGTCCAGGCGCGCAAGCAATTGCCCGGATTTCACATAATCACCCTGATCCACCAGCACTTCGGCCAACCGCTCCTGAATGCGGGGGCTGATGGTGGTTTTGACGCGCGCCTCCAGCGTGCCCGTGCCCATCACTTCGCCGCGCACTTCACCGGTCGCCACGGTGTGCGCCGTCACCGGCGTCGGACTGAACTTGAGGCGATAGACGGCGAAAGCGACAACGACGATGACGACCAGCCACGGCAGAAGTTTGCGGAAAGAGATGCGTCTCTTGGCTGGCTGCGCCGGTTGAGGCGCATCGGCGATTTTATCGGATGGCTTCGGGGTGTCGGTAGTGGTGCTCATGTTGCGGCCTGTTCAAAATACTTCTCGGACTCGTGCTGGCTTGTTTGGATCATAGAATCGCCCCAAACAGTGCTCCCACTCCGGCGGTCAGGGCCATGGCCAGCGCTCCCCAAAAGGTCACCCGCGCGACGGATTTCCAAACGGGTGAACCTCCCGCGCGGGCCGCCGTCGCGCCCAGCAGCGCGAGGAACAAGAGCGAACCGCCTGAAACCGTCCAGACCAGGGCCGATCGTGGCACGATAAGAACCAGCAGGAGCGGCAGGACAGCGCCGACGGTAAAACTGCCCGCCGACGCGAACGCAGCCTGCACCGGCCGCGCGCTTAACGTGTCGGAGATGCCCAATTCGTCGCGCGCGTGGGCTCCCAAGGCGTCCTTGGCCATCAATTGCGTCGCCACTTGTTTGGCGAGTTCGGGATCAAGTCCCCGGGCGACATAGATGGCCGCGAGTTCGGCATGTTCGTTTTCGCCGTCCGTGGCCAGCTCGGCCCGCTCCCGATCCAGGTCCGCGCCCTCGGTGTCGGATTGGGAACTGACGGAAACATATTCACCGGCGGCCATGGACATCGCCCCAGCCACCAACCCGGCCACCCCGGCGACCAGCACACTGCTGCGGCTGGCTTCGGCGGCAGCGACGCCAACAATCAAACTGGCGGTGGACACGATGCCGTCGTTGGCGCCGAGCACGGCGGCCCGCAACCAGCCGACGCGGTGGGTGAAGTGGATTTCAGCGGCTCTCACTATGGTTACTTGTGGTTGGAATTGCGTTGCCTCGATCAGCCATGCTCAACCGTGGGCGGTTTTCCAGGTTCGATACGAACGCGTGAGATTACACACGCGAAAGCCGATGGGCTATGGGGTAAAACCCCACCCTGGAATTGGCTTCATATTACTTACGATTTGCACCTCATTACCACAGCTCTCCGTTGACTAGGAATCGCAGCGGATGCTCGTTCGCTGCGAGTTCCTGCGCGCGGGTTTCCTGTTCCGGGCGCACTGAATCGTAGTAACGCATTGCGCATTTGGGACTGCACAAGAGCACCCATCCCGAACCGCTCCGGATTCTCGCGAACCAGCCGCTGGAAACATCCTTGCCACAGATGTGGCAATGTTCGGCGTTCGGTTCGTTCATTGGAATCGTTCATGAATCGCTCGATCATGGCGCGGTGTAGATCAGCCACACGCCGCCGAGGATCACCAGGATGCCGCAGACAACTTTCACGACGGTCAAACCCTTGGAGTTCTCATTCCAATTCAAGAAACGCTGGACGAGTTCCGTGGACGTGCCCGCCGCAACAATGACTGCGCAATGGCCGAGGCCGTAGGCGAGCAGCAGCGCCGCCCCATATAGGAAATTAGTCGCCGCCAGCTTGAACGTGACCCCGAGCATCGGCGCCATGTAAGCAAACGTGCAGGGGCCGAGGGCGATGCCAAACACGAGCCCGAGGATGAATGCGGCCAGCAACCCCTTCCGTTTCATCCCCACCGGCCCCGCGCCGGAGAAGTTCAACGGAATCACTCCAACCAAATGCAGCCCCACCACAAAGAAGATGAGCGCGACGAAGTAATTCCCGTAACGGCCCACGTCACCCATCATGCGCCCCGCCGCCGCCGTAATGACGCCGATGGCGGCGATGGTGATCAGGATGCCTACGGAAAACAATGTGGCCGTCCAGAAGGCACGCTTCACCGTCACCTGACCTTGTTCGCTGATGAATCCGACAATCAGCGGAATGCTGGCAAGATGACAGGGACTCAGCACGATGCTGAGAATGCCCCACACGACCGCCGCCATGAGGGCCAACAAGGGCGCGCCCTCAACCGCGTGACTGAGACTGGTGAAGAGTTGTTCCATAAATTAAAACTGGTTTGTTCCCGCCAGCGGGTTGGTATTGCAGGTCGCTCCGTTTGTTCCAGCACCGTGCAGGAGCCCATCTGGGAGTGAGAGGAGTGGACAACAAGCCCCGCGATTTCCGCTCGCAGAGCCTGAACGCGAAGGTTGGTTCAGCACGGCCAGCACCATCACCGCAAGCAACAGCGCGCCCGCCAGCATGAATTGCGGGCGCCGCTTCATGCGCTGAGTTTTTGTGCGGCGTGCTGCACCACGGTTTGAATGTTCTCCGGCGTGGGCGCACTGCTGCCTTTGTTCAAGCCCAACTCGGGGAGGGTAAAATGTTCAAACCGGGTGAAGCCGGCGTGCTCCAGGCTGTGTTTGCCACACGCGGTGGCGCAGCCGTCAATCACCAGAATCTTCCGCGCCGCTGCCACCGTGGCCAGGATGTTCGGCACCCGTCCGCCGACGCCGGCGAGACAATACATTTTGCCGTGACCGGCCTTCGTCAGTTGCCGCGCGGCCTGATCAGACATTTCGCCAACATCCGCCGCGCCCGAGCAGGCGAAGATCAAGGTAGGCGCAGTCGAACAAGTACAGGATTCAGTGGTGTTCATGGTGTGATGAATGGTCGGTGGTTTAGCCCTCGCGTTTTGCGCCCGCGAGTTTCAAAGCGAAGTCCGCCACGCGCAGACCCGTGTTGCGCGCCGTGCCGAGGCCGAGTTCGTCGCCGCTGATGTCATCCTTCGTCGCGAGCACCGTGCCGCCTTGAAAAGCCGGCGGACGGCCGCCCACGGGAATCATCCCGAAGCACAGCAGCGCGGTTTGAATTTGTTCGATGACGAGTTCCTGTCCGCCATTGCGAAAACCGCCGGTGGCAATGACGCCAATGGGTTTGCCATCCAGCAGCATCTTGGGTTCGCGCAACGGCGCGCAACGCTCGATGAACGCTTTGCACAACGAACTCAATCCCCGGAAGTAAGACGGCGAACCAATGACGATTCCTGCCACTGCCGCGTCTTGGAGCTTGGGCAGGAGCGGAACGAAATCATCCGGCGGCGGATTCGGTGACCATCCCGCGATGTTGAGTCCACCGAGATCAATCAGCTCCACTTGAATCCGCGCATCGAGTCCTTTGGCGGCGTCAAGCGCGGCTTGCACGGCTTTCGCCGTGGTCATGCCCTTGCGCGGGCTGCATGCGATGCCAAGGATTTTAATTGGTTTGAATTCGCTCTCCGCCGCCGAGGCGACATTGGGAGCGAGTGAACCGGCGAGGGCGGCCGTGGCCGCGACGCCGACAAATTCTCTGCGAGTGATTTCATTGTTCATGGCTTGGTCCATTTGTTTGCTGGTTATGTGTCGGGCTAATTGCATTCGCCGAGTTTGCAGGCTTTGGCGATTTGTTGTGGGGTTAACTTCATCTTGTCGGCGAGCGCCTGCGCGATGGTGATTTGCCGGCCCGTCATCGCCGGACGCGCGTCGAGCCACTTTTGCAAATTGGCTTCGCTGACAAAAAAACCTTGTTTGAAACAACCGGCGGAAACCCATTTGCCTTCGGCGTTTTTGTGCTGGCCGAACCACGCAATGGCGCTGGCAGGCTCCAGCGACGCGATCTGACCATTGAGCGTTTTGATGCGAATGAGTTCACCACTGAATCCGTCCTTCGCCTCGACTTCGATGTCCTGCTGAAGGCGCGCCGCCACGCCGAGTGAGCAATGCGTGCAACAGCCGTAGCCATGCGTCGAACCAAACTTCACGGCGCAAGCGTCCTCGGGATACACCGCGCGATCGCAGAACGCGCAGCGCGTGGCGAGTTCTTTGGAGCGAAGCACGTCCCACGTCACCACGTTGCCCGCGCTCGTTTGCTGTTCCTTCGCGGCCGTGGTTTTATCCGCAAACGCTTTCACGGTCGGCCGGCTGCTTGCATCCATGCCATAGAGATAGGTGGCGCTCGTGGCTGGAGTCAGGTTGCCGCTCGCCCAATCGGTCACACTGACTTTGGCTTCCTCAACCTTCGCATCCACCCCGACGAGGCTGGAGAAATAGATGAAGTAGCAATGTGGCGAGCAGAGCAAGCGCTGCTCGGTCGCGCCTTTGACTAGCGTCTTGGTTTTTGCGCTCACATCGCCATCGCATAAGTAACACACGGTGTCGCGCGGGCGGGTGTCGGCAGCGACAGGTGTCTCGCGCACAATGCCGGCGACCGATTTCCCCGCCACGTCCACCCCTAGTTCCTTCCACTTGCCGAGAATGTCCTCCTTGCCATAGAAGCCGACGTGGCGAAACAGTTCCTTGCCCTCGGCATCGAAGAAAATCTGCGTAGGAATCATCTCGATGCGGTAGGGTTTGCCCGCGTCGGGATTCTCCCACACGTCAATGAACTCGGTGCTGAAGTGATCGGCATAGTTCGCCTTCAAGTCATCGAGAATGGGCTTCATCATTTTGCACGGAATACATTTGCTCGCGCCCAGGTCCACGAGGCGGGGCAGCTTGGCCTTTACAGCGGCGGGAGCGGAGGTCGCATTTGCACCGGGCAACTGTTCGGTCGCGGCCATGGCGTCCGCCTTCACGAGGTCGGCGGGTGAAGTAGATTTGTTTTGTTTGGCGAGGAACGCCAGGGCCGCCACGGCGACGACCGCCAGGGCGATGATGATACGAGTGGTTTTATTCATGTTAACTCCGATGGGTATTGCCGCTCAGGCGGCGGGTTGCAGCAGCGACTTGAGTTCATTCACGTTCGGCACTTTGCCGCTCACCTTCACCTTGCCGTCCACGACGAGCGCGGGCGTCATCATCACGCCGAAAGACATGATCTGATTGAGGTCGGTAACTTTTTCGAGTTCGTAGGGCAGGCCGAGCGCTTGCGCGGCTTGTTCCGTGGCTTGCGTGAGGGCGTTGCACTTGGCGCAGCCGGTGCCGAGGATTTGGAGTTTCATATTTGTTCCTTTGGTTGTGAGTGTGGACCGTGACTTGTTTGGAAAACCGCGAATGAAAGCGAATGGACGCGAACCACGCGGGCGGACCGCGGACGGTCCCCGTCCGCAGCGCATCGCCAGCCACCACGGCGCTGTAAGTTCCGTAGCGTCTCTCCGTCCGCCGCGCTACGAGCGGGGACCGCTCGCGGTCCGGGAAGGCATTCGGGTTTATTTGCGTTCATTCGCGGTTTCCTCTCTTTCAGAAAAGTGCGCCGTAGATCATGCCGCTGATGGTGGCCATCACGATGACGAGGGAGCAGAACACCACCGTCTTCTGGAGTCCCATGACACCCCGCAGCACCAACATGCTCGGCAGCGACAACGCAGGGCCGGCCAGCAATAACGCGAGCGCCGGACCTTTGCCCATGCCACTGCCAATCAGTCCTTGCAGGATCGGCACTTCCGTCAGCGTGGCGAAATACATGAACGCGCCGACAATGGACGCGAAGAAGTTCGCCCCCAGCGAATTGCCGCCCACCAGTTTCACCACCCAGGCATTGGGAATCAGCCCTTCATTGCCGGGGCGTCCGAGCAGCAGTCCGGCCACCAGCACCCCGATCAGCAACAGCGGTAGAATTTGTTTCGCGAACGTCCAGGTGGCGGAAAACCATTCGCCCGATTCGCCGTCACTGGTGCTGGTGACGACCGACAAACCAACCGCGCCGACGACAAACGCAATCATCGGCTCGTGCGGGAACGCGAACGCCAACGCCGTCGCGGGGGCGGCGATGATTGCCACTTTCCACCACGCTAGGCCAATCCATTTCACCAACATGAAACCCAACGCGACGCTGAACGCCGCCGTGAGGGGCCATTTCCAAGACCACACCACGTGCCAGAAACCGCTGTCGCTCTCCGGCTTGCCCCAGTTGGCAAACACCAGAATTCCGATCATCGCCGCGAAATAAAACACCGTTTGCCAGAGCGGCCGCTTCACCTCGGACTCCGGCATGGCCGCCGCTGCATCCGCCTTGGCCTGCTCTTCCTTGCGATAAATGAAGTGCATCGCCAGACCAATGACGACGCTGAACACAATCGCGCCGACCGCGCGGGCGATGCCGAGTTCGAGTCCAAGAATTCGCGCCGTCAGGACAATCGCCAGCACATTAATCGCCGGACCGGAATACAGAAACGCCGTCGCCGGGCCAAGTCCCGCGCCCATGCGCCAGATGCCCGCGAACAAGGGCAGCACCGTGCAGGAGCACGCCGCGAGAATTGTTCCCGACACCGACGCGACGCCGTAAGCCAGCGCCTTGTTCGCCTTCGGGCCGAGATATTTCATCACTGACGCCTGGCTGATGAACACGCCGATTGCCCCCGCGATGAAAAACGCCGGGATGAGGCAGAGGATAACATGCTCGCGCGCATACCACTTCACCAACTCGAACGCCTCCGTCACGGCGTTATCGAAGCGCGCCGCACCGACCGGCAGATAGAAGCACGCCAGAAACACCGCCACGATGGCGGCCAGCGGCTTCCATTCGATTTGCCAGTTGGTTTTCATTTTGAACCACGGAACACACGAAAGACACACGGAAGTTGAATTGAACGACCATCGGCTCTCCCAAAAGTCCGGTCCATCCGACCATTGATGTGCCTTACCCGAGCACACCTGGGGTTCGTCCTTTGTTCTGTCTGGTGGGTGTCCTTCGCGGTGGGCATATTCGTCACTTCCCGTTACTTTGCACCGCTTCCAGACACTTGAAGAAATTCAGCACGCACGGCACGCGTAGCCGGTAGAACACCTGCGCGCCACGTTTCTCGTCGTCCACTATACCGGCGTTGCGGAGCACGCTGAGATGGCGCGACACTGTCGGCATCTCCACCCCGATCATGTCGGTAAGTTCACAGACGCAGCGTTCGCCGCGTGACAATTCATCCACAATGAACAAACGGGTGGGATGGGCGAGGGCCTTCATGATCCGGGCCTGCGCCTTGTAACCGGCTTGTGCGGTAGCAGTCATAATCGCTGCTTGCACACTTAGCCAATTTGCTAAGTCCTGCTCGCCGGAATTTGGCTTTTACTGACCGGGAATTGTCAGCGCGTCACAGCCTCGGGGACGGCATCAAGACATTCCCGCACCGTCTTCGCGAGACTGAGCGGTGCAAAAGGTTTCTTTAGGAAGTTTACGCCTTCGCGCAATTCAAGGCCGCGTCCCGCCACCTCGCCGGGATAGCCGCTGGTGAAAATGATCTTGAGGGCGGGATGGGTGGCGCGTAGTTGGTCGGCGAGTTGCCGGCCGGACAAGCCTTCCGGCATGATGATATCCGTGAGCAGCAGGTCCACGCTGCCGTGCTGGTTTTGCCAGATGGAAATTGCCTCCAGGCCGTTGGCGGCTTCAAGCACCCGGTAGCCGTAGCGTTTCAACACGCGGGCGGTGAGGGTTCTCACGGCTGCCTCGTCTTCGACCAGCAGAATCATTTCGCTGCCGCCACGCACATGGGTGGCTTCCTGATCGGCGGTCTGAAGCTGCCGTGCATCCGCCAGCCGCGGCAGGTAAACGTGAAAAGTGGTGCCCGTGCCGGGGTGGGTGTCCACTTTCACCCAGCCCTGATGTTGTTTGACGATGCCATGCACCGTGGCCAGGCCGAGGCCGGTGCCTTTGCCTACGTCCTTGGTCGTGTAAAACGGATCAAAAATCTTTGGCAGGTGTTCCGGGGCAATTCCGGAGCCGGTGTCGCGAACGCTCAAGCGGATGTAGTCGCCGGGCTGGATTGGGGGCAGGAGGCTGGCGGAAGGTTCGTAGTGAACGCGGGCGAGCGAGATGGCCAGTTCGCCGCCGTTGAGCATGGCATCCCGGGCGTTGACACTCAGATTCAGCAGCACTTGTTCAATCATACCGGGATCAGCATGGATCGGCGCACCGTCCGCCAGTAATTTGGTCTGGAGCGTGATGTCCTCGCCGATGATGCGGTGCAGCATTTTGACCATGCCGGAGACAATGTCGTTGAGGTCCAGCGGCCGGGCTTGGAGGACTTGACGCCGACTGAAGGTTAGCAACTGTCGGGTGAGATTGCTGGCCCGTTCCCCGGCGCGGGAGATTTCCTGGAGCGCGTGCTGTTGGTCCTCAGGGGACAAGCCCATTTGTACCAACGAGGCATTGCCCATGATCACGGCGAGCATGTTGTTGAAGTCGTGCGCCACGCCACCGGCCAACTGCCCGATGGCTTCCATTTTGTGGGATTGGCGAAACTGCTCTTCCAGGGCCTTGCGCTGGGTGACGTCCTGTTTCACCGCGATGAAATGCGTGATGCCGCCGGACTGGTTCTTCAAAGGGGTGATGGTGAGTTCCTCCGTGTAAAGGCTGCCATCCTTGCGCCGGTTGATGACCTCGCCTTGCCAGATTTGGCCCGCGAGGATCGTGTCCCACATGGCGCGATAGAAGGCGTCGTCGTGTTTGCCGGACCTGAGCAGTTCGCCCGTCGGCCGGCCCACCGCCTCGGCTTGGGTGTAACCAGTGAAGGTGGTGAAGGCGGGGTTGGCCCATTGTATGACGCCGTTGCGGTCGGTAATCACAATGGCGTTGGCGGCGGCTTCGAGCGCGCTGCTTTGCAGGCGCAGTTGCGCCTCCGCCTCCTGGCGGTGCAGGGTCACACCAATGCCGTCGGCAACTACTTGCAGGAGCTTGATGTCATCCGGGTCCCAACGCCGGGCGGACTCGTAATCGTCGAAGCCAATGAAGCCCGAGAACCGTGTGCCGCAGAAGATGGGGAGGACGAGAACGGACTGCACGCCCTGCGCGGTGAGGAGCGCGCGTTCCGGATCGGAGAGTTCCTGCACCAGCCGGGCAAACGGCTGGCGCGCCTGCAACACGGGAAGCAACGAGGGCGCCACCTCAGCGTACGGGGCGCGCTGCAATCGGGGATTCGGTAACTGCGGCGCGATTCCTTCGGCGACATCCTCGCAGCTATAAGTCATGCACCAGCCCGCCTCGGGCGATCCCTCGTTGCGGAAAATGTAACTGCGGCTGATGCCCACCGCCGTGCGCAGGATGGCCAGGACCCGCGGGAAACACTCCTCAGGGTCGGTTGTTTGCACCATCAAGCTCATGCAATCCGCGGCCGCGTGTTCGCAGGCCAGCCGGCGACGCATGGTCGCCTCTGCCACCTTGCGGGCGGTAATGTCCACACTGATGCCCAGCAGCCCGGTCACTTTGCCATTCGCGTCCCGTAGCGGCACTTTCGAACTCAATACCCAAGCCGTTGCGCCGCTGGGCCGGGTCAGGAATTCTTCGCGGTCAAGCTCCGGTTGCCCTGAATCCAGAATGCGCCGGTCAATCGCGGCCATGGCCTCCACCTGCTCTGGCGGATAGAAGGCGTCATCGGTAGTTCCGACGGCCTTGGCCTCGGTGGCGACGCCCAGGAAACGGGCTTCCATGGCGTTAACCAGCGTCTTGCGCGCCGCCTTGTCCTTGACGTACACGCACACGGGCAGGTGGTCCACCAGCGTGCGCAGCAAGTTCCGCTCGGCCCACAAGCTGGCCTCGGTGCGCTGGTGGTCCTCCACCACGCGCAACAAGGTATTTCGGGCCGCTTCGACCAGCTTAAGCTGGTGGCGGGTTGCTGCTTCAGCGGCCCGTGTGGCCGCTTCCGCCCGGTGCCGGGCGCGGCGCACCTCGGCGTCGCGTAATTCACGTTTCACGGCTCCGCCCAATCGGGCCAGTTGATCTTTCAACAGATAATCGTGCGCGCCGGCTTTCATGGCGCTGACGGCAGTTTCCTCCCCGACGGTGCCGGAGATGAGAATGAACGGAAGGTCCTGGCCGCTGGCTTTCACGATTTCCAGCGCGTCAAAGCCCGTGAAGCCTGGCATGGAATAATCGGAAAGAACCACTTCCCAAGGCTCGCCCGCCAAGGCGGCTTGGAGGTCGGCAGCATTTGCCACTCGTTGCCAGTCCGGGGCGAAGCCGGCGCGTTCCAGTTCGCGCAGCAGCAGGCCGGCGTCGAGTTCCGAATCCTCCACCAGCAACACCCGGAGTGGCTGCGGCAGCGCAACCGTCTCCGGCGTCGGCAAGGGGGCGTTGGGTGTGGAGTGGTTCATGGCTCGGACCGGGGTGAGAGATGCAAGGACGCGGGCAACTGGTTCAAAAGCATCCAGTAGAGACCCAGTTGGCGGACCGCTTCGACGAATCCGTCAAAGTCCACGGGTTTGACGATGTAGCTGTTCGTGCCGGACTGATAAGCCCGATGCAAATCGCTTTCCTCCCGCGACGACGTCAGGATCACCACGGGAATGCCTTTGGTGCGGGGATCGGCTTTGAGCCGCGCCAATACCTCATGGCCGTCCACCTTGGGCAGCTTGAGGTCCAGCAGGATGAGTCGGGGCACGCGGCTCATGGGAACGGTCGGGTCGCCGGAAGCGCCGAAGATGTAGGCCAGGGCTTCCGCGCCGTCGCGGACCCACACCAGTTCATTGATGACCCGATGCTGCCGCAGGGCGCGCTGGGTCAACTCGGCATCGCGTGGATTGTCCTCGACCAACAGGATTTCAACGACCGGCGGGAGTTGGGTGGGAAGGTGGCTCACAAGCTCATTTCTGGTTGGAGGGTTTCAATCGCCGCACTGCCGTTGGAGGAATCCGGCCCCGCACCCGCCTTCAGGGGCAGGGCAAAGTGAAAGGTGGCGCCGCAGTCCAACTGGCCCTCGGCCCAGACGCGGCCGCCGTGGCGATGAATCAGTCGTTGCACCATGGCCAAACCCACGCCGGTGCCTTCAAATTCCGCGGTGTTGTGCAGCCGCTGGAACACGCCGAACAGTTTGTCGGCATACTTCATCTCGAACCCGGCCCCGTTGTCCTTCACTGAATAGACAGCTTCATTCCCGTGAATGGCGCCCGCGACTTCGATGACGGCGGGCGACCGCTGACGGGTGTACTTCAGCGCGTTGTCGAGCAGGTTCACCCACACCTGGCGCAGTAAGGCGGCGTCCGCCGGGGCGTCCGGCAACGGCGACAAGCGGAAGTCCACGGGGCGCGACGGCGCAGTGGCGCTCAGTCGCTCATAAACCTCACGGGCCAGGCCGGTCATGTCGGTTGGCGCGATGTTCAACGACTGCCGACCAAGCCGGGAGAGTTGCAGCAGGTCGTCAATCAACTCGCCCATGCGCAATGCTTCATCACGGATCACGCCCAGCACCCGTTGTCCTTCGGCGTCGAGCTTCGGACCGTGATCCTCGGCCAGAATACGGGCATAACCGTTGATCGCCCGGAGGGGCGCGCGCAAGTCGTGCGAGACGGAGTAACTGAATGCCTCCAACTCGTGGTTGGCCGCTTGAAGTTGGGCAGTACGGTCGGACACCCGCTGCTCCAGTTCCGCGTTCATCTGCCGCACTTGGGCCTCCGCATTCTTGCGATCCTCAATCGCGCGCAACAGGACTTGGTGGGAGGTCTCGAGCTTGGCGAGGGTTTCCTGCAACCGGATTTCGGCCAGCTTCCGTTCGGTGATATCCTTGTCAATCCCGACGACCCGCGTCGGTTGGCCGTGTTCGTCGCGGATCAACCGGCCGTGAACCATGCCCCAACGTTCGCGGCCATCGTGCAACCGAAAGCGCAGTTCCGTGTGGAGGAGGCCGTCGCCCTCGCGCACCCGGCGACGGGCCGTGGCATAATCCGCGCGGGAATCCGGATGCAGCAGTTCCAGAAACGCTTCCTCCGTGCCCGGGAAACTGCCCGGCTCATAACCGTTCAATTGCTCGGCCATGGGTGACCATTGGAGCCGGTTGGTCTTCAAGTTGCGTTCCCAGATGCCCACCCGGGCGGCGTCCGTCGCCAGGCGCAGTCGCTCTTCACTCTCCTGCAATGCAGCTTCCGCGCGTTTGCGCTCGGTGATATCGCGGATGACCATGCTCGTGCGAGGACCGGTCGAGGTGTGAAACACGGCGGTGGAGATTTCGGCCTCGAAGCGCGACCCGTCGCCGCGAATCAAGGTCAACTCGCCGCTGGCCCGGCCGGTACGCACGCGTTGCTCCAGCAACCCGGCGAGCCGCTGGTCGTGTGGATCAACAATATTGCCCCGACCGGCTTGAATGATTTCACCCTCGGTTCGTCCCAGCATCCGGCAGGTGGCGGGATTGGCCGAGAGGACGTGTCCGTCGGGAGTGGTGATCAGGAATCCATCCAGGCTGCTTTCGAACAGCGAGCGAAAGCGTTCTTCGCTTTCTGCCAGGGTCACAATGGCGTGTTCGCGTCGGAGCCGATTGGCCAGTAAGAAGCCCAGGGCAGTGGTGGCCAGCGGATAGACCAGTAGCACCGGCAGGCCAATGGCGGACAGCACCCGCTTCGCGTTCTCCCAAGGCAGCGTGAGCATGAGGGCCAGCATCACGACATGCACCACCACCCCGAACGTGTAAAGCTCGCCCCACGAGATTTCTGTCAGCGGACGGCGGCGAGAGTGGCGCCAGGCGATGCCCAGGCAGCCGCTGGCCAGAATCACCGCCGCCCCGGCCCAGGCCGCCGTGCCTCCCTGCCAGAGGCGGAACGCGGCCGTCATGGCCATCGCGATCAAGGTCGGGATTGTGCCCAAAAACAAGCCAGAAATGCCAAGCAACACGGAACGAGTGTCAAACACGATGCCTGGCTCGAGTTGGAAGGAGGCCAGAATCACGCCAATGCCCAGTCCCCCTAGAATGAGACCGGCGAGCATCAGATGGAAAGGATTGTTAGCCAGTCGTTGCCGGCTGGTGACCATGTCGAACACCACCACCATGGCCAGCAACAGGCCGGCGTTGTGCATCAGTGCGGTAAGGGCGGTATCATTCATTGCGGCTCAATGGGCGGCCCGGAAGTGCCCGCCAGTTTAAGCAGGGCGGCTGCCAACTCGTCGGTGTCGAACTCCGCGAGGCACATTCAATCCATCACGCAACTCAGGTCTCCAACAGCGCCATTCTCCGTCGAAAGATCGTCAGCCAAAGAGACTCTCGTGGTGGCAAAGATCAAATCGTTCGCTGGTCTTCACTAACCAGATTTTGGCCTTTGCTCACCACAAACCGACTCATGCCCCACGATTCATCCCCCAAGAGTGACAAAGGGTGGCATCCAGCGGCTTTGGCATCCGACCCGCAAAGCGACTTCAGCGCGTGAACGCGACTTCGACCGGCAAGGTCACGTCCAGTGCTTCGTCCGGCGCGGTCAGGGCGTTGGCCACGCGGAATGGGAGTGCGAAGTTGCGCGTGCCGGCGGCGGGGGTGCCGCGTGCGCGGAGTTGCAGGAGCACGGTTCGCTGACCGGGAAGAGTGATTTTTTGCGGAACAGTCAGGTCGGTTGGTTCGCTGGACCGCTCCAAAGTGAAACTCACGTCCGCATCATTGTGAATCTGAAGGAACACCCGTCCGCTCCCACGGATCGTCACTTGCGGAGTGAGCACCCGCACGGAGGCATCGAACAGCGGACGAAGAAAACGTTTGTCGCCCAGCAATCGGCCCCCGGAATACACCGCCGTGCGGCGGTCGAACAATGCTTCCTTGATGGCCGCAATGGAACGCTCGCGCGCAAAGACCAGTGTGAGCGGCCGGTGGTCCCCGAGGAAAATGTGATAATCGTGGCCGATGGGCTGATGGATGTCCGAGTTGCTGAAGAGCGTCAGCTTCCGCTCAATCGCCCAGCGGTGTGCTTCGGGGTAGTAATCGCGGCCATTGACCACTTCAATTCCGTGCATGAGGTCCTGCTCGACCAATTGCGTGTGTTCGGGATGCCATTTGATCTGGCCGTCAGTCAATTGGGGCGACCAGCCCGGATGGTTCCAGAAAATGAACGCCCCCTGGTCGCGCGCCGCTTGAATGGCGTCCTGCCATTTGTCGGTGGCCAGCAACATGGCATTCGTCAGGAAGATGGCATTGAGATGACCGGGCGGCATGCTGCGGGTGATTTCGGAACCGCGGATCACCAGAACTTCCAACTCGTCGCCGTGACCGCGCGCGATTTCATAAGAACGATTGTGGTTGGTGGATACGTCCGCCTTGTGCGGCTGGTATTCGATGTGGTCGGTGATGGCGATGGCATCCAGTCCCTGCCGCCAGGCTTCCTCCGAGCGAACGCTGGGCCACACGAGGCCGTCCGAGAACACGGTATGAATGTGGAAATCGCATTTGAGCGTGTGAAACCCGGGAATGTCCGGCAGCCGCACCGGCGTGCGGGCGCGGGTGACGGGTTCGTGGGCTTGAAGCAGGGGAGACAGACACACTTGGGCAGATACACCGCCCACCAGCAGAAGAGCTTTCCAGTTCATGCGCCAAAACTAAGCGAACCCGGACGCGGCGTTCCAGCCAAAAGCGCAACCGATTTCCATCAGGTGTGACGGATGTCCTGGGCTTCGCAAAGATAAACCACTTCCTCCGCCACGTTGGTTGCGTGGTCGGCGATGCGTTCCAGGCTTTTGGAAACGATCATCAGGTTGAGACAGCCGGGAATGGCTTCGGGGTTCGCGGTCATGTGCCGGACCAACTCGCGGGTGATGTCCTTGTTGAGCGCATCCACCTCGGCGTCGCCGGGGATGATGGCCCGGGCGGCTGCGGAATCGCGATGCACGAACGAATCGAGCGCGCGTTTGAGCATGTTGAGCGTCAGGCTTGCCATCCGGGGCAGGTCCACGTTGACCTTGATGGGCGGTTCCTGGCACAAGTCCCGCGTGCGCTTGGCAACCTTGGCGGCTTCATCGCCGATGCGTTCCAGGTTCTGGGAGATTTTCATGGTCACTGCGACCAGCCGCACATCGCCTGGGGACAGGAGGTTGGTCAGGAGGTTGATGGCCATCTCGTCAATTTCCACCTCGAATCGGTCCAGAATCTGATCCTTCTGGTTGGTGGCGATGGCGAGATCGTAGTCGCGGTTAACGAGCGCCTGCACGGCATGGTTTACGGCGCGTTCCGCGTGGCTGGCCATGGTGAGCAACCCCGACGTGAGAGCTGCCAGTTTTTCTTCGTGAGTTTGTTCCATAGACGCATCCACCCGGGCGGAACTGTCACTGGTGCGGGCGCGCCGCGCAATCAGTTTTTCGTTGCCTAACCCGGGAACGGATGGCAATCGGGCCGGGGACAGTCCCAGGATCAAATGATGGAGCGTTACATTGAGCATCGGTGACCGGTGTTGCCGGGGTCAATTCGCCACCAGCCCGCGTGCCCATTTCCAGGCACGATTGGATTGCGTCCGGCGGTGCTGGCGCAGGAGGATGAGGTAACCGCCGGGAAATGTCGGAGCGGTGCGTTGCAAGCCGGCAAACCGGATCGGAACAGCGAATGATTCAGAAGCGGATGCGGTCACGGGCACGGAGGTTTCCCGCGATTCCGATGGAGCATTGTGCATAGATACATTCATACGGTGGGTAGTTTCCCACGGGATCGTGTCGCCCAGATGACCGCCGGGTTACGTTCCGGTGATTCTTGGGCGTGTGCGATTGGAAAACCAAGGACGGCCTCGAGAGACCGGCAGGCCGTCGCGACCGATGAATGGTTTGCCTGGGTTTCCAGACTTGCGTTGGCGGCGCGGCTCTCGGCATCTTGCGCGCGAATATATGGCGAAACGCGCATTGATTACCGGCATCACGGGTCAGGATGGTTCTTATCTGGCGGAGTTGCTCCTGGCGAAAGGATACGAAGTCCACGGCATTATCCGCCGGGCGAGCACGTTCAACACCGGGCGATTGGACCCGATCTATGAGGATCCGCACGCGGGCAGCAAGCGGTTGTTTCTGCATTATGGCGATTTGAGCGACGCCAGCGCGCTGGCGCGCTTGGTGGCGAAAGTTCAACCCGAGGAAGTCTATAATCTCGCCGCGCAAAGCCACGTGCGCGTGAGCTTCGACAGCCCGGAGTACACGGCGGACATCACGGCGACCGGCACGGTGCGGCTGTTGGAAGCCATCCGCGAAACCGGCATCCAGCCGCGGTTCTACCAGGCGTCCTCGAGCGAGATGTATGGCAAGGTGCGGCAGATTCCCCAGACCGAGGAGACGCCGTTTTACCCGCGCAGTCCGTATGGGTGCGCGAAAGTCTATTCGTACTGGGTCACGGTGAATTATCGCGAGTCCTACGGTTTGCACGCCAGCAATGGGATCTTGTTCAATCATGAATCCCCCCGGCGAGGCGAAACCTTCGTCACACGCAAAATCACGCGGGCCGTGGCGCACATCCAAGCCGGATTGCAGGACAAGCTGTATCTCGGCAATCTCGACGCCAAGCGCGACTGGGGTTACGCGAAAGAATACGTCGAGGCAATGTGGTTGATGCTCCAACAGGAACAGCCCGATGATTACGTTATCGCCACGAATGAAACGCACTCGGTCCGGGAGTTTCTGGAAGTGGCGTTCGCTCACGCCGGGTTGGATTGGCAGAAACACGTGGAGATTGATCCGCGTTACTACCGGCCAGCGGAAGTGGAACTCTTGATTGGCGATTACAGCAAGGCGAAGCGGCAGTTGGGTTGGGCGCCGAAAACCAAATTCACCGAGCTTACCAAGCTGATGGTGGATGCGGACATTGAGTTGCTCCGTCGCCATCGCCAGGGCGAGATCAAGGTCGCGGGTTGACGGGCAGGAACCGTTGGGCCGTGCGCGACCATCCGGCTCATCGCGAGGAGACTGGATTGAGTAAGAACCGGCGCAGAGCCAGGGCCATGCCAAGTTCGCGCTTGTGCAAAGTGCTCCGGGGGCTAAGATTCAAGCGTCAATGTCACATGGCTTACAACTTTCGCAGCGGCTGACGCAATCGCTGGTGCTGGCCCCGCAACTCCAGCAATCCCTGGCGCTGCTCCAGGCGCCGACCTTGGAACTCAAGGCGCTCGTGGAACAGGAACTCCAGCAGAATCCCGTGCTGGAGGAAGTCGCCGCCGCGGAACCGGAGTTGCAGGAGACCGGGGAACGGGAGCCGGACCTTCAAGCCGACCCGGCCGAACCACCGGCTGACCTGGCCAGTGATCCGGCGGCCAACGGTCCGGTGGATGATTTTCAGGCCGAGTTTGAACGGCTGGTGCAGCTTGACCAGGAATGGCGCGATCATTTTGCCCAAACCAATCTGCCCATGCGCCAGTCCGCCGAGGAAGAGGAAAAGCGCCAGTTCATGTTCGACTCGCTCGTGGCAAGCACCTCGCTTTCCGAGAAGCTGCTTGAGCAGGTACGGGATGCGGGCCTGGGGAGAGCGGAGCGGTCGGTTGCCGAGTTGATCATTGGCAACATTGACGATTACGGCTACCTCAAGGTGCCGGTTGAGGAAATCTCCGTCACCACCAACATTCCCGCCGAGCAGATTCTGGCCGCGCTCAAGACCATCCAGACGTTTGATCCTCCGGGCGTCGGGGCCCGCGATCTGCGCGAGTGCCTGATGCTCCAACTCGAACGCGAAGGTCAACAGGAATCCCTCGAATACCAGATCGTGCGCGATTTCATGGAAGCGCTGGGCAAACGCCGCATCCCGGAAATTGCCCGTGGGACGGGACGCACGGTCGAAGAAGTTCAGGAATCGCTCGCGCGCATCGCGCGGTTGGAGCCCCGCCCCGGACGCGCCTTCCTGCCGGACAACGATCAATACGTTTTGCCCGAAGTTTTCGTGCAGCGTTCGGGTGACGACTTCGTGGTCACCACCAACAACGAGCACGTGCCGCATTTGCGCATCAGCAACGTCTATAAAGACCTGATGTCACAGGGGGGGAATTCCGCCGAGGTAAAGAATTACATCCGCGAAAAAATCCGCGCTGGAAAATTCTTGATCAAGAGCCTCCACCAGCGTCAGGCCACGATTGCCAACATTGCCCGGGAGATCGTCAAACGTCAGCGCGAGTTCATGGACAAGGGAGTGGCGCATCTCAAACCGCTGACGATGGTGCAGGTGGCCGAGGTGGTGGGCGTGCATGAAACCACCGTCAGCCGCGCCGTGTCCGGCAAGTATATGGAGACGCCGCAGGGCGTCTTCGAGATGAAATACTTCTTCACCGCAGGGCTTCAGACGGATTCCGGCGCCGGCGTCTCCAACACCAGCGTCAAGGACATGATCGCCGACATCTTCAAGGCCGAAAACGCCGGCAAACCCTTGTCGGATCAGGAAGTCGTGAAGATGCTCAAAGAAAAGGGCATCGTCATCGCCCGGCGCACGGTGGCGAAGTATCGCACCGAACTCAACATCCTGCCCTCGAATCTGCGGAAGGTTTACTAAGCCGCTTCTGCAGGAGTCATCGCAAGTCATTCATCCAACTGGAAACATCCGGCCGGCACGTATCGTTTAACGATTTGGCCGGCAGGCTCGGAACCATTCTCTCGCTTCAAATCCTCAAGAACAGCTTCCGCCGATACATCCACCAGAGAATCAGCCACAGACCGAGCAGCACCGCGGCTCCATACGCCAGCGGTTCATACGCCGCGCCGAACAGCTTGAACGCATTTTGTCCCAGATGCGTGCGCCACGCTTTGCCGATGAAGTCATCGAACAGGTGCGCGATGCAGTAGGCGGCGATGGAGTTCATGCCGATGACCACGAGCGGAAAAGCCCACCGTTTGCGGCCCCACCAGTCTATCACCGCGAAGAATCCGGCCAGGAGCAGGAAACACCAGCCGCCGCTGTAAAATCCCCAGCTTGGGGTCCAGATGCGTTTGACGACCGGGCAAATTCCAAGCCAGCCCATCGCCGCACCGGCCAGCAGCGCAAGGCCTCCCGCAAAGGCGAGCCATTTCACCTTGGCCAAAGGCGACCGTTTGCTCCGCAGCACGTTTCCGGCGAGCAAGCCCAGAATCATCGTGCCCAGAGTGGGAATGAAACTCAACGTCGCGTAGCCACCGCCGTTGAAGGCAAACGGTTTTTCGCGCGGGAACAGGTTCATGAACCAGGTGTCGAACGCCCACGCGAGATTGCTGTTCTTGTTCCAGTGCGCCGCGAAGCCGGTCATCAAATGCGGCCAGTCCGCGGCAACTCCAACGGCGGTGTAGTCAAACTCCGGTCCGGGCAGAGGATACAGCGCGAAGGCCGCCCAATAGCCTGAGAGAATTGCGCCCAGCGCAATCCACTGATCGCGCACCGGTCGGAAGCCGAGCAGGAACAGGAAGAAATAACCCATCCCGATCTGCGATAGTGTGTCCTCAAACGTCCAGTTCGTTTGCGGCTTGCCCACCGAGCGGAGGAACACTCCCAACAACACGAGCGCCAGCGCCCGCCACGCCGCGTGCCAGGTCATCCGGGATTGTGATTGGCCGCGCGCAATACGGCTGGCGATTGAAAACGGAACGGCCACGCCGACCATGAAGGAAAACGAAGGTTGAATCAGGTCGTGCAGCGAGCAACCAATCCACGCCACGTGACTCTGGTGATAACAGAGGAACTTCCAGAACGCGCTCTCCGGCACGGACGCCGCCACGCGGCAGAGCCGCAGCACTTCCGCCATCATCAGAAACATCACAAAGCCCCGGTACGCATCGAGCGAGGTCAGGCGGAGGGGCAGGGGAGCATTTGCCGTTGCGGACGGAGAGGAGACGAACGGCGTATTGGGTTGGCTCATGCGCCGCTCTTTTCCCTCCAAATCCGGCCTTTGGAAAGCAAAATCTCGCCGCGCCGCTCGCAGTTGAGAGGCAGATCGCTTGACGTTGCCGCACTGCTGTCCTGATGATGGCGCAACGTGCATAAAGTCTTTCCCCGACCCGTCTTCATCAGCCTGGCCATCGCTGTGTCTGGCGGACTGACGATCTTCGCGCGGAAGATGGAGTTGGGCGGAGTGAGCCTCGGTTACGTGTTCATGCCGCTCACCACGGTGCTGATCCTGCTACTGGCCGTGACTGCTCCGCGATCTTTCGGCCCGCGCTACCAGTGGAGCGTGGTGGCGGGGTTGTTGTTTTCGCTGGCGGGCGATGTTTGTCTGATGCTGCCGAAGGACCTCTTTCTCGCCGGCTTACTCGCCTTCCTGATTGCTCACGTGTGTTACCTCGTTGCGTTTACGGCGGACTGCCGCTTCGCATCACGGCTCGTGCCGTTCGCAGTTTGGGGAAGCATCGGCCTGGTGGTGCTCGTTGTTTTGTGGGCGCGGATTCCCTTCGCACTTCGCCTGCCGGTCGTGTTGTATGCCGGTGTGCTGCTGACCATGGCCGCCCAGGCCGCCAGCCGTGCCGTGGAACTGCGAGCAGTTCCCGCCACGGCCGCGGCGATGGGTGCGAGTCTGTTTGTTGTTTCGGATACGCTGCTGGCGATCAACCGCTTTGGCTGGGATTTGCCCGCCTCACGGTTGCTCGTATTGGGAACGTACTTTACCGCGCAATGGCTGATCGCATGGTCCGTTTACGCGCGGAGGTCTGCGGTGGGCGTCCCCTGATTTGCTCGCCGGGCTCTTGCGAATCGAAGTCAGCCTTTCCAGTGACTTGTGGGCCTTTCTTGGTGACTTTTCTTGATGGGGCAGAAACACGTTCTCCACCCAATCCTTGTGAGGAGGCAGCACACTGGTTAGCCGACGATTTTTGTGACTCTCTTCTCTGAACTAAACAAACTCTGCACCTGCTCCCGAATCTGAACGGGAGAATACGACTGCCGCGCCGACACTCGCAAGACCGGGATGCGCGCATCCGCCAGTGCAGAATCAACAAGACCGTCACGGACTCCACGCTCGAACCTCTCGTGCGTCCTGTCATCCAACTCAATCACTGCCACCAGACCGAGTCGCGACGAGTCGCAGAGAACGAAGTCAACATGCTTGCCCGTGATGCGATTGAACGCCGACTGCCAACCACTCCGGCTCGGACTGCGAACAGGCCGGACAATATCTGCCAGCCTAACCTTGGCAAAAATCTGGTAATCGGAAGCGACCGCCTGCTGAAGAACTCCGAAGAACGAACGCTCCGCTGGTGTGAGCAAAGCGGAAACAGCCTCGTATGCACCAGCGACGGTCTGCGCCTTCTGCTGCCGACCAATCAGGCGAACCAAAGAGGCTGCGATGGCGAGAAGCATCAGAGCGACGACCGTAACAATCAGTGACGTAGGTATCTGCATGACGCGCGAAGTCGGCTAACGAACTCAGCGACCGCCGCCGGAAACGCCCGGGCGGCTGCAAGAGTCGCTGACATCACGATGCGTGATAACGCAAATCATAACTTGGGGCAACCATGTCGTGGCCGGCTTGGGAAGCTCAATTATCCGAACCGTCCAACTGCCCAGCGGGGCGGCGCTACAGCGCTCTGGTTGAACTTCGGGGCGGGTTCAACCACGGATGGAAAGGACGCTCGGCGCGATCACACACCCAGACAAGGCGACGCCAACTCCGCGCCTCGGTTCTTTCCAATCCTTTGGCGATTGGACGGCATCGTCATAGTCTTCCACTCAGGATGGACACACCGATCATGATGAAAATAGCAAGGAGATACGCCAGGAAGAAACCAACGACCGTGGCGGCGAACCTTCCCCAAGACCATGTCTTCTTGCTGAAATGACTCCAGATGCCCGTGACCAAAACGATCAACCCGCAAAGGACAGAAAAAACGATGGTGGCATTGCTAAGTCCTTTCGCGTCGGTCACGGCTACGATGGACACAAGTAGGATGAACAAGACTGCCGCACAGACGAGTGACTTCCGGAATGGCTTGTCGGCTCTCATGCACCACTGGCTCGCGCCGTCCAACAGTATTGATTGTCCGGGACCCGTTGGCCATTGGTCAACTGACAGTTTCGACTCATGGGACGTTTTTACGCCTGACCGGCTTGGCTGACAAGCCTTGTTTTGAGGATTTGTTCCGCGGGGTTCTTGCAGGCGCAGGGTGAGAATTCGCCCAACCAAAGTTCGCGCGTTGCACCCCTGAACCGCGATTGGAGCGCCGGTCTCCCGACCCGGCGGGTTGGCAGGCAAACGCAGGTTCACGCCGGGTCGGAGACCGGCGCTCCAATCGCGGTGGGTGTGAAATAACCGGGTCAGGTCGGTCACTTCCCGGCTGATTGTTGCAAGGCGGCTTTCGTGGCTTGCTGCAACGCTTCAAAGTCAGGACGGAGTTCTTCCTTGGTCTTCTTGTCCATGCGGTCAATGAACAGAATCCCGTTCAAGTGATCCACCTCGTGTTGCACGGCCCGCGAGAGCAATCCTCCGGCGCGAAACGCAAGGGGTTTGCCTTTCTCGTCCAAGGCTTTGACCTCCACCAGATCGGGCCGGGTGATGTCCGCGAAGATTTCCGGGAAACTCAAGCAACCCTCCGGCCCGGCCACGCGCTCGCCAACGGGCTTGATTTCCGGATTGATGAGCACCAACGGCATGAAGTCCGGCACGTCCGCCGGCTTGCCGTCCAATTCGAGCGTGGAGGGACGATCGGTGATACCCCGCACGTCAATGACCGTCAATTGAAGCGCGCGGCCAACCTGTTGGGCGGCCAGCCCCACGCCTTTGTGGGCGTACATGGTTTCGAACATGTCCGCCACCAGCCGCCGGACTTCCGGAGTAATGGATTCAATCCGCGCCCCTTTTTGGCGCAACACCGGGTGACCGTATTTGACGACGGTTAAAATCATTTCGCCGGCCAGTTCCGCAGGGTTTCCAACAGATCGCTCACGGACGGACTTTTCGCCGTGCGAACGTAAAAGCCGCTCGTGGTGACGCCGGTGAGCAGACTCATGGCATTGTCCAGACCCAGGAGTTTGCCCAGGCAAAAGCCCGCGTTGAAATGATCGCCGGCGCCGGTGGTGATCAACGGCTTGGGCGTGAACGGTCCTTCAACGATGGCCTCGTCTCCCTGGCTGACGGCCACGGCATAAGCGGTCGGGTGAATCACCAAGGTGTTGACGGGCACCCGTTCGCGGATCGAACGGCCCAGCGCCGTGAGACCTTCCGGAGAATGATTGCTCGTGTCCAACCCCAGATGCTGGCCGATTTCCACCGATTCCTTTTCGTTCAGTCCGAAGATGACATCAAAGTGCTGCTCAAACGCGGTGATCAATTCCAGCGCCCGCAGAATGTCCTCGTGCGTGCGCTTCTCCGGGTCGGCCAGGTCAATGAACAATTTACGGCGCGGCCCGGTGAGGTTCGGGCAGGTCTCCCGGAGGATGGCCGACCAGATGTCGTTCATGTAGGTGAGCATCGTCCAGTTCACGAAGCCGATAAAATCCGCCTCCTGAATGTTGGCGTTGAATTTGTCCCGGCCAAAGCGCGCCTGGATGTTTTCCCAGTTCATCTGCTTCAGCGATTGGTGTTTGCCGAGCATGATCTTGCCGTCCTCGAACTCCAACGCATCGGTGTAGCCCGGTTCGGCGATGGAGTGAATTTCTGCCCGCTTGGCAAAATCCGTGAACACCGGATGCAGATTGGGATAGCCGAGAATGCCCAGATAGGAAACGCGCACGCTGAAGCTGGCCATGGCGTTGGCCATGATGGGCCCATTGCCGCCCAGTTTGGTGAGCTGGCTCACGAGTTCAATGTTGGTGCTCCGGCCGGCGGCGGCGGAAAGCCGGGCCGCCAGCTTGGCGATGGTCGGCAGGCGCTGATATTTCTCGGCGCTCTCGCGTTTATCCACCACGTGCAGGATTTCATCCACGAATCCGTCCAGGCCGATGAAGGCTCGGAGTTCAGGGACGCGGTGGGCGGCGGTTTGCAGTTGGCTGGCGCAGTTCGCGCGCAATTCAGGTGTGTTCATATTGATTCTCAATCCCGGAAACTGAAATGTTGGCCCGGAGCAATCACTCAGGAGTCACGCCGAGAATTTGCAGGAGGCGCTCCAGTTCGGCATCGCTGAAAAAGGAAATCTCCAAGGCGCCCTTGCCCAGTGCGTAACGCAACTGGACCTTGGTGCCGAGGCGCTCACGCAACCGGTTTTCCAGGTCGGCCACCTGTGCGTCGCGGGGCAGGGGAGTGACCACTCCGGGTTTGATGGAACGATGCGCGTCGCGGGCCTGCAGCTTGGCCACCAGTCCCTCGGTCTGCCTCACGTTCAACGCTTCCTTGATGATCCGTTCGGCGGCGGACTTCTGCTGACGCTCATCGCTCAATCCCAAAATCACTTTGGCGTGTCCCACGGAAAGCCGACCTTCGCGAATGAATCCCTGAATGGTAGGCGACAATTTCAGCAGCCGCAACGCATTGGCCACAACCGCGCGGCTCTTGCCCACCTTGCCGGCCACGTCCTCCTGCGTCAGTTGAAACTGACTCACTAGTTGCGCGTAGCCCTGGGCTTCTTCGATGGGATTGAGATTTTCCCGTTGCAGGTTCTCGATCAGCGCCATCTCGAGCACGGCCCGGTCGTCCGCCTGCCGCACGATGACCGGCACTTCGGTCAGCCCGACGAGCTGCGCCGCCCGCCAGCGTCGTTCGCCGGCGATTAGTTCGAGATGCGGTCCTTGCTCGCGCACAATGAGCGGCTGCACGATGCCTTGTTCCTTGATCGAATCGGCGAGTTCGCGGAGTGTCTCGGCGGAAAAATCTTTGCGCGGTTGCAGTGGACAGGGGCGGACCCGCTCCAGCGGTACGCGCAGCACCCGGTCGGTGGTTTGGGATGTTTCCGGGGAAGCAACCGCTGGTGGCGTTGGGGGATTGGTTGACACAACATGGACGGTGGGCGCTGGTTTGGAGATGACTGGAGTGCCACCCATCAGCGCGCCTAGACCACGGCCCAAAGCTGGTTTTGCCATGCGGCCAGACTGTCGCAGGGCAGGGGAGTTGTCAATTTCCGTCCAAACGTCGGCGGCGGCTGGTTGACGAAATCCAGGTCCGAGCCGCGGCGAATTCTCCGGCCAATACATCCAGGACCGCTCGCACACGGGTTGGGGTGATTCTGGAACGGACTTTGGTGTTTGGTGTTTGGTGTTTGAGCGTCGGAAGTTGCGACCTTAGATTCCCGCGGTGAGCAAAAAGAGCGGTCAAATCGCACAGCGCATTGAATCTTTCCGTGGCCAGGACTTGGATGCACATTACCTGGGATACTTCGACTGTTTTAACCGACAGCTTTTCTACGAGGCGCACGATGTGTTGGAGGAATTATGGCTGGCTGACCGGCGCGGGCCTAACGGGGATTTCTACAAAGGCCTGATTCAACTTGCCGGGGCTTTCGTGCATTTGCAGAAGGCCCGTCTGCGCCCGGCGGGTGCGCTGTTTCAACTCGCACGCTGCAATCTCGCAAAGTACGGACCCGTTCACGAGCGGCTCTCTGTCCCGGTCGTGATCGAGTTGATTGACCGCTGGCAGAGATGGCTCGAAGAATCGCAGTTTTCGACCAACCCCCTGAACCGGCGTCCCGGTCCCGGGCTGAGGCTGTTGCCGGATCGGGATTGATGGTTCCGCCCTCGACGTTTTTAACCGACGCGATCACCGCCAATCAGGTTGAACTGAGCCCGGACAAACTGCAGCAGCGTTCAGTCTGCGGCAATCCCGTCCTTCACACGGGAAGCAAAAGCGTGCGCCAAAAAAAGCGTGCGCCACGCTGCGGGCCGGACTAGGTTTAGGCAATGTTTCCGACGGTCGTCACAAATAATCCCAGTGCGGTTGCCGCGGAAGTGCAAGCGGCTCTCCTCGCTTGCGAGCCGGAGGCGGATCCACTGTTTGTGCCGCGGGCCTTTAGCTGGGCCAACGATTGTTTCACCGGTCGTCACAAGAATTACCAGGCGATTGACGCTCGCTACCACGACTTTGAACATACGCTCCAGGCCACGTTGTGTCTGGCCCGCTTGCTGCGGGGAAGGCGACTTGCCGGCGCACAGCCGCCGCTTCATCGGCATTTCTTTCAACTGGCCATCCTGGCGATCCTGCTGCACGACACGGGCTACCTGAAACTGCGGACGGACACCGAAGGGACGGGCGCGAAGTACACTGCCGTCCACGTAGCCCGGAGCGCGGAATTCGCCGCGGATTTGTTGGCCAAGCATGGTTATGCGAGCGGGGACATTGCGGCCGTGCAAAACATGATCCGCTGCACCGGCATTGACGCCGTCGTGACCGGTCTTCCTTTCCGCAGTGAGGAGGAGCGCATCGCCGGCTGTGCGGTCGGCACGGCGGATTTGCTCGGGCAATTGGCGGCAACGGATTACGTGGATAAGTTGCCTGCATTGCACGCGGAGTTCACCGAGGCGACTCGCGATTTGCCGCCGGGCGATCATTCGGTTCCCCGGTTCGACAGCGTGGAAGCATTGATGCGAAACACTCCCGTATTTTGGGAGGCTTACGTACAGAAAAAGTTGAACACCGAATTCGGCAACCTCCATCGCTTCCTCAATCAACCCTATCCTGATGGGCCGAATGAATACCTGGAGCGCATCGAGGCGAACATGGCGCGCATCAAACGAGAACTGGCGGGCGCCTGATTCCCCAATGTCATCAAGGTTTTGGTGTTTGGTGTTTGGTGTTTGGATTTTGTTTTTATCTTTCTCCGCTTTAGCCTCCGCCCATGTCGCGTGATTATGTCCTCAAGCCGTTCCAGTCTGCCGTCCATCTGCAGATTGATTACGGACGCGAATTGAACGAGCAACAACTGCAGGCAGTCACCGCGCCGCCCGGCCCGGCGCTGGTCATCGCCGGCGCGGGTTCGGGCAAGACGCGGACGCTCACTTATCGCGTGGCGTACCTGCTGGAACAAGGCATTCCACCCGACCGCATTTTATTACTCACCTTCACCAACAAAGCTGCCGGGGAAATGATGCGCCGCGTGGCGGATTTGCTCGGCCACGAGCTGGCCTCGCTCTGGGGCGGCACGTTCCACTCCATCGGCAATCGCGTCCTAAGACAGCACGCCCCGTTGTTGGGCTTCCAGCGGGACTTCACCATCATGGACCGCGACGACGCGAAGCACCTGATCGCCACTTGTGTGGCGGAGTCGGAGATAGACGTCAAGGCCACACGGTTTCCCAAGGCCGAAGTGCTGGGCGACGTCTTTTCCCTGGCGGTCAACACCCACAAGAGCATCCCGGACATTCTCGGGACGGAGTACGGTTACTTCGATTCGCTCGCGCCGCAGATCGAAGACATTCAGCAGCGCTACATTACCCGCAAACGCACCGCGAACGTCATGGATTTTGACGACTTGCTCGCGCTTTGGCTCAAGCTGCTGCAAGAGCAGGCCGAAGTCCGCGAACACTACCAACGCCGCTTTCAGTTCATTCTCGTGGACGAGTATCAGGACACCAACAAGCTGCAAAGCGACCTCATTGATTTGCTGGCCGCGCGGCATCACAACGTCATGGTGGTGGGTGACGACGCGCAAAGCATTTACGCGTGGCGCGGGGCCAATTTCCTGAACATTCTCAAGTTCCCCGAGCGCTATCCGCAAGCGAAGGTTTACAGGATTGAAACGAACTACCGCAGCACACCGGAAATCCTGCAAGTGGCCAATGCCGCCATCGCCGCCAACGTGAATCAATTTGCCAAGGAACTCGCTCCGGTCCGTCAAACCGGCGCCAAGCCGGTCTTGGTGGCTTGCAACGATGCCTCCGAGCAGGCGGCGTTCGTTGCGCAGCAGATGCTCCAGTTGCGCGAGGAAGGCAGGGAGCTTAATCGGATGGCGGTGCTCTACCGCTCGCATTTCCACGCGCTCGAACTGCAACTCGAACTGACGCGGCGCAACATCCCTTTCAGCATCACCAGCGGCATCCGCTTTTTCGAGCAGGCGCACATCAAGGATGCCACCGCGTATCTCAAGCTGGCGGTGAATCCGCGCGACGAACTGGCGTTCAAACGCCTCGTGCAAATGCTGCCCGGCGTGGGTGGCAAGGGCGCGGAGAAGTTGTGGCGGGCTTTTCAGGAGAAAGTGCATCAGCCGGAATCAAACGCCAATCCCCTTGCCACGGCGCTCCAGGCTTGTGCCCGTCAGGTCGGCAGGAAGACCGCCGCTGCCTGGGCGCAGTTGGTGGCCACGATGGCGCAGCTTGAGGCGACGCCGGTCCGGCGCAGCGCCGCCAAAATGCTGCAGCTTGTGATCGAAGCCGGCTACGACGATTACCTCCAGGCAAACTTTGCCAATTACCGTTCACGGCTTGATGAACTCAAACAGTTGGCCGTGTTCTCGCAGCAGTTCACTTCCGTGGAGGATTTCCTGGCGCAACTCGCCTTGCTGACCAATGTCGAAGCCGAAAGCGACAACCCCAAGGGAGATGACCCGGAGAAGGTGCGTCTCTCCACCATTCATCAGGCCAAAGGGCTGGAGTTCGACGTGGTGTTTGTGATCATGCTCTGTGATGGATTGTTTCCCTCGGCGCGTTCGCTGGAGAACGATGATGGCGGCGAGGAGGAACGCCGTCTGTTCTACGTGGCCATTACGCGGGCCCGCAACGAGCTTTATCTGAGCTATCCTTTGCTGCGCGCCGGCTACGGCAGCAGTGGGGTCGCGCTCCAGCAACCGTCGCGTTTCCTGGCGGAGATTCCCAAGGAATTGATCGAGGAGTGGAATCTGCGGGCCTACGCGGGCTGAGGCGCGCATCCCGAACTCGGGCCGCCAGCGTTGTTTGGTTGATTGCCTGCCACCGAATCTTTGCCTCGAATCTGGCTTGACGCCAACGCGCATCGGGAGTTCTGTAGCTATGCAGCCATGTCAGGCTGGACCTATGAAAACGTTTTCCTGTTTCGGTTGGAAACCGGGTTTCCTCGGCAGCTTGGTCCTCGCCGTTGTCGCCACGCTCGTCCGGGCCGATTTACCGGTTATTGAATCAATCCGCGTTGAGCACACGAATCTGGTCGTCACCGCGCGCGTCCCGGCGGGGCATGTGCGCGTAACGCTGGAATCACGCGAGGCCCTGGGCAGCGGGGCGTGGGTGCCGGTCGCGGTGCGCCGCTTGCGCGGGCAGGGTGGGGTAATCACCCTTGAGGTGCCGCGCACGGGCGCTTTTGCAGTGTTGCGGATTCGCGCGGATGCCAGTGAGGAGTTGCCGGCCATCTTTTATTCCGGAACCGACGAGTTCCTGCCGCAGCCATCCTCGGCCGCGCGGGACATGCTGACGTTCTTTGGCCCCGACAGCCCGACCGATTCAACTTCCGAAGCGCGAGAAGTCGTAGAGTCCGATATCTGGCGACTGGCCGGCGATACGCTCTATTTCTTCAACCAGCATCGCGGTCTGCAGATCATTGACGTGAGCGAGCCGGACCATGCCGCGTTGCGTGGCACGCTGAATCTACCCGCGGCCGGCGAACAAATGTATCTGCTCCGATCAAACCACGTCGTGTTGCTGACACGGAACAATTGCGCCAGCACCAGCGGCTACAGTGACAACGAGGTCCTGATTGTGGCGGTGACCAACGGCGCGCCGTCTGTCGCGGCGCGACTAGCCGTGACCGGTACCATCACCGAATCTCGGTTGGTGGGGAATGCGCTGTATGTCGCCGCGCAGTCGTTGCGCTCCCAGCCCGGCAGCGATGGCAGCATCTGGGAATGGGGCACGGAGATTTCGTCGTTCGACCTCGCGGTACCGGAGTCGCCGGTCGCGCGCTCCACATTGTGGTACGCGGGTTACAACAACGTGGTTTATGCCACGGACACCTACTTTTTCGCTATCACCCAAGACCCGACAAATTATCAGCAGTCCCGCGTGAACGTCATAGACATCACCGCACCCGAGGGGACGATGCGCGTTTATGACACCATTATGCCTGCCGGACGGGTTGATGATAAATTCAAGCTGAACTGGACCGACGGAATCTTCACTGCGATCTCCGAGGTTTCGGGCAATCCGCGCCTGACCAAACTGGAAACCTTCCGTCTGCCCGATCCTCGCACGGTGCCGCCCTACACTTACCTCAAACTGGGGGAAGTGGAGGTGGGCCACGGCGAACGCCTGTTCGCCACGCGTTTCGATTACCCGCGCGCCTACATCGTCACCTTTCTGCAAATTGACCCGCTGTGGGTGGTGGACCTCAGCGATCCTGCGAATCCAACGGTTTCCGGCGAACTCGAAGTGCCCGGCTGGTCCACCTACATCCACCCGCGCGGCGATCAACTGGTGGCCGTGGGCATCGAAACCAATCTCACCACGGTGTCACTGTTCGACGTTTCTGATCCGAGCCGGCCATCTCTGTTGAGCCGGGTGCCGATTGGAAGCAACTACTCTTCCAGTGAAGCCAACCGTGACGAGAAAGCCTTCAGTGTCATTGAAGAGGCCGGCCTGATTCTGCTTCCCATTCAGGGTTACACGACCAACGGCTGGCAAGCCTGGGTGCAGTTAATTGACTTGGGCGTGGATTCACTCGTTGCGCGCGGCGTCATCGCGCAGGACTTCGCGCCGCGTCGGGCCACGTTGCACCGGGACCGCGTGGTGTCCCTCTCGGGTGTCGAATTACTCAGCGTGGATGCCACCGACCGCGATCAGCCGCAAGTTACCGGCCGACTGGAACTCGCCTGGTCCATCAACCGTGTTTTCATCGCGGGCGATTATTTGATCGAGCTAACGACCGGCAACTCTGAGAATTTGTTCGCGCTGAATTTCTGGCAACCCGCGCTGCTCACCGAACCCGTGGTGCGCGTCGCACCGGCGGAACAACCCGATACCATCCTGGCCACACTCACGCTTACCAACGCGCCGATTGCCGGCGCCACCGTGCGCGACAACCGCCTCTATCTTGCGCAGGCGATTGCCGGCGGCTGGATCCTCTCGGATGACAAAACGAACTCACCGCCGCCGCCGACGCTCTGGCTCACGGTGGTAGATTTGTCGAACCTGCCGGCGTTGACCATCCTTGGCGAAACGGCCATCGCCACCACCCATCTTGGCTGGAACAACGCACTCGAACCTGTCTGGCCAAAACCCGACCTGCTGGTCTGGGTTGGGGGCGGCAATAATTCCTGGTGGTGGGGACCGTGGGATTGGTTTGGCGGACCCGGCCTCGTTCGGGACTGGTTCTGGCCCTACTCACAGGCGAGTGGTGGAGGACGGTTGTTTGCCTTTGATGTGAGCAACGATTTAGCCCCTGTCTTTGTCTCGGAAGTGGACCTCACCACCAATGGTTGGTGGAGCTTCAGCAAACCCTTCGCTGCCGCCGGCCGGGTTTATCTGAGTCATCAGACGTTTGTGGAGGTCACCACAACCAACGGCAATCCTTTCGGCATCCTCGTTGATTGGCCGACGGCTTATCAGCGGTCATTCTTGGATGTCGTGGATTATGCCGACCCGCGCCATCCGGCCGTGCGCAAGCCCGTGAGCCTGCCCGGCACGTTGCAGGGCATCTCACACCAAGGCGCGTTGCTCTACACCGTCGGGTTTCATCCCACTTCCTCGGATTACTACTCCGGTCATGAAGCCCTCGCCGCCAGCGCCTATGACGGCGTGGCGGCGCATCTGGTGGATTCACTTTCCCTCTCCAACGTTTACCCCCATCCGGTGCTGGTGAGTGGAACCAATATCTTCCTTGGCCGCGCGCATGGTTACTACCCAGCGACCGACCCGCCGCCGCCCGCGCTCGAAACCTGGACTCTATCCAGCGCGGGCAGGTTCACGAACCTTGGCAGCGTGAAATTGCCCGGCGCGGCCTCCGACCTCGTATCGTTCCCAGGTCTGCTGGCGGCACAATTGGATTGGTCCCGCGTGGTGGTGTTTGACCGATCCGATCCCGCGGCCCTGCGCCAAGTCGGTGAAGGTCCAACGTCCGGTTGCCTGTATCTTGATCTTCAACACGCCGATGCGCAACCGGCGCGAGCACTCTGGCTGCCGCTCGATAGCTACGGGGTGACGAGCATTCAACTCTCCCCGTGACGCCTGTTCAGCACTTGGCCGGTTCGCAGCCGGCCTGGAACGCAAGCAAGTATTCGATTCGTTGACTGCCGGAGATCCATGTGAGATTCGTCGGTGATCACCTGAGGGTCTTGCGCGGCACTCCGTCGTCGGTTGGTCCGGCCAAGGGCGGGGTTTCAAAGAAACGGCCATCGTCCACCAAGCGCGGGTCTTGGGTGCGCTTCAACTCTGCCATCAATCGTTGTTCCAGTTCCGCTCGCACCTTCGCAAACCTCGCGTCGGCTGCAACATTCTTGACCTGATGCGGATCATTCTTGAGATCGTAAAGCTCCTCACGCGGCCGTTTGCCGTAGGCGCGATCGAAATACGCCTTCCACTGCGGATGATTCCGCTGGCTGACCAGCCACGCTTTGGTCGGTCCGGCGTCTTCGTCCGGCAGCGTCACGCGCGTTTCTTCGGTCAACTCCTCCACGCTGGGCGGATTCGGACCATCAAGCCGGTAAGGGTCGCCAATAGGGTAGCGGTCCGGTTTGAAGTTGATGATGTAGAGAAAATCGTGTGTGCGGATGGCGCGTTGCGGATAAGGCAGAAAATCAGCGCGGGCATTCTCAACGTGACGTTCGCGCCCGATGAACACGGCGGTGCGCGCGGGGTCCACCTGGCCTGCCTGAGACGAATTTAAGAGACTTACCAAGCTGCGACCGGTCATCACGTCTGGAGGTTTAAAGCCGCCGAATTCGAGGAAAGTCGGGGCCAGGTCGGGCAGGGTGATCAAATCATCCACAACGCGGCCACCTTTGGTGCCCGCGCCGCGAATCGCCAGCGCCACACTCGATCCAAAATCATAAAGGTTGCATTTGCCGTGCGGAAAACCAGGCGCGCCGTGATCGCCGCTCACCACGATGAGGGTGTTGTCCAGTTCACCTACAGCCTCGAGCTTGGCGATCAACCGCCCCAGCGCCGCATCGAACGATTGCGCCTCGCCAAAATAATCCGCGAGGTCTTCACGCACTTCCGGCACGTCAGGCAGGAACGGCGGCAGCTTCCCTTTCAACGCGTCGGGCTCAATTCCCCAAAGCGCCTTGCCCGAACCTTTGACCCATTTGCGATGCGTCTGCGTCGGGCCGAACCAGTAACAAAACGGCTGTCCCGGTTTGCGATCGGCCAGAAACGCAGCAAAGTTCGCTGTCACTTCGTCGTAAATCTCTTCCTTGGCGGCTTCGAGTGACTTGCCCTGTTTTACCATCGCGGTGACGTTTTGGGAGAACTGATTGATGCGACCGCCGGCCTTCTGATACGCGTGCGTTTGCCCGCCGTAGGGCGCATCCACGGGTGTGCCCGGACTCCAGACCTTGTAGGACTTGCCGATGTGATAACCGGCCTCTTTGAGCAGGAGCGGATAGGAGGGATGCGAACCATCCCAGACGGCGCCGCGGAGAATCGCGCCGCGTCCGGTGCGCCAGAAATGCTGGCCGGAAAGAATCGCGCTGCGACAAGGCGTGCAGGAAGGCGCGCTGACAAACGCGCGGCGAAACAACACCCCTTCGCGGGCCACGCGATCAAAGTTCGGCGTACGGATGACGTCGTTCATGCCACCTGGGCCGTCGAGTGCGGCATAGGCGCTGGCGTGCCGGCCCCAGTCATCGGCAAAGGCGAACAGGATGTTCGGACGTTGCGCTTCAGCGGCGTTCGCCGAGACACCCAAAAGGCCAACCAGGGTGAGCAGCAGCAGGCGAGAGATCCAGCGGGCAGGGGATGGGCAGGGGACTCTCCCGGCAAGACCGACACGGCGCATCAGGTGGACGAACTTATCAGCCATGCCTGCGGTTGTAGATTACAGCGGCGCAGTTGTCCACGCAGAATCCATTCGATGAATAACCCTGCCAGTGACGTCGCGTTCAGATTCTGAATTCGCTGCGTAGGGATCGTGCTTCGGCTCGGATGGCTACTTCACCCGACCGTTGAGCCATCGGCGTAACGCAGACATTCCTGTCTGCGGGTTCTGGCGACTCTCCAGTCGCCAGTTCCGGGAAACACGGGACTGGAAAGTCTCGCGAACTCGCAAGCTGGAAAGCCTGTGCTGGATAAAAGTTCGAGGCCGGTCAGCGGGCCGGTTGCAGTTTGATGGCGCGGAGGTTTACGGGATTCCATCCCTCGCGCACGGGACGAATCTCAAGGCCAATGCTGTCACCCACCGGAAGCTGAAGTGTTCCGAGCTTGACGGGCTGAAACGCGGTGTAGCTGCCGGTGGCCGGGACTTGTGCGCGCAAAGTCTGTTCGCCCACGCGCACGGTCAAGCTGGCGGATTGCAGCGCCGCACACTCGGCCGAAACTTCAAATGTGCCCGGCCGCGTCACCTTGAGTTCCCATTCCGCCCAATCGGCGGGATTCGTCCAGTATCCAAGGTTGTCGCGGCCTTCACCGGTTTCGTGGCGGATTCCACTGCCATGTAATTGCGCCTCACCTGGCGGCAGTGTGATCGAGCCGTCGGGATTCTGAGCAAGGCCGGACTGAATAACATCAGGTGCTCCTTTGATTTGAACGATCACGGTTGATGACAGCGCATCCGGTGCAAAGGCCGGCACGGAGATGACCGGCCCTGATTCGCCCTGGACAACGGGCAAAGCTTTACGCTTTTTGTCGGCAAGCAACCAGGCCTTGTTGATCTGGTTCTGAAGACCGGGCACCAGCAATTGACCATCCTTGGGCCACTCAAATACATGCAAATACAGAGTCGTGGTGCTGCGACCTGGTTTCTGGGTGCAACGACCCCAGGGCAGTTTCTTGAACGGACTGGCTTGGGTGCCGTAAATCGAATCGCCGTTGACCTTCATCCATTGGCCAATCTCGGCGAGGCGTTCAACACTCGGTGCGGGGAACAAACCTTCGGCAGTCGGGCCGATATTGAGAAGGTAGTTGCCGCCTTTGCTGGCGCAATCAATCAGATTGCGGACGAGCATCTGCGTGGACTTCCAGTTCTGATCGTGTTGGTTGTAACCCCAGTGACGGTTCATGGTCATGCAGGATTCCCACGCCACACCGGGGCCAAAGCCCGTGGCGGGGATCTCCTGCTCTGGCGTGCCGTAATCGCCCACGCCCTGTCCCTTGTCCATGCCTTGCATGCCTGCACGGCCCTTGCCAACGCGGTTGTTGATGATGATGTCCGGCTGCAAGCTGCGAACGTAGTTGTAGAGGTCCACGCCGCGTTCGTGCGTCCAAGCACTCTCCCATTCGCCGTCAAACCAGAGGATCCCCAATGGTCCGTACTGTGTGATGAGTTCCTTGAGTTGGCCTTTCAGGTATTCCACGTAGCGGTCCATGTCCGGTTCGCCGGTGGCCGTGTCGTGCCAGGCGCGGCGCGTACCCCAATCCGGATGATGCCAGTCCATGATGGAATGATAGAAACAGAGACGGATGCCTTCCTTCTTGCAGGCGTCGGCCAGTTCCTTGAGTGGATCGCGTCCAAACGGTGTGCGACCAATGTCCCAATCCGTGAGCGCCGAGTCCCACAGGCCGAAGCCGTCATGATGTTTGCTGGTGATGACGAGATACTTCATGCCGGCGTCCTTCGCCATGCGCGCCCACGCGCGGGCATCGAACTTCACCGGGTTGAATTGCGCGGCGAATTTCTCATATTGCGACACCGGCATTTTGGTTTCCTCCATGAACCATTCGCCGTAATTGGTTTTGCCGTTCCACTCGCCGGCGGGCACGGCATAAACACCCCAGTGGATGAACATGCCGAAGCGGGCCTCGTTGAACCACGCCATGCGCTTGTCGCGTTGTGCGGCAGTTTCCTGCGTGAAGTCGCGTGGCGGTGTGGCCGCCTCCACGACGAGTGTCGTCATCAGGGTCAACCCCAGTGCAGTTGTGAGAAAACGTTGGTTGAAGTTCATAAGTTATCTCCGGTGTGGTTCATTTTGTGAACAATTGAAATTCGTTGATCGTTGGCCCTTCGGTCGCTTTGAGAATGTGCAAGCGAACCTGCTGCGCGGTGACCGGCGTCAGCGTGCGCTCCCAGTTTGGACCAATAGTCGTTCCGGCGAAAATGGTCCGCCACTCTCCACCATCGCGAGTTTGAAGCTCAAAGAACTGCACGCGCCTGTCACCGCCCGCCCACTCGTCAATGCACACGCGGGAAAAGGTCTTTGGTTCGCCAAGGTCCACCTCCAGCCACGCCTCTTTTGTGCCGCCATCGGTGGCCCAACGAGAATCATCGTCGCCATCCACTGCGGCGCCGGCGGAGTAGTGTGGATTGCGGGCGAACACATTCGAGGCAGTCGCTTTTGCGCCTTCCGTGAGTGAGTCGCCTTTCAGACCCACCGCCGGGAGATTCATCACGGAATCGTCAAATGTCAGGGCCACGATGGTGTTGATCGGCTGCCGGTCTGCCGCCGCAACATTCACGATAATGCCAGCATCGGTTTGCCGCACCGTGGGGTGGCCGCCCTTGAGTAATTTGCTGGAGCCCAGCTTCCCCTTCAGCGGCGGCAGAACAAGTTCATTGCCGGTCCCCTCAAAGACATGGAGGTAAATGGTTTTATCCCTGCGCGTGCTGGCGCCCCATTTTCCTGGTTTAAACGGGCCGCCGCGCGTGCCGTAAATGGATTCTCCGTACGCCGCCAGCCAGTCGCCCATTTCGCGCAGCCGTTCAACCTGCCGTTGTTCGATGCGGCCATCGGGCATCGGACCAACATTGAAGAGCAAATTGCCGTCGCCTCCGGCACAGCGTACGAGGGTTTGAAGACATTCCTTGAGCGACTTCATTTCATCCCCGGGCTTCCAGGCCCATTGGCGGCAGATGGTGATGCAGGATTCCCACGGGCGATGATCCTGATATTTGCCCACGCGCTGCTCGGGCGTGTCATGATCCTCCGGCAAACCAGTGCGGTCGTTGATGATGATGTGCGGTTGAAGACGACGAATGATCTGCACCAACGCTTCGCCGTCGTAGTCCTTCGCCGCTTTGCCGAGGCCATCAAACCACAAAATGTCCAGTCGCCCATAGTTCGAGCAAAGCTCGGTTACTTGTTGCTTCAGGTAGGCGAGGTATTGAGCGTGCCGGTTCGGCGTGAACGCATCGGGATGCCGCCAGTCGGGCTGAGAGTAATAAAGCCCGAATGGCAGCCCGGCTTCGTGGCAGGCATCGGCGAGTTCCCTGACCACGTCACGCCGGAACGGACTGCGCGTATTGGTGATTTTGTACTCGTCAGCTTTTGTGTCGAACATGCTGAAGCCATCGTGATGACGGCTGGTGAAGACGAGATACTTCATCCCGGCGGCTTTGGCGATGGCGACCCATTCGCGCGCGTTGAAGTTTGTGGGATTGAATTCCGTGTAAAGCTGGTCGTAAACCCCGGCGGGCACTTGAGTGCCCTTTGAGCCGTAGCCGCGTCGTTCGCCCGCCCGCGACCAGCCAATTTCCGTGCCCTTCAAGCTCACCGGTCCCCAGTGAATGAACAGCCCGAAGCGCGCCTCCCGCCACCATTGCAGACGGGCTTCGCGTTGGGTGGGAGTCTCCGCGTTGCCAGTTTGTGCCAGCGCAGCCGAGAACGCGGCCAGCGCCGTCAGCCAGACGGCCAGTCTGAACTTGATTTTCGTTCCGGCGAGCCCGGTGTAGCCGCCGACGTGAGGAGGCGGATCTTCACGTGCCAAATCGGTCCGCCTCCTCACGTCGCCGGCTGCAGGCGAGTTCATACGAACAGAACTGCGACAACAAAGTTTCGTTACCTCCTGCGGGACGCGGGTAGGGCGCGTCACTCCGTGCGCGCCGTTGGGAGAACGATGCGCAAGTTGCGGCGCGCACGGAGTGACGCGCCCTACCTTGCCTTGGAATGTGTTCCTCACGGCACTAGAATCCGGCGCGGAAAAGAATTCTCAGTTCGTTACTTCTGCGGGGCGAAGTTCAATTCATCCCTGCCCGGCAGCGGCGGGAACTTCTGGTGCGGCTCTTTTTGATACCAGAACGCGACGGATGAAATGTCATCTTCGAGTTGCAGGTAACGTCCGCCCGTCTGCCAGCCCAGTGCCTGGATGGTGACCTTCAAGTCTTTCTCAAAGCGGATGGGGTCCATGATGTGCCAGCGATACAACCCGAAGCGCTGACCCACTTCGTAAATCTTGTCGGGCGGCAGCACTTGATGCATCCCGGCGTAAGGTGTGTTGAAGATGGTGTAACGATTCTTCCCGTCCGGTCCCTTGGTGTCAAAGTTGTAGGAGCCGCAGAAATAATCCTCCGTGCCCGTGCCGCAAATCGTCGGGAATTCCTGGTCACCATCCATGAAGAACTTGATTTCACCTTCGCCCCACCAACCCGGACTGTGAACCTCCCACGCCAGATAGGTGCCGACATAGTGGCCCTGACCTTTGATGCCATCCACGATCGTGTAAATGCCCTTGGACTTGAGCGGTGATTCGCGGCGGAACTGGGCGTGCAGATAGGCGGCATCGCGCGGCACCGGCGCGAGGATGTAATTGATCTGGTAGTAAAGGGTCATTTCGCGGTCGCTGATATTCTCCATGGTGATGCGCGCCTTCTTGCGGAAAGGCATCGGCCAATAGCAATTGAACGCGCTGCCGGGATTTACGCAGACGGCCAGCGAACTCAACTGCGCATACTTGCCCCAGCCGCTCGCAAAGAAATCGCCTACTGGCACCTCGATTGACGGCTCCTTTTCGTCATCCCAGTAAAAGCGGAGGATTTCATTGCGCCAGTTGCCCGTGGGCGTCATCCAGATTTGTTGAATGCAGCCGGGGCCTGTGATTTCGGCGAGCGTAAACGTGGTGTTGGGTTTGATGCGCACGTAGGGCGAAACTTTCCAGCCCTGGCCCAATTCGCCGGCCGCCTTAAGCGCCGGACCATCCACGGACATGCCGGCCTTGCCTTTCTCGCCCGTGAAATTCTCCGGGCTGATGGAGCGTGATTTAGCCTTGGAGACGCGGTAGAGATTCCCCAGACCGTGTTCCAGCACGCCGACGTCGGCCGCGAGGGCTGTGGTGCCAAGTAACGCCAGGCCAAGGACTGTGGCGAGACAGAGAAGAAGGGTTGGTTTCATAGTGTTAGTTGATTGGTCATTGCGGCCGAACGACGATCTTTGGCGCCGTTTATGGCACCGCTTCCATCAACTCACTCGGGGCGGCGAAGGGCTTTTCGGTTTTTGGCAAAGAAAAGCCCTTTCTTGGCTTTCGGGCCGGCGACACTTGAACCCACGCGCATTTTGCCCCACGATGCGCAAGTCCGGTGGAATTCTTCACCGGGTTGGATTTGGAAATACTTATGAGCGAGAAACACGACCGAACGGCTTGGATTCAGGGTGCTGACGCCCAATGCAAAACACAGGCGGTCCCGCGCGAAAACCCGCAGCGCTTTGTTCTGCTTGGCGCGCCGGGCGTCGGCAAGGGCACCCAGGCCGAATTGCTGTGCGAACGGTTGGGCACGTGCCACCTCTCCACGGGCGACATCTTTCGTGCCTCCAAGTGCCTCACCCCCGAGCAACGCAGCCCCGCGCTCGAAGCCGCGCTCGACTACATGCATCGGGGTGACTTGGTGCCCGATTCCACCGTGCTCGACATCGTCCGCGAACGTACCCGTTGCCTGCGCTGCGGCGGTGGATTTCTCCTCGACGGTTTCCCGCGCACCGTCGCTCAGGCCGAGGCCTTGAGTGGCTTGTTGGAGCAACAGCAGATTCCCCTGACCGCCGTGCTGAATTACGACCTCGCGCTCGACAAGGTGGTCGCGCGCCTGAGCGGACGGCGCACTTGTCCCGGATGCAAGGCGGTGTTCCACGTCACCGCCCGCCCTCCGAAAGTGCAGGGCGTGTGCGACCACTGCAGCGGTTCGCTATACCAACGCGATGACGACCGACCCGAGGCCATTCGCACCCGGATGGAAGTGTACGAAAAGAGCACCAAACCGCTGATTGATTACTACCAGACGCGCGGCGTGCTGGTGACCATCGAAGCCGAGGGCAGCCCGGAAGATATTTACGAACGCACGTTAAAGGCCTTGAACGGACGCGCTGCTTGAAGCCGGCTTGTTTGACTGGCAGGGGCGGACTGCCCCCGACTTGAAATTGTGTCGTAACTCCGCCTTGACGGGCGGCGTGGCTGGGTGAATTCTTTCGCCACTGACCTATGAAAATGAAACGCCGCGAATTCCTCACCAAATCGGCCCTCGGCGTCGGTGCCGCGCTGCTGGGCAC
>JAANMW010000200.1_pt1 | contig 66483 bp, 65 predicted proteins | sample 7279671 | NCBI WGS metagenome assembly JAANMW01 (sample SAMN14094541, study PRJNA606508) | bioreactor metagenome | isolation source: A lab-scale SPAN reactor treating ammonium-rich wastewater day 247 | place: Ireland: Galway | collected 2017-09-19 | reverse complement strand
GCGGCCGGCGACCATGCCTTCTTCGAGACCCACGGCATGCTGCTCGACGGGGTGCATTTCACCCAGGCGGGCGGGGACTACATGGGCCGGCTCATGTTCGACGCCTTCCAGAGCGACGGGGCGTCGCTGACCGCCGGTGTGGGCGGGGATTTCAACGGCGACGGGCTGGTGAATACGCAGGACATCAACCCATTCATCGCCGCGCTGGGCGGCACGACGCCGGCGCCGCTCTACGGCGACCTGGTCCGCGATGGGACGATCAACACCCAGGACATCAACCCCTTCATCGAGACGATGGTGCAAAGCGCCGTCGGCGTGCCCGAGCCCGCCACCTTGCTGGTCGTGGCCGCCGGTCTTGGCGTCTACGGTCGCGGCTCCTGGTCCATAGTCCGGTCGAGGTTATAGGCGTTGGTGATGAAGGGGTCGAAGCCCAGGAACCGGGTGGCGATCTTCACGCCGATCCAGTTCTGGAAGGGCCAGGTCTTGCGCCAGTTGTGCAGGTGCCTCATGTTGAATTCGCGCCGGGCGATCGGGTCCATGGTCGCGTAGGCCAGGCGGTCGATCATGTCGGCGACGGGACTGAGACTCCCCCAGAAGCTTCGGCTCTGGAAAGCGGCTCGGCTGACCTGGGTGTTGCCAAGGGCCGATCCGATTCCGATGTTGGCCTTGTCCAGGAATGCCATCGGTCTGTTCGTCCATCCGTTGAGCCCTGAGACGTTGACCACGGCGTAGGTCATGGCGAGTGGGTCGGTCGCCCATAGGCTCATGGTTTCGTCGAAGTCGCGCCGGCCGGACAGGTGGTTACGGATGGCGTCGACGATCGCCCCTGTGCCCAGGTAGGCGGAAATGGTGGCAAGCTGCTTCCCCAGTGGCCGCTGGGCCAGGGGCCTGGCGACCTGGTTGGCCCATGCGAATCCGAAGGTCTGGAACTGGTTGAGTGCTCGGCCCCACCAGTGGTCATTAATGAGCGGCTTGTCACCAAGGCTTGGCGTGAGCACCATGGCCCGCTCGACCTGGCTGTTGATCATGCCGGTGTAGATGTCGTAGAGATGGCGGGAATCGTCGCCGTATTTCTCGAGCCAGGCGCCGGCGTTGGGCAGGATGATGTCGCTGTAGGTGGCCATGTCCTGTGGGGACTTGACGATGTCGTGGATGGGCTTCCCGTTCTCGTCCGTTCCGAACTCAAAAAGCATGTCTTGCAGGCGTCTGGCCTCGGCGAGTCCGATGCCTCCCTCCTGAAGACGTGCAGCGTCCCAGCGGGACAGTCCGACGTCGCGCAGGGCCTTCTCCCATGGTGTGCCGCTGGCCTTGAGCTCGTGTGCCTGGATGAAGCGCTGTGAGTGCCGCACCAGGCGGTCCATGGCGATGTAGGCAGCGCCTCGCTTGACGTAGCGGTTCCACGAGTTGATCAGTGTCAGCTCGTTGAAGGCTCGGTTCATTCGATCCAAGCCGGCGTCGATGGCGCCGGTGACGCGGCGCACGCGGCCGTAGCCTGCTCCGAAGCCGAGGTTGTCGTGGTCGAGGTCGCCGATCGAGCGGACTCGTGCGTGTTCTGACTCGAACCCCATCCGCAGCAGGCGAAGTTCACGCTTGGGTGCGTTCTTGAGCGGCGCCATGGCTCGGACGAGGTAGCGGATGTTGCGTGGAACGCTGGTGATTTCGCTGAAGAGGGTGACGGCGGCAACGTCGTTCACAGCAGCGAGCACCTGCGATCCGAGCAGTGCCAGGTAGTTGATGTTCATCAGCGTGTTGCCGCCCCACGCGAGCATGGCGTTGGCGCCGTGAGTCGGATCCATCAGGCCCTGGCCGTGCAGTTGTGACGCTCGCCGTTCGAGGCGCCGCAGCGTTCGGTCCATGTCTCGGCGCACGGCCACGGCGTGGCTTGTGCCGGCCTGCTTGTCCACTTCAGCCAGGGCCTTGTGGAGCTCATTGAATTCATCGCGGACGTGCGTGATCAGCTCACCGGAGGTTTCAATCTCGCTCCCTCTTGCACCGAACCATCCGGACTTCGCCGCGGCCTGGACGGATTTACGGGTGGCAATCTGTCCGCCGACGGCGTGGTAGTACGAGCCGAGGACGCGTTCCGCGTCGTTGTCGAGGAACCTCGCGGCCGCTGGATCCCCCTCGTCGATGATCAGCGTGCGTTTCATCAGGGGGCGCGGCGAGGCGTCAGTGTGGACAACGCCGTGGCTGTGTTGTGGGTTGGTCAGCTTGTCGACCACCGACTGGGACTCACGCTCGAACATCTCGTCGACCATGGCCTTGTAGCGGGTCCACAGGCTGGGGTCGGCGGTGCGCAGCTCGCCTTCTGTACGAATGGCTTCACTGATCCGCAGGCTGTCGCGCATCTCGTCGAGGATGGGAAGTTCATGCTCGTCAGCCAGGCGCCGGGCCCGCGTCTCCGGGTCTTCGAGAATGCGGCGTCCTTCGCGCCACGAGCGCTTCAGCCATGCCTTGAAGCTTTCAGGGTCCGTGCGGATTTCCTCAGTGAGAAAGCGTCGGGTCAGGTATTGGCGGGCGTTGATGTTGAAGTCGACAGCCTGATCGAACCGCTCCTTGGTCTTGGCGAGTTGCACTTCAGCAGCTTGGACCCTCTCGGTTGCCCGCCTGGCCTTGCGCTGTCCGATCAGCTTCTCAGCTTCGGCGATGGCCGCCTTCGGGACCATGTACCGATCCCGGATCCAGTACTGGCCGCGTTTGCGGCGGACGATCCAGATCTCGTCGGTGACCTGCCGCAGGGCCCGCATCAGTTCCGGGTCTTTGCCGACAGCGATTGACTTCAGGTCGTGGTTCCAGGCTGAGTCCCATGTCTTGCGGGGGCGGCCGGTTGCGCCACGAACGGTCTGTTTGGTGCCCAACCGCAGGCCTTTGGAGCCCCAGTCGAACAGTTCGACACCGATGAGTTCTTTCGGCACCGATGTGTAGAGGGTCTGGACCTGGCGTCCCTGTTGGTCGATAATGGATTCGCCATCGAGACGCCCGCCGGCTTGGGCAGCCTGCTGCGGCGACGCTTCGGCGGAAGCGTCCAGAGCCGTCGAATACAGCGGCTTGCCCGACTCGATGGCCTTCTCTAGCTGCGCTCGCCGGATCGGGTAGTTGCTGATGACAACCTGGCCGGCGTCTTCAATGTCCCTGCTGATCGACAGGAAGATGGTCTCCTTCCCACGGCGGAAGGCTCGGACGAATTTCACGGCACCGTCTGCTTCTCGCATGATCAGGGATGGCTTGGTGAGGGTTGGGAGGACCAGGCCGGAGAAGTCCGCGCGATCCTTTGCCTGCATCTTGGCGAACTGGTTGGCGCCGATCTTGACCGGGCCGATCGGGGTCTCGATCGTTCGGGCCGGGCCGATCATCCGATCCCACATTTCCTGATCGGTGATTGGTGCGTGCCAGTCGTCTGCCTCATCAACAACACGCTGGGCAATGGTCTCCGCCGGCTCATTGAACGCCAGCGGGTACTGGGCCTCGACAGCATCCATCTCCGCGTAGGCAGACTGCAGCTCGTCGAATGCATCGTCGTATTCGGCGTGACGAGCTTCCAGTGTGCGCTTGCCAGGAAGAAGGCTTGCCTGGTCGGCCAGGTCGAGCATCTGGTCATAGAAGCTGCGGATGGCGTTGCTTGCCGTCTGGAGTTGTGGCGGTACCTGCTGGCGATTGTCCCGCAGCATCGCCCAGCCATCGTCGATCGCCTTCCGCTCACGCGCAAGTCGCATGGCCGTGCGGATGAAGGTGCCGTAGTCGTTGTAGGGCTTGATCTCGAACGGCGTCCCATCGGCGTAGGCGCCTCTGATGGGCTCGCGGGTTGCGAGGGCGGCGATTTTCTTGCCGGTGCTGAGTGTGATGCGATCGGCGTCTGTGCGGTCAAGCAATGCCCCGTGCAGTCGGTCCGGAGCATAGGCGTCCCGAGCCTGTGCCATGGCGTCGTAGAGCAGCACCTGGTAGCTGTCCTTCAGTACCTCGGCGGGGACTACGCCGCGGTAGCTCGGGTCCATGGCCGCGGCTTTGCTCACCGTCCCCTGGTGGAACAGCGATCGGTACGCGGCATGGGCCAGGTCAAGCACACTGCGATCGACTACTCCCGTCGGCGTGAAGAAGCTCATCGCCTTCCCGAAGGCGGTTGTTCCTCGCTGTGCGATGTAGTCGGTAATGTTGTCCGCCAGCTCGGCGGCGCCGGCAGCCTTGGCGTCGGACTTGACCAGGTTTCGGATGGCCTGTTCTGTATCGGCCAGGCTTCGGTGCAGGGGACTCAGGGCGTCGTAGTCGCCTTGGAGTGGATGTTCGAGAGCCTGAACGCGGTCTCCGTACTTGGCCTGTACCTGGCGCCACAGCCTGGCGTTCCGGTCGGCAGCGACATTCTGTCCAGCATCCTCGGCCCGATGGAGAAGAACGACCTGGTGGGGCTGTTGCGGGGTCGCATCGTTCGGCAGCCCGTCGTCGAGGATCTGCTGCAGGTCTGCGCGATTGGCTTCCAACTCATCGACGAGACTGCTGAGCTTGATCTTTGGAGGGGTCTCTGTTTCCCAGGCTGCGTGGATTTTGGAACGGGTACTCTCGAGGTTTTCGTGGGACGCCCATCGACGCCAGCCTCGGCTCGACGTTTTGAAGTTCGGAGCCGATAGGAAGCCAATCCCTGATCCGAACGCGAATCCGTAACCGAACGCCTGCAGGTCGGCTGTCAGTCTGTCGCGCTCCTCTCCAGGACTCATGGACCGCAGAATCTCTTCCTGGATCGTGTTGGTGATTCCCGCCGTGATCCCGACAGCGCCGGCATTCTTGAGGGCTTTCACCAGGCCGATGCCTCGCGCCGTCTTGTAGAAGGCGCTGGCTGGGATAAGGTTGATCGGGTCGGCGATGTTGGCCAGCAGGCTCAGGGTGAGTGTCTTGGCGCTGCCTGCTTCCGCCATCGTCTGGAAGTCTTCGTGCTGCTGCCTCGCTTCATGAAGAGTCAGCTCAAACTCATCCTCGCTGCGGGCGTCGACGAGCCAGTCGTAGGCTCCGACGGCGTAGGGATGGCTCTGCCAGAACTTCGGGTCCGAGAGGTATCTGAAGGGGCTGAAACCCTCGAGGCGTCCGGTCTGAGCGGGATCACCGATGTTGAACGGCGTCAGGCCGGAACCGATGCGGCTGCCCATGTGGGTGACGGCTCGGCCGATGATGTTCGTGTTCCGAGCTGTTGCCGCCCAGGTGTCCAGGGTGCCTGGCGCCTGGTCCTCTCGGTGATGGAAGTCTCGACGCTCGCTTAGGTGTCGTGCCATCCGATCCGCGGCCGATGTCGGTGTCGCAACGTAGGCCGGATCGTTGGTCACGACCCCTTCGCGTTCATAGATGGGCATCGTCACGGTCCTGTTGATGCGCCGAGCAGTCGGCTGATCTTCTCGTTCTCGCGCTTGCGCGGATCGAGTCCAAGGTATTGGGCCATCTCGTCTTCACTGGGAACTCCATCGAATGGCGGAGGCTCTTTCACGCCCTTGATGAACGGGTTGGGGAAACTGGACATGCCCACGCGCATCGGTTGCTCTCGGGTCTTGAACCATCGCCAGTTTGCCTCGGTGAGGGCGTAGTCTGGGTTGGCCTCGACGAAGTCAATGATCAGGTCATACGGCTTGCCGGCTGCACGGTTGCGAGCGGCAGCGTCGATGCGGCGCATGATCTTGTCTTGCTGGCCAAGCTGCTCCATCTCCGCCTTTTGTGCGAGCAGCTTGGGAGCCTGTCTCGGATCTTGCGTCGGAGGCGTTGGACCGATGGCTGGGTTGAAGACGATCGGAGCTCCTGACTTCTGGTCGACCAGAACCTCACCATCAATAGCGAAGCGGATGCCGCTCTCACCAGGCACGGTGAAGGGCTCAAGGTCATCCATGAAGTGCAGGGCCATCGGTTCACGGCGGATGAGATTCTCGAGGCGCGACACGGCGGCGCCGGTGGTGGCTGCCCAGGGCACCGTGAATACCTGGGAGAATCCATTGTCTTCAGCGGCTGTTCGTTTTACCCCGGCCCACCAGCCATGATCGATCCGCCCGTCATCAACAAGGGTCTGCATGAACTCCCGCAGGCTCTTTTCGGTCTCCGGCTTCCAGTGCACGTCCTTGGGCGTCTCTCTGCGGCGCAGGACAAACAGTTGATTCTGAATGGTCGCGTAGAGGTAGTCGGCGCGAAGCTGGTCGATCGCAGCTTTTGCAGCTTGCGTCTTCCACTGTTCCGGTCCTCCAACGCCAAGGTCTTTGAGCATCGTGTATTGGTGCTCGAATCTTTGGGCCAGGTCACGCGAGAAGCCCGGCGGGAATCGCTGGGGATCGATGTGGACGTCCCGGTTAGGGATTGGGCCCCACCATACGTCCTCACGCTGCCATGCTTCGATACCGGTCCGCAGCACTCCCTCTGTTCCGATCTGGTCAGCGACACCCTGACGCTCTGTCACAAGCTGCCCCGCTGTTTCACGGGCGTTCTCGTAGAGTTGCTTGGTCCATCCGCTGTAGCGGGCCACGGCTTCCTTGAGGCGCTGCTGGAACTTGGGGTTTGGCGTTCCGTCCTGGTTGACGTCCTGCGGGCTGTTGAGGTTCAGGTCGGCTGCGATCATGTCGAGCTTGGCCTTGACGTGATCCGGAAGTCCGTCCGCCGCCTTCTGCATCGCTGACGTCGGGATCGCCTGCAGCAGCCAGTAAGCATGGGCTGCTTGTGCGTTTAGCCCTGGGTCTTCTGCCGTCGCGGCGTCTCGGATCCAGTCAATAACCGGCCCGGGGACGTGGTCGCGTTCCCGAAGGTTGGCGGCAAGGCGGATCGGGTCCGTCGGTTGCCGCTTCTGGGTATCCCACAGGCCGAGCTTCCCAAGGACTTCCATGTGCGCCGTGTCGTGTGCCGCTCCCAGAGCAACGTGATCGCCGCGGTAGTTGGATAGCACCTGGGCCATTGACTCGCTCTGCTGCTTGCGGTACTCAACACGTGAGTTCACCGACTGGATCAGGCTGATCGCGTCGTCCGGGTTGATCTTCCCGGCCAGGCCTTGCTTGCGCACCTCTTCGATCAGCGTCAGAGGATCTGCTCCAGCCAGCTCGCGGCTGTTGATGTTCTGGCGGTATTGCTCGAAGACCGTCTGTTTTGCGATCTCCCGCAGCTGGGTCTGGGCATTGGGGTCGTGGCCTTCCCAGTGTTTCAGGATGGCTTCAAGACGATCGGCCTGGCCCAGTCGTGCTGCGGACTCTGCAGCACTGGCGCTGTACTTGGCGATCTCAGCGGCCGTGATGGCGGGCTTCAGTTCTCGCATGACGGTGAAGGACTCATCGATTTCGGTCATCGGGCGTGCTGCTGCACCATCGCCCGCCAGGCGCAGATTCTCGTCAAGCGCCTCGGACTGCATCTTGCGCTGTTCACCGATCAAGCCATCGACGAGCCTGGGGCGCAGGGCGGCGTGATATGCGGAGGCATAGGACTGGCTGAATCCTTCGACTTCCTGACTCAGCAGGTCGTCCACAAAATCAACAGCCTGGACTCCCTCTGGCAGAGTGATCTTTCGCTGCTCGATCTGATCGAGAAGTTCCACCTGCCGCGTCGCGGCGTGCTTGTAGGCAAGCTCCTTCTGCAGGCGCTCCTCGGTCTGGCTTCGCACTTCAACCATGCGTCCGATCTGTCCGACAAGCTGGGCTGTCATCCCCAGCGCCGCCATCAGACGGTTCCCGGCATCGGACCGTGCAGCGTTCGGGCTTGGGATGGCCAGACCAGGCGCTGCCAGCTGTTCGACGACGCCCTGCCGTGGGGCGCTAGGAGCGTAGCTTCGCCGCCTGGTTTCGAGCGGCGACCCACCTTCGAATGCACTCATGCGTTACGGTCCTGCTTTGGTGGTGGTCAGGGTCATCTGAGGTTTGGCGAAGCCCTTGGCAATGCTCCCCACGCTGTCAGTGATACTCAGCGCAGTGCTGGCGATCTGCATGCCGGCCATGAAGCCATTGAGAATCGGGTTCTGTATCTGGCTTTCCAGCTGGGCGATGTTCTCTTCGTAGCCGCTCCGCACTCGTCGCGTTTCCGCCAGGGCGTTGCGCTTGATGATGTCCACGTTGATGGCGGCGTCGTAATCAGACTGTCTCTGCAGGGCTGCGTAGCTGCCGCCCAGTCCGACGCCAGCTTCAGCCGCGGCGACGCGCAGTCGGCCGCTGATCATCTGGGCCTCGTTGACTCGCTTCTGGCGTTCAACCGCCGCCTGGTCAACGATCTGCTTCTGCTGCTCACGTGCTGCGCGGGCAGATCGGTGCATCGATTCCTGGATGGCGGCGTTGTTGTCGAAGGCCATCAGCTTTCCTCCGGTACATAGTCGCCAATGAACTGGATGCGCCCGATGGTCGCCGGCCGGGCGGTTGGCATCTCAATCGTGATGGTGGCCTGGTCTGCTTCGAGGCTTGGGCGCAATTCGAGCTTGCCGCGCGATTCGAGTGTTCCATCCGGGGCGGAGAAGACTGACACGAGGTCGTCTCGGTTCTCGCTGGACACCCGCACTTGATAGTCGCCTGCGTCAGTGTGACGCACGATCATCTTGCGCAGCAGCAGCATTCCGTCCAGGTCTGCTTCGCCATTACGATCGCGGTGTGATTGCTCGGAGAGCGTGACCTGGCCCAGAAAGTTTCGCCCGATGCATACGTCGCCCGCCGAGTAGTCGCCGCTGATGGTGACGTCTGTTCCGCTCACGTCGTCTGGCGTAAGGATCTGTCCCGCACTGGCGCCAAAGTCCGGGCCAAGCACAATCGCGTCGACTCCGGGGTCGGCGGAGGGCAGGGTCCAGGTCGTCTCGTCGTTTCCGGCCGAATACGAGCCGGTAATGATGTGCTTACGATCGAGACACACACGGTACGGCCAGTTGGCCGTCGGCATGTCGACGCTCACGGGTAGCCTCTCGACGGCATAACTGCCGTTGTACTCGACGAGCATGTAGATCTCGTTGTCGATGATCACCGCGTCCACCACGCGATATCCATCGTCCATGTCGTAACTGAACCACGCTGACTGGTCCTTGCGGGGGCCGGACCAGAAGTACCGGTAGACGTAGAGGCTCGATCCACCCGTGGGCACAACAACAACTGTTTCGTTGTTGGGGCTCACGTCGATCGACTGCACATCTGCTGGCAAGTACCCCGGCGTGTGGGCTGATACGTCCGCGGCGGTGTTCGATGTCTCAGAGTCGGAGTAGTAGTACTCGAACAGGTGAACCCCATCGAGAAGGCTGGCTGGGAAGTAGAGACGGTTCCCGGCCGGCCTGGGTCGTAGCGGCAAGGAGTCGTAGGACGTTGACGGGGTAATCGCAGCTGTCGACGGGGTGAGCACTTCCGGTGCGTTGAGCTCGAACTGCTGGCCGGATTTGGTGAAGATCGCCAGTGACTTGCGGAAGCTGACGACGTAGTCAACGAGCGCGACCTGCTCGCTGGACAGCGGCGCGTCGATGGGATCGGAGTCGACGATGTTGGTCGCATTGTCAAGGTAGAGGTTGAAGTAGTCGTTGGCCTGGCTGAAGACAATGTTGTCATCGCCGGCAAGCACCAGGCGGTTGCGGTGGCTGCTGATGTCAGCCAGGGCTCGCCCTTCCGTGAAGAGGCTCGGCGCGGGGTTGGTGTCGTTGTCTCCGCTGTAGCGAGGCTTCCAGTCGATCAGGTCGGCGTCGAATTCCAGAGGGCTGAGCGACGCACGGACGATCTGGATGGGCAGCGTTGTCGGGTCCGGCTGGGCGCCAGACTGGTTGGGCGCCGCCACCCGTTGCCAGCGATCGAACGGGTCGACTACATCGTCTTCATCGGCGAATGTTCCACTGCCTTCCTGGTTGGTCTTCGTGCTGGTAAAGATGCTCGTGCCAAGGTCGTATTCGGCGTAGTCGGGCCCCCTGTACGGGAGAGCTCCGGTGCATCCGGTGCCGGCTCCCCGATGGATGCCGCCCCAGGTGAAGGCGGTCGCTTCTGCGTAGACGACGGCGTTCCTAGCGCCAGCCGCCTGGAGGGCCCGCTGCATCTCCTGGGCAAGATCATCCGTGTCGGTCGGATTCGACTGCTGGAAGTTGAAGCTGGCCGCGTAGGCTCGCCCCACACCCCATGTCTTCAGGGACGCTCCGATATTGGCATGCGCCCCAGTGTTCTGGTTGATGACGGGATCGATGAGGTACAGGTTGTCGGTGTTGTTTGCAGCGGCAGTGTCGATTTCGTATTCGCCGCTGTAGGGTAGCGTGCCGATGACGATCTTGTCGCCTGCCGACAGCCCGCCGACGATGTTGGTGAACTTGCCGGCTCCAGACAGCTTCTGTGTGGCGGCGGTGTAGGCGACAGCCGTCTGCTCGTCGTGGGCCGACGTGTAGCCCACCATGAGAGCGCATGGATTGACGGCGTCCTGCAGCCAGGTTGCCGTTGTGACGTTCCACCATCCGCTGGTCAGCCCCTCGGTGTGATACGGGAATGTGCCGGCTGCCGCTGGAAGCTCATACTTCCAATTTCCGGCTGGCGCAATGCTCGTGTCGTTGCGGGCGTAGTAATAGCTCGGTGATGCATCAGGTGACAGGCTCAGGAGCGTGTCGTAACTGCGAGTGGATCCCGCCAGGTCGTAACCGGCGCTGACTTGCGTGGCGAGCGTGACTGTCGTGTTCGCAAGCAGCGTGTAGTCGGCAATTGTGACCAGCCGCATGTCTACTGGGCTGGCGTCGTTGGCGTCAAGGTACGTCTGCGCCTCAGTTGAGAAGTTGACGGTGGCCTCGTTGCCATCGAGGTCGAAGACGCGGTAGGTTGAGTCTCCATAGATGACCAGGTAGCGCTCCCCGGTCTCGCCGTCACGCACGATCTTGTGAATGCGGTATGGCGCCGATGCGGCAAGCCCAGTGATCGCCCAGCCGAACCAGCTGCCTGCCCGCTTCTGGAATCCGTCGAGAACCCGCAGGACAACGTTCGATGCCTCTTCGACCTGGTTCAGGTGCCGCCCTTCTGCGGGTTGGCGGCTCACTCCCCCCCACAGGGGCGGGAGCTTCAGACGTGTCTTCTCTGGCATGGGCTAGTAGGGCTTGCGCCGGTCCCCCTTCAGGTCGATAACGGCCGATGCCTCAAGAAGATTCGTGTGGCGCAGGTCGGAGTCTTCCTGTTTGGCCTTAACTGCGGCGTCGGCTGCTTCTTCGCGCAGCACCGCGTCATCCTTGGTCCCGAGCTTTCTGCGACGTTCGTACTTCAGGGCGGCCTGATAGGCGATGTGGTCGGCCAGAGTCTCGGGCAGCACGTCAAAGCTGAGCAGCAGCGCCACCTGAAGCTCGACTGATGCTGTGAATTCGTCGGTGTCGTCTTCGAGGTCGTAAAGCTTGCCGTCGCGGATCGTCAACTGTCGGCCGATGCTGCTGCCGGCTGGCTGCATCCGCAGCACGTCCGTCAGGACAACATTATTGGATCCATCGGGGTCATACGTCTTGCTGCGGATGGTGTTGGCAATCCATCCATCCTTCAGAATGCGCGTCGTTTCTCTGTCCAGGTGGGTCTCAGCCCGACCTGCATCAGACGTGCCGCCTGTGTCGAGGGCGCTGACCGGGGCGATGCCGCAGGCTTCGAGGATGAGGTTGACAGCTTCGAGCTTAGTCATGGCGGTATCCCATCATGGCGTCGAGCTTCTTGTTCACGTCCTTGAGCTGATTGACAATCGTTGCCTGATTATCGCTGACCTGTTGCTGCAGCGTCCGGGCAGTGGTCTGCAGGACGGCGATGCTGGTGTCGTGTTCAGCCGTTTTTGCCTTCAGGGTTTCCAGGCCAGATGTATGCCGCTCGATGATTGTGCTGTTATTCGTCAGGGCCTGGCGGTCGCTGCCGTAGGTGACTATGACGCCGGACACTCCAGTTCCCATCAGTAGGCTGATGGCGAACATGACCCATACGGACCAGTGAGGTTTGTTCTGATTCACAGCATCAGTCCTGTGATGAGAGGTTATAAAGCCAGGCCGACCCCCATCCGGCCGTGTACGCGCTGATTCTCGCTCGCATCTCGGGCATCGCCGTCACGCTGTTCACCGCCGAGCTGTTGGCGGTGGCCAGAGACACCCAAGGCGACCAGCGATTGACACGGCCCTCAATGGCGATCGTCAGCGTGCCGATGATCTCGGTCTGCACCACGACCTCTCCATTGGTACTTGACGACAAGTCTGGATACCAGACCCCCCCATCTTCGCCATCTGTAAATGCGCCGCTGAGGATGAGCTGTTGGGCTGATGGCGCGACGCGCCGTGCCGCGCGCGTCTGCAGAGTGATGTCACGCAACGGCTCGAGCGGGCCGATGGCGGGGCGGTACGGACGGGGCTTCCAGTTCGCGTCGTATTTCGGCCCACCCAGAGCGCCGGCGGCATCTAGATCGCCCCCCGACTCCGGCGCCTCATCGACGTCGGGAATGTCAGCGGTGGCGATAGCGACCAGCAGTGGATCGGTTGAATATCGCTGCTCTTCATCCCCGTCGGTGAGCCCGCTCCAGAATCCGTTGGCCGCAACCTGAGCGTCCACCTCGTTGGTCCACCCATCGTCCGCGACCAGCGCCAACGCGAGCGACCCCGTGCCCAGGTTTTCGCCCGTGAACACATTGTTTTTGAACACCGCATCCGCCCCCGCCCCCGCGGTGGTGTTGGTGGCGAGCGTCGGCACGCTTAGGCCGAGGTCGACTGCACCATCGCCAATCCAGTGGAAATGATTGTTCCACCACTTCATGTCGGACGCCTGCGTGTTCTCGTTGACGATGCCCCAGCGACCCGACGTCCACGTGCTGTAGTTGGGGTTATTCATGTCGATGACGATCGTGGAATTCCACAGCCAGCCTGAGGAAGCGGTGCTGGTGGCCATCATTGATGCGTTGGACACCGACCCCGGCATGAGCCCAAAGCTGGAGTTGGCGGTCACCATATTCGCGCGTGACGGCTGGACGTCGGCGATGTTGCCGTTGGTGGTGGCGATCGGAACATCGTTCGGATTTTGCACGGTGTGACCGATGCGAAACACCCGCACATCAGGCAGCTCGGTCGCCACAGGTGGATTGGACACGGTTGTCCGGGGGGCCACCTGGTATTTTGAGGCGTTGATAGTGCAGTCTTGCATCACCAGCAGCGCCAGCTTGTAGTTCGTATTGTTCGAGCTGTGGGCGGTCAGCCAGGGGGAGTTCGGATAGGTGATGGTCCCAACAACCGGGACGATGCCGTGGGTGGTGGAGCACGATTTGAGGATAGTTTCGTCACCGCCCTGGGCTGTGTAGGCGACAAACACCGTGGATCCGTTGCTGTTGTAAACCCCCAGGTCGGCCGAGCAGTTGATGAAGGTGGCGATGCCTCCGGCTCCCACGCCGGTGTATTTTCCGACGCCATGTCGGCCCCAGTAGTAGGCTTGGCAATTCTTGACCACGGCGGCATCGGTATCGTTGGTGGATACCTTGAAGCCGTAGTATTGGCCGGCCGTCGTCCGATCTACGCCGAAACCATCGGAACGGATGTTGTCTACGCGGGTGCCATCGGCCGAAAGTTTGACTCCGTCGTCATTGATGGCCTGGCAGGCCTCGACGGCGTATGTGGCCGTGTCCGGGTCGGCAGGCTGGCCGCCCAGGTTGACGTGCAGGATTTTGCCGGCGTTATCCCAATACCACGAGTTGGTGGTCGCGGCGCAGTTTGCGGCACTGGTGACCAGCGACAGCACATTGTTCGCATCCACGTCATTGAGTCGGCGCACCCATTGCGGGGTCAGGCCGGCCTCTGTCAGGTCGATCTGGTAGGTGTCGTTCGTCTCGTCATCATTCCATGTCCATCCGTCGAGTTGATGCGTGAATGCCGAGAAGATGGGGGGTGCACCGATCCCGTAGACGTCGATGCTGATGTTCGACTTGTTCAGGTCCAGGCCGGTCGTTGATCGGTATATTTCGCTTCGATCGAAGAACAGGCCGAGCCCTCCTGCGTTCGGCGTCCAGCTATCAATTATGGCCTGGGCCTTGGCCAGAGTCTTGTAGGGGTTCGTCTTTGTACCGTTGCCAAAGGTGTCCGATCCCTCGGTCGCATCAAAGTAGACCCGCATGGTTCGCCGGGCGGCGGTGGGCACCTCGGCGTCGCGGTACGCGATCAGGTCGTCGAGCCACGTCTTGAAGGCTGTGCTGCGCGGGTCGGGGGGAGCGCCCACTGCGTCCATGTATGCCGTGCCCGCGCTGGCGATGCCGCAGGCGGACGTCAGGACTATCGCGAGAATAGCGTACATTCTGAATTTCATAGCCTTGGACTCCAATCGAAAAAGGGGCGGGAAGCAGTGTCCATACTGCCTCCCGCCCTGCACGGCCACGCCAGTTTGGCGTCATTAGACGCCGTCGATCACGCATTCGAAACAGAACTCGGGTCGACCTTCAGCCAGACCCTTGACGAACCCGGAGCCGATGTCCCAGTCCCGGGTGCGGCCTTCCCAGTTGAACCAGGCGTCCATCGGAGTCGTCCTTGCCCGGATCGCGCCAGCCTTCATGCCGCAGAATGCGGTGAGGCTGAAGTCGCCGGCGTAAACGACGCTTCCCTTGACCGTCGGGCTCGTGGCGGCGCCCAGGTCCGTGCTGGGCATGAGGCGGCTCTTGAGGATCCAGAAGTTCTCGACTTGGAGAATCTTCCGCTTGATCCGATCGGCCATCGCCTCGCCGACGTAGTCCCGACTGGTGAGCCGGTCGTCCTGAAGCAGGACGTTGTAGAGGTACGGGGTGAGACCCACGAACAGGTCATCCTCGTCCATCTCAACGTCCGATTCCTCGGCCAGCTGGTTCCAGTCTCGCAGGACGCCCTGCAGCGCCCGCGAGCCGGCCAGCGACATGGGGAACGCAGTCTCGATGTCGGCGCCGGCTACTTCCACCTGATTGCCGCCCGGGAAGTCCCCGCTGGCGGCAACGCGAGCGCCGAGGCACACCATCTGTAGCGTGTGCTTCTCGCAGGTCTTGCGGATCGCTTTGCCGGCAAGTCCGGACAGCTTCATCCGCGTGTCGGTGTGGTCGACGATGTCCTCGATCTTGGTTCGACGGAAGTTCTTGACCGTCTCCTCGTCTTCGAGGCTGATGTCACGCTCCTTGTCGTCGAGCGTGGCTGCGGGCAGGTCGGAGCCCGGGGTATGACTCTCGGCGTCACCAGACGGCCCGAGGACCAGGTCGGTGTCGGTCTTCTTGCCGACCATGGTCGAGCCGTCGACGAGCGGCCAGAAGCCGATGCGCTCCTGGAACGTCTCGACGGTGTTCGCCAGGAACTCCGTCTTCGCATGCGCGAAGTCGTTTGATGCGATGATGTCAGACGGCGACAGTGCCATGGCTGACCTCCTTCAACGTAAAGGGGTTTGCAGCCAGCAGCGCAAGGTGTCCGCGCAGTCGAAGCGGGTCCGCGGTGGCGGAGTGTCCGTCTGATCTGTTTGGGCTTGTCTATCTGGTGTTCGCTACCACGGTGCCGTAGTCGCGTGGGACGCGGCGCTTCCGCGGGCGAACGGATGGGATCAGGGCCTACTTGCCCTGCTTTTTCTCGGACTTGTCGTCAGCGTTCTTCGGGGCTCCGACGCCTTCATCGCTGGAAGCGTCTCGGCCCCGAAGGTCTTCAACCTGTTTCTCGAGCTCGGCGATTCGCTTGTCCTTCTCGACCAGCTCGGATTTGATTGCTGATCCATTCACGATCAGCGCGGCACGCTCTTCCGATTCCTTCGCGTTCTTGCCGAACACGTTGGCGACGAGCTTGCCGCTGTCCTTCTCGGTGATGGCGGTGACCATGCGGCGATCGCCGGCGTGGGTGTTGGTGAGATACTGCGCGGCCATGACGTGGCTCCCTTGGTGTGGTGTGACTGTGGCAGCGCCTCAGAACACGCTTGACACGTTCTTCTGCGGCGTGATTTTGACCCTGGCCTCGTAGAGCTTCTTGAATGCCGGGTCGTTCTTCATCTTTGGGTCTTTGCGCATCGCGCTCATTTCGGCAGCATTGCCAAAGGGTCTGACCGTGTCGCCACCAGTTGGCATCCCCTCTTCGATCAGTGGATTGCTTCGGCCTGCGCCGACAGCCTCCCGGTGTTCGGCCAGGAGTTCCTTGACAGCACCCTCGTAGCGCCTCGGATCTCCAAGCCGCTCATTGAGGTCGGCTCTGCGATGCTCCGGTAGGATCGCAGCGAACTTCAGAAGGTTGTCCAACGGGGCGGTGTCGATCGTCCCATCGTCCTTCAGCTTGCCCCCGGCCAGCTCGGCCGCGTGTCGCTTGGCCTGATGCTGAGCCTGTTGCTGGATCTGTGCCCTGGCTTCCAGTCCGGCGATGTACTCGTTGATGTCCTGTTTGGAATAGGCCGGTTTGATCTTACGGATGGCTTCGTACTGCTCATCGGTGAGCTTCCCGTCCTTCTTCCATTGCTGAGCAATCTTCGTCCCGTCGAGTCCAGCCTTTTCCATGACTTGGATGGCAGTCATGTCGCTCGCGCCGTCGTCACCACTGCCAGGCTTGGGGATTTCCAGAGGCTTGTCTTCCCCGTCCGCCGGAGGATTGTTGATGGCGCTCAGTCGCCCCTGGTGGCGAGAGAGGGCCTTGTAGACCGACTCGGCATGCTCGGCGTCTTTAAACGCCGCAGGCACCAGTTCGGCCATCTCCAACTTGCCGGCCAGTTCGCTGATGCCTTTGTGAAGATCGGCTTCTGTCTTGTACTTCCCAGCGAGAAGGGTCGGCTGTTCGCCGCTACCAGCCTGTGCGCTGCCAGATTCCTGATTCGTCTGGTCAGACTGACCAGTCTTCTCGTTGGTGCTGGTGTTCTGGTTGTCGTCTGGCATCGTGGTCGTGCTCCGTGGTGCGTGCATCTGGTGGTCGTTCGGGGTGGAATCAGCCGGCGTCGCTGTCGCGTTCGGTTGGATCAGCGAAAGCCGACGTGTCGGTGTTGCCCAGGCGGCGAAGCAGGTCGAAGGCGTTGGGCATGTTCGGCCCCGCCATCTGCTTGATCTCGGTGATCAGCTCCGCCTTTGACGCGAAGGCGGGGTAGGCGTCGGTATCGGTGGCGTCTGGTGTTGGCATGGTCAGGCTCCTTGGGGTGCGGTCTGCTGGTTCTGGATCTGGTTGGCGGCGGCGGTCTCAGCGATGCGCCCGGCAGACTGGATCGCCTGTCCGGTCGCCGCTGCCTTGGCTTGCTGGGCGAGCACCTGCTGGTCTTCGCGCTGCAGGTCGGCAGTGCTGCGAATCAGCCCGGGTTCGTGAACGCCGTTGTAGCGGTACATGACGTCGATGAGCACGTTCATGTCGATCTTGCGCAGTGCCTGCTGGCCGAGCTGGCTGACCACCTGGGCCAGCTGCATGACCTGGTCGCCCTGCATCTGACGCTTGATCGCGTTCAGGCCGGTGAGCACCTGCAGGCGCACGGCGTCCTTCGGCAGGATCGGAAGCAGGTTGTCCCGTTCGGCCTGGTGGCGAGCCCGTTGCACGAGGGGAAGCTGCTGGTCTTCAGCGATCGATGCGTACAGGCCGCCGAGACTGTCTTCGAGTTCCTGGGCGAGACGCTGGACCTGATAGCGAGTCACACGATCCCTGTCGGGCTGCAGCTCGGACTCGATGAGGAACGCCTTGGCGAGCTGGGAAGTCTTGGCGTCGATCCCATGGTTGATCATGCCGTACTCGCGCTGCTGCGAGAAGCTGATCATGGCGACGTCCTGGACCTGACCGCCTTGGACCCGTGCCAGGAACGAACTTCCGCTCTGTTTCTCCAGGTCCTCTTCGCGAACCATCGAGTTGTAGTCTCTGGCGATCAATCCCTTGGAGGCCAGACCGAGCATGTCGAGTCGGCGTTCTTCGAGCTCGTTGAGACTCCGAAGATCGCCGATATTGAGTTCGACAAGCCCGCGGCCGTAGTTCTCACCGGATACCAGTTCGAAGGGTGTCGAGAAGTATGGGCTGATCGTCTCTTCGCTCTCATTGACGATCTGGTCGTTCAACTCCTGATGGATGATCCAGGTGCGGGTCCATGGTTGCCATTGGACCCGTGTGTAGAAGTCTATCATCCGTTCGGATGCGTCCTTCTGCTCCAACTTGGCACGGTCCAGCTTGGCGGCGCTGATCTGCCCCTCTTCGAGCCCGAGGGGATCCAGCTTCTGGCGGGTGATGTGGTAGAGAACATCTCCGGCTGAATCCCGTTTCGTGATGTACTGGTCGCGGCGGAACACCATCAGCCGGTAGTCGCTGTCGAGGTACTCCAACACGTCGCCGGTGATGAGCACCTGGCTGAGCGCCATGCGTTTGCGCGTTCTAAAGCCTCGACGCTGGCGGTGCCCGCCTCCCTGGTGGTTCGCTGACTCCAGCAGAGATGTAAGCGCCATGTCTTGCAGCCAGAGATGGCGCTTCATCTCCTGCAGCGTTGCCTCGTCGTAGATGCCCCCATACTCAATCTCGGGAGCCAACTCATGCCCGAACCACGGGAACGGCGGAAAGATCGCCAGCAGAGACTTGCCTTCGACGTTGGTCAGACCGCGGCTGCCGACCGACTGGTAGTTCTCTGGCAGCGCAGCGTCCGGCTGCTGGCTCTCGTCTGGAAGAATCCACGGCTTGACCATGGCAGCGCACAGACGGGCTCGGTCGAGAATGCCCTTAGCCTCTGACAGACCGCCATCAAATAGGGTCTGGAGGGTGCTGGTATTGGCCATAGATCAAGGATCACGAGATGGGGATTCGGAGGCCGGTTCCCCCACCCCCGCCGCTGGTTGACGGGGTGCCTGGGATACTCAGGCCAGTCTGGGGGTCCACGCGGAATTGGGACTGCCCGACGCGCTTCTTGTCCAGTTCGCGCCGCTTGCGAGCCAGTTCCTCAAGGTCCTGATCGCTCTCGCCTGCATCAAGTGGCACGATCGGAGTCGGTTCTGGCTCTGGCGCATCAAAGCTCATCGTTTCCGCTCCTTCGTAATGAACATGTCCGACTCGGATTGCTGGCGAGTGAAGGCATTGACCAGGTCGTCGACGAGGCTGCGTCGCGCCGCATTCCAACGGAGGTTTTCCATGTCTTCCTGGCTGATCACAGGCTTGTCGATCACCGCTCTTGGAATCTCTCGATCCAGTGCTTTGATCAAGTCCTGGGCTGAGCTCGGAATCCCACCTGTGAAAATCGACACGATTACATCCTTGTTCCGTCAAGAAGATGAACAGGTGACGGGGGCTGACGATACGCCTGGGTACGTCCACGCCAACGGACCTGAGCACGTAGCACGACACCGACACACAGTCATGGCTCGGCCACCATCCGAGGGTCCACCATCGCAGCACTGTCGGCCAGGCTCTCTTGGGTCTAGGGTCGCTGACCTGATCGAGAAGTGGCGATGCGGATGCTGGCACCTGGAAGGCACAGGCCAGTGTTGGGTACCTGGCACAGAAGACGAGGCGGGACCAGAAGCGATCGCCACGCAGGCCCGGGTCGAGCACGATGCCGTCTGGCCCATCGGTTCCGATGGCGACGTGCGCCAGCTCGAACCTTCCGAGCCTTCGCACCAGCCAAGTCAACAGGCGGCAGTAGGTCGTTCTGCTCAACAGCGAGGCGGCGCCGCGCGATGTTCGCGCGTGCGCAAAATAAACCTCGATCATAGCGCCGTTCTCCATTGACAGGGGATGGCGCGTGCTTATGAGAACATGTACGGAGAGTCGGCGATCACGTTGATGTCAAGATCGCCAGGCGCCGGAGGCGCAGGCAGTTCGATATCCGGTGACAGCTTCTGGATCTGTTCCCGCAGCACTTCCAGCTGCGGCTCCCGATGCAGCTCGATGAACTGCTCGCGCAGCAGTCGGTGCATCGTGTCGGCATCTGAGGCGTGCGTCCAGAATGAGTCGTGCACCGCGGCGAAGGCAATGCCTTGGCGCTTGCAGGCGATCGCTGTCTTGATCATGTGGCTGGCGTCCAGCGAATGCACGAAGTTGGGGGCAAAGCCGTCAATCTGCTTGCCAGTTGCGATCGCTGCCCGGTTGCTTTCCACCTGCAGCTTGAGCCGCTGCAGGATGGTTCTGATCTCGATCTTTCTCCAGTTTCGATACGGCTGGACCACCGGGAGTCCTATCGGGCTTGTCCACGCCAATGCGCGAGCATGGGGCGGCCTGGCGATGATCCTGGCAACACGACGCATCCAGTCCATGGCATCGCATGCCGCCGGGCACACTTCAGCCATAGCGGTAAGGACGAGTTTGCTGAGGTACATCGATGCCCTGTATCGCACGACGGGATCGAGGCGCATGCGCTTCTTCAGCTTTTCGGCGACCTGCTTGCGAGCGCCAACCATCGTCACCCCGTACACGGTGGTCATGACCGGCTGTTTGATCAGGTCGTCATCGATGTGCTCGACCAGGGCTGCGGCGATCTCGCGTAGCGGCACGCGGCAGGTCTCGCCTCTCCACTTGTACACGAGGCTCTTGCCGCTGTTCTGCTCGTCCTCCTGCACCATCGGGCGGACCTTGTCGGCCACGTCCCGATAGATGCGGTTGGGCTGTTCCGCCGGGATGAGGTTGACCGCCCTCGCTCCGATCGCATCACGCCCCATCGCCGTGTAATGCTGCAGGCCATTGCACGTCCCATCCGCCTGAATCGGCAGCCTGGACCCGATCTCGTCATCCATGAGCGCCAGGCAGGCGGCCAGGAATTGCCATGGCTTGTCTCCCTTGTCTGCATGAATCCAGAAGTCGCACTGTGCAGGATCGGCGGCGCTGCGCTCGATGTCGTCCCAGTGATCGAGGGTCCATTGCTCCCTGTCGGCAAACGACACTTTGTCAACCCCATAGCAGTTGGCCGCATGAACCCGCAGCCAAAACCGCCCACGCTCCGTCAGCTGTCGCTGCTCGGCAAACATGAGAAGCCCGCGACAGACGTCGTCTCCCTGGTGGTTCAGGTGCAGCGGGATCGGGTAGGCGCGACCGCGAAAGTCCATCTGGTGCGGGAAGTAGATCGCCTGGGTATTGAGTTGACGTGTGGCCTCCTGGAGCTTCTGGACAAACTCCAGTCGCCGGCCGCGAAGTTTGATGTTGAAGTCGTACACGGGGGCGGCCTGCTTCTTCCACGACTCCCGGTCCGTGCGGCGCACGCGCTTCCACTTCTGCCCACGCGGAGCTGATGCGTCAAAGCGCGGCGGCGTAGGTGGCAGCGGACGGTCTGTGTTCAACGGGATGTTGGCCATGCCGCCACCAGACTCGTAGCACGCGCTTATGTGGGCGTGGATGGGGCAGACAATCTGGAATGGAACCGAGCCCATCGCGTTGACGCCTTCGTAGACCTCACTCAGATCGGCGGCGGCAAGGGCTTCTTTCTGCTGCGGTGTCGGCTTACTGACCAGTGGGGTTCGGATGCGCACGTACCCGCCCTCCGTGTCCTCTGACCATGCCATGGGCTGGACGATCATGGGGACATAGCGTGGCCGCATGGCAGATCGGATGCTGTGTCCAGCGTCGATGATGTCGAACGCTCGGCTGTCCATACGGATGTACGCTGGGCGTTTGGCCCCTTCGCGGCGACGGTAATGATGGAACGCCAGGACAAAGCCCTCGGGCCCGTCATAGTCTGTGATCGATGCGGTGGAGATCAGTTGCCACAGCAGCCAGGCGCCAAGATGCGAACGCTCGCTTCGCTGCAGAACAAGTTCCCCGTCACTCAGGTGCTGCCAAGCCCACCAGTTCAGTCGCTGCGGGGTCACGTTGTGATAGCGATCGTCGAGCCTGTCGAGCTCGACGCGATGCGTCTTGCGGAATCGGTCAAGATGGATCTCCGCTGCGATGTCACGGCCGATGGCGTATGCGAGCTGCGCGACCTTCGTTCCGTCAGGCGACTGCATGCAGCCGCCGATCGTCTGATGCATCACCACCACGGCCGCACGCGGCGCGTCGATTGAGAGAAGCATGGGACCGTAGCGGTGCGATCCCCTCTCGGTCTTGCCGGACCGCACACGCCGCTGCCCCTGGCGGATGGCTGATACCAGCGGCTTGAACCAGTGCAGGGCGAGCCGTTCAGCTGGCTTGAGCGTTGCTCCGTCGCCTCGCCTGACAGCGTCTGCCGCCAGACGGTGATAGCGACGCACGCCATCTTCGATCGTGCCGAGCTCCAGCTGAATCTGGTCGTCGAGCCGGCTGCTGAGCAGCAGCTTCTCGGTGAGCGTCCGAGTCATGTGGGTCTCTATTCGAAAGGGCGGGGCCCGGGCACGTCACGTATTGCCCGGGCCCCGAGGAAGGGTTCAACTTCAGGCGACGCTGCGCGTCTTGTTCACTTCGTTCTGAGCGGCATCCACCAGGGCCTTGGCTGCGCTTCCCATGGAGTCGAGAATCTTCACCGCTTCGGCGCTGCTGAAGTCGACCTTGCCCGTCGCGTCCTTCGCCCTCTCGACGGCTCCGGCAATCTCCCTGGCGGCGCCCTCGCCCTTCTTCTTGCCGATGAACAGACCGCCGATTGCCGTGATGACAAATCCAAGTCCAGCCCCAATGCCCTTCACGATTTGACCGTATGGCAATCCCGCGTCGCTGTATGCCGTCGTCGTTGCGATGACCGTACGCCCCAGGTCAAACTCCGGCGCCGCCACCTGTTCGCGCAGCGAGCGCACTACCGGCTGCGCCTTGTCGACGTAAGGCATCGCCGCTTCCAGTGGGGCGATGGCCCGACTCGACGGGTCGTCGGTCCGCAGCGTGGTGATCGCTGCGTACATGCCCGCTCTCGCCGCGGTCAGGCCGTCATCCGCGGTGATCACGCCCGCCTTCACCGGCTCGGGGATCTCACCGCTGAACACGTCCTCCAGGTCGCAACCCGGCAGCGCCAGCACCAGCGCCGTGACCACCAACAACATCCATGTTCTGCCTCTCATCGTCGGTCTCCTTGCTTGCGGTGTGCCACGGCATGAATGGCCTGCATGTCTATCGTACATTCCGCGTCGCACGAACCCCTCGCGGTTCACTGTTCCCGGGTGCGAGCTTCGAGGTAGGCGTCCAGGTCCACCCGGCGGTAGAAGTTGCGGTTGCCCTGCTTGACCGGTGCGACGTAGTGTCCGATCACCCGCAGGAAACCACGCAGCCAGTCACCTCCGACCTCGTCGTAGCGGCAGTAACGCCCCGCTTCTTCGAGTGTCAGCAGGTCCGGGCAAGGGGTAGCGGGTTCGCGCCTCACGCTGCCGTCCGGCTGTTCGGCAGCCCGACCTGGAAGCCAGTGGGTGACGACGTACTGCGGACTGTGTGGGGCGGTGGTCATGGGTTGATCGTCGCCTTGATGGTGTCAAGCTGGGACCGGTACCGGTCGGCCTCGCGGCGGGCGTCGTCGAGCTGGCTGCGCAGACGCATAACTTCGTCGTTCATGCTGCGGCACACCCGCTGCGCCGCGAACAGGGTCTGCATAACCTGCTGGTAGTGGGCGCGTTCCGACGGCAGCAGGGGCAGCTCGTCGTTGATGTTGCGCCTGGCGGGTTGTTTTCCGGGTCGTTTCTCAGCCATCTGCCACCTCCATCGCCTCTACCAGCGACTTCACCGTCACCGTACGAACCCATAAGTGCAGGCCGGGCTTCTCGCTGTAGCGCTTGTCGATGATCTGGTGCACGACCTGGGCATCATCCTTCCACGCGATGCCTGTCAGCGCGTCCTCCACAGCACGCCAGAGCTTCGTGGCGTCTGGCCTCTTCTCTGCAAACAGCGGAGCCGAACCCCGGAGCCGGTGAGCGTTCTTCCCGCTGCGGTAGTGACCCTTGGGCCGAGGCATGCAGAACGTTGCCGATACCATCACGGCTCCGTCCAGCGGCTGGCTGAATGCCTTGCTGGCGGCCAGAGCTACTGCCGCCCTCCAAGGCTTGTTGCGCTTCGCTGCATCGACCACGTTGGCTCCGATCGAACCATCCCTGCGGCGAAACGCGAAAGCCCGTTTGGAGCCGCCCGGAGCCGGAATACCCGGGACAAACACATGGACGGCGTCGGTCACAACGATCCTGTCCGGATCGATGCCGATGATCTCGTATGGATAAGTGCTATCTGTTCTTGTCTTTTCCATGGTCAACAGGCCCCAGTTCTTCGAAGGTCAACGTGCTGCGACTGAAACGAAACGCGATGCTGCCGCCGCCGCCTGGCCCGTCACGCGCCTTGAAGATCATCATTTCGCGGTTGGCTTTGACTGATTCCTTCAGACGGCCCATCGCTCCTTCGACCCACACCGTCAACTCCTTTGCCGGCTCGTGGCGGCGCATCCATAACACGCAGTCAGTGAAGTTGGCGAACGCCTTGCCGCCGGCCAGGTCGTCCATGCCGCCCTTGAAGCTGCCCCCCTTGCGTGGGTGACTGACCATCACCAGCGACACGTTCGCTCTCTCGACGATGAGCTTGACCGCGTCGACGAACTCCTCGTCCTGCACCCAGCGATTTTCGCCGGCGTCGGCCTTGGTGATCGGATCCACGGCGACGACGCGATAGCCTTCGCTGATCCGATGCTCAATCCAGTCCTTGACGTGGTCCAGAGTCATGCGCTTGCTGCCCCGGTCCCAGAGACACGGGCCAAGCTCGTCAAGCGTCCTCTGATGGCTGGCCAGGTGGCCGCGGCTACTGATCGGGTTGGCGCGGACCCACTCGTCGTTCAGAAGCTCCGACGACTGCGCCTCCTGAGCCAGCAGACGAAACAGGTGGTAGCCCCGGTCCCGCTCCATCTCAAGCACGGCGACACGCTCTCCGTTCCTGCGCCAGTAACGCATGCACTGGAGCAGGAAGAAGCTCTTGCCATCACCTGGATCTCCACACACCACCGTCACCGTGCCTGGCATCAGTGCCCGTGTTCCAGCTGTAAGTCGATCCCACGGCCAAGGCACAGCGCGCCGCTCGCCGCTGATAGTCTTCTCGATCAGTTCGGCGACGATGGATGACGCGCCGACGCGCACGGCGGACCGCATCAGCTCCTGGATGTCGGCGGACGCATCGCGCCCGTCGTGCCGGGCCCATGCGATGTAGTCGGCGGCATCGCCCTTCTCAGGCAGGCTCGTCGGCGGCGTGATGTGATAGACCGTCGGCGCGGGCTGAAGCTTCTCAAGGATCTCGGCCACCTGCCGCATGTGGGCGAAGCCTGGGCGCTCGCCCTTGAACTGCCCGTCGGCGGCGACGGGATCGTTGTCAGGCCAGAGGTAGACCGTCTTTCCGGCCAGCGGCGACCAGTTGGCCATGTGAGCCTTGCCGGCGCCGGCCGGGCTGGTCGTCGCAACAAAGCCGATCTCATGCATGGCATGGACGCACTTCTCGCCCTCGACGACGAACACTTCGTCTTCACCCGCGATGCGGCTTCGGTTGTAGATCGGAAGCAGCCCCTCGGGCGCCTTCATCACCCACCGGCTGCCGCGCTTCGACACCTGGCGGAAGTCCTTCCTGCGGCCGTTGGCGCCGGGCTCCAGACGGAACACCACCAGGTCGACCGTTCCGCTCATCGGCGCCTGGTACAGATACTCGAACACCCGCTCGTACTTCGACTCGAACAGCTCGCGGATGGACTTGAGTGACGGCCAGGTCTTCTCCCTGGTCGCGGGCTTGTCGGCCTGCTGCGGGCTGTCTCCTTGGCCCGAGGCTTCGCGCAACACGTCCTCAACCCTCCGGTCGGTGCGCCGGGCTCGCACGTCGAAGATGTCGCCCTTGAACCCGCAGCTGCCGGCGTGGCATCGGTACCGCCAGACGCCGTCCTTCTCGTAGACTTCGGCCGAGGGGTGTGCGTCCTCGTGGAACGGGCAGCGGATCGCCGCGCCGTGGACCTGGGCACCGGCAGCCTGCAATTCAGCCAGCAGCAGAGCTTTGTCAGCTCTGGCTGATTTGATCTGTGGCGAATTCTCGCTCACGTGGGTCTATGTACTTCAGGCCGGCCAGCTCGAACATGCGCTGCTCGGTTGGCACGGCGATGGGTGTGTGACGTCCTTGTGCGAACACCTGTCCGCCGCGCGCCTCGTAACCGGCGGCGCGCAGGCGGATGACGAATGCCTTTGAAAACTCGGCAGGTCCGGTTCGGATCACTACATGCAGGCCGAAGGTATCACCCCCCGTCATGAACAGCTCGTGGCGCACGCCGCCGTACATGAAGCCGCGGTACTTGGTTCCCCACCGTGTCTTGCCGTCGGAGTAGATGGCCTTCTCGATCTGCCCGCAGGCGAGCATCCGGTCCAGCTTGTCAATCATCAGGTTGGTATTGACTGGCGTGCCGAACAGGTCGTCGCCCCTGACTTCGGCCACCTTTGGAACGGCGACGTATTCAAGGTCGTGCACCTGCTGGCAGCCGCGGCGCAGCGATCCCGCGAGCATGAACTGCGCCGGACTTTCGGCGAGCGGCACCAGCATTTCCTCGATCGCGTTGGACAAGCGGACTGCCAGAATCCAGGCGACCGGTTCGGCGGTACTCATGATGCCCCGCCTTTGTTGTGCAACGGCAGAGCCAGTAATTGTGGTGTAGGCATCTGTCCGGCCTCGGCCGCCGCGAAGCCGTCGGCCCCGTAACGGCGCAGTGTGTCGCGGATGTCGGCCTGGCTTTTCTCCGGGCTTACGGTCGTACTTGATGCATAGCTCGGCATCGCTCACTCCTTGATCCAGAGCACTTCGACACGGGTTGGCTTTCCAGCAGTACCGCCCCTGGTGTTCACGTTCGACCGGCACGGGACGGTTCGCTCGACCCGCTTCCAATCCGCGAGCCGGGTGTCGTACAGTTCGTTCGCGTATCCGCTAAGCACCACCTTGCCCTTGACGGTCTGCAGCACGTCCATCAGCGCCACGTGATCGTCGAGCGTCATGCCGCAGCGATAGACGCCCTGCTGGCAGGTGTCTGGCGTGTAGACGGGATCGAGGTAGAACAGCGTGCGAGGGGCGTCGTAGTCACGGATCACGTGCAGGGCATCGGCGCACTCGATCTGCACCTGCGCCAGGCGGTCGCCTGCGTCCGCCAATCCGGCGATTCCCGACAGCCATCGGCTGTTGCCGCTGGCCATGCCCCGCCGGCTGTGCGTTTTCTGCTTAGACCAGGCCCGACCCGGGGCGCCGGATATCGATTGGCGCATGACCTGGTAGTACAGGCGGGCCCGCTCGATCGGGTCAACGGTTCGCTCCATCGTGACGACCGCGTCCCAGTATTCGCCGCGGTGGTACGGAGTCAGAGCAAGCTGCTGCATCAGAATCTCCCGCAGCGCCGGATTGCGGAGGATCGCCATGAAGTTCGTCAGCAGCCTGTCCTTGTCGTTGTAGACCTCGACCGCGGACGGCTCCTTCTGGAGCAGCACGCTGCCCATGCCGCCGTAGGCTTCAACGTAGGTGTGATGGTCGCAGAAGTGCTGGATGATCCAGTCTGCCTGTTCCCACTTACCTCCGAAGTACTGGCTGATGGCTTGGGACACTGTCACAGCGACACCTCGTCTTCACGGCACGACTCACGCACAGCCTTCTTCAGAAGCTTCTCGGTCATCACTGTGACTACGACCATGCGGTTGTAGATGTTGATCTTCAGGACCAGACCGATGCTGCACTCTGCGCCGCCTGGCGCACGCACGGTTCCGAGCACAAAGAGCTGGGTTCCGGTGCGGCCGACCAGCTCCCCACGTTTGACGATGCTCCGCAGGATGACGGCTGTCTGAACCGGGGTTGAATAGGCGAACGCGGCGATTCGTTTCTTGGCGCGTTCGACGGCATGGCACGTCACTTCGATCTTCTCACCGCGGAAGTACGTTCTCTTGTACATCACCGCACCAGCTTTCCCGCGAGTCTCCAGAGTTCGTCGACCACCATGTCGATGTCTTCAGCCATCGCCAGCGGATTGACGAGCAAGATGTTGTCCGCGTTGCGGCGCAGCGCGTTGGCATGGTGGGCCAGCCGATCGGCGGCGGCCTTCACGTCAGCTCGATCATGAAGCGAAGGGCCATCGCCGCCACCTGCCTCGCCCCGGCGCGGAGCGTCATCATGTCGCTGTTGGCCCTGACCTCGTCCCATAGCTCGTCGACCTCTTCCTTGAGAATGGAGAATCCCTCGTGGGCGCTGCGCATGGCGCCGTATCTGGTCATGGCCCCCATCAGTTCGTCCCAAACCTCATACTGTGCTTCGTGGGTTTTCATGACTCGCCTCCCTCTCCCTGCCATCGCTCAGCGAACCGCAGGTAGTTGCGGGCATCGACGTAGTTGTCCTCGTGGAACACCAGATGGCACCGATGCAGCTTGACCGCTGCCATCATCAGGGCGACGACGTGCTCGGGAAGAACCTCGCCCTTGCCGATCGACTCGGCACGGGGCTGGAGCAGACCGGCCCAGGACATGGCAATGAAGCGATGCCCGGCTCGTGGGTCGCCGTAGATCTTCTGCCGCTCATCGAGGACAGCCTGGTCCTCGATGTCATCACGAGACGGCCAGTGTGGATGGTTGAAGCAGTGCATGGCGCCGATCTTCTCCGCCTGTAGCGTCCCTAATCCACCCCATTCATCCAGGCCAAGAACTCGTGCTCTGGCCAGGGCCTGCTCCGCACTCACCACACGGCCGTCCGGGGCTGTCCATGCACCCACCTTTTCCAGCCACAACACCGACTCATAGTTCACCGGTGGTCTCGTACTCATCGTCAGTCTCCTGCCGCGTCTGGCGGCTGTTCCATTGCTGCTTGTAGACCTGCTTCTTCCACTTCTGCCACCACGCGAGCAGGAGCCGATTCACCTGCGGGCTGTCTGGGATCGGACGCACGGAGTAGGCCAGGGCGTAACCGAAGCGCAGGGTCGGGTCTTCCACGTTGACGTACATGCGCCGGTAGGCCACGTGGAAGGCATGCAGGCGCAAGTCCGCGATGATCGTGGCCCACTGTTTGTCGGTCATGACGTGCCCTTCTTCGCGCAGAACAACCCCGGCAGGATTCGAACCTGCAACCTCCCAGCCTTTGGGCCCTGGCTGGTCGCTCTGCCTTTTGAGCTACGGGGTTTCGATGCCTACGGCTGCGATTGCTGCTGTGTGAGCCACTGAGCGAATGGATTGATGTCTTCGGTGTTGACCTTGCCGTCGCCGCTGAAGTCGCCGCGGATCACGCGATCGCGCTCCATGCGGATCATCCTCAGTTCGTAGGCAATCGTCTCCAGCGCCTCAGTCTGTCGCCGCATAAGTTCGAGCCTTTTCGGTGCGTAGTAGGCATCCAGATAGGCGGCGACATATTGCGCCGTCGGTGTCAATGCTGGCGTGGGGCTCTGCGTGTCTGACGGCAGCATGGCACCCAAATCGATGTAGGTGAAGTCGCTCGGCTGGCTGGTCGGCGCGTCCTGCGCACCAGCCCGCAGAGACACCAGGCAGATACCACTGAGAACCAGCAGCAGACTGGCGCTCGCCACCGTCTTATGCGTCGTTCTGCTCGTCATCGCTGTCATCATCCTTGTGCTTGGCGTTGCCAGTCCGTGTCACCTGGAGCACGGCGCGTTTCTGGGCAAATCCGCCCATTTCCCTGGTGTCGATCTCGTCGATCGAGAACGTCAGCCCGAAGCTGACCGCCTTTGGACTGACGCTGACGTTCTTGCAGTCGGCGTGGGCGACGATCGGCTTCGGCTCCAGGCCGGCGATCGACTGCTGATCGCCCTGATCCTCGGCGATCTTCACATCAAGCCGCGCCCCGCAGAATACGCGAAGGATGTCCGCCGCCTGCGCTGCATCGGCCACCTGCGGGATCTTCACGCCGAGCCTGGCGGTCTGGTCACCGATGCTGACGTTCTTCAGTTCGACCTGGTACGTGTTCTTGTAGCCCATGATGTCCTCCGTGTTGACTGTGCTTCCTTGTCGCCGCCCTGGTTAGAACGGGATGTCGTCCTCCTCGATGTCTGCGTCTGCTGAGGTGGGTGCAGTCGCTGCGTTCTGTTGCCGGGCAGCGGTGGCATCTCGTGCGGCAGGAGCCGGCTCTCCCTCAAATTCCTGGGCATCGGGTTCCTGCGGATAGACCGCTGCGTAGCCCGAAGCTGCATCCCACTGCACGAGGATCTTCAGCTCGCGACCGACAAGCTGCTTCTCCGCGAACTCGCGGTCCTTGAACTTGTGGATGCTGACGTTGTTCTCGTCCATCCGCTTCAGGTCCGCTCCTGATGCATTGAGAATCTGAGCCAGTTTCCACGACGCTTTGTCGCTGATGGGGACCATGTCGCCAACTTCGCGCTTCTGGGCATCCTGGTAGATCACGCGGATCATCGCGTTGCCGTGCTTGTCCCGATAGGGCCCACCGTCGCGCTTCTCCCACCCGAGCCGATCAATGCGAACCTTGGCCAGGCAGTTTGGCATTCGCCCTGCGCGTAACTGTCCGTCTTCAACCCAGCTCATCAATCACCTTCCTTTGGTTGTGGTTCCGCGTCTTCGACGACCTGGTAGTCAAAATCGACGATCTGCTCCGCGTCATCACTAGCGTCGTCTTCCGCCTGCTTGGCGGCATCCATCAGGGGGTCATGGATGGGTGTCTGTCGAGCCTCGACCTGGCGACGCTGAGGCCGCGGGTAGTCCTGAAGCTCTTCCGCGATATCCAAACCATGCATGACGTCGCTGTAGTGGTCGCGAAGATGGAACCCAAGGGCTCGCCAGTGCATCATCCGCTTGGGATACGTGATCCACGGTGTGTCCTGCCCCTTCGACCCCTTCTTCATCCACAAGCCCGCACGCTTGGCGTCGCCAACACTGAACTCTGTGCGGTTGACCTGGCCGGGCATGTCGGATCGCTCGGACTCGACCCAGGCATGCCGATCATCTTTGCCCTCTTCACCTCCGACGCCCCATCGAATCCACTTGCACCTGCCGCTGCGCCGCACCATGGCCAGAGCAAGAGAGCCGTCCAGGCCGACCTTGCCGTTGATGACATGCATGTGCTGCATCGAGCTGACCGCGGGCAGACCCAGCTCGGTGCAGGTCTGCATGCACACGAAGGCCTTGGCCGGGGTGTCGATGTCGCGAAACAGGCCGCTCTCGGCGACCTGCGCAGCTTGCTGCATCATCTGCTCGAACGTCATCGCCTCGTCGTGGCGGACGATGGCGGACGGATCGTCTCGCACTGCAGGCAGAGCGTTGTCGTCGTGGTGGTCATGGTGGTCGTTCACAGCATGCCTCCAATCCAGAGCACGACGCCGGCGACGGCTGCGGTGACGATCAGGACGAAGATCGTGGTCGCACTGGTCCGCGTCTCTTGGCCGCTGCGTCCCTGCCCGCCCTTGACGATGGGCTCTTCCATGACCCGCTCTCCAATCCTGCCGCGTGCCGTTGAGCTTTCGGCAGTCGCATCAGTGATCGCACGCAGCCGTGCGCTGGTTCTTCAAAACCCGGGGCCAGCACGTACTGGCCTGACCCCGGGGCCGGGGTAAACAAAGCGGGCATGTTCCAGGCCGTAGCCGGAGCCGTAGCCGGAGCCGTTTTGCTTGATCATGTTGTCGGCCTCCTTTCAATAGCAGGGGCAGGATTTGAACCTGCGACCTGACGGTTATGAGCCGCCCGAGCTGACCTCTGCTCTACCCTGCCGTACACCCGCCGCCTTGGTGAGTGTTTGCCGTGGCACACCTGGCGGCGGGCGTGAACTACGCTGCCTCCTGTTGGCCGTCGAATCCGTGCTTGCGGATGCTGACGACATCAAGATTCGTTGAGATCCCGGGCCACCGGCCCGTCTTCCTGCCGTGCAGCAGCCGACTGAACGCCAGCTCGTAGTCACGGCGGCCCTGGTCGATCGACTCGCGATCGAGCTCCGTCACGCGCACGTCCCACGGCGCACAGTTGTTGGCCCAGATGAAGAACCACCGCCGATCGCCGTCGATGGGAGCGATCTGCGCCGCACCGTCCAGATACCAGGCAGCCTGCAGGTGGTACATCCTGACTGTGATTTCGGTCTCGATATTGAAGAGCGACAGCGGCTTGCGGAAGGTCTTGAGGTCGGCCATGACCGGCCAGCCCTCGAATGACGTGACCCGATCGAAACGACCCTTGGCCGGCTCGTCCTTGCAGGTCCACGCTGCCGACACTTCAGACAGGCCCTTGCCGCTCACCAGATCACGGGCCAGAGGATGCTGCAGCACCGCATCACGGACGTACCGAGCTGCGTCATACTCGTCGGCCTTCAAGGTGACCTTGTCGCCGTTCTCTGCCAGCCACGCCGCCTTGGCCTCCTTGTACTTGTTGCTGCTTGGATGGCCGTCAAAGGCTGGCAGCGGCACGTACAGACGATCGAACTCGTCGGGCTCGAAGACGGCGGCATGCGCTGCCCGGCCCACCATTAGAGCCGCGGTGTCTTCCTGGGGCTCCAGCATGGTGGAGCGACCGGCCTTCGCTGACTCGGCAAAGGCCTTTAGCGTCGAAGCGTTGACGGCCGACCATCGGAAGTAGTCGTCGAACCGAACGCCCGGGTAAACGTCTGGACTGGCCGGATACGTCGATCTGCTGGCGATGGTCGGCATGTTCAACGCCTCGCAAGGGGTGGTGGGTGGGGGTGGTGGACGAGAGTTACGCGGGCACTTCAATCGCAGGAATGGTGGCGTAGGCATGGCGCAGCCACTCGGGCCCGCCCTTCTCCGCCACCATGTTGAGAATCTCGAAGATGTCGTCGGCCGCCACCCCGTAGAACGTCTTGCCGGGCCGGCGGCCGGTGGCATGGTCCTGAACCTCGACGTAGCAGCGCAGCACCTCGGGCTTGCTCGTGCTCATCCTGGCCGGCGGGGTCTGCGGTGGAGTGATGGGGTTCGACTTGTCGGTCATGCTGTCGGTCATGGCTTGCTCCTCGCGAACGGGATGCATGCTATCCGTGTAATACGTGCCGTCAATGCGTTCGGTGCATTTTATATGCAATCCACACGGACATTTGACACGTAAGTTTCGGTGTGGTAATCCAATGGAACGTCGGAAAAAAACTTGTCCACACGGCGGTGACCGACATGGCAAAGCGTAAGAGCGCACCGAAGCCGGATGCCTCCGGCAGGGCCAACCAGCAGTTTGCGGTCGAGCGGGCTTTCTTCGAGGGATTCGAGGGGTGGGCCACGCGCAACGGCTACGATCGCAAGCTGGTGTTTCTGGCAGCGATACGCAACTTTGTTGAGTTGAGCCACGAAGAGAGGACGGCGCTGTTCGAGCAGGCTGCGTCGTGGGCGAACGAAGGCTGGGTCTTCCCGGACGCATGATATTCCCCGAGGGGAACATCCAATTCGCCGGGACGCGCCACAAGGACGATCCGCCGAAGACGCATGATCGCCCGACTTGCTCTCCAGCCTTCGCGATATGGGGGGGATGGCCCGAGTTTGCCGCCGATTTGCCGTCACCAAGTCGTATCGGGCTTGCGTCCGACTCGCTTCGGACTGGCATGCGACGAGCGCAAGTCACTGCCAACGCAAGCGTAAAACCCACCGACGCAACAGCTTACACCAAGGCCGGCTCAGCTTTGGGAGCAGGAAGTCGCAGGTTCAAATCCTGTCACCCCGACTTTCCTTCAAAACAAGCCCTTCGGCGAGCACGTCGAAGGGCTTTCTAGTTGTGGGGGCACGAGTTATGTCGCCGCAGGAAGGTGCCAACGACGATCCCCAGAAAAACACTGCTCGGGAAAGACGATTTTTAAGTCGTTGATTGACCAGGACTTCATCGATTCAAATCCAGTCAGTCGGATTGCCCGGGTGTCTGGCTGCTGGGACATCACGTTGGCGATCAACCTCACCAGAGAGAAGGCTGTCGGGCTTGGGCTATTGGCGTCGGGGACGTCACGGTGAGATTGGTCAGTTGGCATTTGCTGTTGGTGAAGTCGGCGTTCTTACATCCACAGATGCGCAAGCGCAGACCGTGAGATTCCGCGATCCGCTGGACGCGGTCCAGTTGGGCGCGACGCAGTTCAACGGGCAAGGACACGCCCGTGCTGTTGCTGCCACGGATCGCCGATTGCGATGCATCGTTGAACGGCGCCAGGATGCGCCGCAGCAGTTGAGGATCTGGGATGTTACGCCTTAGTGAGCCAATGATGGCGGGACGCAGGAACAGGTAGCTGGCCGAGACATCGCGAACCCGATGGGCTGCGGCTGCCGCAAACAGGTTGTTCAGCCCTGCATCATCATCGGTCACGCTGTAAATCAGCGGGTCGGCGCGCAGCGACGCGGCCACGCCAGTCTCAGTCAGTCGACCAAGGTCCCTCAATCGCTGCTGCGCCGTCGCGGCTCGCGGCTCGATCGCCGCATTCAAGTGATCGTCGAGCGAGGTCAGGCCAATCTGCCCCGCAACCCATTGCCGATGCTGCGCAAACAATTTGAAAAACCGCTCGGGGATCGCCCCTTTGGTGACGAACTGCACCCCGACGCCCCGGTCAAGCAGCAGGCTCATCGTGCGATAGGACTGCTCCAGCACTTCGTCCACCGGCATGAACGCGTCGGACGACGGGCAGAAGTACACCGCCAACGGAAGTGGATCACCTCGCTTGCGTTTGTGATTCAGCTCGCGTTCGACCTGCTCGGACGTGTTGCGATAAACCGCCACCGCGTCATCGCCGGGATAGTGCGAGTATCCGCGGATATAGCAGTAGGCACACCCATGCACGCAGCCGGCCGTCAGGTTGATGGTTGGCAGATGAGAAAGGCACCGCAACTTCGACGGCGTGAGCGCCCGGCTGCGGCGATCGACATAGGTCACGCTCACCATATCCGTTCCCCCGGCAAGGCGGCTGCAAGTTCGCGCCGCACGACGCATAGAAGATTGGAGGTGGGCCCTCGCGTTGGGCCGGTCGCGTTGCTCGCCGCCAACTGATGCAGGTCCGACGTCCGCAGATGTTCGCCAAGGAGTTCGGGTGTCAGGTCGACATCCTCGATCACAACCATATCGGCAATGGCGCACAGACGATCAAGGATGCTTGATCTGTCTGCTGCATATAGCGCTTCGGTCTGAAACCGGCGAAGTGGAAAGAATAGCGATGCAGGTGTAGTCGGTGCGGCTGCCGCCGGCGAGGTCAATTGCAGAAGCCCTCGAAAATAGTCAGACAAAGATGCCTGCCGAAACGTCGTACCCCCACGCAGACGGGTGCGGCCATTGGAAGCAACCAACCCTCGGCAGTCGGGGCGGTCCCCCTGAAGGCAAACGACGGGATCAAAGCGGGCCGGCGTCGTGCGGCTCGCCGATTTGGCAAGAACCTCAAGCTCGGACGGAATGGACGTGCACTCGATGTTGATCTGGCTCAGGTTATTCAGCATCCGACAGATCAGAACGATATCCCGCCTCGCAACTGACTCTGTCTTGGCTTCCCTTTCGATCCATGTCGCGTAGGTTTCAGGCTGATACTCGATGTAGCTCATATGCCGTCGAAGATCGGGGTGGTGAACGCGACGGGTCGCGTCCTGGAGCATGACGTCGACGATCGACCAGGCAAACTTTCGGCCAGCGAGCAATGCGCCGTGACGTCTGATCAACCGCTTGGAAATCTCGCTAAGCAGGGAACCACTGCCGCCCCCGATGTCCACGAACGATAACTCCGGGCGTGTTTCGAATCTCGCAAGGTCGTGAGCAAGGAATGGCGCGATGGCTTGATCTGCGATCACGGCTGCCCGCTGTCGTGATCGAGGGTCAGGTTTGAAACTCAGAGCGGACGCCAGCGCTTCAATACAACCAAAAGACTCAGTTCGAAGGGCCATGTCGACGGCGGGGTAAACGAGCAGTGAAGCCGGCGGATCATCTTCGATCTTGATTTGCCTGTAATAGTAGAACAACTGCGGGACATTCGTCCCGTTGAACGCTGCGGGGCAAACCAAGGCGAGGAACTTTGGATCGTCGTAGGCCTTGGGCTCGCGGAGCTTGGCCAGCAGGTATACCGGGTGGCGAACGGTGATGGCCGCAGCGGCAGGCAACCGAGGGTCGCCCCACCGTCTCACCGAAAAGCTTCCCAGACCGATCAACGCGTGGAGAATTGCCTTGGGTGCATGTTGGTCGAGAAGATTGCGAAGGAGCCGAAAGTAGGCCCAGCAGTAAGGCGCTGCGCTTTTCAGATCATAGTTCGAGCGGATATAGGCGCTGCGGGCCGCTGCGAGCGATGCAAGCGCGTCGGCATAGCCCGGCAAGCTCTGCGATGCGCGATCCCAGTAGCTCTGCCAAGAGATTGTCTGAACCTCGATTCGGCCATCCGTATGCAGGTCGATCGCCTCAACCACGTCGTTTGACCGTAGCGCCCCGGCGAGCGCTGCTTGGTGCAGCGTCTTGTGCCAGCCGCTCGAACACTCTCGGCGCAGCAAAGGATCCTTCACAGACAGCCCCTCCGTGAATACCTTACATGATCCTAACGATCTTCCGCCCCTACGCAATCTCACCATCGCGGTTTTCCGGTGAGAGGCAGGTACAGCACGTCCGACAGTTTTCTGCGTTAACTGGCGCATGACCTTTGGACCAGCATTTACTGGCTCATCATGACCCAGTATCCAGCGCCGCGGCGAGGAAATCGGGGATGATTTGTCTATCCCCTGAGAGGGACTTCGATGTAAGCAAGCCCCGTCGAGTCAAGAACTTGACGGGGCTTATGCTTTGACGGCCGAGACATCTCACATGTGTCGGCCGCGGATTTTCGGCACCTTGTTGGGGAACGCGCCGTGCCAAGATCGACGACGACGCAAGAAAAGTGACCCCAGGGGGATTCGAACCCCCGTTACCAGGATGAAAACCTGGCGTCCTAGACCTGACTAGACGATGGGGTCGTCCGCCTGTCGCGGCGGACGGGCCGGGCGACAAGGCCCGATATATTAGTCCTTCTGACCCAAGCGGCAAGTTTCGGCCGCGGGCAGGCCAGCGGCATCCCGTCAGCGCCTGGACCCGCAAAAAACAAGGGCGGCCCGTGAAGACCGCCCTTGTGAAACCGCTATGGAGCAAGCCTCGCAGGCTCGTCCCTCACGCCCTCAGCGCCGACGGCGCGCCAAGGCCAGGCCACCCAGAGCCAGGAGGCTGAGGCTGGCCGGCTCGGGAACCCACGTGTAGTGGATCTCACGCTGGTTCGGATCATCGTTGATGCCCGAGACGCCCCAAGCGATCAGCCCCGTGGAGCCGTCGACTACCGGATATTCGGCCTGGCGGTCGCCCGCATCCACGATGAACTGGGTGCCGCTGGGGATGTGCATGCCCATGACGTCATAGTTGCCCCCGACGTTGCGGCGCATCCAAACGGCATAGTCGCCATCGACGAACGGCTGCTCGTCAACGCCTTCCTGATCCACCAGGGCCGTCCACGTGCCGCTGGCCACGTCGTAGGCCATGATCGACGTCAGCGCCTGGTTGTCCGCATCGCGGTTGTTCCAGTGACGCACCCAGGTCACGATCGTCTTGCCGTCGTTGCTGATGTTGGCGAAACGCGCCTCCAGCAGCGGCCTGTCAGCCACGGTATCGGCATTGGTGTCGACGACCAGTTCCTTGGACAGCACCATGATCAGGTCCTCGGTGTCGGTCGCGGCGTTGTACATGCCGATGCCGTCATAGCCGACGAACAGGTCGCCCATAGCCACGCGGTCGGCCTGCCAGGCCATGATGTCGCCGGTGATGCGGGGCACTGTGCCGAACTCCGTGCTGCGGGCCGTGTTGTGCAGGATGCCGGCATCGTCATTGGCCCAGGTGTCCGGGTCGATCAGAATGCCACGCATGTTGTCGGCCCAGTCCTGGATGGCCAGCTTGCCGTCGGCGTTGCCGTCGGCGAAGTGCCACTGGCTGTTGGGGTTGCCGATCAGCGTGTAGGTGTCGGTGCTGATCTGGTAACGAACAGCGCCGTTCTCACCACCTCCATCGGCGTCGTCGGCCGAGTTGTAGTAGAGGTAGTCACCTTCCAGGCCGATCTGCTGGTTCCACGGCGCCCATGCTGCCACCCACGCGATGTAGGATGGATCGGACGGCACATCGCCGAGCCCCATCGAGCCGACATAGCTGTGGGCCATGGTGGTGGTGTTGAAAAGGTTCACCGCACCGACGACAAACGAACCGGTCTGCACCCCCAACTTGAAGTCACCCCAGGCGATCATGTCGCCGCTGACCACCGGCCGCAGGGCCGAGGTCGACGTGGCCGGCGCCACGTTGTCGCCCAGCGGCGTGATCTGGGCCCAGGCCGGCGCAGTCATCGCGGCGGCCAGAGCCATTGAACAAATCCACCGACCTCTCAAAGTCATCATCGCTGCTTCCTCCTAGGAGAATCAAAGGAAACTGAGCGTCCACGAATAGCTGGTCACGCGACCAACCCATAGGCGATGGAAAAACAGGCCACTCGACATGAGCGGTCCACATCTCAAACCACGGACAGTCGTCGCTGTGCAGAGGCCCCCGGGGCTCTTCGGCTTGCATCACATCCAGAACGGACGTGGAAGCCCAACACATCTGGCGGCGTCGTCCGGCAATCTCCCCTGCCGTCACGCCTGCTTCGGTCGCTGGTTCGGGAACGGCCCAGAAGCACGGTTCCCGTCGACCGCTGGTCACATTGTCGCGCCGGGGGTGGAGGCAGTCAAGAAAAAAATGAAATCGCCCGCTTATGCGGCGGGCGACCACGACCGCGTGTCGAAAAGTGCGCTTACAGACGTCCACGCCGCGATTCGGCCCGTGGGCGGCGGGTGTCGACAACCGGTACGTGTGAGAAATGCGCAAAAACAAGGGCGGCCCGTGGGGACCGCCCTTGCCTAGATTACCTTCGATCAGGTCGCGTTCGACCTGGTCAAATCATCCTGTTCCTACTCTCAGCGGCGGCGACGCACGAGGGCGAGGCTGCCGAGAGCCAGCAGGCCGAGGCTCGCGGGCTCAGGGATGTAGGTGTACTGCACGACGCCCAGCGTCGAGTTGAGCCAGGCGATGACGTTTCCGTCGGTTGACGGATACTGCATGTTCTCGTTCACGTTCTGGGCGATCACGAACTCGCTGCCCGCCACCGGGGCGTTGCTGGCCAGACCGCTGACGATGAAGCCCTCGATCCGCCACTTGGCACCGGCATTGTCACGAGCGGCATACACAACCAGAGCCTCGTCGGCGCTGATCTTCTGGATGACCGGGTCATCGCGGTTGTACGCAACGTCATTGGTCAGGTTGGTCCAGACCGGGTTGTTGATGTCGGTGAGGTCGGCGAGGAAGACGTCGGACTGGTTGTCCACGCCGCCGATCAGACGGTTGTTGAACACCGCCCACTCACCCTCGTTGCTCAGACGGGTACGACGCACACCCTGGTGCAGGTTGAACGCAGCCGTGTCCGCAGCGGACCACACGATGTGGTCAGTCGCGTCGCTCATGTCGTACACACGCAGCTCGTTGTTGGTGATCGTCAGATGCACCACGCGGTCGCTGTACTTGGCGGCGTAGGGGTTCGAGCCGAACTCGTTGCCACCGCCCGATCCAGGATAGAGCACCGTAACCACGCCGGGGGCGCTGAGGTTCATGTGCAGCAGGCGCTGGTCGGCCGTGGGCGTGAAGCCCTGCCAGAACACGTCGCCGTTGCTGTTGACCGTGCCGAAGTGGTGGTCCCAGTGACCGATCGGGTCACCGGTGATGTTGCCCAGAACCACGTTCGTGCCGCCGGTGCCGTCCGCGGCCAGGCCGGTCACGCCGACGCCTTCGAGATTCACGCTCTCGATGTTGAAGCCGGCGAGCATGTACTGACCGGCGATGCCGATCTGGTTGGACCACGGAGCCCAGCTCACCGACGTGCGGCCGACGCCGCCGACCACGCCGTAGTTGGTCAGCGTGCTGGTCGCGGTGTCATAAACGTACGCACCACCGACACCTGCGGGCGGACGGATGTCCGTGCCCCAGGCGATGCGGCCGCCGTCGACTTCAGGACGCATCACGTCCGTCCCGCCGACGCCGGGATCCGGCGCGTTGTTGATGACGAACGCCATGGCAGGCGTCGCCAGAGCGGCCGCGAGGGCCATACTGAGAATCCACTTAGCTTTCACTTTCCATCCTCCTAAAAAGAGAACCACGAAACACTTCACAGAAAACAACCTTACAGGCGAAACTGCCAGCCACGCGGCCAGCTTAAGAAGCCTGCTGCGAACCTGATCGACTAGGTGGTGCGGAAGTCGGACGCTGCCTGCATCGTTTGGCCGTGGTCGTCAACGACCCACCCCACACGCCAAGCCGCCGACATCGATTCCGCCTCGACCTTCTCCGAATCCCTCCGTCCGCGAGTCCCGCCCCCCAGAACAGGGCAGCCGAGCCGCGGAGTTCTCTACCCTCACGAACACTTGTGAGTATGCTCCGCCACGACAGCCTTGTCAAGGGTCTGCCAGCGGATTTTGAAGAAAACAGGCCCGCCCGAGGTAAATTGGCCGCCATCGCACCTAGCCACTCCTGCCAGCCTTCCCATTTTCACGCGCTCCGCGCTGCGGTGGTGTGAAAAGGGAGCAGCCGCGGCATCGGCCACGGCTGCTCCGGCGTTGCGTTGGCTGTCGGCCGTCACAAATGGCGGTCGAGACGAGCCCTCGGGTCACACACATTCAGCGACGCCGGCGCACCAGCGCCAGGCCGCCGAGGGCCAGCAGGCAGAGGCTGGCCGGCTCGGGAATGTAGGTGTAGTGGATGGCGGCGTTCCACGAGCCCAGGCTCGGATTGTCGACGGCCCAGGCGATCAGGCCGGTGCTGCCATCGACGACCGGGTAACGGGCATCGCGGCTGCCGCTGTCGACCGTGAAGATCGTCGCGGTGGAGATCTCCATCGCCATGATGTCGTGGTCGCCCGTGGCGACAAGACGATCCCAGACCAGGTAGTCACCATCGAGGTACGGCTGCTCGTCGACGCCGAGCTGGTCGACGAGGATGGTCCAGACGCCGGTGGCCACGTCGTACACGCGGATATCGGTGAGGGCCTGGCCGTTGGCATCGCGGTTGTCCCAGTGGCGGACCCAGGTGACGACCTTGCTGCCGTCATTGCTGACCTGGGGGAAGCGGGCTTCCAGAGCCGGCTTATCGGCGACCAGATCGCCATCGGTGTCCACCGTGGGTGTCCGGTCGAAGCTGAGGATCGTCGACTGGGTGGCAGTGCCGAGGTCGTACATGCCGATGCCCTCGGTCGCGGCGAAGTCTTCCTGCCAGACCATGGTGTTGCCGCTGATGCGCGGGGCCGTGCCGAACTCATCGCTGTGGGCGGTGAACGCCGCGCTGGAAGCGTTGCCGTCCCAGGTGTTGGCGTCGATCAGCATGGCGGTCATGTTGCCTTCCCAGTCCTGGGTGACGAGCATGCCGGCGGCGTTGCCGTCAGCGAAGTGCTTCTGCTGGCCGAGGTTGGAATAGCGCGTGCTGATGCCCGTGGAGATCTGATAGCGACGGACGGATTCGGCATTGTCGCTCCAGATGTTGGCATAGTAGAGGTAATCGCCTTCGAGGCCGATCTGGGGCGTCCAGGGGGCCCACACACCGGTCCAGGAAACCTCCTCCCAGTCAGCCGGCCAGACATTGTTGTCGGTCGTACCGACCCAGTTGAGCGTCACGGTGCTGACGTCGTACATGTAGATGCAGCCGTTGGTGCCGCCGCCGCCGACGACGCCCGCGTTGTAGTCGGCCCAGGCGATCATGTTGCCTTGGACCACCGGCCGCAGGCCGAAGGTCGAGCCGACCGCGGTCGGCGCCACGTTGTCACCCAGCGGGGTGTTCTGGGCGAAAGCGGGCGTCGCCGCCACCATCGCCGCCATAGCCGTCATCACCATCAGAGTTCGAATACTCACTTTCCTGCTCCTCTCCATAAAAAAACACATGCAACAGCTTCGCGAACATCGACTTACACCGCCGATGACGCGTCAAAAACTCAATTTCAGCCATCGAGCGCGACGCTCGCAACGAACAGCGGCGACTTTGGAGCGATCGCAACTTCTTTCGCGTTTCTCCACCTCACCAACAGCCGCATCGAGTCGGTCGACGACACCGTCACACCACACGTGCGTCAGGTGCTTTCTCCCGTAGCCGTCGACCGAAGCTCAGCCGTATACGGCCACTTGTGTATGAAGATTGACGCAAATCAACCTATGTGTCAATGCTTTTTCGCCTAATGGGCGGTTATATGCCAATATCTCGTCGTAAACTGACAACTCTTTTGCTCACAATGCGCTGACCATTCGTCTTTTCACGCAGCATTGCCCTTGCATTGGGTCGGCATCGGCGTCTCCTGGCGCGAACCCGGGCTTGCGGGGAATCCGTCGACATGCCGCAGCCCGTCAAGGCCACCAGCAGCGGCCTCGCGAGAGCCACACCGAGGGCCCCTTCATTGACGGGTGATCCGGGACAGGGCGTCGAGAGCCCGTATGCGGGCTTCGAGGTGGTCAACCATCGGACGGGGATACGCGCCAACGTCCGCGTGTCCCGCGGTGGGCATGTCAAGCAGGCGTTTGTTGTCCAAGTGGGCGATCTCGGGTAACCAGCGGCGGATGTAGGCGCCATGGGGGTCGAACCGGCGCGCCTGGGCGGTGGGGTTGAAGATACGAAAATAGGGCGCGGCGTCGGCGCCGCAGCCGGCCACCCACTGCCAGCCGAAGGTGTTGTTGGCCAGATCGGCGTCCACCAGCGTGTCCCAGAACCAGGCCGCCCCGTGCCGCCAGCTCAGCAGCAGGTCCTTGACCAGAAACGAGCCCACAACCATCCTCGCGCGGTTGTGCATCCAGCCGGTGCTCCAGAGCTGGCGCATCGCCGCATCGATCAGTGGATAGCCGGCCCGGCCGCGCTGCCATGCGCGCAGGTGCTCACCGTCCTCCCGCCAGGGGAATGCGGCATACTTTTCCCGCAGCGGATGCGCCGGCATCCAGGGGAAATGCACCAGCAGATGGTGGGCGAACTCGCGCCACAGCAGTTGCCGCCGCCACGCTTCGGGGCCCTTGGCCAGTTGCCCGGTCCGCCGGCCGCGACGATCGCGACAGAGCGCATGCCATACCCGCCGCACGCTGATCTGCCCGTGATGCAGATAAGGAGACAGGCGGCTGACCGCGTCGAGATCGGGCCGATCGCGGTTGCCGGCATAGTCCTCAATCGGCGCGTCCAGAAACGCTTCCAGTCGATCATGGGCGGCCTGCTGCGTCATGACCCATGCGGCCCGGATCGACTCATCCCACGGCACGCTCGGCCGCAGAGCCAGGTCGTCCGCCGCCGTACTCGCCGGCCAGCGCGACGGCGCTTCAAGGCCTGCGGGCGCATCCACCGGGGCCGGCGGCTGGGGCCATTGCATGCAGTAGCGGTGAAACGGCGTGAACACCTGAAAGGGCCCGCCGCTGCGCGTGTTCACTTCGTCAGGCTCAAACAGCAGGGCTCCGGAAAACAATCGCAGCTCGACGCCCGCGGTCTGAAGCGCCGTGGCGACGCGCTTTTCCTGCTCGATGGCCGCGGGCTCGTACCGCCGCATCGCATGGACCTGGTCCGCCCCCACGCAGCGCGCCGCCGCAAGCAGTTCCGCGGCCGCACCGCCGTCGGCCGCGATCCGCAGGGTCAGCCGCGAGCCTCGCCCGCGAAGAGACTCGTCGAGGTCACGCAGGGCCGCGTCGATCCACACGCCCGCCGCCGCGCCCGGCGGCCAGTCGCCCTCTTCGCGAGGCGACCAGACGTAAACCGGCGCGACCGCCCCACGCCGCGCCGCCGCGGCCAGCGCCGGGTGATCGTCCACACGCAGATCCTGGCGGTACCAGACCAGCGTCGTCGGCTTCGCCACCGTCCTGGCCATGACCGATCGCCTCACGACTGTGCGAAATGCCAGCACACGCCGGCCGGATCAATCAGATGGACCTCACGTCGGCCCCAGGGATAGTCGGCCGGCGCTTGGGCCCGCACCGACGCATACCGATCGAGCACCCCGGACGCCTGTATATGCTCCCACCAACGATCCAGGTCATCGACATCGACGACGAGCATCAGATTCTCCTGCATCTGCCGGTTGTGAAAGTCCTGAAGTAAAAACGCGGTACCGTCGCACGCCAGTTCCGCCAGGCCGTCCGTTTCCCACCGCACCACGAACCCCAGCTCGACGAAAAACGCCTTCGCGGCGGCATAGTCCTCACCGGAAGGCACGAATGGCTTGAGCGACAAAAGCGACATGTCCGGCACCCTTTGTTTCCATGCGATGAAACACGCGGGCTCTATCGCGACCAGAGTCCCAGCCGCCGCGTACGGGCCTGTTCCTCAAGGATTCCATAGCGATCGATGTGCTGATGGTCGAAGCGTCGATCCGCCCGGGCCAGCCCTTCGAGAATCAGACGCTCGTTGAGAATGGCCCCATCGGGCAGTTCGACATAGGCCAGCAGGCGTCCATGCCGATCGCGTGTCGAATGCGGTTCGAGCAGGAGGCGGACACGCTGGCCCTCGGCCAGTTGGCGCGCCAACTGTGAAGCGGCCTCGGCCCACGGCTCGGGATGGGCGACTCCCTGGTCGTCGAAGTGCATTTCCGGCGTATCGACGCCCCAGAGACGCACGCGCGTGCGGGCAAACTCCTGATCGGGCACGTCGAGGTCAAGCGTGTCGCCGTCGACCACGCGAACGACGGTGTAAACAGTGTTGTGATAGCGTCGCTGATCGGCGCCGGCGGGAGTGAAACGTCCGCCACGATCCAGGGCCAGCAGCAGGCCGACCAGAACCAGTACCGCGCCGGCGATCAGGCGACGCCTGCGACGGCCAGCCAGCCAGGCGTCGAGCTTCAGCGGCCGAGCGCCCTGGCGGCCGCGGCGCGGGTTGGAAGCGGAGCGGGCCATGAAGCTCCGAAGTATTTCTTCAGGATGCCGGGTGCAGCGCGCCACGGCTCAGGCGGACGCCAGATACGCCAGTCGATAGAACCGCAGCACGACCGCGAGCAAAATGACGACGGCCGCAAGGTGGATATTGACCATCAGCCACAGTCGCGGCTTGCCCTCACGGATCAGCCCGATCGCCCGGCCCCAGGCGATCACAAACATCGCCAGGGCGATGAGCACCTTCGTGCCGATCAAGGCGTTGCCCGCCGCCCCCATCGCTTTGTAGGTGTCGGCCAGGCGAATCCAGTTGTAGATACCGCTGACCAGCAGGCCAACGATCGCCAGGTGCAACAGGCGTGTGAAGCGGCGATTGGCCAGCTCCAGCAAAGCCGCTCGGAAGGTCTCATCGACGAGGCGCATGGACGGCAGCAGGCAGGTGAGCACGTACACCATGCCGCCGACGGCGAGGATGGCGCTGGCGATGTGCACGTACCGCATGGCGATGTCGAGGATGTTCATCCCCACAGCGTAGGCGGTTCGCAAGCCGGGGCAAGCGGCGTGTGCGACCGAGGGTTGTCCCCAAGGCTGTTCAGATGTAGAGATCCAGATGCCGGCCGACCGTCAAGAAACTGGGTGGCGCGTAGGGGCGAGGACGCTGGCGCGATTGGACCTCGATGGCATGCACCAGGGCCTGCGCCGGATCGAGTCGGGGCAAACCGACCGGCAAGGGCGTGTCGTAGGGCCAGACCTGGGGCTTCCAGCAGTTCGCCCACGCGTCCACCGCGTCGCGGCGCGGCCCCAGGACCGACCGGCCCTCGACGGCAGGTACAAGCCGCATCCGGTCGCAGGCATGAGCGTGATGGCCCGCGCCGCCGGCGTTGGCGGCTTCGCAGCAGCGGACCGTCGGCAGGCGGTGGCGACCCGGGCCGTGGTTGTAATAGTGCAGACGCTGGATCGTCAGGTTGTGGGCGTGAGGAATCTTCACAACCCGAGGTCGTCAAACCCCGCGCCGAGCGGCGAACCAGGATGGTTCACACCATAAATCGTTTCTATATAGACTTTTGTGCTCAACACGCGGCCGTGCCATCTGTAACGATTGCAGCGATTGTGGCCGCTTGCCGACGCTCACGTCGCGTGCAGGCAAGGACAGACGCCGCAGCCGGCACTACGATCCTCACCCATGCGCGTCGACGACCTGACTTATGACCTACCGCCGGATCGGATCGCCACCGAGCCGGCCGACCCTCGCGACGCGGCCCGGCTGATGGTGGTCGACCGGACGGACGGCCGCGTAAGTCATCACCATGTGCGTGACTTGCCTGACGTGCCGGGTGGACCGCGCAGCGGCGACCTGCTGGTATTCAACGACAGCCGGGTGATCCCGGCCCGCTTCGAGGCTGTCCGCCGCGCCACAGGCGGTCGTGTCGGCGGGCTCTACATCGAACAGGCACCGGCCGGGGACGGTGCCTTGCTCTGGCGTGTCATGCTCGAATCGGGCGGCCGTCTGCGCTGCGGCGAAGTACTTGAACTGCGTGAACACGGCCGGCTCACGCTTCGAGAACGCGATGCGGAAGGTTTCTGGCTGACCGGCCTCGACAGCCCCCTGCCGACACTGAACCTGCTGGCCCGCATCGGCACGCCGCCCCTGCCGCCTTACATCCGCAAAGCCCGTCGCCAGCATGGCCTCGACGAGATCGAGCCCGCCGACATGGTGCGCTACAACACCGTCTACGCCCAGGTGCCGGGATCCGTCGCCGCGCCCACCGCGGGCCTGCACTTCACGGCCCCATTGCTGGCCGAACTCGATCGTCGCGGCGTGAACCGTGCCACTGTGACGCTGCACGTCGGCCCCGGCACTTTCGCCCCGATCCGCTGCGATGAGCTCAACGACCATCCCATGCATGAAGAGTGGCTCACCATTCCCGCCGCCACGCGACACGCCCTGGCGCGAACGCGGGCCAGCGGCCGACGCATCATTCCCGTGGGCACCACCAGCGTGCGAGCACTCGAATCGCTGCCGCGCCACGACGCGGCGTCAGACGCCGCGCCCGATGCCGACTTCTCGACCCGCACGCGCCTGCTGATTCAGCCTGGTCCCGTCGGCGAGCCGTTCGCATTCCGCTTCGCCGATGGCCTGCTGACCAACTTCCACCTGCCGCGTTCGACGCTGCTGGCCCTGGTGGCGGCGCTGCCCGGCGTCGGCATCGACCGACTGAAGCACTGGTACCGCCAGGCGGCCGCCACAGGCTACCACTTCTACTCCTACGGCGATGCGATGCTCATCGTGTAGCTGTTCCGCGGTCAATCCAGCGTCATCTCGAAGACGCCGGCGGCGGGTGAAAGGATCAGGACGAAATCGTCGCTGGTTCGTGGTGAGACTTCGATGACCGCGTCGGGCTCGACCCTCTGGCTGCGCACGGCATCGGTTTGGAGATTCACCAGCGTCATGCGCCATGGGGGCTGTGCGGCCGACGGACGCGGCAGGCTCAGATGCAGCGTCAGCGCGGCGGCCACGGGCGCGGCCAGGTGCTGGTCGTTGACGCGGCGCGTCGTTCGGCTGCGCAGGTAGCCGATCAGCACGCCCATGACCGGGTCATGCCGCCAGATGAATTCGAAGCCGCCCTCGACGCGCACCGGACGGTCGATTCGTCCCAGATCTTCGGCCGCGAAGGCGTCGAGGCTCATGACCCGCGCGGCGTCGACCGGCGTCAGGCCGTCAATGGCGAATCGAATCGGCAGGCCGGCATCGAGACTGCGCTGGTAGGCTGAGAAGATAACGCGCAGATTTTCGTCGGCCTGCTTCTGCTGGTTGAACGGAAAGGCCCAAAGCGGACCGTCGGCATGGAACAGGGGGTAGCGCGCGTCCTCGTGCAGGGCGGCGTAGGCGGCGGTGATGTCGACGGTAAGGGACGGGGGTTGCGGAGTGAAACCCGGCGGCAGGGCGCGCACGATGCGGGAGGGCCAACGATATTCGTCCAGGCAATCGAAGGTCCACTGCATGAAACCAGCCGCACCCGACAGAAGCGACAACCAGATGGCGTCGCGATGGACCCGGCGGCGAATGCGCTCGTCGATACGCGTATCGAGCACGCCCCATTCGCCATAGGCATGCGGTCCACCAGCCGTGAGAATCGCAGCAGTCGCGCCGGTGACGGCCGCGAAATCCATCCGCTCATACGAGCCTCCGAGGCCGGCGTACAGGTGCGTCGAGTAGAAGTCGACGCCGGATTGTCGCGTCCAACGCAGCGGGTCATAGCCCGCAACGCCGAAACCGGGATGGGAAAGACAAACCGGCGTGCGCGGCATCAGAGCCTTGAACGCGCGCGTCATGTCGAGGGACCAATCGAGTTCCAGGCCGATTTCCCGTGGAGAGACAAAAACCTTGTGGCGACCGCCCTGGTACGGCGCGACCTTCCACCAACCCTGCTCGTTGTAGAGCTCCAGCGCGAACACGTTCATATGTCCGCTGAGCCACAGCGCCGCTTCGGCAATGAAGGCGTGCTGCGCAGTCCGCACGTCGGGATCGCTGAAATACGCGGGCAGATGGACGTTGCCGCCTTCGAGGAGAAAACGCCGCTGGGCCGGCGTGAGCGCATCAAGCTGCCACGGCTCATAGGCCGGCCGCACGTGTTGCTCGATGTTGCTCCGCCCGACGTACCCGGTGCGCCCCGGCTCGCCCATGAGCATCAACTGGAAGTGCAGGCCGTACTCGTCGCCAATGCGGAACACGCGCGAGAAGTCCTCCGCCAGCGCGCGATTGAGCCGACCCACCTGGTCGAGCAGCTCATTGCCCACGCGCCGCCGGGGAAACAGACGCAGGCTGTTGACGCCCGCTTCACGCAGTTGACCGAACCACGCGCGCAGTTGGAGCTCGCCAAGATCGGTCAGATCCACCGCCTGGCCCTGCCCGGTCCAGACCTTGCCCTCCGCCCGCCAGGTTTTGAGCTGCGCGGAGCTGACGGGCAGCATTCGCAACGGGACGACGTTGCCATGCAACCCGCCCAGCGGCACGAACCAGCGATCATCGTCGGCGCGAAACAGGCCGCGGTCGTCCAGGCGCACGCGGGGCTCGCGCACGCTCACGCCAGCGGCTTGCCCCGGCGTGAGCGTGGACATCGCATCCATCGCCGCCTCACGGGCCAGGGCGCCGACTACGATCGTCCCGATCAGTACAGCCCACGGCCAGCAGCGCATCACCGCCCTCTCGACGGCCCAGGTTGCATCCGTCGCTCAGCCGATCCGCGACCATGCCGCCGCCTGCCACACGGCCGCGGCCCAGCAGCCCGCCACCGCGATCAGACTCAGCAGCACCGCGGCACTACCCAGATCCTTGGCGTGTTTGGCCAGGGGGTGGTAGTCCGGCGACGCCCGGTCCATGGCGGCCTCGACGGCAGTGTTGAACAGCTCGACAATCAGCAGGCCCACGTGGCTGAGCAGCACCACCACCTTGAGCGTATTCGAGCATGGCACGAAGAACAGGGCGAGGGTCAAGGGCAAAACCAGCATGACCTCCTGGCGAAAAGCGGCCTGGCTGCGCCAGGCGTACGCCAGCCCATGCAGCGAGTAACCCAGGGCCGCCACCACGCGGGCAGGGCCGCGGCGCCGCGGCGGCATACTGTTCGTAACCTCGGACATGGTTCGCTCCATCTGGTTCAACGTGCTTGATACCCTCGCTCCCAGCCCGTCACTCGGCGGACTCGCCGTCCATCACGCCGCCGCCGGCAATGACGTCAAGCAACTGCACCTCGAAGATCAGCGTGGCATTGGGCGGGATCACCCCGCCCGCCCCGCGCTCACCGTACCCCAGCTCGGCGGGAATGACCAGCTCCCAGGTGTCGCCTTCCTTCATCAGTTGCAGCGCCTCGGTCCATCCGGCGATCACCTGGGTGACGCCGAAGGTGGCCGGTTGGCCGCGCTGATAGGAGCTGTCGAACTCCACGCCGTCGACGAGGCGGCCGCGATAATGCACCGTCACCTGATCCGAGGCCTTGGGGCTGTCGCCGTCGCCCGATTCGATCACCCGGTACTGCAGACCGCTGGCGGTAACGGTCACGTCGGCGCGGGCGGCGTTCTCCGCGAGAAACGCCTGCGCCTCCTGGGCCAGGGCCTGGCTCTTCTCTTCACGCTTGCGTTGGACCACCATCTGGATGACCTGGCTCAACTGCATTTTCAGTTCCTGGCTGATGGCGCTGTCGCCCGCCACGCCGTCCTCAAAACCGCGAAGGAATGCGGCCGTGTCCACCTGCACCTGCATGGGGTGCTCACTGAGGAAGCGCCCCACATCATTGGCGATCATGTAGCAGAACTGCTGATCGAGGGTCTCAAGCGTCAGATTTTCGTCGACCTGAATCGGCGCGACATCGGAGGCGGCCGCCTCGTCCCCGGGCTGATCGACGGGGTCGGACTGGGCCCGGACCGTGGTCGCGGCGACGAGCAAGGCGAAGAGGCACAGGGCTTTGAGGCAGTTGATCGTCATGGTTTGCATCCTTCGTGGGGAGTGGGGAGTCGGGCTGGATCAGAGAGGCCGGCGTCGAACCCGACGGCCTGAAGGACGCACATGGTACCGCGTGGCGCGCTCAGCGGCCACGCCCAGACGCAACACCCTCGGTTGTGCGTTTCGGCCGAGAAGTAGAATGTCAACCATGCCAGACCCCAAAGCTCAGCCGCGGAGCATGCCCATTGGCGACCATCTCGAGGAGCTGCGGCGCCACCTGATCGTCGGCCTGGCGGGGGCGTTGCTGCCGGCTTTGATCCTGATGCTTTTCGGCCGCCACACCGTCGAGTTTCTCTGCCGGCCTCTGCTGCGAATTCTCGCCGATCACGGTCTGCCGGCTCAACTGCACGTGACCAAGGTCACTACGCCCTTCGCCGTCTACATGAAGGTCAGTCTCTTTGGCGGGTTGATTCTGGGCGCGCCTTGGCTGGTCTACCAACTCTGGAAGTTCGTCGAAACCGGGCTTTACCAGTCCGAGCGGCGCGTGGTGCTGATCCTCGCGCCGTTCAGCGGGGTCATGGTGCTGAGCGGCCTGGCGTTCGCCTACTGGATCATGCTGCCGGTGTGCCTGGCTTTCTTCGTCAGTTTCATGCAGGGCTACCCGCACCCGATCGCGGGAGCCCAGACGTCCATGCTGCATCCGATCTTCGAGGTCGACCAGTACATCGGCTTTGTGACACTGCTGGCCCTGGGCATCGTCGTGGCGTTTCAACTACCTGTGGTCATGCTGATCGTCGGCTGGTCGGGACTCGTGGATCCGCGTCTGCTGGCCCGGTACCGAAGGCATTGTCTTTTCGGCTGTTTCGTGCTCGGGGCGGCGCTGACTCCGGTCGACGTGATCAGCATGATAGTGCTGGCGATTCCGTTGTATGGCCTGTTCGAGCTGGGCATGGTCGTGATGCGGGCCGCCTATCGCCGATCGCCCACACGGACCACGGTCGACCCGACGTGACGGATTCACAGCGCGACGGGCAGCAGATCCTCGGCAGTCAGGACGGCCGGCAGATCGTCGAGTGACATCGCCTTCTGCACGCGGTAGGGCCCGACGGCCATACGGCACAGCGACGCCAGATGCCCGCCGGTTCCCATCGCCGCCCCCAGATCGCGCGCCAGCGACCGGATATAGGTTCCCTTGCCGCAATCGATGCGCAGTGTCGCGATGGGCCATGCGTAATCGAGCAGTTCAAGGGCGTCGATCCGCACCGTGCGTGGGCCGATCTCAACGGTCTGGCCCTGCCGGGCCAGATGATAGGCGCGCCTACCCCGCACGTGAACGGCGCTGAACGCGGGTGGGCGCTGCGCGATGAGACCGACAAATCTCGGCAGCATGTTCTCGATGACGGCGCGGTCCGGCGGCCGAGGGACATCGACCGGCTCAAGCGGCGCCTCGCGATCATCGGTGGCGGTGAATGCCGAGAGGTCGACCTGCGCGACGTAAGTCTTGGGCAGGTCCATGAGGCTCGGGACCGCCCGGGTCGCGGCGCCGAGGCAGCAGATGACCACGCCGCAGGCCAGCGGGTCGAGCGTGCCGGCATGGCCGACCTTGACGCGTGGCCGTCGACCACGAACCGCTATGCCGCCCGCGGCCGCACGGCGAACGCGGCGCACCACGTCCATCGAGCTGCATCCGACCGGCTTGTCGATCACAAGCAGGCCGCTCAGCGGGCTGGGCACAGACGCCGGTCCGGTCGGCAAGATGGGTTCCTTTACACGCGGATGAAAGCCAATAGGATAAACGGCCCGCCGCCGGATGGCGCGTGGGAATTGCCGCGGCCGCCGCCCACGCATGGCGGCGCGCCCGTCAGCCACGGAGAGGTGACCGAGTGGCCGAAGGTGCAGCACTGGAAATGCTGTGTACGGCTTGTCCGTACCGCGGGTTCGAATCCCGCCCTCTCCGCTTGAATGCAGCCGCCGGCCCGTGGGCTGACGGCCGCGCATGACCAGGAAATCCTGCCGCTGAATCGGCGCAAAAAAAGAAGCCTCCGACGTCACCGTCAGAGGCGAAGGCGTTGCGGTGCGGCAGGAGGAAGATTGCTTCGACTCCTGAGACATGCGTCCCGCCGCGTCCGTCGCCCTGCTTGCGCCCCCTTCCAACACCCCCATGCACTCAAGCGAGCCACGCTTCTCCCACGGCTGCCGCATGGGCTGCGGCCGGCGGCTGCCCTGAAGGTTCACGGAACACGAGAAACGCTGCCGTTGCCAAGGGGCATGAAGCCCAATCGATATGCTCAGCGACTCGGCTCCGCCCTGCCAGGTTCCCACGCCGCCTCACGCGGCGCGGGCGCAACCGCCCTTTCGACTCGCCTGTAAGGTCCGCGATCCGCCTGCGTTCGCCCTTGCGTTGGAAACTTCACGTGAACACTCGTCCTTCACAGAGCCCTCAGTACCGGTCGCGCGTCGCCCCGTGGTGGTGGCGCACCGTGCGGACCAATCCGATGGCCGCGATCAGCACCATCGCCGACCACGCCGCGGTCGGCAGCGGTACGATGCCGCTGGTCACCGTCGAGACGCTGGCGCTGCTGGTTCCCACGCTCTGAACGTGTTGGGCGATGCGTCCGCTGGCGTCGCCAAGAACGTCGAGTACGTCGGCCAGGGTCGTCGCGCCGTCGTAGTCGAAGCGAATGGTCAGGGTCTCGATGGGCGGCGGGTTGTTGATGCCGTTGCTCACGCCGCCGGCATTGGCCCGACCGAAGCTGGCCAGTTCGCCAGCCCAGGAAATATTCGTACCCCCGGGCGGCGAGCCGGGATCGGCCCCGACCACAAACGCCACCCCCGCGGTCGCGCCCTGCAGCACGCCGTTGGTCAGCAGGCCGCTGAACGTCGACTCGAAGTAGATCTGGGTCACGATCGCGCTGATCGTGGAATCGTTGTGGAACACGAAGTCCACCTGCGATCCGCCCACGTCGAGCACATCCACCCACAGATCCAGTCCGGCCGTGCTCACCGCACCGGCATTCTCAAACACGGTCAGATCCACCCTCGCCGCCTCGGCGCCGCCGGCCGCCCACACCACAAGCGACATGGCGGCGACAAGCACCCACGCCTTATGCGTGTTCATCGTACGCCTCCCACAATGGTCCGCGTCTGTTCGCATAGCGAACACGCCCCGAGCGAACACCCGGAGCCCCCCGAAGCATTCTCGATACGCCCCACGGCGAGCCCGTGAATCGGCTCAATGACGTGTGCGGAGCCTGGTTGAGAATGCTCCACTGACCTCATTCTACGAAAGCGCGGAGAGGAGTCCATAGGCTGGAGAGGATTTTCGAAAACAAGACACCAACATATGAAAACAGCCCCCGGCCAAGCGGCCGAGGGCTGAAAGTTTCGCAGGGGCAGATGGCGATGCCAGAGGCGGGATTATCGCCTGCGGGATCGCATTTTGTCGACTCAGGCGCGGCGGCGGAGCTTCGCAAAGCCGCCCAGACCCATCGCCGCCAGGGTCGCCATGCCGCTCCATACCGCGGCGGGCAGAGGGACGATGATCTGCGGATCACCGCTGCCGCCTTCGGTCACCGCCGAAACGCTGAAGCCGGCGGTGCCAACGCTCTGCACGTGCTGAGCAATGCGACCGTCGCCGACCAGTGCCGCAAGCACAGCCGCGAGATCCGCACCGATCTCGTAATCACCGCGGATCGTCAACGTTTCCACAGGCGCGGGCTCGTTGACGCCGTTGCTCACACCACCAGCGCTGGTGCGGCCGAAGCTGGCCAGTTCGCCGGCCCAGCCGATGTTGTTGCCGCCCGGAGGCGAGCCAGGCGCCGCACCCACCTTGAATGACACGCCGGCCGTCTGAGCCTGGATCGCCAGACCGCTGACCAGGCTCGACAGGCTGGATTCGAAGTAAATCTGGGTGATGATGGCCGGGACCGTCGAGTCGTTGTGGAACACGAAGTCCACCTGCGTGCCGCCCACGTCCAGGACGTCCACCCACAGATCCAGACCGGACACGTCGCCGCTGGACGCGTTCTCGAACACGAACAGATCGACGCGAGCCGCCTGGACCTGCGCGGTCAACACTGCAGCCAGCGTCAGCGTCACAGCCAATTTGCACACCTTCAGAGCCCCCATGACACAAGCCTCCTCGCGCATCGCCGCGCGTGCGAAATTCCCACACTGTGGTCGGACGACCCACGTCCTCTGATCCCTGGCGGGATCTCACCCACCCCTTCCACGCTGGACGCGGGTAAGGGATATTCCTATGCGAGCAAGATTAGCACCAAGACGGCCGCGTGTCCAGCCCCAACCGCAAGCCACGTCGCGGCAATTATTTAAAGAGATATGAAACGGTGGAATCGCTTGGTGGAAGCGGACCACAACTCTACGTAAGCACGGACTTTGCGATGTCTTAGGGCGATGCGTCGACGAGATCGGCCTTGACGCATCGAGCCAGCCCCCCACCGGATGCACACGCAGGGACAACACCATTTGCGTTTAGCGCACGTCCAACTCGTCCAGACCGGCTTGGATGTCATGAGCCGGCCCGCCGACGACCTGGCAAGTATGGGAATCTGGGACATGCAGGCAGACCACGCCCGTCGGACGCCGCGTCTGCCGCGCCCAACAGTCCTGACCCCTGCGAGCGACGGTGCTCACACGGACCAGCGAACCCGCCGCAGGCCTCGAAGACTGATGAGCGCCAGCATCGCCAGGCCGCTCCACGCGGCGGCGGGCACGGGGACAATGCGCTGCCCTGAGCCGAAGCCGCCTTCATCGGGGACAGAACGGGTGACCGCGGAAACGCTGTGGTCGCCATCACCCAGTCGTTGAATGTGGGCCGCGATGCGGGCATCGCCTCCCAGCAGGGCCGCCACAAGCTGCTGCACGCCGCCGACCACGAGGGAGTCGAAGCGAAGCGTCAGCGTCTGCGGCAGCGCGTCGTCAGGATTGATGCCCCAGTCACCGCCGCCCCGGCTCGACTTGCGGTCGAACTGGACGAGCGTGTCCTTGCTCCAGCCGATGTTGTTGCCGCCGGGAGGATCCTTTTCCTTCTTGACCTGCTCGAACTTCACGCCCGCCGATTGATCGTACACGAAACCGTCGTCGAGGTACCCACCCAAGCCATCTTCGAAGTAGATCGACGTCACCGACGAGAAGATCGACGAATCATTGTGGAAGACGAAGTCGATCATCCCATCGCCGACGTCGAGGACATCCACCCAGATGTCCAGCCCGCTGACGTCCGCGTGATGGGCGTTCTCGAAGACTTCCAGATTCACGCGCGCCGCTTTCGCATGCAGCGCCATCGCGACGGTCAGCAACAGGAAAATCCCGAACTTGACGGCCTTCGGTGCCCCCATGACGCAACACTCCTTACGAAGAGGCGCGATCGTCGCGCCTTACCCATCACGTGCCCACGCGGCCGGCCCACGCGGTCGTGTTGACGGCCTGCTCCGTCTGGCCCCTGGCGGAATCACAACCGCCCTCTCCCACGCCGCGCGGGCAGAAGACAGGGGAGCTGTGAAAATTAGAATCTGGTCCGCCGCGAAACCATCGCCAACGGCAAGCCGGTCGCGGCAAAACCATTACGGGACGTGGCAGACGTCATAGCCGTTGCCAACCGCCCTCGACGTCCTCCGATAACCCGTGACTACGGGGGCCTTGGGGCGCAGCGGTGGTGAGTTCGCGGCGGCGGATTCAGGCGTTGTAGGTGGCCGCACGCACCGCTTCGACGATCTTCCTGGCATTGGGAAGCATGTCCTGCTCGGCCTGCCGGGCGTATGGCGCGGGGATGTCGTCGTTGTTGACGCGGTACACCTGATTGTCCAGGTCATCCATGCAGTTCTCATACACCTGGGCGGCGATCTCGCTGCCGACCGACGCGAACGGCCAGCTCTGATCGACCACGACGCAGTAGTTGGTCTTGCGCACGCTCTTCACCACCGTGTCCATGTCCAGGGGGCGAACGGTGCGCAGGTCGATGACTTCGCAGTCGATGCCTTCGGACTCAAGCTGCTCAGCCGCTTCGAGGGCGAAGTGCACGGGGCGTCCGAGCGTGACGATGGTGCAGTCGGCGCCGGGTTTCTTGATGTCAGCCTGTCCGAAGGGGATGAGGAAGTCATCGTCGTCGGCCAGCGGTCCGTCCCCGAGATCCGGCACCTCGGGCGGCGCCCATCTGCCATCAGCCAGATAGCGTGAGAAGTCCTTGTCGCCTCGGCTGCCCAGGCCGAGCATGCGCTCGGACTCGAGGAAAAACACGGGATCCTCATCGCGAATGGCGGTCTTGAGCAGGCCCTTGGCGTCGCGCGGCGTGGCGGGCATGGCCATCTTCAGGCCGGGCACGGAGCTGAACATGCTCTCCACGCACCACGAGTGCGTCGAGCCGAGCTGCCCGCCGGCGCCGTTGTTGCCACGGAACACGATGGGCACGGAGAACTGACCGCCCGACATGTAGAGCATTTTCGGCGCGTTGTTGATGATCTGGTCGGCCGCGACCAGGCAGAACGACCAGCTCATGAACTCGATGATGGGCCGCAGACCGTACATCGCCGCGCCAATGCCCAGGCCGGAGAAGCCGGTCTCGCTGATGGGCGTGTCGACGACCCGCCGCGGGCCGAAGCGTTCGAGCATACCCTGGCTGACTTTGTAGGCGCCGTTGTAGTAGGCCACTTCCTCACCCATGAGGAACACGCGCTCGTCGCGCAGCATTTCCTCGGTCATGGCCTGGTTCAGAGCTTCGCGATATTGAATCTTGCGCATGGCGGGGACCAAGAGATCGGGGGTCAGGTAGCCAGGGAATCAGGGACGCGAGCGATCGCAGTCACTTGAACCCATCGGCCGGCTCGCCTTTCTTGAACGGCCCGTAGGGGTTCGCATAGATGTCGGTGAAGAGTTCCTCGGCCGGCAGGTCGGGGCTTTCCTCGGCGAACTGGACGGCCGCCTTGGCCGCTTCCTTGGCCTGCTTGTCCATCGCGTCGATCTGCTCCTGCGTGATCCTGCCCAGACCCAGAAGACGCTTCTTGAGCCGTTCTATGCAGTCGTGCTCTTCGTATTCGTCGACCTCTTCCCGCGTGCGGTACTTCTGCGGGTCCGACATGGAGTGGCCCTTGTAGCGGTAGGTCTCGACGTTCACGAAGCACGGGCCTTCGCCGGCGCGGGCCTTGTCGGCCTCGGCCTTGATGCAGTCGTAAACCTTCAGCGCCCCCATGCCGTCGCATACCGCGTAACGCATGCCGTAGGCCGCGGCCTTTCTCGACAGATCCTCGGCCATCGACGTGCCGCGGGCGATGTGCGTGCCCATCGAATACAGGTTGTTCTCGACGATGAACAGAATCGGCAGGCTCCAGATGGCCGCCAGATTCATCGCCTCGTGAAACGCACCCTGGTTCAGCGCTCCATCACCAAGGAAGCAGGCGCAGACCTTGGCCTCACGGTTGTACTGGATGGCGAACGCCAGACCCACGCCCAGCGGGCACTGCCCGCCGACGATCGCATGCCCGCCGTACATGTGATGCGGCTTGTCAAACATGTGCATCGACCCGCCCTTGCCCTTGGCGCAGCCGGTGACCTTGCCGAACATCTCGGCCATGCAGTAGCGCGGGTCCATGCCGCGAGCCAGGGCGTGGCCGTGATCGCGATAGGCGGTGATGATGGGATCGTCGTCCTGCAGAGCCGCCACCGTTCCGACGGCCACGGCCTCCTGGCCGATGTAGAGGTGGCAGAATCCCCCGATTTTCGCCTGCTGGTAGCTCTGGGCGCAACGCTCCTCAAAGCGGCGGATCAGCAGCATGTCCGCGAGCATCTTGTGCAGCCACTCGGTCGAGAGCTGCTCGGACGCCCGCAGGTGCTTGCCAGCGGCGGCATCCTGATCCCGCGGATCCTGTCCGGAGGCCTCGTGCCCGGTGGCGTGGGTCATGGTCATGCCGAGTATCCCTCGTGGTACGGTCAAGGCGGGCGTCCCGACACCGGGCGGGCCGTTCCGGGAGCGGGCGCTGCATTCGACAGGCACGGGGCGTCCACGGCATGCCGGACCGCCGCGAGCGCCGGCCGCCCCGCTCAGCGCATCGTCCACGGAAGCATGCAAGTTTAGGGGCCGTGACAGCCCCCAGCAACTACCGCCACAGGCGAGCTTTGAGGGCTTTGATGTCCGCCAGAGGCCGTTCACCCAACCACATAACCCCTTGCCATCCGGCTACGTCGGTTGGATCATGCGGACATGCTCAGCGTCCTGGCCCAGGGGCCCGAGCAACTTCGCTGGTTCGTCCAGGGCGTCTGGCTGCCGCTGGCGCTGCTGCTGATCGCCGTTGTGGCCGGCGCGTTGCTGCTGGTGGCCTGGGTCGCTGGTCGTTGGCTGCTGTGGCGACGGCGCGTGCGACGGGCCCGCCGCGCAGCCATCGCGGCACGGATACGGGCGGATGGCTCACCCTACCCGCCTGAGGACCAGGGCCTGTGCGACCGCTGCAGCCGGTCCAGCGACCGCATCCTTTTTCTGCCCGACGGCCGCCGTCTGTGCCGTGATTGTTACGATGTCGTCGTACCCCTGAAGTCGGTTGGCGAGCGTTCCTCCTGCTGACAGCCGGCCCGGTCGGGGCCCGCCGCACCGCCCCCCCCAGGCCGCCGAGGTCGACCATCATGGATGCCCAGGCGCTGGATCAGCCGCTCTACGCCGCGTCCGACTCCCGCAAGCTCAGCCTGCGCGAGCTGCTGGACTATTTCCGCAAACAGGGATCGCTGCGGGTTTCGGACCTGCACCTGAAAGTCGGCGCGCCGCCGGTATATCGCGTGGATGGTCGTCTGCAGCGTGCCAAAGGCGCGGCGCTGAGCGCCGAAGCCCTCGATGGCATGGCGCGGGGGCTGCTGGCCGACGTGGACTGGCAAAGGCTGCAGGCGGACCGCTCGGTCGACAGCTCCTGCCGCCACGCGGGTATGCAGTTTCGCCTCAACTGCTTCTATGAGAACGACGGGCTGGCGATCGCCCTGCGCTGTCTCGAGACCGCTCCCCCGCCGGTCGAGCGGATCGGCTTCCCCAACCAGGTCTGGTGCGACATCGTTGAGCGGCAGCAGGGCTTGGTGCTGATCACGGGCATCACCGGGGCCGGCAAGAGCACGACCATCGCCTCCCTGCTCAACCACATCGCGGCCCATCGGCCTTGCCGGATCATCACGCTGGAGGACCCGATTGAATACCCCCTGCCCAGCCAAGCCGCAGTCGTCTCCCAGCGTGAGATCGGGCGCGACGTGCCGACGTTCGAGCGTGGCCTGCGCGACGCTTTACGCGAGGATCCGGACGTGATCTTCGTCGGCGAGATGCGCGACCGCGAGTCCACCGCGTGGACGCTCACCGCCGCCGAGACCGGCCACCTGGTCTTCTCGACGCTGCACACGCGCGACGCCCGGGGGACGATCACGCGGCTGCTGGACATGTTCCCCGCGAACCGTCAGAGCGAGATCGCCAGCCAGCTTTCATTGAGTCTAGCCCATATCGTGTCGCAGAAGCTGGTGCCCCGCGCCGACGGTCAGGGTCGCGTGGTCGCCATGGAACTGCTGCACAACACCTATGCGGTATCCAACCTCATCCGCACGATGAAGCTCGAACAGATCTACTCCATCCTTCAGACGAAGATCAACGACGTGCCGTCCGAACGCATGACGTCGCTGGAGCGGTCGCTGGCGCGGCTGGTGGCGGCCAAGGCGCTCGATGCCAAGGAAGCCGAGAAATGGGCCAACGATCCGTCGGCCTTCCTCGGCGAGTTGCGCATGGTCGGACGCTGAAGGTCCGGGCCCGGCCGACCGACGTGGGCCGCGAGGTCGCCCGAGGCATGCGCGGCGGCTTGTTCACAACACGCCTCGACGTTGGCCGGGGCCGCGCGTTCGCATTAAACTGCCCCACAGGCCCGAGCCGGCGTCCGCGGCGTGTTCGCCGGTCCGTGGGCCGTGGTGCTTCCGGCCCGGTCTAATCCGGCTGGAAATCGCCCCAACGCGGAGGACGCGCGTGACATACTTGTGCAAGCACCTGGCCTCGATCGGCGTCACCGTGCTGGTGGCGCTGCTGGTCAGCCAGCCCGCCCACGGCCAAGGCATCGACCCGGCCGGACGCCCCGTCGGCGCCGTGGCGATCGAGGGCCTCGACGCCGTCCCCGAACAACTGGTCCGCAATCAGATTCGCATGCTCCCCGGCGAACCCTACGACGGGGAAGTGGTGGCCCAGGACATTGTGCGCATCGAACATCTGGGCAAGTTCTCCGCGGTCAAGGCCCGTGTTCGCCAGCAGTCGGACGGCACGTTGGTCCTGACCTATGAGCTGTCCGAACACCGCTTGCTGGCCGACATCCAGGTGGTGGGCAACAAGAGTATTTCCGACCAGAAGCTCATGGAGCGGATCGTGCTGCGGGCCGGGGATCCGATCGACCGTTTCCTGATTGACAAGGCAACGGCCGCCATCCGCGATGAATACGAACAGCAAGGGTATTTTCTGACCGAGATCGGCATCGACCAGCAACTGCTCGAATCCGATCGTGTGCTCATCTTCCGCGTGCGTGAAGGGCCCAAGGTGCAGATCAAGGCCCTGCGGGTCGAAGGCAACAGCGCCTTTTCCGGTAAGGAACTGCTGGCCCGCGTGCGCAGCCAGGCCCAGAAGCCGCTGTTGTTCTGGCGCAAAACCGAATTGAACCGCAACCAGCTCGATCTGGACGCGGCGACCATCCGTGAGTACCACCGTGACCGCGGCTATCTTGACGCCGAGGTGAGTCGGCGCATTGACATGGCCCCCAACCAGCGTGAGGCGGTGGTGACCTTTGTGGTCGATCAGGGCCGACGCTACCTCGTGGCGGATATCCGCATCGCGGGCAACGTGATCTTCTCCGACCAGCAGATCATCGCGGCCATTCCGCTCAAAGTCGGCCAGGTGTTTTCCCGGCAGGCGGCGGTGAAGACCCGGGACGCGGTGCTGGATCTCTACGGCAAGCTTGGCTTCATCGAGACGACGGTGGAGATCGGCCGGCTGTTTCACGAAACCCAGCCGCGCGTCGATCTGCAGATCACCATTGACGAGGGCCAGCCCTACCTCGTCGGGTCCGTGCATGTGCGCGGCAACAGCGTCACCAAGGACAAGGTGATTCTCCACGAAGTGCGCGGCATGACACCGGGCAGGCGTTTCGACCGGACGCAGGTGCAGAAGACCGAGCAGCGTCTGCGCGAAAGCGCGCTGTTCGGCCAGGCCCATGTGACCGTCCTCGGCGAGCCGGACGAGCAGGTGCGTGACGTGCTCATCGAGGTGGAGGAAGTCAACACCGGCAGCGTGTCGATCGGCCTGGGCGTCAGCAGCGACCTGGGCCTGCTGGGTGCGATCACGCTGACGCAGAAGAATTTCGACATCGTCGACACACCCGAAAGCTTCCGCGAACTGGTGACCGGCCAGGCGTTCCGCGGCGCCGGCCAGTATTTCTCCCTCGAACTGGCGCCCGGCATCGAAACCAGCCGCTACTCCATGAGCTTCGGCGAGCCGCACATCTTCGACACCAATTACTCCCTGAGCACGCGAACCTTCTTCTACCAGCGCGACCGTGACGACTGGACCGAGGGACGCTATGGCGGCACGGTTGGGCTGGGGCGACGCTTCGGGGACGTGTGGTCGGCGGGCGCCAACGTTCGGGCTGAGGTGGTGGACATCACTGATATTGACGCCGGGGCGCCGACCGACATCTTCGCGGTCGCCGGCGACAGCCTGCTCACGACCGCTGGCCTGACCGTCTCACGCAACACGACCGACAGCAATCTCTTTCCGACGCGGGGCAGCCGCCTGTCCCTTGGCGTGGAACAGGCCGGACTGCTGGGCGACTACGACTTCACGACGCTGTCGCTGAACTTCAACAAGTTCTGGACCGTCGAGGAAGATTTCCTGGGACGCAAGACGGTGCTGAGCCTCCGCTCGAATGTCGGGCATATCGTGTCCGGCGAGGCGCCCACCTTCGAGCGCCTTTACGCGGGCGGCCATCGCAACTTCCGAGGCTTCGAGTATCGCGGCGTCGGACCACGCGGCATCACGCCCGGGGGGGCGACCACCGACGAGGCGGTCGGCGGCGACTGGATGTTCCTGCTTGGTCTGGAGTACAACATTCCGGTGTACAAGGAACTGGTCCGCACGGTGTTCTTCGTGGATACGGGCACGGTCGACACCGATCTGTCGCTGAGCCGCTACCGCGTGTCGGTAGGCGCGGGCATCCGTTTCCAGCTGCCGATCCTGGGCCAGGCGGCGCCGCCGGTCGCGGTGGACCTCGCGGTGCCGGTGCTCAAGGAGGAAGGCGACCAGACGCAACTCATCAGCTTTGACATCGCGGTGCCGTTCTGATCCGGCAGGCCTCGTCAGCAACAGCTCCGTTCCAAGTGGCCAGACGGCCGCCCACCGAGGGCAAGCGCTCGCACAGAACCCGCCGCGGCATATTGTCGTAACATGCAGGGGATCTTGACCGCTGGGCCCTTCCGGCGGCCACGATCCTCGACAGGACGCACATCTCACTGAAGTTTGAAGGAATCCGACGCGATGAAGACCACCCGCGCTTTGCTCGTACTGATGATTCTGCTGGGAGCCGGCTACTTTGTGACCGCCCAGGACCAGCGCCTGGCGCCCCGCCCCACCACGACGGCCGTCGTCAACGTCTCCACCCTGCTCGATGGGCTGGATGAAAAACTCCAGATCGAGGCCGACCTCCAGGCCCAGCTCGACGCCGGCAACGCCGACCTCAAAGCCCGTGAGGAACAGATCCGTCAGCTTCAGGCCGATCTGAAGCTGATGTCGCCCGGCACCGACGCCTACGAAGCCAAGCGCGAGGAATTCGACTACATGGTCGTCGAGCTTCAGACGGCCCAGGCCTATCAGAAGCAGAAGATCAACCGCGAGTACTCGCGCCAGTTCGCCCGCCTGTACCGCAACATCCTCGCCGCCATCGAGCGGGTGGCCACGACCAACAGTTTTGACCTTGTGCTTTTCAAGGAACAGGATGTGGACCTGGCCAACGTGCCGCGCGAGCAGCTTGCGGGCGTGATCCAGAGCCGCAAGGTGCTCTACAGCGCCGGTTCGCTGGACATCACCGACCAGGTGCGCACGCTGATGAACAATGAGCTGCGGACCGGCGGCCACTGACGAAGCGGGAGCGGCGGGTGTCCCACGAACGCATCTACACGGCCGGCGAAATGGCCACGCACGTCGGGGGCCAACTGCTCGGCGATGGCAAGCTGCTTGTGCGCGGCGTGGAGGCGATCGACCAGGCCGGACCCGGCCAGTTGACCTTCATCGGGAACGCCGCCTTCGCGCGACGCTGGCCGCAAAGCCAGGCGTCGGCCGCCCTGGTCGAGGCCTCGGTTCAACGCGAGGCGCAGCTTACGCCGGGCGACGGCCAAGCCCTCATTGTGGTGGGTAATGCGGACCTGGCCATGGCCGCGGCGTTGGCGTTGTTCGCGCCGCCGACGCCCCGACCCGCGCCGGGCGCGCATGCAAGCGCGATCGTCGATCCCTCAGCCGAACTGGGCGACGGCGCCTGCGTCGGGCCGCAGGTTCTCATCGGGCCGCGCGTGCGCATCGGAGCCGGCTGCGTGATCCACGGACGGGTGACGATCCTGGATGACAGCGTCGTCGGCCCCGGCAGCGAACTGTGGCCGGGCGTGGTCATCCGCGAGCGATGCGAAATCGGCGCGGCCTGCATCCTGCATCCCAACGTCGTCATCGGAGCCGACGGGTTCGGCTACCGGCCCAGCGACGACCCGAAGCGGCCGGGCCTGGTCAAAATCCCCCAGATCGGCACGGTCCGGATCGGCGACGACGTGGAAATCGGGGCCGGCTCGTGCGTGGACCGCGGCAAGTTCTCGGCTACCGTCATCGGCGACGGCACGAAAATCGATAACCTCTGCCAGATCGGTCACAACTGCCGTATCGGCCGCTGCTGCATCCTGGCGGGTCAGACCGGCTTGGCGGGCAGCGTCACGCTGGGCGACGGGGTGATCGTCGGCGGCAAGGTGGCGATCCGCGACCACGTCACCATCGGTCCGGGGGTGCATCTGGCGGCCTGTTCGGCGGTGATGGACGACGTCCCCGCCGGCGAGACCTGGGGCGGCTATCCGGCCCGCGAAGCCCGGGTGGCGTTGAGAGAGCACGCCGCGATGCGTAAACTGCCTGACCTGCTCAAGGAGCTGCGCCGACGCGGCTGAGAGGCGATCTGGATCGACCATAGGGGTCGGCCCGCCCCTGTCCGACGCCGAAGGCCGACCGCTTGGACATGCACCAAGAGTTCCAGCACACCATCGCGGGCCCGGCCAAGCTGTCGGGCCAGGGTCTTTTCACCGGCCGCAAGACCACGGTCACCTTCCGGCCAGCACCGGTCCACCACGGCATCGTGTTCGTCCGCACCGACATGGGCGGCGCCCGGGTGCCCGCCCTGATCCGCCACGTGGTCAAGCGGCCGCGCCGCACCGCCCTCAAGGTCGGAGAGGCCGAGGTGCATACCTGCGAGCATGTGATGAGCGCCCTGGCCGGCCTGGGCGTGGACAACGCTCTGATCGAACTGGATGGCCCTGAGTTGCCTCTGCTGGACGGCTCGGCCCGGTTGTATGTCGAGGCGCTGCGCAAGAGCGGCCTCAAGGCCACCGACGCCCCCCGTCAGCGCCTGGTGATCCATGAGCCGGTCGTGGTGGAGCATGAAGGCAAGATGATCGCCGCCATGCCCGACCGTGAGCTGGGCATGAAAATCATCTTCGACCTCGAGTACGCCCATCCGTTTATCGGCCAACAGACCCACCGTTTCCACTTCGCCGTCGGCCGCAATGGACAGGACGACTTCAGCCAGCAGATCGCCCCGGCCCGCACCTACGCCCTCGAGCAGGAGGCCCAGGCCCTGCGCGAGGCGGGCATCGGCGCCCACCTCACCGAGAAAGACGTGCTGATCATCGGCGACGACGGGCCGATGGGCGACAACGCCCTGCGCTTCGACAACGAACTGGTGCGCCACAAGGTGCTGGACCTCATCGGCGACCTGTACCTGCTGGGCGTCCCGGTGCAGGGCCGCATCATCGCCAGCCGCACCAGCCACGCCGACAACCATCAGCTTGCCCGCCGTCTGCTGGGCCAGGTGCGCCAGCAGACCCACCAGCAGATGGCCATGCACCGCAACGTCATGGACATCCGCAAGCTCAGCCGCATGATGCCCCACCGCTATCCCATGCTGCTGGTCGACCGGGTAATCGAACTCGACGGCGACCGCCGGGCCGTGGGCATCAAAAACGTGACCATCAACGAACCGTTCTTCCAGGGCCACTTCCCGGGCACGCCGATCATGCCGGGCGTGCTGCTGGTCGAGGCGATGGCCCAGCTTTCCAGCGTCCTGGTGGCCCAGAGCCTCGAACACACCGGTAAGCTCGGGCTGCTGTTGAGCCTGGATCGCGTAAAAATCCGCAAACCGGTGACCCCCGGCGATCAGGTGGTGCTGGAGGCCGAGGCGGTGCGCGTCCGCAGCCGCATCGCCCACATGCGCTGCCGGGCCTACGTGGCCGAGGAAATCGCCGCCGAGGCGGAGGTCAAGTTCATGCTCGTCGACGCGGAGCAGGAGTAAGACGCGAAGCGCCAGACCGGCACCTTGAAGGCCCCTGACGCTGACCGGAGGAAAGGACAGCACACACGCCTTGAGCAACATCCATCCCACTGCGAACGTGGAGCCCGGCGCCCAGATCGCCGAGGACGCCCAGATCGGGCCGATGTGTTGCATCGGGCCGCGGGTCGTCATCGGACCAGGCACCCGACTCCTGCACCGCGTGACCGTGCTCGGGCGCACCACCCTTGGCCGCGACAACGTGATCTGGCCCAACGCCGTGCTCGGCGGTGAACCACAGGATCTCAAATACAAGGGCGAAGACACCGAACTGATCATCGGCGACCACAACCAGATTCGCGAAAGCGCCACGCTCCACCTGGGCACGGCCAACGGCGGGGGCATCACCCGCGTGGGCGACCACAACCTCATCATGGTCAACGCCCATGTCGCCCACGACTGCGTCATCGGCAGTCACTGCATTCTCACCAACAACCTGCTGCTGGCCGGCCACGTCCACGTCGAGGACCATGTGATCATTGGCGGCGGATCGGCGGTCCACCACTTCATCACCATCGGCAAGTACGCCTATGTCGGCGGCGCCACGGTCGCCCGCCAGGATGTACCTCCTTACATGATCTTCGAAGGCGCGCCAGGCCGTGTTCGCGGGGTCAACACCATTGGCCTGCAACGCAACGGCTTCGATCCCCAGACCATCGGACGCATCAAACAGGCCTACCGCCTGTTGTTCAAGGGTGTCGACGAAGACGGCCAGGATCCCCTCGGCGGCGACGAGAAATCCCTGCTTCAGAGACTTCATCGCCTCGAGGTCGACCACGGCGACGACCCGGCGATCAGATATCTGGCCACGTTCCTTCGGCAGATGGCCGATGGCGTCTACGGCCGCTACCGCGAGTCGCTGCGTCAGGACAACAAGTTCAAGAACCCCGCC
>JAANMW010000199.1_pt1 | contig 66649 bp, 62 predicted proteins | sample 7279671 | NCBI WGS metagenome assembly JAANMW01 (sample SAMN14094541, study PRJNA606508) | bioreactor metagenome | isolation source: A lab-scale SPAN reactor treating ammonium-rich wastewater day 247 | place: Ireland: Galway | collected 2017-09-19 | reverse complement strand
AGTCTGCTTGTGCAGGGTCAAGGCGGAGGAGAGCCATCAATTAGGAATTACGAATTAGGAATTACGAATAATACTGAAAATGGCATTGATGTAGGTCAAAGGCATGCCTTTGACTATAGCGATATAGACGGAAACGATGACGACAGGAAACCTTTCACCAAAGAACAAAGGCAGGATATCCGTAAATCCATCAACACTGCAATAGAAATAACAAAGAATGATGATGAAACCAAAATGAAGTCACTAGAGCAGAGGTCACAGCTTGGTGATGTTAACGCATCAAGAGAGCTTTCGCAGATGAACTCATTAAAGCAGGTAATAAAGACCGAAAAACCTCAAAATATACTTCAGCATGTAAGGATAATATCAGAAGATATACGGAAAGTATTTGGCGAAGGAACGTCAACATCTAAGATTAATCCAAACAATGTGCCAACTGTTTACAGGTTATCGCAGAATTATCCTAACCCGTTTAATCCCGTAACAAAGATAAACTACGACCTGCCGAGAGATGCAAAAGTCACCATAATAATTTACGATATACTGGGCAGGGAAGTAAAACGGCTTATAAACAATGAAATTAAAAAAGCCGGTGCTTATATTGTTGACTTCAATGCACTGAATTATGCATCAGGTGTTTATTTCTACCGCATAGAAGCAGAAGAGCCAAATGGCAGTAAATTTATTGATAGCAAGAAGATGGTGCTTCTGAAGTAGGTGTAATTTATTCATCCGATGCCATGGAGTCATCGGATGAATATACTATAAAAGCCTCTAATATTAGAGGCTTTTATGTTTATTTATAATACACTTATCTATTTGTAATTCAGGATATATCCATCTTCTTTGAAGATGTGCGCAATCAGCGCAGCGCGCATCCATAAACCGTTTACTTCCTGCTTCCAGTACCAGGCGCGCTGGTCTTTATCCACTTCAGGCGGTATTTCCTTCCGGCGGGGCAGGGGATGCAGAATTATAGCATTTTCCTTCATTTGCGGCAGGTATTCAGCTTTAAGGTACAGGCGCGAATAATTTATGGTCTTTGATTCATGCTGCTTATCATATTCATCCTGTATCCTTGTATAATAAAACACATCAGCGCGTTTTACGTATTTTTCAAGGCTTTCAGATTCTTCAAATTCTATCCTGTTTTTGTATAAAAATGCCCTTATATCTTCGGGGATTTTAAGCTCCTCCGGTGATAAGAACAGAAATTTAATGCCTTCAAAATTTCCCAGTAAGTAAATCAGAGATCTTACTGCTCTGCCTCGCCTTAGATCGCCTATAACAGCTATAGTTTTATTCTTAAGTCTGCCCTTATAAGCCCTGCAAAGGGTGTATGCGTCCAGCAGAGCCTGTGTGGGGTGCTCATGCGGTCCTGAGCCCGCATTTACCACGGGAATAGGCTTATCAGAATTATTGAACATCCATGCGGCTTTTTCAGCCAGATTTTCCTCCACATGGCGCATAATTATCATATCAGTGTATGAATGCATAGTTTCAAGGGTATCCTCAAGCGATTCGCCCTTAACTTCGCTGGAGTATCCCGCCGAGCGCATATCGCTTGTCTGTATGCCCAGAATCTGGCATGCATTGTTGAATGAAAGATATGTGCGTGTGGATGGCTGCGCAAAATACAGTACTGCGCGCTTGTGTGAAAGTATCGAGCGCAGGAAATCCAGCCCGTCTTCGGTCCTCGCGATTTTCCTTATCCTGTCAGCAAGCTCAAACAGCCCGAACAGGTCGTTTTGGCTGAACTGCTGTGCTGAAAGCACGTGAAAAACCCTGCCCGGGTTAAGCAGCTTCAGGCGCTTTTTTTCGTTTAACTGCTGAACATGAGACCATTCAGCCGGTTTTTTACTTTTTTTCTGTGAACTTTTCTTTGGTGTTTTCAGTGCTATTTCAATTTTTTAACAAAATCTGTTAATATCTGTGTCAGGTCGGGCCTGCCTATTTCCTGCAGGTCGTAATTTATCCTGACAGCAGGTTTATTTATCTTGATAACACGCCTCAGGTCAATTGGTGTTCCTATAATTACTGCATCGCATGGTATCTTGTTAATGGTAGCTTCAAGGTCTTTCATCTGTTTATCACCGTAACCCATTGCCGGAAGCAGAATCCCGATACCAGGGTATTTATCATAAGTATCTTTAATGCTTTTTACTGCATACGGCCTTGGGTCAATTACCTCAGCGGCATCAAACTTCTGCGCAGCAATTGTGCCTGCGCCGTATTTCATTTCACCGTGTGTCAAGGTGGGTCCGTCTTCAACAACAAGAACTTTCTTTCCGCTAATTAACTTAATATCATTTGGATTTTCAAGTGAAATAGGGGAGGCAGCTTCAACAATTTTTGCTGCCGGATTAAGCTTTAATACATTTTCCCTAACTGCGTTAATTCCTTCAAGGTTAGCAGAATCAATTTTATTTATTACTACCACATCGGCTAAATGGATATTTGTCCTTCCGGGATAATAATTCATTTCATGTCCGGCGCGGTGCGGGTCAACAACTGTGATAGTTAAATCGGATTTATAGAAAGACATATCATTGTTTCCGCCGTCCCAGATAACTATATCAGCCTCTTTTTCTGCTTCACGAAGTATTGCTTCATAATCAACGCCTGCATAAATAACATTGCCTCGGGAAATATGCGGCTCATATTCTTCCATTTCTTCGATAGTGCATTCATGTTTTTTAAGGTCGCTTATAGCTGCAAAACGCTGTACTTTCTGCTTAGCAAGATCGCCATACGGCATTGGATGCCTAACTGATACTGTTTTCTGGCCAAGCCTTTGCAGGATATCTACAACTTTGCGTGATGTCTGACTTTTTCCTGCGCCAGTTCGGCTTGCAACCACTGAAATTACTGGTTTAGATGATCTAAGCATGGTGTCTTTTGCTCCAAGTATGACAAAATCTGCCCCGGCTGCATTAACCTGTGCATTTTTGGACATAACATAAGTAAACGGAACATCTGAATATGAAAAAACCACCTGGTTTATATTATATTTTTTGATTAGTGATGTAAGCTCTGATTCAGGATAGATAGGGATGCCTTTAGGATAGAGTTTTCCGGCAAGAGAAGCCGGGTATTTTCTGCCTTCAATGTTCGGAATCTGAGTTGCTGTAAATGCTGCGACGTTATAAAGGGGATTATCACGGTAAACCACGTTAAAATTATGGAAATCCCTGCCTGCAGCGCCCATTATTAATACATTTATTTTAGCCATAGTTGTAAAATTTAGTGAATAAACTATACAAATATAGCTTTTTGCCCTGCAAGCAACAATGATTTAAGTCATTTATTATATGCTGTTTAAGTGATTTAAATGAGAAAAGTATTATTTGCGAGCCTAGCGAAGCTGGTACCCTCAGAGTCGTCTCATTGATTAAATATACTAATTTGTCACTTCGTTCATTGCAGATAAAACTGAAACGACCCACCGGGTCGTCTCTACAATGGATAAATTTTAATTATTTAATACCGGAGCGTAATTTTTAAGGGTTAATTCATCTATTTGTTTAACTTTAAAGTCCAGTGATTCATTCTTCAGGTATTTCTGCAGAATATTATTGTTAACGTGGATCTGCATCCTGCATTGCTCAAAATATTCCTTTAAGCCCTCAACTTTAAGCCTTATAGTTTCCGATGCGTTAATTGCATCAGCATCTGCTGAGAATTTATAGTTATTGGCAAAGTCGATATGGCTGTTAACATCAGCCCTGAACACTATGAGTGTATCGATATCCTTCAGTATAAGCTCCTCGGTAGCTTCATTCTGATAGCTTTGCATAAGCCTGAACTGCGCCTGCTGGCGGTAAAACATGGAGTCAAGCTTGGCCAGGGCATTCTGCCAGCCGGTTTTCCAGTCATCCTGCGAATACAAGTCATATATATTGAACGAAATGGTGATAATTACAAACAGAAATATTTTTTTAAAGATATACATTATTCAGAAGTATAATTTATTTATTCAAATCTATACTCAAAAACATAAAAAAGCAATCACAGATATAGCGGAAATTCGGTATAGCTCAACAATCAAAAACAGCCCATTTTCACATAATGTGGATAAAAAGAGAAATAATATATATTATGTAAAGTTAGATGTTGTATTTATAGTTAAATTTTTATTTGAATTAACGTTAATACTATCCCCTTTTGGCAACAATATATTAAGGGTATTTTTAAAAGAAACCATTTGACAGCATGATATCATTTTTATTGATTTTTTTGTATTAATATTTATTATTTTTGTACTGATATCAATTTTATTTTCTTCCAAAAAATATTAAATTTTTTGCCGGATGAATAATAAAAATGATCAAAATAATTTATTTAATTTCTCTGTTCCCGCTAACCGGGTTCTTATTTTACCGGCTGTTCGGGAATAAAGTTAAAGTTGAAATTATTACCGGTATTTTCAGTTCATCAATGCTCCTGGCTTCATTGGTAATAACAGTAATTGCTTACCTGCATTTAATTTCCCTGCCTCAAAATTCAAGATATATCATATTTCCGCTTTTCGAATGGGTAAAAACTGAAACCTTCTGTGTTAGTGCTTCATACCTGGTAAATATGTATTCAGTTATGGTATGCTTTATTATAACTATTGCCGGTTTAACTATACACTTATATTCCTTAAAGTATATGAAAATCGATAAAAAATTAACCTGTTTTTTATGCAATATCAGCCTTGTTGTTTTTCTTTTGCTTAATGCAGTTCTTTTCTTCTGGGCACAGGAACTGGTCTCACAATAACCCATAAAAAATCTCCTGTCAGTTATTTAATGATAATTAATTGTAGTAATTGTTTTATAAATTGTTAAATTTGATAGTTTTTTGTATTTTTGTATATGGAAATAAATTTTTACTTAATACTGGCGCTCCTGTTATTTTCAATTGGAGTAATAGGCGTGCTCACACGCAGAAATGCAATAGTGGTATTTATGTGTATAGAGCTCATGCTTAATTCTGTTAACCTGGTCTTTGTAACTTTCTCATCATTTCTGGGAAACCTGAACGGGCAGATATTCGTATTTTTTATAATGACAGTAGCCGCAGCCGAGGCTGCAGTTGGACTGGCAATTATCATAGCGCTTTACCGCAATAAATCAACAATTAACCTGGATGAAATTAACATTTTAAAATGGTAGAATATTTCTATTTAATCACGGTTTTACCTTTAGTTGGATTTTTAATTAACGGGCTGTTTGGTACAAAGATAAAGAATGAAAAAGTATCCGGGATAATTGGTTCAATAACCGTACTTGGTTCGTTTATCATCACTGCAATGGCTTACTTTCACCTTACATCACTTCCTGAAAGCTCAAGAAGCATTACCATTCCCCTCTTCAACTGGATAACTACAGGTTCGCTTAATATCAGCGCAGCATATCTTGTTGACCCGCTTTCCGTAACAATGTGTCTTATTATTACAGGGGTCGGATTCCTGATACATGTTTATGCTATCGGTTACATGCACGGTGATAGAGGCTTTGCAAGGTTCTTTGCATTCCTTAACCTGTTTATATTTGCTATGCTTAACCTTGTGCTGGGTGATAACCTGCTGCTGATGTTCTTAGGCTGGGAAGGTGTTGGTCTTTGTTCATACCTTCTTATCGGATTTTTCTATGAGAAAAAATTTGCAGGCGATGCAGCCAATAAAGCTTTCTGGGTGAACCGTATCGGCGACTTTGGGTTTATGCTTGCAATGTTCTTTATATTTATGAGCTTCGGCACACTGAACTTTCTTGAAATAAATGCAGCAATTCCGGCATCAGCTATACCGGTTTCGATGTTCACAATAATAACACTGCTTCTGTTTGTCGGCGCAACGGGTAAATCAGCCCAGATACCGTTATTTGTCTGGCTGCCTGATGCTATGGCGGGTCCTACACCGGTTTCCGCTCTTATCCATGCTGCTACAATGGTAACTGCAGGCGTTTATATGATAGGCAGGACTTCCCTGCTGTTTGCAAACGCACCGGCAACAATGGAAATTGTTATGGTAATCGGTGCGCTCACAGCATTTATGTCAGCAACAATTGCTGTTGCGCAGAATGATATCAAAAAAATACTTGCATACTCAACAGTAAGCCAGCTGGGATTTATGTTCATGGCAATGGGTGCCGGCGCATTTTCAACGGGAATATTCCACGTTACAACACACGCTTTCTTTAAAGCGCTTATGTTCCTTGCAGCTGGCTCAGTTATTCACGGAATGCATGATGAGCAGGATGTAACTAAAATGGGCGGTTTAAAGAGCAAAATGAAAGTTACATTCCTGACCTTTTTAATGGGAGCAATTGCTATTTCTGGCATTCCTCCGTTCAGCGGATTTTTCAGCAAGGATGAAATCCTTTCAAAGCTGTTCTTCAGCGGGCATTACCCTGTATTCGGTCTTGCAGTACTTACAGCATTTATAACGGCGTTTTATGTTTTCCGCCTCATCAGCTTAACATTTTACGGCAAGCCAAGATATGATGAATCACACGTTCATCCGCATGAATCACCTGCTTTAATGACAGTACCGCTGATAATTCTCGCAGTGCTTTCTGTTGTTGGCGGTTTTATCGGCATGCCCCATATAATTGCCCCGAATTTTATCGAACACTGGCTTGAGCCTGTGTTTGGCCAGGCACTTGCAATTCTGCCTGAACATCACGTTGTAGTATCGACAGAAATTGGTTTAATAGCATTTTCAATTCTGGTAGCGGTTATCGCAATTTTGGTATCGTTAAAGATGTTTAAAACGGGCGAAAAGCTTGATGCTTTTTCAGGCGGATTTTACAGCCTGTTAAGGGATAAATACCGGGTTGATGAATTATATGATAAAATAATTGTATCGCCGTTATTATGGCTTACCGGAATATTTTATAAAATATTTGATGTAAAAGTAATTGATGGCGCAGTGAACGGAACAGCCAGGTTCTTTAACAACCTTTCGCTTGACTGGCGCAAGCTGCAAACGGGTATTGTACAGGATTACGCATTATTTTCAATTGCAGGTATTATTGCTATTCTGCTGTATATTCTGCTGAGATAAAATTAAATTATATACTTTAGATATTCGGCTACAGGAGGATATTTAGAGGAGGAGAAAGGATAAGTCTTGAAAAAGCTTATCCTTTTTTATTTTAACAATACTTCCCGCAATCCGGCTGCATCAGATACTATATGGTCAGGGAATTCATTTTTCAGCTCACTGGCAGAACCATAGCCGTAAGTTACGGCAGCTGAGCGTATTCCGTTTTCTTTTGCACCGCGGATATCGTGGTACCTGTCACCTACCATTATGCATTCAGGTTTAGTCAGCCTGTTTGTTTCAATAACAAGCCTTATAATTTCTGACTTGGGTTTGTTATCTGGCGACATATCAGAACCTTTTACATAACTGAAAAATTTATCAAGCTTAAAATGGTCAAGAACTGTCAGGGCAAATTTTTCGGGCTTTGATGTTGCTATATAAAGTCTGCAGCCTGAGTCATATAATTCGGAAATCAGCTCATACAAACCGGGGTATACATTATTTTCATAAATTCCGGTTTCATTATAATGCTCCCTGAAAAATTTTACGGCAATTTCAGAGTATGTGTGAGACAGCTTTTGTCTTTCTGAATAATATGCACGCAGCGGAGATCCTATATAAGTGCGGATGATGTTTTCATCATTTTCTGTAAGTCCAAGCTTATGCAGAGAATACTTATAAGAATTAATAATTCCCGGGCTGGAATCCGTTATTGTGCCATCCAGATCGAAAAGAATATTTTTATATTTCAATACTCAGAATTTAACTTCAATTCAGCAGCGCGTTTCTTTTCGGCTTTGGTTAGGAATGCTACAGCTATAAATATGAATCCAAGTGTTATCCAGTCTTCTGTTACAGGATATTTGCCGCCAAATACTACAGCAAATAATAATGTTGCTGCTGTTCCCGCTATTAAAGATGTAAGCCTGTTTACAAGTCCCGCAAAGGTTGCCGTTCTGCCTTTGAACATAAATATAAACACGGAAAAAAACGCAAGCAGCCCGAAAGCCAGCCCTGATATCATTGCCCAGCTCCACATATTATCAGGAGTAACAAAAGCCTCCCTGAATTGTACAATTTGTTTTGCAGTCCATCCAAACAGGTCAGTTGAATAAAATAATATAATACCAACTGTAAACATAGTAACAGTTGCGGCAATCTGCTCGATAGCAAAAAATGCTTTGTTATCCTGTTTAACTCCTTTGCCGCGTGTATTTTTATAGTAATTCATTATATATATCCTTATCGAGTATGCAATCAGATAACTAATGAGTATTGACATAGCAGCAGTTGAACCTATAAAATCAAAGCTCCCGGGTTTAAGATTAACTAAATTTGCTGCAACGGCAATAACAGCAAACAAAACAGCTGCATTTTCTTCCCAATAAACTTTTTTATGAAGTATTCCCTGCTTTATCTGAATTGCATCTATTGCCCTGCTTATGACTATAATACTGCCCCTCATAATTACCATTGCAACCATAACGCTTATCGGCAGAGTGTACATCAGTGTAGTTGTAGGTATAACAACTGCCGTGCAGATTCCGGAAGGAATGATATAAAGCAGCTCAGATGGTATTTTTTTACCTAAAAATCCGGTATAAGCGTTAGACTGAATTTTATACCATCTGAAGATAAGTACAACAACCAGCGCCAGTAAATTTCCGCCGATAGTATTATAAACCAGATAATTTATTTCAAGCATTCCGGGAAAACCCTGCTGCGGACTGCCAAGAAAATATTTAACTGAAATACCTGTAATTACATATAAAACAAAATATCCAATGCAGAACTGGATAAGCTGTGAGGTACTGCCTTCTTCGGATTTAAACATATAAAATCATACAGTTATTTTATGATTGAGTAAATAGTTTAATAATCGTATTATTAAATGTTTACATTAAAATATCCTCAAATATAAACAAAAACAAAACAAAATTTAATGCTAGTTATTGGAAGAAATCCGGTTTTTGAAACCTTAAAAAATTCACCCGAAACTATAAATAAAATAGTTTTTTTAAACGGATTAACTGATAATAAAATAACGGAATTAGAACGAACTGCTAAATTTAAAAATATCACTGTTGAAAAATTATCCAAAGAACAGTTCGAAGTACTGTTTGATAAAAAAGATAAGTCAGAGGGAATATCACAGGGAGTATTTGCAGAAGTAAAGGATTTTGAATACTCAAAAACAACAGAAATCCTGAAATTCGCTGAAAATAATGATACTGTTACGCTCGTTATACTGGATGAAGTACAGGATCCGCATAATTTTGGTGCTATAATACGCACTGCTGCAGCAGCCGGGGCTCTGGGAATAATAATATCAGATAAAAATTCAGTAAAAGTAAATCACACAGTGATAAAAACCTCTTCCGGCGCTACCAATCATATCAAAATCTCAAAAGAACCCAATATTTACAAAACTATAGCTGTTTTAAAGGAATCCGGTTATAAAATTATTGGAACTATGTTAAAAAACAGTGATGATATCTATAATTACAGATTTCCGGAAAAATGCGCGGTAGTTTTTGGAGGTGAAGGCAGCGGTTTAAGGAAAAATATAATAAATCTGTGTGATGCAGTGGTAAAAATACCCATGAGCGGGAAAATTGAATCTTTAAATGTATCTGTTTCAGCAGGAGTAGTTTTATTTGAAATATTAAGGCAAAGAAATTTATAGCAGTTTTTTTTCTTTTTCAGAATCCATTTCATCTTCAGTTTTACCAAAATCCAGGTTTTCGTCATCCAGAAGATTTGACCTGTCTTCATTAATGAGATCAAGTGCTTTTAACTGATCTTTCATATGCACGAATATCTTGACCGGCAATCCGGCATTATATGACCAGTATTTTCCGATTTCAACAGTGTAGCCGATATCAGATTTGTTTACGCTATAAAATTCAATATTCTGATCTTTGAGCCTGGCTTCAATTAAGTCAGCTTCAAGGAAATCAGGTGATTCAAATACTTTTATCCAGTCTTTTATTCTTTCGTTTTCCATACAAAAGTAATGTTATATTTATTTTGAAAGTACCATTTTTTTTGATTGGGTAAAGCCATTGCCTGTTACAAGATTGTAAAAATACACACCGCTGGCCAGTCCGCTTCCGTTAAAATTCAATTTATACTTCCCTGCTGTTTCAAATCCATACTTAAGTGTAGATACCAGTCTGCCGTTTACATCATAAATACTTAATTTCACAAAGCTGTTTTCCGGAAGTTCATATTCTATTGCTGTAGAAGGATTAAACGGGTTGGGATAATTTTGCTTTAAACTAAATTTAAGCGGAATATTATTATTGTTTCCATTAATTCCAATAGGCAGCACAGAGCTTTTTAGTACGTACAGTCCTGTTTGCCTGTCAGATGCTATAATTTTACCGGATGGAAACAGGTATACACCCCAGCAACCGTCAAAATTGTAACCGTTATCAGGGGGATAAGTATCATACCATGCAATTTCAACTGGATTCGGCGGGTCAGTAATATCGAGCAATCTTACTCCGGCTGAATAATGAGCAAGCAAGGCATAGTTACCGTAAATTTCTATATTGTGACCAATTGATGAATCAATCCCCGGCGGCAGCCATGTACGCCGCAGAACAGGGTTATTTAAATTTGTAACATCCCAAACTTTAAGTTGCTTCGGCGGAAAGTTAATCTCATCAGTTACAAAAAGATAATTTCCGTTACCTGTTAATGCAGTGTTATGCGGACCCGGGTTAGGCAAATTAAACCAGCTTGTAATTGTTCTCATAGAATCCTTATTTACGGCATCAATTACATATATATAACCATCGAAGATTGCGGCAGCCCAGATTGTATCATTTACAACACGGCAATCATGGATATAATGCTGGTACCAGTTTCCTCTTTTAAGCGGATTAACAGGATTTGAAGTGAGGTCAAATATAAAAATTCCTCCTCCGTTATAATCTCCTCCGTTTAAATACAGGTACGGTCCCTCCTGAGAAATTGTATGTGTACGGGCATAACCCGGAAATGTAATCGTGTTTACAAGTCTTACGGAATCAGGCAGGTAACTGAGGTCAACTACCTGTAAACCGCTACCGAATGCTTCAGAAACAATATAAGCATGTGTACCGAATGTTTTGAATTCCCTCCATAAAGATGTTAACCCTGGAACAAAATCACTTTCAGTAATATTATTTGTATCGCTGATATTATAAAATGCAGTGCCATCTGCGCATCCCAGGATTGCGTATTCTTTTCCGTCCGGCGCAGTGTATCCCCAGATGGCTGAATAAAGGTTAGAGTTATGCTCATTTTTATTTGCAATTAAACGCATATTGTGTGAATTTAAACAATAAAGCTTAACTGTTAAACTTAACAGGATAACTGAAATTAAAATGATCGCTTTTTTCAAGTCTTTAAATGATTTTCTTATTTCAATCTACGTTGAAATCAATAATAAAAAAAGCCCGTTATAACGGGCTTTAAAAAATACATAAAAATTTACTTATTTAATACCATTTTTCTGGTTTCAGTAAATCCTTCAGATGTTGTTAAAGTATAATAATATATACCGCTTGAAAGCCTGCCTGCATCATAGTTAAGCCTGTAGCTTCCTGCCTGTTTAAATTCATCTGCCAGTATACCAACCTGTTTGCCAAGTACATCATAAATTTTAAGTGTTACAAATGATGCTTTTGGAATATTGAATTCAATAGTAGTTGATGGATTGAATGGATTGGGATAATTCTGTTTTAATGCAAATGTATTTGGAATATAATGGTTATTGTTGTTCAATGCAGTAACCTGGCTTCCTGCTCTGATAACAAACAACCCGCCAGACATATCAGAGCCTATTATCTTGCCTGATGATGGAAACATAAATACACCCCAGCATCCTGCAAAATTATTATTATTATTCTGTGTATATGTATCATACCATGCAATTTCAACCGGAGCAGCAGGATTTGTAATGTTCAGTATCCTGATACCTGCAGTATAATGAGCTACTACAGCAATATTATTATAAATTTCAACATTATGAACAATTGAATTTGTGATTCCTGTTGGCTGCCAGGTAGTGACCAATGTAACATTGTTTAGATTACTTTTATCCCATACTTTAAGCTTACCCGGCGGACTTGAAGTTTCATCAGTTGTATAAATAAATCTTCTGTCATTTGGAATAGCGCAATTATGCGGGAACGGGTTTGGATTGTTTACCCATGATGCAATATTTGTAAGATTATCTTTATTTGCGGCACTTATAACAGAGATTGTTCCCGGCGGGTCGTATATATTACAAGCATAAATGGTATCATTTAATATCCTGGCATCATGAACGTAAAAATTTGACCATTGCCCCCTTTTTACCGGTGCAGTTGGATTTGTTATATCAAGAATTGTAATACCGCCCTGGTCAGTTCCGCCAAGTGTATTATTGCCGCCCTGTAAATAAAGGTACGGACCTGACTGGGAAATTGTGTGAGTTTTTGTATAACCGGTATATGAATATGTTGAAAGCAGACTTACTGAGTCAGGCAGATACTGCAAAGCAATAACCTGAAGCCTGCTGTTCGTACCTTCTGATACTACATAAGCATAGCTTGAAAATACCTTCATTTCACGCCATCCGGAATTTACACCCGGAACGAAATCACATAAATATACATTGGATGTATCGGTAATATCATAAAATGCTGTACCGGTATTGCATCCAAGAATTGCATATTCCCTTCCATTAGGACCGGCATAACCCCATACTGCCGAATATCCATTGCCATAATCATCTTTCTGGGCAATCAAAGTAGTATTCTGGTTTGCCAGCTGAGAAAATAATGATGAAATAAAAATTAATGATAATAAACCTGCAGTTATGATATTTTTCTTCATTATATTTATTTGTTAAGAACCATTTTTTTAGTTTCAGAAAATCCGTTATCGGTCTGCAAAGTGTAATAATAAATTCCGCTTGAAAGCCTGCCTGCATCATAGCTTATGCTGTATGAACCTGCCTGTCTGAATTCATCAGCAAGTATTGCCACTTCCCTGCCTAATACATCAAATACCTTTAATTTAACATATGATGCTTTTGATAAGCTGAAATCTATTCTGGTTGACGGATTAAACGGGTTGGGATAATTCTGTTTCAATTCAAATTTATCCGGAACATTATTTACCGGGTCGTTAATTCCGACCAGCGGAATTGTTGGTTTAACTACATATAAGCCTGTCTGCCTGTCTGAACCGATTATTTTTCCGGAAGGAAACATATATACACCCCAGCAGCCGTTAAATGTATTATTATTATTTGAAGGATATGTATCATACCAGGCTACTTCAATTGGAGCAACCGGATTTGAAATATTCAATAATCTGATACCTGCTGTGTAATGAGCAACAAGAGCATAGTTACCGTAGATTTCAACATTATGCACAATTGAATTTGTAATTCCGGTTGGCTGCCAGTTCGTCACAAATGTTACATTAGAAAGATTTGAAATATTCCAGACTTTAAGTTTTCCGGGCGGTGTTGAAGTTTCATCTGTTGTATAAATATAGGTTCTGCCGGCAGTAAGTGCTGCATTATGCGGAAACGGGTTTGGATTATTAACCCATGAAGTTATAGTTGTGAGATTATCTTTATTTGCTGCATTAATTACAGTGATTGTTCCGGGCGGATCGTAGATATTACATGCATAAATAGTATCATTTCTGACCCTGCTATCGTGAACATAATGAGTATTCCACCCTCCTCTTTTAACCGGAGCGGTTGGATTTGTGAGGTCAACAACAGTAACACCCTGCCCAAAGCTGTTATTACAGCCATGCAGGTATAAGTAAGGACCATCCTGTGATATTGAATGTGTTGAACTGTGACTAGCCATATTAGATGTGCCGACAAGACTAACGGAATTAGGCAGGTTAGCCAGATTTATGATTTGAATCTTACTATTGGATGCTTCTGATACAACGTAACAATAGTTTGAAAATACTTTCATTTCGCGCCAGTTATTGTTTGGTCCGGGAATAAAACCAACTTCAACTATATTAGCTGAATCGGTAATATCATAGAATGCTGTTCCATTATAACAACCTAAAATAGCATATTCTCTGCCATTAGGGGCAACATAACCCCATAAAGCAGAATATAAATTACCACCGGTACCCGGATGATCATTTTTAGAAGCTAAAAGGTTCATATTGCTGTGACCAAGCTGTGAATAGGTTGAATTAGTTGAGAGGAAAAAAATTGAGAGCAAAACTGCAAAAAAAGCTAATAGTGATTTATGCAACATTTACTGTATTTATATAAAATTAAAAAATAAATTCCGTGATTATAAACAAATAAGTTTATATAAGCAATAAGCAGAATATTGCCTATATTAGTCATATTTACTAATGACTTTTATCCCTCTTTTTCAGGGTTTTCGATGTTAAATTGTTTGATTTTTGTATAAAGGTGACTCCTTTGTATATCAAGAGCCTCAGCAGTGCGTGAAATATTCCAGTTATTTTCTGCTAATTTACGTTCAATGAATATTTTTTCGGAAACATCCTGAAAATCCCTTAAAGTAGCATCAGAATTCACAAGCTTATCCAGCTCAGAATTAAACGACTGTTCTTCAGCTTCGATATTTTTGCGGTCAATTATGTCAGAATCCGAAAGGATTATCAGTCTTTCCACAGTGTTTTTTAATTCCCTTACATTACCCGGCCATTTTAATGAACTTAAATACTCCATTGCTCTGGGTGTAAATGTTTTGAGCGGCATATCGTTTTTAAGCGAAATTCCCCTTGAAAAATAACAAACAAGCTCTGGAATATCTTCTTTCCTGCTTCTTAATGGCGGAAGATTTAATGTAAGTACATTAAGCCGGTGATAAAGGTCTTCCCTTAACTTTCCTTCTGCAATCAGTGTATTAATATTCCTGTTAGTAGAGGCAATGATCCTTACATCAACCGGAATTTCTTTATTGCTGCCCAGCGGTTCAATTTTATTTTCGCTTAAAACATTCAATAGTTTAGCCTGTGAATCCATGTTAAGATCTGAAATTTCATCAAGGAATAGGGTTCCAAAATTGGCCATTTCAAATTTGCCAATTCGATTACCGGGTGAAAATGAAAGATAGCCTTCAACACAGCCAAAAAGTTCAACTTCAAGCAGATCTTTTGGAATAATAGCGCAGTTTACATGTATAAAGGCATTATTTTTTCTTTCGCTCAGCCTGTGTATCTGTTTTGCCGCAAGCTCTTTACCTGTACCATTTTCGCCTGTTATCAGTACCCTGCTTGATGTTGATGCAATTTTAATTACCTGGTCAACCATCCGTTTCATTTCAGGGCTATTGCCTAAAAATTCTGCGTCAACATCAAATTTTCTTTTAATACTTTCATTTTCTAATAAGAGTTTTTTATAATTTAATCCGTTCTGAATTGTAAGCTTTAGTCTTTCAACATCAAAAGGTTTTGAAATAAAATCATATGCGCCTAGTTTAGTGGTTTGAACAGCCGTTTCAATATTTCCGTGTCCTGAAATCATTATAACTACCGAGTTGCTGTCAATTTTCTTTAGCTCCTGCAGGACTTCAATACCATCCATTTTAGGCATTCTGATATCAAGCAGAACTATATCAGGTTCAACTTCCCTGTATTTTTCAATACCAGCCGGACCGTTGAACGCTTTTTCGATCTTAAAACCATCATGTTCAAGGATCATCTTAAGAACATCAACAATTGCTTTATCATCTTCAATTATTAAGACAGTATCCATATATGATTATTTTCATGATTATTTTTTATCATTATTATTTGTTCCCGGCATTACATAATCACGGTAAAGCTGTTTTAGACCGGGGAAAAATTCCAGTATTTTATCAAACACTGCCGGTGCAACATTAACTACCGAAGGAAATAATAATGATCTTTGCCTTGTTTGTGCTGATGGGATATCTGCAACGGATAAATTATACAACAATACGCTTGTTACCAGCAATCCCTGCAAAAAACCCGTTACAGTTCCCAGAATTTTATCTATTAAGCCAGTTCCGGAATTAATATTTGCAATATACCGTGCAAGCCAGACTGAAGCTCCGTAAACAATACCAATGATTAAAAGAAAACTTAAAACTTTTATTAAAACAGAATTTTCCTTAATTACTTTTTCCAGAATTCCGGTAAACTGGAGATAAAAATTAACTGCAAGAATGAAACCCAGAATTATCCCTGCAATTCCCAATAATTTCCGTAAAAAACCTTTTCGGAAACCAAAAAATGTTGGCAGAGTAATCAGTAAAACAATTATTATATCTAACCAGTTCAATAAATTTACCTGTATTTAAAAAAATAAAAAAACACAAAGAACCAAAAAGTTACTTTGTGTTTAAAATTTTATAGTTTAAAATTTTCAGTTTTTAAATTCTGCCTCAAACCTTTTAGCTTCATTTAAATATTTTGATTTAGGATAAAGCTCTTTGAATTTATCAAATACACGTTTGGCATTTTCCTTATCTCCGGCAGTAGTGTAAACCCTGATTGCGTAAAACAGGTTTTCCTGGTTAATAACAACATCTTTGTTTACATTAGCAGCTTTTTCATAATATTCGCCTGCTTTTTTAAGGTCGCCTTTAGCTTCATGTACAGCAGCAATACCTGAAAGACAGGAAGCTTTGATAATATCGTTATCGCCGCCGTAATCTTCAAACTGTTTTAAAGCATTGTCATAATCTTTAATATTAAAATAACAGTTTGCCAGATATAATTTTGCGGTTTCTCCGCTTTCTGTGCTGCCGTATTCATTTACAATCTGGCTAAGACCTGTTATATTTGCAGCAGGGTCACCGTTAATTGATTCAGGATATTTACCCTGTTCATACAAAATAATTACAGCCGAAAGCTTTGTTTCAGCTTCTTCATTTTTTGCCTTTTTATTGCTAAAATAAAGGAAACCAACAACTACAAGTACAACCAAAACACCAGCTGCAATATAAACTTTCTTTTTATTTTCATCATTTTCAAACCAGTTCCTTGCTTCAAAATACTTTGTAACAAGCTTATCCTGTTTGATTTCCTTATGTGTTATCTTTTTACGTGCTTTTAGCGAAGACATCTAAAACCTTTCTGGCTATTTCTCAAAAAATTAAAAATATCCTGATAAAAAGGATATTATTATATTAAATCGGTTCTACAAACTACAAATATATGCAAAAATATGCAATTATTCAAAGAAAATTTTATTATTCCTTACTGGTTATTACCTGAAAAAAGTTCTGGCCATATCGTAGAATTTATCTTCAACCAGCTTTAAGCTGCTTACAGCTTCTTCGATAGGGATATCAACAATTTCAGTCCCCTGCAGCGCTGCCATTCTCCCGAACTTTCCTGCTTTTACCATTTCTACAGCATACACTCCGAACCTGCTCCCAAGTACCCTGTCGTAAGCTGTTGGCGAGCCTCCTCTTTGTATATGTCCCAGAATTGTTGCTCTTGTTTCCACACCTGTTTTTTTTTCAATTATTTCTGCCAGAACGTTTGCTATTCCGCCCAGTCTTACGTGTCCAAAAGCGTCCAGCTTTTGATCCTGCAGGATCATTTCTCCTTCTTTTTGGTCAGACTCGCTTATTCTTGCACCTTCTGCAACAACAATAATCGAAAATGTTCTGCCGCGTTTATCGCGGTCATTCATTACTTTAATAATTTCATCCAGCTTTATTTCTTTTTCAGGGATCAGTATCAGATCAGCTCCTCCTGCAATACCGGCATGCATAGCAATCCAGCCGGCATGCCTGCCCATTACTTCAATTATCATAGCCCGGTGGTGAGATTCTGCAGTTGTATGAATCCTGTCTATAGCATCCATTGCAATATTTACTGCAGTATCAAATCCAAATGTGTAATCAGTTCCGTTAAGATCATTATCGATAGTTTTGGGAACGCCTACAACTTTAAATCCGGTCTTTGCAAGCTTGTTAGCAACCCCAAGGGTATCTTCGCCTCCTATAGCAATCAATGCATCAAGACCTATCTTTTTCGCATTTTCAATTACTTTCTGTTCTCCGCCATCTATTTTATATGGATTTGTCCTTGAAGTTCCAAGTATAGTTCCGCCTTTCTGTAAAATTCCGGAAACCGAATTAATATCAAGCGGCCTTGTATAAATATCAACCAATCCTTTCCAACCGTTTTCAATTCCAACACATTCCCAGCCATATGTTAATGCTTTTCTCACAATAGCCCTGATAACAGCATTTAAACCGGGGCAGTCTCCCCCGCCGGTAAGCATTCCGATTTTCATTAATTTAATTCTCCTGTACCTGTAATATTTTTAAAAATAATTCCGGATTTAATTCTTTTCTGATTGCCATATAGACCTCATCAGGTGTAATTTCTTTCATGCAGGTTGGTAAATTACAACCATAATCATGACCCAAATATAAACATGGCGAGCAGTATTTGCTGCTTTGTATCATCACAGCCCGTTTATTATAAGCGCCCCATTTTACCGGATTTGTTGGTCCATGCAAACCTATAGTTTTTGTTCCAACGCATGTGCTTACATGCAGAATTCCGGTATTGCTGCAAAGCATCAGACGGGCTTTTTCTACCAATGCCGCAGTTTGTTCCAGTGTAAATTTACCTGCAGTATTTATTGCGAATCCCTTAAGTGCTTCATACAGCGGGTCACATAAATATCTTTCAAAATCAGTACCTGTAATAAGAATTACGATATTTTTATCAGCTTTGAACAGCTGTTTTCCAACCTGAATATAATTTTCCAGCGCCCATTCCCGCGGTTTACCGTTTTCTCCGCAGCCGGGATGAAAGCAAATAACTGTTTTATTTTCCAAAGAGTGTTCACTCCAGAATTTATCCCTGAATTGCCTGTGTTCCTGTTTCAGGAAAAATTCAAGCTGAAGTTCGTCATAATCATATTCACCGCTTACAGGCACAATTCCCAGCGGAATAAGCAGATCCATAAAATTTTCAACTTCATGTTTTGTTCTGCTGTGAGCTATTACTGCATCATTTACAACATGTTTCCACTGTCCTTTGGTTCTGAAACCTATCGAATAATCTCGTTTTGTAAATATTGTAATCAGAGAATTAATTCTTTCCCATTGACCGGCATCAATTACGACTTCATATTTAACTTTCCTTAATTCCCTGACAAATCTGTAAAAATTCAGCGGATTTTTAAGAAAATCATATACTCTGCAGTTAATAATTCTGTCTATATATGGAATTTTTTCAATTACAGAAATATTTATATCACTGCACATAAAGGTGATTTTTGCATTCGGGAAAGAATTTTTTAGTTTTCTTAAAGTTGGAATTAATAGTATTGCATCCCCTATCGCAGCAAGCTTAATAAATAAAACGTTCTGAATATCTTCTATAGGCAAACGCCTTTTACGCCGGGTAAATAATGCCAGAAAAAGCACTAAAGGAATACCCAAATACCTGTCAAAAAACCTGAAAATCTTTTTTCTGCGCATTAGTCGGTAAAGATAATTAAATATGTATTTTATATCAATTCAGCTATCTATATTGCACAAATTATATGAATTTATACAGAAAATTCTGAATTTTACTGATAATTAGAAATTTAAAACTATAACAATACAAATGACTGTAAAATTACAGAAATATAAACTTATTAAAGCAGCAAAAGAAGCATTAAAAAATTCATATAGTCCTCATTCTGGTTTTAAAGTGGGTTCGGCAATACTTACAAAGAAGGGTAAAATTTTTAAAGGGACAAATGTTGAATTTGATGCTCTTACATTAACTGTCTGCGCAGAAAGAGCTGCTTTATTTAATGGCATTACCGGCGGATCAAGAGATTTTAAATCTATTGCTATTGCTACTTCATCAAGCGAGTTCATATACCCATGCGGTTTATGCAGGCAGGCTTTAGTTGAATTTAATCCGCAATTGGAAGTAATATTAATAACTAAAAACAATAAGACTAAAACCTTTATTTTAAAAGATATTATACCCGAATATTTTAAGCTGAATTTAATATAATTATTTTTTTTTGTTACTATATGCATGATATTGAAAATAAAAAAATGAGCGGTCAAATTGAAGTTATCTGCGGAAGTATGTTCAGTGGAAAAACCGAAGAACTTATACGAAGACTAAGAAGAGCGCAAATAGCCAAACAAAGAGTTGAGATATTTAAGCCTAAAATTGATAACAGGTACAGTGAAAGCGAGATAGTTTCACATAACGAACAGAAAATACCAAGTACAGTAGTTGAAACAGCAGAGCAAATTCTGCTTTTTTCTGCTGAAGCAGATGTAATTGGTATTGATGAAGCTCAGTTCTTTGATTCATACCTGGTAGAAGTCTGTCAGAAACTTGCTGCCCAGGGAAAAAGAGTAATAGTTGCTGGTCTGGATACAGATTACAGGGCAATACCATTTGAACCAATCCCTCAGCTTCTGGCTATTGCTGAATACATCACCAAAACCCTGGCAGTATGTGTTAAATGCGGGGCACCTGCTAACCGTACACAAAGAATTTCGAACACAGGCGACAGAGTACTGGTTGGAGCTACAGATCTGTACGAAGCAAGATGCAGAAGCTGTTATGAGCCGCCTGAGGATTGATATCAAAGGGGAGGTCATTTGAAAAAAGTCATTACATCATTCGGTTCCGCATTTATTAAGGATAGCGAACCGTTATTTTCTGAAATTGAATTAATTGGCAGGTATATTGCAGAATCCGGTTATTCAGTTTGTTCCGGCGGTTATTACGGATCTATGGAAGCAATTTCAAAAGGTGCCAAGAGCGCCGGGGGTAATACAACCGGTATTACTGTTAAAGGCTGGAATTCTGAACCCAACAAATATATTGATGAAATTGCAGCAATGCCAAACCTGATGGAAAGAATTGTTGAGCTAATAGGAATTGCTGATGCATATGTGGTATTTAAAGGCGGAACCGGTACACTAGTTGAAATTTCTGTTGCTTTGGAATTAATGAATAAAAGATCAATGCCGGAGAAAAAAATGATGTTTTATACTGATTTCTGGAAAAATATGATCGAAATATTAAAAAATGATTCCGATGAATTAAAAGAAATGATAAACAGGAATGTATACTTCATTAACAATCCGGATGAAATAAAAAGTTTTTTATGAATTTGAATCTTTAAAATATTTTAAAAAACCACTAACTTTGTAAAATACCCGGAGGTACGTAAAATGATCAGATATTTTACAATAATTACAGCAGCCCTGCAATTTATAATATCAAACAATTTTTTATTTTCACAATGGGTTGAGCTTAATTCAGGCGTAAATGTACGACTAAATTCAATCAGTTCTATTAAAGAATTAACAACATGGGCTTGCGGAAACAATGGAACGGTTATCAAGAGCAGCAATATGGGTGATAACTGGGAAAACGGAAATTTAGGCGGTATTCCTTCCAATATTAACTTACATCATATTTATGCATTAAATGAAATGAAAGTGTTTGCTGCCGGTAACGACGGTATTACGGCAAATTTATACTTGACAAATGACGCAGGTGCTTCCTGGTCTGTTAATAAAACTCAGATAAACGGAAAATTTAATGCTATATACTTTATAGATAACAATACAGGCATATTAATTGGCAGCCCGGTTAACGGAAGATGGTCAATATGGAAAACAATTAACGGTGGTTTTTCGTGGGATTCAACAGGCAAATATTTACAGCAAAACATGACAGAAACAGGTTTTCCTAACTCGTTGTGGGCAGCGGGATCGACAATTTGGATAGGAACTGATAACTACAGGGTTTACAAATCAACAAACTTTGGAACAAACTGGATGGCTCAACCAACCGGAAGCGAAATAAACTCAGCACCGTTATGGTTTGATTTTGATTTTAATATCGGTCTTACCGGCAATAATAATTTATTAAGAACAGTTAACAGCGGGAATAACTGGATAGTTGAAACAATTCCCGGAACAGGGAGCATTATTGCAGTTACCGGGAGTGCCCACTCACGATTCAACTGGGTAATACGCAGTGATAATAAAATATATCTTAATCCGCACAATACCAATACTTGGGAATACGATTATACAGCACCAAACGGTAATTATACATATATGTCGATTGAACGTAACGGATATTTCGGCGGAGCAGTATTTGCATTAAGGGATAACGGCGGTATATCAAGAACATATTTCCTGGCTATAGGAATAAATATTATTTCTACCGGTGTACCGGTAAAGACAATATTGAACCAGAATTACCCGAACCCGTTTAATCCAAATACCAGCATAACTTTCGATATTTCTGAAAAAAATTTTACAACTATAGAAATATTCAATTCTGCTGGGCAAACTATAGATAAACCAGTAAATTCTGAATTGCAGCCCGGTTCATATAAGCTTGATTGGGATGCATCAAAATTTCCAAGCGGAATATATTTTTACACATTAAGAACCGCTGATTTCATAAAAACAAATAAAATGATTTTGGTTAAATAAATTCATTTGATTCTTTTGTAATTTATTTCTACTCCTTTGGCTTCTTCTCCTGAAGGCGTGATATTGTATATTGTGATTATCAGATTATTATCATCAGCCGGTTCCAAAACTGTTTTCCAGCCCCATGACTGAATTTCTACAGGCGATAGCCTGTAGTTGTAATGACCTAACGCAGAAAATATTCTGTTGCCCTCATCACCATTCTGCATCATAATTGCTGTTCCGTTATGAAAGCTATCGATATTGGCACACTGGAATTTATCATCATTCAGATTATAACCATATATCGAAATACCTTCGAACGGTTTTCCCTGCATACTTCCTGAATATTCATGCATTAAGAACATACCATTCAGGACAGGCTTTATGCTTCCTTTCATTACAGATTCATCAGCAATTTTACCGGGTTCAAACCAGGTTTTTGCCACGCCTTCCCACTCCCCCGCCAATTTAAGAAGCATGGAATGTTTGCCTGTTTCTTTTGATTCTTCGAACTTACTTTTTGCCATATAAATTATATTGTATTTTCTATTAATGGAATTTTTTTCTTTAAAATAACTGCAGTTATAACACTGATAACAATACCAAGCAAAAATACAGTCATTAACATTACAATTGACTGAAGTAAAGGATTATTCCACATCACTGCTTCTTTATCGAATTCCTGAAGCTGTTTTGATATTACTTCCTGCGTTTGCCCGCTGGTTTTTATTTTTTCACGGTATACTTCTATCATTTTTCCGCTTAGGTCCGGAGCAATAACAGTATATAAGAAATATACATAAATTCCAAATATTACTGATGCTACCCCTGAAATTCCCAGACCAAGCATAAATGCTTTACCAAAGGTAATTTTTCCGCCGTTTACTTTATCTCTGTATGCTTTAACCCCGAAAAATACAGCAGTAAGAGCAATTATCATGCTGCTGTAACCTATAATTTCGCCGGTCTCCCACATTTCTGCAGAAAAATCCTTCATAAAAAGTAAATGTGATAAAATAAATAATCCGGTAAGCAAAACACCTGAAGTTAAACCATAAATTAAAATTTTTTTACTCATAAAATTTGATGTTTGATTGTTAAATGAGTGCAAAAATAGCTGATATTCCGCTTGTAACATTCACCCGAAAGTATGAAAATTACTAAACTATGGTACTAAATTAAGATTCCTGGCGGTTTCTATGGCTTGAGTTCTGCGGTTAACACCTAATTTTGAATAAATATTATTTGTATGGGTTTTAATTGTATTGAGGGATAAATATAATTTATCAGCTATTTCCTGGTTTGAAAATCCGGCTGCAATTAACTTTAAAACCTCAATTTCTCTCTGGCTCAGTTCCATTTCCATAGGCAGTTTTACCGGTTCTGCAGGCTGTTGTGTATAATTATTCTTTTTTCCGGCTTTAAATCCCAGATATACACCAATTGAAAGGAATAAAACTGCAACTACCCCGATAAAAACATCTGTTTTAATTTTATAGGAAAAATAATAATACTCAAATGTTTTTAACAGCGCAATTGCACATGCAAGCAGGAGTCCCATAAACAGAACATATTTAAGAAACTCCTTTTTACTTTTAGCCAACCTGCCCGATCTTACTGCCATTAAATATGTTAACTTAGTTTATTATAATACAGTTAACAGTTAAAATCTAACATTCTTTATACCCTCTACAAGGAAGTCAAATCCAAACAGCATAGTGAAGTAAAACTGCCACTCTTTGCCGTAAGTAACCGTTTTCTGCTCACCTGTAGTGGAAGGAAATATCCTCGAAAACTGGTCAAGTCCATAAGAAGCATTAAATGCGAATGCAGTTGGATACACATAATATGAATATGAAAGTAATCTCAATTCAAAACCCACATCTTTTTTAAAATCCTTCAGTTTAGCTGCATTTCCGTTCCATGCATTTCCAACATCACCATAAACCGATAAATAAAGCTTATCAAAATAGAACTGCAGGAAATTAAAATCAATATTTGTTGCGATCGGGAAACGGTAAGTTAAATTTGCAGTTGCATACCTGTTCCCGCCCAGTGCATAAAAAGGATATCCTTTCATATTAGGAAAGCCGCTTGCATAAAAATCAAAGAAATTATCCTGCTGCGGACCGAAAATAGTGCCGCCCCTTAATCTTAAGCTTAATGAATGTGAATTATCAAATAATCCGAATCCCTGCAGCAAATCTCCTTCAAGCCTGTGGAATTTAGCCTTCTCGAACGTTTCCGTGACATTTCCCTGGTCATCAATTGTAAGTTCCGGGTTAAGATCGTTTATCTCATAGTCATACTTCAGCCTTAAATACCTACCGATAGGGTTAATATCATCATTTTTATTGGGAGTAAATGAGCTGTAAGTATATGCCAGAGAAAGATCTCTGCCTGTAAAATAATTTGTAGAAGTAGCCGATACCTGCCTGTTTATAGAGGGAATAATAAATGTACTAAGCTTTGAGGAATATGACGAAAATGTGAACCCGGCCCTCATATTGTGATTGGCATTAATGATCTTGAATCCCATACCAAACTCAAACTGAAGCAGGTCGTAAGTAACATCAACGCCTATTGTATCAAGTCCGGCAACAAGATCAGCATTGGTTTTTCTTGAAACATTGTAGCCTGCAAGCTGGAATGAGGGGAAAAATCCAAGCTTGTTGAGGAATAAGCGTTTAAAGAACGGTATACCGTTATTGTAATCGAACTGCAGGAACAGGTCACGTTCAAAGTTCCTGTTAATGGAAGCTCCGCCGAAAATTCCCATTCTGCCTAGCACATCAGATGAATAGAAATACAAACCGGGCTTCAGTATATCCAGGAATTTTCCATCCTTTGTATAATTATCAAATCTGATAACAGGGATTATAAACAGCGGTGTCGCTACATTATTATAACCGGTTGATGAATAGTTTTTTACGCTGTCATCGTTAAATTTCCTTAACTTATCAAAGTTAAACTGGTTTTTCGTTAAACCGGAATTACTGCTGTTTTCAAGTTCATATTTTGTGATCAGCCTGTCCGGCCTGTTGTATTTTGCATTTTTTTCTGCAATAAGGCTGTCAAGCACTGTGTAATTTTTCAGTTCGGATATTTTATATCCTTCAGAGTTCCAGATAGAAAATGTTAAATTATTTTCAGCATCAACAGAAGGCATAAAAGCGCCCCCTAAAACATTTGTAAGCTGCTGCATAAATGCAGTGCTGCTTTCTTTTGACATGCGGGCATTATTTATAAGGTCATACTTGTAAATATTATATATGCCGGTAATATCTGATGCAAATATTATTGATTCACCGTTTTTAGTGTAAACGGGGCTGCGGAAATCAGCTGCCGGATCATTAAACATGAATAATATTTCTTTGCTGTCAACATTTATTTCTGCTATCTGCCTTGAGCCTTCTTTGGAATAATCAAAAACTATATTATTGTGTACCGGAGACCATTTTGGAGCGTAAATCTGTTCACCATTTGTAAATGAGGTCAGCTGTTTAATTTCGCTTTTATTCAGCTTTTTACCGTTTGGAGCTGGCGCAATAAACAGGTTCTGTGTACCGTCACTGTTTCTGACGAAACAAATCCATTTGCCGTCACCGGAATAAGCAGGGGCATGTGCTCTTAAACCGCTTGTAAGCTGTGTTTCAGTTTCAGATGAAATATCATATTCAAACAGGTCAAATACAACAGCATCATGAATATTTGGCTTATTCCTTCTTGAAAAAATTATCTTTTTGCCGTCAGGCGACCAGTTATAAGCCCCGCTGACACTTGCAATGAGCATTTCATCATCTGATTTGCTGTTTACATTATGAATGAACATTGATGTTGAGCCGTAATCGTAAGTTTTGTTGGAAAGGTATGTTATCTTTTTACCATCCGGAGAGAACTGAGGATAATAATTTGCAAACCCAACATCAGCAATCAGTTTTCCCTGAACTTCAAGCTGATTTATCGGTTCAACCCTGGTTTTATAATCCTGTTTTAAAAATGCTTTCCATTCATCATAAAGCTTACTGCCTGATTTACCGATAGCTTTTTCAAAAGCTCCTTCTGAGTTCAGTCTAGTAAGATCGCCCAGATTTACGGTGATTTCCTTAAGTTTATCTTCGCCGTATTTTTCTGAAATATACCTGGTAAGAGCAAAACCTGAATTATAAATTGATTCAGCCTTATAAGTTGTTACCGAAGCAAACTGCCCCATATCTTCCCATGAGAGCATATTGTTACCAAGAACCCTCATACGGAGTATCATATCCCTGTGAGCATCCCAGTTATCGTACCCAAGCTGCTGCCTTTGGTATTGCGATGTTCCCTCTGCAAACCATGCGGGTACTCCTACACCTGAAATTGGATAAGAAATAATTGTATTAGGATACCCGTAAAGTACATCAGGTCTGCGCTCTTTTTCATAATTAAGGAACTGAAGATAAATGGAAGGGAATTTTGTTGAAAACTTCATTGATGCCTGAACCTGAATTATATGAATATACTCGTGCGTAATTACATTGCGCAGCCAGTTGTGAGTGCCGCGCAGGTCAAAATCAAGCGCAACTGCAGCAATCTCTATCCTGTTTCCGTAGTAATCGGTTGCGCCGTTTGAAATATCGGATTCATCGTTTATTATCCATGATGTTTTCTCTTCGGGTCTGTAATTATATAAAGTTGTAATAGGTCCGTAAATTTCTTCTGCTATTTTAGCTGTAAGCTTTGCAGTTCGTTCAGTACCTTTATGGTAATGAATATAAAAATGTTCGGTTTCTATGGTAAACCAGTCAAGCTCAGGATTAGGCTCAAACTGTGAATATAATACAGAAGAGAATACAAACAATAATATCAGGATTCTGGATATCATAAACTAATAATTAAATAAATTAAGTTAACAAAAGTACATGAAATGCAAGATTAACTGAAAATGACAGTTATATCAATGCTAAAAAGTAACGAATTTTTAAAGATTTATTAAAAAACGGGTAGTTGTTTTGCTATAATGCGGAAATTATTTAAACAAATTTAAAAGTAAATAAACAAAAAGTAAAGGGGCAGAAAATATCCGCCCCTTTTAAAATATGGCGCCATGCTAAGGGTAATTTTTATTTTCCTGTAAGGTTTGCCCGTAAGTAAGGTTTAATTCCAATGAATTAAGGTATTTGAAGATTAAGGAACTGAACAATTAAGGTTATTTAATAAGTGTCATTTTTTTGATAAGGTTAATTTCGCCGCTATAAAGCCTGTAAAAATAAATACCGCTTGAAAACTTTGCTGCATTCCAGCTTACTTCATAAGTACCCGGTGTTAACTGCTGGTTTACCAGTGCTTCTACTTCCCTGCCCAGCATATCGTATACTGCAAGTTTAACACCGGCAAGCTTAGGTATAGAAAACTTTATGTTGGTACTAGGGTTAAATGGATTGGGGTAATTCTGTTCAAGATTATATTTTCCGGGAATTTCATTTGAAATTGGTTCTATACCGATAAATCCCCCATTTGTAGTTTTAAGTATCAGCGAGTTTCCGCCGCAAGCAATACCTGCATATGGATCAAAAAAATGCAAGTCTCTTATTGTAACATTCCACCCTCCCGTCCATGAAAGTGTCCATGTATTACCTGAGTCTGTTGTTTTGATAATACTCCCGCCTTCACCTGAAATAAATCCTGTATATTGATTTATAAAAAAGATCGACCAAAAATGATTCTGGAGTCCTGGATTAATTTCAAACCAGTCGATCCCGGAGTTCGTTGTTCTTAAAATCCTGCTTATAAATGAAGTAGTATCTAAAATTACATATCCGTTATTCACATCAGTGAAAAATATTTTATGCGCATAAACATAACCGGGAAGAATTGTTGCCTGCCAGTTAATTCCCCCGTTGTTGGTCTTATATATATAACCTAAATCATAAGCAGCAAATCCGGTCAGTTCATTCAGAAAATAACTGCTGCCAAATTCACCAAACTGCGGAAGAATACGGATCCAATTTTCACCATTATTACTGCTTTTAAATATTCCGGTTGCAGTTGTTGCATAAAATACTGCACCAAAGGAAATTATTGATCTGATATGTCCTGTAATTTCATCAGATGGTATGTAATACCAGTTTTCACCTGCATTAGTTGTTTTAACAATTTTAGACTGGCTTAAAAGAAAACCACCAAAGGCAATAATTGTATTTGAATTGTAAAAGTAAGAACCCCGTATTTCAAAATTTGTATCAACAAACACTACATTCCAGTTGTTACCGGAATTCGTAGTTTTGAAAATAACACCTTTGCCGGTGCTGTTTGAATAGAAATACTTTTCACCGCAAGCTAACCCGGTATTTACATCAAAGAAATTTATATCGGTTAATGTGTAATTGGTATCATAGTTCTGCAAAGTCCATTGAGAAAAGGAAGTAACGGTATTAAAAGTTATAAAAAGCAGCACTGCTGCAATTCTGCAGATCTTGACAAATTTCTTCAACATAAATTACCTCCGAAATTTATTGTTGCGGCTTTGGAATATCAAAAGCCGGGACAAAAAAATATATGCAGCTATCCTTTTTAAATTAATAAAATAATTTAAACGGGTAAATTTGTTTTGAGATAATTTATGTTAAGTTCAGAAAAATTTAAAAAAAGGTATTTTTCTTATCGATCTGTTATAGATTGGTTTTTTAGATTTAACTTCTTTTCAAATATAATATGAGTTTTTTGAATATGCAAATTTATTTTAAAAATTTTTTATCACAAAATATGATGATTTATAGCAGTATCAGTAAATTATTATTTAATTATCTTTGTGAATATGTCAGATTTTACAAATGAGATTCAAAATATCTTCTCCCCTGACGGGCTGCTGTCTCAGCTTGACGGATTTGAATACCGCCGCCAGCAGCAGCAAATGGCAGTAAGCATAGCTGAATCACTTGAAAACGGCACTCATAATATAATCGAAGCTCCAACAGGAGTTGGCAAATCACTTGCTTACCTTGTCCCCTCAATAATTTATGCGCTTAACAATGAACGCAAAGCAATAATTTCCACCTGTACAATAAACCTGCAGGAGCAGCTTATAAATAAAGATATTCCCGCACTGGCTAAAATTCTTCCTGTGGAATTTAAGTACGAAATACTTAAGGGCAGGAATAACTACATATGCACCAAGCGGCTTAATAAAGCTATGATAGAAAAAGGCTCGCTGTTTATGACAGCAGAGCAGCAGGTACTGCAGAAAATTTATGACCATGTTAACCGTGAAGGCAAAGGAACAAGACAGGATATGCCTTTCCCTATTGATGATGCCGTATGGAGCGAAATTTTTGCCGAAGAAGGCGTCTGTACGCAGAAATCATGCGGCGGTGCTGATACAAACTGCTTTTACCAGCAGGCTAAACAAAAAATGAAGGATGCTGACCTGCTTGTACTGAACCATCATTTATTCTTCACCCTGTTCGGATTTTATGAACGTGATGCAGAGGGTTATTTATATTATAATGATTTTGTAATATTTGATGAAGCGCATACAATTGAGCAAATTGCAGCTGAACGAGTATCGCCTTCGGTATCAAAAGAGCAGATACGGTTCTGGCTGAACAAGCTGTACAACCCGAGAACAGGGAAAGGATTTTTTTCATTAAAACAGGCAGACCGGCTTAAAAAAGCAATTGAAATAGTTTACCATGATAATGAACATTTTTTTAAAATGCTTCATTCACACGTAAATGATATTTACCACGCGCAGGCGCATAAAAGCGCGATCAGGATAAAGAATCCGGTTAAGCTTGGAGCGGAACTGCTTAATTCAATACTTGAGCTTACCATAGAGCTGAAAAAAGCCACCCCGCTTGCAAAAAATGATATTGAACAGGATGAAATAAAAAATTACTTCACCAAATTCACCCGTATAAGGAACAATCTTGAGTTTTTCCTTGAACAGAAAAGTGATGAATATGTTTACTGGATAGAATACAAAGGCAGGGCAAGGAATAATATTGACCTTTGCATCTCCCCTATCGATATGGCTGAATACTTCAGGGAAAATGTTTTTGCAAAGAACCGCTTAAGCGTTATGACATCTGCAACTCTTTCAACAAACAATAACCTGGAATTCTTTAAGAATACAATAGGCGCTGATAGTATCAGCGGTGAAATTATTGAAACACCGTTTGATTACGGCAGGCAGATGAAGATTCATGTTTTTAAAGATATTCCAGAACCGGAAAAAACACAAAAATACAAGATCAGCGATATTCTTAACGAAAGTGATTTTGAAAAAATAATCACTGAAAAAATTAAAGAATGCGTGAAGCTTACCAGCGGCGGAGCGCTTGTGCTGTTCACCAGCAACAAGCTGCTTAAAACAGCATATAACAAACTGCTTGAAGATTTTCTGGGTGAAGGTATAAACCTGTATGCGCAGCATAACGGAATGCCGAACAATAAAATACTGAATCATTTCCGTGATGATGAAAATTCGGTTTTATTCGGGGTAGATAGCTTCTGGATGGGAGTTGATATTCCGGGTCACAGCCTGCGTAACGTAATAGTAACAAAACTCCCTTTTGAAGTGCCGGACCACCCTGTAATAGAAGCAAAGCTGGAATTCCTCCAGCAAAAAGGCGGCAATCCGTTCATGGATTACTCACTGCCAACAGCTATATTAAAATTTAAACAGGGTGTCGGCAGGCTGATACGCAGCAGAAGCGATGAAGGGATTATATGTATTCTTGACAGCCGCATACTTAAAAAACCTTACGGCAAGCATTTTATTCATTCACTTCCTGAGTGTGAAGTGATAATAGAAAGTGAAGTAAATTAAGCCCTCACCCACTTCAGTTCCATCGGACCCGCAGAAAGTATCATTTCTCCGTGCTCAAAACGGTATTTTCGTACTTCCGTGCCGCCAACCAGACTTTGAACAATTGCTCCTTCAACATGATGCTTTATTACATGTTTTTCTTCGTCAATTTCATAAGGACCAAAATATCCCATATACCCAAGATGTTTTAATGCCCAGGCAAGGTCCTTAAGCTTCAGCTTTTTTTCAGGCATATGTTCCAGAGGCAGGTCATGCGGCATCATTATCTGGGCTGACATATACTTCTCATCATAGAATAAAATTGCTTTTACCTGCCTCCCGAAAGGGTAAATGATAGTTTCTTCATGCCTTACAATAACAGATTTTAAACGCCATCTACCTAAAAATTTTTGCTTTATCATATTTATTTAAAAATTTAGATTACATTACTCAAATCTTTCCGCTTAAGATATATTGAGAAAGTGGAATATTTCCGTCAGGTCTATCCGAAGGACTCCTACGGAGAGGACCTGACGGGAGCAAATTAAATATTTTTTGCAGCTCCCCTCTCCATTGGAGAGGGGCTGGTCCGAAGGACTCCTTCGGAGGGGTGAGGTCTTATTATTGTGATACAATCCTGTAAATTTTATCATCACCATCTCTTACTTTACCCCTGCCATCCCTGTTGCTGGTGGAAAAATAAATTGCACCGTCAGGACCTTCTGTTATTTCGCGTATTCTTCCGAAATCCTGCGCAATTTTTTCATATGAAAGAACTTTAGTTTTATCATTTGGGTCAACTTTAACGGAAATAATTCCGTTACCCCTTAAACATCCAAAGAGAAAACAATTTTTGAATTTATCTATTTTACCGGAACTATAAAACATACCTGAAGCCGGGGCTTCAGCGGGTGTAAAAACAAGCACAGGCGATATCATTCCTTCCCTGCTTTCATTATGCGATACAACAGGCCAGCCGTAATTGCCGCCTTTTACTATTACGTTAACTTCATCGCCGCCGCCGGGACCGTCGAATCCGCTGGGACCGTGTTCAGTTGACCACAGATTATCAGTTCCGGGAAACCAGTCAATCCCCTGGGGATTGCGGTGGCCGTATGACCATACCGGCGAGTTGCTGAAGGGATTATCTGCAGGTATAGTACCATCATCATTAAGCCTTAAAATCTTTCCGTGAATTTTGTTCAGGTCCTGTGCATATTCCCTGTCTCCTGCATCTCCCGTAGTAATATAAAGTTTAGAGTCCGGACCGAACTTAATTCTGCATCCCGCATGGAATCTGGCTGCGGGTATATCATCAAAGATCACTTTTTCATCATCTAAAGAATAACCATTATCCCTAAAACGAACTACTTTAACCCAAATATCATCATTTTTTTCATAAGCATAGCTTATATAAATATATTTATTTTCACTGTATTTTGGATGCAGGGTCAGCCCCATTAATCCTTCTTCAGACCCGCTTTTAACATCATTGAAAACTTTCACAGGGTTATTTTCAAGCTTTCCGTTTATGATCTGTCTTAACCTGCCCGGGCGTTCATTTACCAGGACCCTTTCACCCGATGTAAATACTATGCTCCACGGAACTTCAAGGTTATTTACGAAAATTTCAAAATTTATATCTCCGGATTTCGGAATACTGACCTCTTTGTTTTCATTTTTATTTTTTGAACCGCAGTTTGAAGAAAACACTAACAGAGACAGTAAAATTAAATTTAATAAAAGATTCATAACTGTAATTATTTATTAATTTAAATATCTAAACTTATAATATAAAATACATATTTAAAAACAAATGTTGCATTCATAAATTTTTAAAAAAATAACATTTTTTTACATTATATTTTTAAAAATGACTTATTTTTTGAAACTTAAAGCGGTATTTTACCGTCTTAGTAATTAATCAGGATGACTTCTTTTCATTAAGCAAAAATATGAAGAAAATACGATTTTCCGCATTATTTATTTTAATTCTTTTTACCGGATCAGCAGCATCCCAGGAGATCCGCGTTACATTAAAGGAAGCTATTCAGCACGCTTATAATAACGACCCAAATATTGCCAAAATCAATTATAATATTGATGCCCAGGAAAGCAATATCAGGGCAAGATACGGGAATCTTTTTCCTGACCTAAAATTTTCCACCGGCTGGACAAGATCTAACCAGGTATTAAAAGGCGGTTCAATAAATCAGAACGGAATAACTATACCGGTACCTGAAACCAATGAAACCAGCGATAATTTCAGCCTCTCTTTAAGGTCTGATGTCACTCTGTTTGATGGTATGACAAGTTATGACCAGATAGACCTTGCAAAGCTTACCAAGAAGCAGTACCAGCTTCAGTTAAAAAAGCAAAAACAGGATATAGCAGTAAAAATAATTGCAGATTATGTCACGGTTCTAAAGCTGCAGCAGGTTGTTAAAATAAATGAAGCAACACTGGCAGATTCCCGGGCCCAGCTAGAGAGAATCAAGATATTTGTTGAAGTTGGCAGGCGTACAATGTCAGATGTTTACCAGCAGGATGTTGTTGTAGCACAAAATGAGCTTGCTGTAGAACAGGCAAAAAATAATGTAAACAAATCATTAAGCGATTTAGCTTACAATTCAAATTTACCGCTGGATAGAAATTATGCAGTAAATGAAAATGAATTCAATACAGAAATACCATATTCAACACTGGAAGCTTATGTAATACAGAACCAGAACACAGATAACCTGGTAGCTGCTGCATACAGGAACAGGTATGACCTGAAAACTACAGAACAAAACCTGGATATTCTGCAGACAAATATTGAAATTGCACGCGGAAACCAGTACTTCCCTGTATTAAGCGGATTCGGCTCATATTCTTTAAGCGGAAATAAGATCGATAAAATTTCCAATCAGCGTGTATTTACTATTGGACTATCTTTAAGTTATCCGATATTCCAGGGCTTCCAGCTTGATAACCAGCGCCAGCTTGCTCAAATAAATTACAGGTCAGCTCAGGAAGATATTAAACTCGTCAAAAACCAGATTGCACTTCAGATCAAAAAAGCAGTGCTTGACCTTAGATCGTTATTAAAACAGATTGAGATAACGGACAGAAATCTAAAAAATGCCGAACAAAATAAGCTGCTTGCTGAAGAATCATACAGGGTTGGATTAGGCACAGTCCTGGATGTAAATACAGCTTCAACAAACCTTAATAACATATTAATAAATAAATCAAACCTCATTTATGATTTCATCCTTGCCCAAAAACAGCTTGAATATTACCAGGGATTACTTAATTATTAAATTCAAAAAAGATCAAAACAGATATTCTAAAGGCAGAAATAAATATTCACTAAAATGGCAGATATTAAACCGGTAGTTAAAAAGAAAAAAAGCAAAAAACTCTTACTGTTCTCAATAATTGGAGGAGTATTACTGCTTATCGTCATAGCAGTTATTGCATCAGGCAAAAAAGATAAAATTGTAACCGTACAAACGGAAAAAGTAGCGAAAAGAAATATCACACAGGTTGTATCCGGTACCGGTACTATAAATCCTGAAACAAAGGTAGATATTAGCGCGGAGATCAGCGGAGAAATAGTACAGCTTCCGTATAAAGAAGGCGATACTGTTAAAAAAGGAGACCTGCTTGTTAAAATTAAAGCAGAAACTTACGGCGCAAGAATTAACCAGCAGCAGGCAGGAGTACAGTATTCCAGAACACAGGTTGAAGTTGCTGAAAATAATCTGCGTAAAGCCGAGCTTGAGCTGCAGAGAACACAGCAGCTATTCCAGAGCGGTCTTGTATCACAATCAGACCTGGATAATGCCCGTATTGCATATGAAGTGGCTGTATCCAATGTAAAAAGCTCCAATGCAAATGTAAGACAGAACCTGGCATTGCTTCAGCAAAGCTCACAGGACCTTTCTAAAGCAACAATACGCTCAACAATGGATGGTATTGTCACAGCTATGAATAACGAGCTTGGTGAAAAAGTTGTTGGTACGCAGCAGATGGCCGGAACAGTTATCATGACGGTATCAGATCTTTCGGTAATGGATGCTGAAATCGAAGTAAGCGAAACCGATATTACTCATGTTAAGATAGGAGATACTGCAGATGTGGAAGTTGATGCTTTCCCCGATCGTGTTATTAAAGGTTATGTATATGAAATTAGCAATTCTGCAAAGTCAAAAGGACAGGGTACGCAGGAACAGGTAATAAACTTTATAGTTAAGATAAGGATAATAGATAAAGATGTGCAGTTAAAACCGGGCATGAGCTGCAATGCTGATATTAAGGTTAATTCAAAGTCTGATGTAATTTCGATACCTATTCAATGCGTAACAGCCCGGGAAGAAGAAAAAAACGAAGAAAAATCTGATGAAGACGTAAAAAGAAAATCAGAAGAGAACCTGAAGAAAAAGGAAAAACCCCGGGAAGTTGTGTTTATTGTAGAAGAAGGCACTCCCACTAAAGTAAAAATGGTACAGGTAAAAACCGGTATCAGCGATGACAGGTATATTGAAGTTCTGGAAGGTTTAACACCTGACCAGGTAATTGTCAAAGGTCCTTATAAAGCCATAAGCAAAGAACTTGAAGAAGGGTCAGTAATTAAAGTGGATAACGAGGTAAAGAAGAAAGAGGATAAGGAAGAGTAGTGCCTTGGAAGAGATAATTAAAACACAGGATATAGTTAAGCTTTATGTCATGGGAACAGAAGAGCTGTATGCTTTAAAAGGAGTATCCATGACTATCCATAAAAATGAATACGTTGCAATTATGGGTCCTTCAGGCTCGGGCAAATCAACTTTAATGAATATTATCGGCTGTCTTGATACACCAACATCAGGTCATTATGAGCTTAACAGGCAGAATGTTAGCGAAATGGATGATAATGAGCTGGCATCTGTCAGGAATAAGGAAATAGGATTTGTATTCCAGACATTCAACCTGCTCCCCCGTTCAAATGCGCTGCATAATGTAGAGCTTCCGCTGATCTATTCGGGAATGTCCAGAACCACAAGGCTTGAAAAAGCCGAACAGGCATTGATAAATGTAGGGCTGCAGGACAGAATGATGCATAAACCAAACGAGCTTTCAGGCGGCCAGCGCCAGCGTGTTGCAATTGCAAGAGCGCTTGTAAACAATCCATCTATAATTCTTGCCGATGAGCCAACAGGAAACCTTGATTCCAAAACAGGCGATGAAATCATGGATTTGTTCGATAACCTTCATTCGCTTGGCAATACAATTATACTGGTTACCCATGAGGATTTTATCGCAGAACATGCTCACAGGGTAATTAAGCTGAGGGATGGGCTGATAGAAACGGATAAAGTTACTGATAAAGGAATTAAATTCAATAATAAAAGTCCGGTCACGGCATAAATATTTAAATCATAACGAGGTAATTGTGATCAAGAAGTATCTGGTAATTATTTTTTTGACAGCAGCAATTATTGTTCCGGCTGCATCTCAGGATTTCGGTAAAGTTCATGAGCTTATTGTACAGGGTATTGATGCAGAATATAATATGGACTTTCCGCTTGCATTAACAAAATTCCAGGAAGCAAAGAACATTGCTCCAAATGACCTGCGCGGCCATTTTTTTGAGCAGACTATATTCTACTGGAAAGCAATGCTTACACGGAACAAAAGTGATTTTGAAACATTCCTTAACTTAAGCGATAAGCTGGTTGAAAAATGCGAAACAGTTGTAGATAAAAATGAAAATGACCTCGATGCCAGGCTTTACCTGGGGTGGACTTATATAATAAGGGCTTTTGCTATCGGATTTATGGGTGAAAATTACCTGAAAGCAGCTTCTGAAATTAAAGACGGGAACAACAATCTGACTTTTGTGCTGGAAAAAAATCCGAATTACCACGATGCTGCATTGGGATTGGGAGTTTATAATTATCTTACAAGCTTTATACCAAGAAAGCTGCGCTGGCTGACTGATATTCTTGGGTTTTCGGGCAACAGGGATGAAGGCAAACGCCTTTTAAAGATTGCAAGTGATAAAGGTACATACACAAATAATGAAGCAAAGTTTTACTTAACATTAATGCTTTGGCGCGAGGAATCTTACCCGGAAGCTGAAGGATACGCTCAATCACTGAAAACAAAGTACCCGCAGAGTCCGGCAGTATGGATGTTATGGGGCGGTTTGCTTGCCCAGCAGGATAAAATGAGCGAAGCTATAGAAGCATATGAGATGTCTCTGGAATATAATAAAGGCAAAGATTCAGAAATCATTTTCAGGTCAGCTTACGGCGCGCTATCAAATGCATATTTCAGGATGAATATTTACGACAAATCTTCCGAATACGGAAGAAAATTCCTGGCACTGCTGACCAAAGATGATAACCAGAACAACAGGCTTTACAGCACAGGTGTATCCCTCGAGCTTATGGGAGACAGAAATGCTGCAATGGAATTCTACAGAAGAGCAAGAACGGACATAAAAGATGAAAACCAGTGGGAAAAATTCTGGCTCAGAAAGCTTCGTGAAAGAGAAGCTGCTCCGTTGACAAGAACAGACTCCCTGCTGATAGCAGCAGATAACAACCGCGCAACAGGCAAGCTTACAGATGCGGCAAGGGATTACAATACCCTGCAAAGCGCACAGGGTATGAATTATAACGATGATGTTAAATCACAGATAAATCACGGGCTGGGTCAGCTGAGCTTTAAACAGAAAGATTATAATAAAGCTATTGAATATTTTAAGCTGAATACTGCTTTAAATCCGCCAAATGAAAACTGGCTGGTTCCCGAAGCTTATTACCAGATAGGAAGATGTTATTTAAGGCTTGGAAATAAATCTGAAGCGCAGAAAAATTTTGATATAGCCCTGGATATTGATTATGAATACGATTTTAAAGATGCTATGGATGGAAAGATCAAAAATGAACTTTCGAAATACTGATAAGCAGGATTGAATTTATTAACTGAAATAAAGGAATCTGTAGTTATTTCCCTGAATTCCATCAGGGCAAATAAGGTGCGATCATTTCTGGCAACACTTGGTATTGTTATAGGTATTATGACAGTTACCATTCTGCAGACAGCAATTGAAGGCATAAACCGCGCATTTGAAAAAAGCATTGCAGCAGTCGGCGCAGATGTACTTTATATTCAGAAATTCGAATGGTTCGGAAAGGAAGACTGGGAAGTATACAGGAACAGGCGTGATATTAACTGGCAGGATTATGAAACATTTGCTGAAAATATGGTGAACGCAGAATCAATCTGTCCGACAGTTGGCAGCGCAGCGCTTGTTACTTACCAGGATTTTACAAGCGAAAACATACCTGTATTCGGCACTACAGAAGAATACCAGAGAACTCTTGGGCTTGATGTAGCCGAAGGAAGATTCTTTACAAAAAGAGAAAGTGACGGCGGATGGGCTGTTTGTGTTATCGGCTATGATATTAAGAATGCCTTTTTTGCCGGTATTGATCCCATCGGCAAAGTAATACAGATTAAAGGTCATAACTTTAAAATTATAGGTACATATGAAAAAATGGGTTCTATGCTGGGACTTTTCAGCCTTGATAACAGGATAATCATTCCCATAAATAAATTTTTTAAGATATTCGGTACACGGCGTTCATTAACAATTAATGTTAAAGCCCCAAGCGTTGATGCCATGGAAGATACCAAGGAAGAAGTACGTTCAGTTATGAAACGTGCCCGGAGGATTCCAATTGGCGGAAAAGATGATTTTGGTGTAAACCAGCAGGAAGCATTCAAGCAGACTTATGAATCACTTACCGGGCTTATAAAAACGATCGGAACAGCAATAACGCTTTTATCGCTCATAGTTGGCTCTATTGGTATAGCAAACATCATGTTTGTGAGTGTTAAGGAAAGAACTAAGGAAATCGGCATCAGGAAAGCAATAGGTGCAAAACGCTCTACAATTTTGCTTCAGTTCCTTATTGAAGCTGTTACAATTTGTGTTGTTGGAGGTTTGCTTGGATTATTTATTGCATTTCCTATAAGTTTGGTAATAGATGCTGTATTGCTTCCAACGGCAATGCCTTTATGGGTAGTTGTTCTTGCGCTGGTAATTTCAGCCATAGCGGGAATAATAGCAGGCTTCTTCCCTGCCCTCTCTGCTTCAAAGCTTGACCCGGTGGATGCATTGAGGTATGAATAGAAATGGAATGCGGATTTGGGATTGTGGATTTCGGGTTTGCAAAATATTAAGCAGAAAAGGAATTTCATTCGTATTAGCAGCATGATGAAATACCTGTTTATATTTGCGGTCTTTATAATAAATGAAAGTGTATTTTCACAGATCATCGATAAAGATACCAGTGATGTGATTATCCGAAGAACAAAAAAGGATATTCCTTCAGAATATAACATCAGTGATGTAATTATAAAAATGGATAAGCTGCAGACAAAATATATTATAAGGGTTGATCTTGATATTCCGCTTAGGACAACATTAAAGCTGAACGTAAGTGATACAACAGGAAATACACTGATGTATCTTATTAATGACCAGACACTGAAGGCAGGGGTATTCAGGGTAAGGTGGGAAATGGAGTTCTGCAGGTCAAGCAACTGTACTTATCCCCCGGGCAGGTACCTGTGTGAGTTTGAAACAGATCAGTTCATTTTTCAAAGAGATTTTTATCTGAAATAAATATAAAAAGCAGCACATAGATTCGTATCTAAGAAGAATAATTATGCCTGTAATAAAAACAACAGCAACTACACAATTACTTACAAGGAAGAAAAAATCCAAAAAGGATAAATCTTCCGGTAAAAGTGAATCAGAAAAAACCAGGCTAAAGAGCATTAAAAAATCATTAAGCGGAAAAGTTAAACCGTCATAAAAAAATAAATTGAACATAAAAGAAGCATTATTTTCAGCCCTAAATTCAATACGAGCCAATAAGCTGCGTGCATCACTTACGCTGCTTGGCATAATTATTGGAGTTTTCTCGATTATCGGGGTTATGACGCTTCTTGATGCGCTTCAGAAAGGTATAGACAGCGGCTTAAGCCAGCTTGGCACAAGCACTTTCCAGGTTCAGAAATGGCCTGCCACATTTGTAAGCGGTCCGGGCAGGTGGCGCAAATATGAAAAACGCAAGCCTATCACAATAGATGAAGGATACAGGCTTAAAGAGCTTGCTGTTCTTCCAAAGTATATCGGACTTGAAGACTGGTCAGGAGGTAAAACTGTAAAATACGGCAGCGGGCAGACTAATCCGAATTTCCAGATGGCGGGAGTTACTACTGAATTTCTTCCTGCAAATAATCACACTTTAAGCGACGGAAGGTTTTTTACAGAAGAAGAAGTGAAATCAACCCGGAATATTGCTGTAGTTGGTATGGAAGTTGTTGATAAGCTCTTTCCCTTTTCTTCACCTATAGATAAAGAAATAGAAATTGACGGTACAAGATTTACAGTTGTTGGGGTACTCACAGCAAAAGGAGAAAACCTGGGTCAAAGCCAGGATAATATCGTTCTTATCCCTTTATACACAATGGATAAGATCTACGGGGCAAGAAGAGACCGCTCGATCAATATTACTGTATCTGCTTACAGCAAAGCGCAGCTTGATGAAACACAGGAAGAAGTAATTGGATTGATGAGGCAGATAAGGAAAGTACCGCCGGGTGAAGAAAATGATTTCGATATCTGGTCAAACGAATCACTTGTACGGGAAGCAAATAATTTTACCGTATATTTTAAATACGGGGCAGGAGTAATTTCATTTATCTCTTTAATTGCGGCTGGGATCGGTATTATGAACATTATGCTTGTTACAGTTACTGAGCGAACAAAGGAAATAGGTATCAGGATGGCGATCGGCGCCAAAAGAAGCAATATATTAACACAGTTCTTATTTGAAGCTATTCTTTTGTGTGAGCTGGGAGGTCTCATTGGCATTGCAGTTGGTATTGGCATAGGCAATCTGCTTGGCTCTATCTTCAGCTTTCCGGTATCTATACCGTATGACTGGGTTGCAATCGGTCTGATAGTATGCTCGCTAATCGGAATAATATTCGGTACCTACCCTGCTTTTAAAGCTGCCAAGCTTAATCCGATTGATGCTTTGCGGTATGAGTAGAAGCTTTAACCACGAATTTCACGAATTACACATATCAAGTTTATCTTTAGTCTTACATGAAATTTATAATTTTCACTTTTGTTCTGGTAAATACATTTTCAATAAAATCACAGATCGTTTCTGATTCAGTGGAATATACTCATATATTTATTACAGATTCTTCAAAAATTGTAAAAATATATAAAGAATCGAGTAATTACGTTAATCCTTTCAGTCCCATTTCATATTTTTCTATTAATATTCCTCATAGAACTTATTTTAGTCTTTCTTTGTATAGAATAATTGATTCGATCGAGGTTTCGCTAATACAACCAATATTCAATGATTATCTGGATAAGGGAAATTACAGAATTGAAAATTCAAATCTGAACATCGATTCAGGTATTTACTTTTATCGGGTAGATGTTTTAGACTCAGTTTATTACCAAAAAGTGCTTTATATAAAATAGTAAAATATCCATTTCGAGTAATTCGTGAAATTAGTGGTTAACAGTTTCTAATAATATGACTTTTATCGTTTTCAAAATTTTACCCCCTTATCTATACATTAGTGTATAGATTAATTTTGCATTTAATTGACATTTCAAACATATTTCCTTAACTTTACATCACAAAATCAATCAAAATTTGAATATATTACTTCAAATAAAATTACTGCTTAAGAGCGAATTTCTTGCTAAAGTTATTTGGGTTCTGAATAACTTTTTGACCATGGAGTTCTACCGCAAACTGTGCAATAATCTTTATTGGAAACGCCTTAAACCGCATACAGCCAGCTATAACACGCGGTTCTGGATGATTATATTCACAGCTTTATCGATGATATGGCTGGCATTTTACTACAATCCGGGCGACCCCGCAAATTCAAATTCATCAGGATTTATAATCCTTTTATTTGCGCTCATCTACAAACGCTCGGGAATTTCATTCCACGCATTTGTCAAAAATTTATCTAAATCTGTTAACCATAAAATAGATCTGATAACTTATCACATTCTTGATTCCGGAAATATATCTTTATGGCGAAGCCAGGGAGCATATTTACGGAAATCCGCACTCATCATTTAATCAATTAATTTACGGTAATTTTAATTGCAATTTTATTGCAATGAATAATTCTATACGGCAAGCTATGTTAAATAGCGCTATTTGCCACAGGAATAATGGTACAACTTAAAGAAACGATTGTTAACAAAAGCAGCCTGGTTAATAAAGAGCATCTTTTCAGCAAAGATGAATTATATATCAGTTCTTTTAAATACTGCGAAGATATCGCAAGGGCACATTACGAAAATTTCCCCGTAGCATCGCTTCTGCTTCCCAAGGAAAAACGTAAATATGTCTATTCAATTTATGCATTTGCCCGCGCAGCAGATGATTTTGCTGATGAAGAAGGCATCTTGGGCGGAGCTCCAAAAAGGCTTACCCTGCTTGATGAGTGGAACGAAAAACTGAGGGATTGCTACAAAGGCAAGGCATATGACCCGATATTCATAGCATTGGGAAAAACAGTAAGGGATAACTACATTCCCGTTGAAACACTTGAAGCGCTTCTGAATGCATTCAGGCAGGATGTAGTTAAGAGCAGGTATCAAACATTTGATGAAGTTCTGGCTTATTGCAGAAATTCAGCCAATCCCGTTGGCAGGCTTGTACTGATGATTTTCGGGGTGAAAGACCCGGAATTTTTTGAATACTCTGACCATATCTGTACCGCTTTGCAGCTTACTAACTTCTGGCAGGATGTTTCTGTTGACCTGGTTAAGAACAGGGTTTATATTCCCGAAGAGGATATTAAAAAATTCGGGTATTCATATAAAGAGCTTGAAATGAAGCAGGATAACAGTAATTTCAGGGAATTGATAAAATTTGAAACAGAACGTACATGGAAGATCTTTGAAAAAGGGAAAAAGCTTATTGAGCTTACTGCCGCAAACAATAAAACCAAAAAGCTTTCAAAAGAACTTAAACTAACATGGCTTGGCGGCACTACGATTTTAAAAAAGATACATGGAATAAATTATAATGTATTAGTACAAAGACCCAAAATTTCAGGGTTTGATAAATTAAAGATATTTTTAAGTTCACGATTTTAAATTAAGTTAACATTTGTCAACAGAACACATTGAAATAACGCAATCAAGCAAAACGAATTTTCTTTATTCGTTCTCGCTGCTGCCAAAGGATAAGTATGAGGCTATCAACACAGTCTACGCTTTTTGCAGGCAGACCGATGATATTGTTGATAATGAAATGGATACTACTGAGCTGAAATTCAGAAAGATACGTGAATGGAAAAATGAGTTCGAGAAAGCTTTAAAAGGCTCATCAAATTATGCACTGCTTAACCAGGTTACAAAAATTATCAGGAATTTCAATATTCCTGTTGAGCCGTTCTTTGAGCTTATAAAAGGAATGGAAGCTGACCTGCAGGTCTCGCGTTACAAAGATTTTAACACTCTATACCAATATTGTTTCCGCGCTGCGGCAACAGTTGGACTCATGTGCATTGAGATTTTCGGCTACAAAACTGAAAGCGCCAAGCAGTATGCTGTAAATCTTGGAATAGCGCTTCAGTTAACAAATATTCTAAGGGATGTGAAGTTTGATGCTTTAAACGGAAGAATTTATCTTCCTGAAGAGGATATGAAAAAATTCGGCTACACCGAAGATGATCTGATGAACTTCAGGTATAATGAATCATTTGTGGAACTTATGAAGTATGAATGCAAACGCGCAAGGGAATATTTTGAAAAAGCTAATGAATCATTTGCCAAAGAAGACAGGAAGCAGCTTTTTCCGGCAAGGATTATGCAGAAGATATATTTCAACATCCTGGAAAAGATCGAAAAAATGAATTACAATGTTTTTCAGAAGAAAGCTAAAGTTTCCAGGCTTAAGAAGCTATACTATACATTTGGAGTATATGTAAAGTATAAGCTGGCATATTGATCTGAATATGTATTGTTATCTTTGGAAATACAGGGTTAAAAAGGAATTTATACAGGATTTTAAGGAAATATATTCAGGAAGCGGCAAATGGGCTGAATTATTCAGTTTGTCAGAAGATTATAAAGGAACAGAATTATTTGTTGATGCTGCTGATGAAAATATTATGATAACGATCGATTACTGGGCAGATGCAAAATCCCGTTCAGTTTTTATGGAAAATTATAAAACTGAATATAGCAAGCTTGATGAACACTGCAGCAGGTTTACTGAAGAAGAAACATTTACAGGAGAATTTGAAAAAGCCGCTAAATTGTAAAAATTATGGAATATACTGTAACAATTATCGGCGGCGGTTTAGCCGGTCTTTCAGCAGCGGTTTTTCTGGCTGAAAAAGGTTTTAAAATTAATTTATTCGAAGCTTCCCCTAAATTAGGCGGAAGAGTTTATTCGTTCTTTGATAAAACATCGGGCTTAAAGTTAGATAACGGTCAGCATATTCTGGCCAGCTGGTATAAAAATACCTTTGATTTTCTGAAAATTACTGGAAGCTTCGATAAACTGAAATTCCAGAAACAACTTGAGGTAATATTTGCAGATAATACAGGCAGAAAATTCCGGCTGAAAGCTTCAAAGCTCCCTCCCCCGCTTCATTTAGCAGGAGGAATAATGAAATATGATGCTTTAGGCCTGAATGATAAGCTGGCTGTGGTTAGACTGGTAAATTTTATTAAAAAAAATAAAATTCCGGAAGCTGAATTAAAGGAAAATAATACAAACATATTATTTGAATTAAGCCGTCAGACTGATAAAGCGATAAATTACTTCTGGAAGCCATTCATAATAGCTGTATTTAATGCAGAACCGCAAAATACCTCAGCTTTTATGTTTGCTGATATGATCAGGACAGGGTTTTTAAAAAAGGGCGGTTCTGAGCTGGTTTTACCGGATGGATTTTTAAGTGATATTTTCATTGAACCTGCCGGAAAGTATCTTGATAGCAGGAACGCAGGTGTAAAAGTAAATAACGGAATTAAAGAAATAAAGCTTCAGGATAACCGCGTAAATTCAATTATTGCTGAAGATAACAGCGAAATTAAAAGTGATTTTTATATATGCGCATTACCGTTCTTTAATATTAAAAAACTGTTTAACAGCAATGTAACTGCTATTCAGAATTTTGAATTAAAATCTTCACCAATAGTTAATATTCATTTAAAATTTGATAAAGAAATAGACAGTTTATTTAAACAGGGTTTTGCAGGCCTGCTGGGCACAAACTCTCAATGGGTTTTTAAAGTTACAAAAGACCAGGTTTGTATAGTAATAAGCAGCGCCGGGCAAATAGCTGAAAAAAATCCAGAAGAAATAACTGAAACAGCAAAAACAGAGTTAATTTCCTGTTTACCGGAGCTCAGAAGCTTTAATATAACTGCTTCAAGGGTAATAAAAGAAATGAGGGCTACATTTGTACCTGATTCAAATTCATTAAATAACAGGCCGGGTACAAAAACAAATTTAAAAAATTTGTTTTTAGCGGGAGACTGGACTGATACAGGGCTGCCTGCAACAATTGAAGGCGCAGTCAAAAGCGGTAAAACCGCATCAAATGCAATACTGGATAATCTAAAATCATAAAAGTTTTATAAATAAACAAATAAACCAAAAAATACCTAAAGGAAGGGTAAAACTATGGGATATCAAAATCAAAACGAAGATACAAAAACCGGAAGTGCGCCGGTAAGTATCAGTTTGAAGAAAACCGAAAGCAAAGAAGCTGAAATTCAGCGTTTATTGCTTGAAGAAAGAATGCGGCTTGAAAAAGAGTATGGAGTTGAAGCTAAACCCATCGATCATTTCAAAAAACCGCTTGAAAACACTTTCACAAAAGACCAGAGAGCAAATACCACCATTTTGTTCGGCGGGCTTACATGGAAACATGAAAAGCTTGTTAAAGGTGTGTTACAGGGTCTTGGTTACAAAGCAAGCGAAATACCTACTCCTGATAAAAAAGCCTTCCAGTTAGGTAAAGAGTACGGTAATAACGGGCAGTGCAACCCGACATATTTTACTGTAGGCAACTTAGTGCAGTACCTGCAGGAGCTTGAAAGATCAGGGATGACAAAAGAACAGATAATCAATGATTACGTTTTCTTCACTGCCGGCGCATGCGGACCGTGCCGTTTTGGTATGTATGAAGCTGAATACCGTCTTGCTCTGCGCAACTCCGGATTCGACGGCTTCAGGGTACTTATCTTCCAGCAGACAGGCGGCTTAGAACAGGATGAAATGGAAGCAGGACTTGAAATGAACCTCGACTTCTTCCTCGGCATATTGAATGCTATGAATATCGGTGATATAATAAATGATGTAGCATACCAGATAAGACCGTTCGAAGTAAATGCAGGTGAAACTGATAAAGTTCTTGCGGAATGTATGGATATGATGTATGAAAGGATGAAAACCAAAAAATATTTTGATTTCAACAGCAAGTTAGGCTCATTTCTAAGCAAGGTACCTGGTTCAAATTATATTCAGAGATTTGTTGACCAGGTAATGAGCGATTATTACATAGAAACACTCACCGATATACGCAATAAATTCAATGAAGTGAAGGTTGACAGGACAAGGGTGAAGCCTATCTGCAAAGTCACAGGCGAATTCTGGGCGCAGACAACCGAAGGCGACGGAAACTTCAACATGTTCCCCTTCCTCGAAAGAGAAGGCGCACAGTTACTGGTTGAGCCAATTGCTACATGGATATTATATATGCTTCACCAGGCTAAGAACATGTACCACGACAGGAAAGGAATTAAGGAAGGCGAAGATGCACCAAAAGCTTTCCAGGTACTTAAGAAATTAAAGAACTTAACAGATTATAAAAAGACAGTAACAATACTTTCAATAGCTGAGAGCGTTTTTGACCGTGAATATAACAGGATTAGAAAAGTATTCAACGGAATGCCGCATGAGCTTGCTAGCCAGCTGGAAATGCAGAGACTGGGCCACCCGTTCTACAATTCCAGAGTTGAAGGCGGCGAGGGTCACCTGGAAATTGCCAAGAACATATACTATGTGAACAAAGATCTTTGCCACATGGTGCTCTCTCTTAAGCCGTTCGGCTGCATGCCTTCTACACAGTCTGATGGCGTTCAGTCAGCGGTAACATCGATGTTTAAGGATATGATATTCATACCAATTGAAACATCAGGTGAAGGTGATGTTAATGCACATTCAAGAGTGCAGATGGCGCTTGGCGAAGCAAAAGCCAAAGCTAAGCTTGAATTCAAGAAATGCATTGATGAGACCGGTTACACAATTGAAGAGATAAAGGCATATGTTGATGCAAATGACTACCTGCAGAGACCGTTCTATCATGTTGCACACAGAAAAGGCGTTATAGGTGTTGCTGCTAATTTCGTCCTTGATGTTGCAGATAAAATGAAAAAAGACGGTATAAAATCTGTGGTAACAAAAACAGAAACAGCTAAAGCATAACTATTGTTGAACTAAGAAATTATTTTAAATATGACAAATAACGTTAATAATAACGCTAAATCTCCGCTTTATATCGGGTTCGATGTCGGTTCAACAACTGTAAAAGCTGTTGTAATGGATATAGATAACGATAAAATTCTCTGGTCAGACTACCAGCGCCACGATACCAAGCAGCCCGAAAAATCACTTGAGCTTCTTAAGGATATCGAAGATAAGCTGGGCAAAGATGCCCTTGAAGGCGCAAGGATATTTATTACAGGCTCAGGGGGAAGCAATATCGGACGTTTTCTTGGCGCCAAATTTGTACAGGAAGTGAATGCAGTATCACTTGCGGTGGAAAAATTCTACCCCAAAACACTTTCTGTTATTGAACTCGGCGGACAGGATGCCAAGATAATTGTATTCAAAGAAGACCCGGAAACCGGGAAAAAGAAAAAGATCCCTTCAATGAACGATAAATGTGCCGGCGGTACAGGCGCGGTCATTGATAAGATCAACGCTAAATTAAAAATTCCGGCAGCAGAGCTTTGCAATATGGGATATTACGGATTAAAGCTGCACCCTGTTGCAGGCAAATGCGGAGTATTTGCCGAAACTGATATCAACGGGCTCCAGAAATCCGGCGTACCGGCTGATGAGCTTATGGCAAGCCTGTTTGAATCGATCATTCAGCAGAACATGTCTGTGTTAACGCGCGGGCATACATTAAGACCAGAAGTATTGCTTTTGGGCGGTCCCAACTGCTATATAAAAGGTATGATGGACTGCTGGAGGGCTAACATTCCTAAGATGTGGGATGAAAGGAATGTTCCGTATGATAAAAATGTCCCGATTGAAGAACTCATCAGAGTACCTGATAATGCGCAGTATTTTGCGGCTATAGGCGCAATTGAATACGGCAAGGAAGAAGAACCCGAAATCGGAAGGTATAAAGGATACGGCGACCTGGAATATTATATTAATGTCGGCAGGGCTGAAGAAAAGAAAAAACTGATGAAGCTCTCAGGCGGCGGCGGTCTGTATAAAGATGAAGCCGAGCTTGATAACTTCAAAGAAAAATTCAAAATTCCCAAATTCACTCCGGCAACATTCAAGCCGGGAGAAGTTGTAAGGGGTTTTATCGGACTTGACGGCGGTTCAACTTCAACCAAAGCTGCGCTTATTTCGATGGATAAGCAGGTACTTGTTAAAGCTTACCAGCTTTCAAAAGGTAACCCAATTGAAGATACCGTTGATATCCTGCAGAAACTTCATGACCAGGTTAAGGCTCAGGGCGCAACCCTAGAAATATTGGGTATTGGTACTACAGGTTATGCTAAGGATATTTTAAAAGACGTACTGCATGGTGATGTTGCGCTTGTAGAAACTGTAGCACACACACAGGCAGCTCTTCACTTCTACCCTGATACTGATGTAATTGTTGATGTTGGCGGACAGGATATCAAATTAATTATCCTTGACCAGGGACGTGTAACCGATTTTAAGCTGAACACACAATGCTCAGCCGGGAACGGATATTTCCTCCAGTCAACTGCCCAGGGATTTGGTTATGCTGTTGAAGATTTTGCTGATGTTGCATTTTCAGCAAAACAATATCCAACCTTTGGATACGGCTGCGCCGTATTCATGCAGTCTGATATAGTTGACTTCCAGCGACAGGGATGGAAACCTGAAGAAATTATGGCGGGACTTGCAAACGTTTTGCCAAAGAATATATGGCTGTATGTTTCGCAGATACCTAACCTTGCAAAGCTTGGTGAAAACTTTGTTCTGCAGGGCGGAACACAGCATAATCTGGCAGCAGTAAAAACACAGGTTGATTTTATTACAGACAGGTTTAAAGGCAGCGGTATAGAACCGAATGTGTTTGTTCACAAACACACCGGCGAAGCCGGAGCTATTGGCTGCGGAATTGAAGCCGCAAGGCTTTATGAAAACGGTATGAGAACGCAATTCATTGGCCTTGATAAGGTCGCTAAAATTGTGTTCAAAACTACCAGGGATGAAAAGACAAGGTGCTATTTCTGCAAAAATAAATGTTTAAGGACATTTATTGATGTAGCAACTGATGAAAGAGCTATTCCGTTTGTTAAGGATGAATCAGCAGTCCTTCCGAAGGAAAAAATAGTAAATCCTGATTCCAAAGTACCGCTAGTAGAGGGAACACAGAGGCTAATTATAGCAACCTGCGAAAAAGGCACTGTTGAAGATCTAAACTCGATGAAAGATATCAAAAAAGGACTGGATGCTATTAAGGATGTAACTCCGAACATGGTTGAGTATGCTGCAGTAGAAGTATGGAAATCGCAGTTACCCAAAAAAGTGATGGATGAAATTCCGGTGCTAAGCAAAATGGAAGAACTTAAGATGAAGTTCGATAAAAAAGCAAAAGAGGCATTCGATAAACGCGTTGAGCTGATGAAAAAGCGAAACAAAGTTGTAATAGCAATGCCAAGAGTGCTTAATATGTATGCGCAGACACCGTTTTACACAGCCTATTTTGAATCACTTGGAGTAAACCCGGGTAACATCATTTTTTCAGAATACACAAGTGAAGAGCTGTATAAAGAAGGTGCAAAACGCGGCGCTATTGATCCGTGCTTCCCTTCTAAGATCGGTATACCACACATACATAACCTGATTTACAAGATCCACAAGAAGAAGAAAATAGATTATATCTTCTTCCCTATTGTTGATACTATACCTTCAGATCTTGTTTATGCGCAGCAGCATCATGCATGTCCAACAGTTACAGCAACTGTTGAAGCAGCTAAAGCTGCATTTATAAAAGAAAGCGACCTGTTTAAAGACAGCGGTATTGAATATGTTAACACATATCTTTACATGACGGAAAAGAAGCTATGCGCAAAGCAGATGTTCGAAGAATGGGGTCCCAAACTTGGATTAAGCAAAGAAGAAAACGACCGCGCAATAGAGCAGGCATACTGGGCATTGGATAAATACCATGTAAATATGCGCAAAGAAGCCCGTAAGGCTCTTGAACAGCTTGAAAAGGATAATAAGATAGGCATAGTTGTACTTGCAAGACCATATCACAACGATCCGGGCTTAAATCATGAAATACTCGAGGAATTCCAGAAGCTTGGCTATCCGGTATTTAACCAGGATTCATTGCCGACAGATGATGATATCCTTGAAAGACTCTTTGGAGACGAGATAAAAGCCGGCCTGATAAAAGGCGGTATGGATGTAAGCGACGTTTGGAAGAACTCATACAGCGAAAATACAACCCGCAAAGTATGGGCTGCCAAATACGCGGGAAGACATCCTAATCTTGTTGCACTTGAGCTGTCATCCTTCAAATGCGGACACGATGCACCTATTTATACTGTGGTCGAAGAGATAGTATCAAACAGCGGTACTCCGTATTTTTCATTCAAGGATATTGATGAAAACAAGCCTACCGGCTCTATTAAGATACGCGTCGAAACCATTCATTACTTCCTGAAACGCTACAGAGAAGATATGGTTGCAAAAGAAAAGAAAATTCAGACAATAGAAGAGAAGATGAAGGAATTTGAAGAAAAGATAAGAAAACAGTATGAGCTTCAGGAAAGACTGGATGCTATCCATAAAAAACAGGGTACTGCACAGTACAGCAATGGCAGCCTGAACTCAAATGCTTTTGAAATCGATCTCAGCAAGGTTAAAAAGGTTAAGACCGAAGAACCTGAACGGGAACAAATTGAGGCATAAAGAATCAAAAATTTAAAAGCCGGTTTTAACCGGCTTTTTTAATGATTATAATTGCTAAACCTGTACAGCTCAACTTTTGCAGGCGCAAGGTAGTATGTCATTCTCTCTTCAAGTTTATATTTTTTTGTGATTGATCCTATCTTGGATGTGTATTCTGATGTATCAACTGCGCTGTAATCCATAACCAGCCAGAATCTTTCAGGTTTTTGGGCAGATAATGAATCCTGTAATTCATTCCACCCATATTTGATCTTAACAGGATCAGTAATATTCAGGCTATTTTGTTTTTTGTAATAATTAATTACCCACCCGTTAAAATGCGGCTCAACGTAAATCCTGTCTCCCTGCTTATACTCACTGTTAATTTTATCTATCAGTTCCCTGTAATCATCATTTTTAAATTTAAATGAAAAATGTATCCCGATACCATATACATTTACAGCCATTAATAACACAATTAACGGGTAAATAATAATTTTTTTATTCCACCTGTTTAAACCATAAATTAAAAAAAATGTTATAAAAGGGACCAAAATACTCAGATACCTGTAAAATTCAATTTTTTGCCTTAAAGAAATGATACCTGCAAGCAATAATGTAATAAATAAAACAAAAAGCATTAATACGGGATTATCCTTTGTGCTTTTTTTAAATATAATTCCAAATCCTGCAGCTAAAACAACCATACCCCAGAATACAGTAATTATTTTAACCAATTTCAGATTAGTATAATAATAATACAGCCCAAGATTCAGATCACGGGAATAATTGATATATTCGTTCAATACTTCAGGTAGACTTTGTGCAGTACGCCAGGATTGTCCCCTGCTGAAATGAGTGATCAGTTCCGGAACCCACGGAAGATATAAAACAACTACTGAGGCTATCAGCAGCAAATATGCTATATATTGCTTTGCGGACTTTCTGTAAGTGTAAATAATATAAATAACTTCAGCAGCTAATATAAAAAAGGAAAAATAATGAGTATAAATTGCTGCCGCTGTAAACAGAACATACTTTATTGAAAATTTATCTTTAAATATCCGGTGGAAATCATGTGATTTATCCATCAATTTCAGTAAATAATAAACAGAGCCAATGTTCCAGAAGAGGTTCATACCTGCCATACGGACTTCCTGGCTGTAATACAGGTTTAAGGGGGATATTATATACAGCATTAATACCATTATTGTATTGGGAATATCCAGGTATCTTCTGCTTAGCGGGTACAGGAAAAATACCGCTCCTGAAGTAAACATCGCTGAAAGCAGGCGCATAACAGATACCGAATCGCCGAAAATAAATGTCCAGATCTTTAAAATAAAATAAAATAACGGAGGGTGAATATCGTTAGCAGTCCTGACAATAATTGTATAAAATGAATCAAGGCTTAAATGCCAGGAAAAAACTTCATCAAACCACAGGTTTTTTTGTGAAATAAAGACCAATCGAAGGGCAAGGCAGGTTAAAAACAGAATAAAAACCAGTATTTTTTCCTTTTTTTGATTCATTCACCGAAGAACTGAAAAATTACCCTTCTGGTCCGAGGTTTTTCATCAAAATCAATTAAAACCACCTGCTGCCAGGTACCTAATAATAGATTTTTACCTGAAAAAGGGATAGTTTGCGAACATCCAAAAAGTGTTGAACGTATATGCGAGTGACCGTTATGGTCTCCCCACGTATCATTATGAAAATATTTCTTAGCCGAAGGGATCAATTTCTCAAGTATCTCTGGAAGGTCCTTTTTTAGTCCCGGTTCATACTCAATAGTGCTTATAGAAGCAGTGGAGCCTACAGAAAAAACGGTCACATTTCCATTTATCAAACCGGAATTCTCAAAAGATTCAAACAATCTATCAGTTAGATTGACAATATCTGAGTTACCCTTAGTTTTAAAAATATGATTTTCTGTTATAATCTTCATACAGTTCAACCTTTTTGGTAGTTAATCACATAATTTAAACCATGTAAAACTGAATTTTCTGTATATTTATAATCAAAATTTAATTTACTTTTGATCAATCCGGCTGAGCCGCCGGTTAAATATATATTTAAATTACCGGGATATTTCCTTTTAACCCCGTCAACTATTCCTTCAGTTGCAAGTTTCATATAATTTACCAGACCAGATTGTATGGCTTCGAATGTATTTTTACCTATCAACGGACTGTTCCGGCTGAGCTTATTGAATTTTATCAGAGGAAGCTTGCCGGTATTTAAATTCAGAGCAATGGAAGAAGTTATTAGTCCCGGTGCAATAATGCCGCCAACATAATCACCATTGCTCAAAACCAGGTCATATTTATTTGCTGTTCCCAGATCAATAATCAAAATATTTGTATTTCCTGTACTTTTCATAAATCCGAATACAGCGTTGCAGATTCTGTCACTTCCAAGAGTATTGGGATTTTTTACTTTAATTTTAACCGGTAACTTGCTTTTATTACTGATAGTTAAAGGTTGGATGTTGAAATATTTCTTAATATATCCAGTATATTTCTTATCATGCTTGGGGGCAACGGATGAATATCCAATTTTCAGGATATGAAATTTTTTTAAAATTTTCTTTAAACCGGAGATATATTTTTTCATATTACCGGTTGGCCCTGAATATAAAAATTCCATTTTTTTACTTCTGAATACTGCTAAATGGAAGTTTGTGTTACCGATATCTATTGCCAGATTCATAATGATCAAATTTAAAACAAAAATGCCTGTATTAACAGGCATTTTTTGAAGAATTCTAAATTTTAATTATTATCTGCTTAATTCAAGTTTTTTTATTTCGTCCCTTAAAGATGCAGCTTTTTCGTAATCTTCATTATCAATGGCAGATTTAAGGTCTGTTTGCAGTCTGTTCAATTTTCTTGTAAAAGGGTCTGTGATCTTTTCAGTTTGTTCGGCAAGATCCGGTTGTTTAAACAGGTCTTCTTCAGTTGTTTCTTCTTCTCCGTCTTTATCAGGCAGGAAGGCGACTTCATTCATTACTTCTTCATTTACGTAAATAGGAACAGCGAACTTAAGCGCCAATGCAATAGCATCCGAAGGCCTTGAATCAACTTCATCCACACTTCCGACATCCATTTTTATCTTTGCAAAGAATGTTCCGTCACGGAGCTCGTTAATATATACATAAGAAATAGAAAACCCTAACTGCTCGATTACATTTTTGATCAGGTCATGGGTTAAAGGTCTTGGGGGTTTAATCCCTTCAAGCTCCAGAGCAATATGCTGCGCTTCAAAGCTTCCGATAATTATCGGCAGTCTTCTTTCTCCGCCAATTTCCTTTAAGATAAGGGCATATCCCCCACCTCCCGGTGCAGGAGTAGGTGATAGTCCTAAAATATCAACCTGAATTTTATCGTTATCCATGAATTAAATATGTTAATTTGAGAGTACTTTTTTGCACTCTTCAATAAGTACAGGCATAATTTCAATAGCATCACCAACTATGCCATAGTCTGCAATCTGAAAAATTGGAGCATCTTTATCTTTATTTATAGCCACAATACATTTGGATGATGACATACCCGCTAAATGCTGGATAGCTCCGCTGATACCGACAGCTATATACAGGCTTGGAGAAACTGTTTTGCCTGTCTGGCCAACCTGGTCATCATGCGGTCTCCAGCCGGCATCTACTATAGCCCTGGAAGCGCCTGCAGCCCCGCCAAGTACTTTAGCTAGGTCTTCAACTAGATAAAAGTTCTCAGGTCCCTTAAGTCCCCTGCCGCCGGAAACTACAATATTGGCTTCGGTTACATCCAGCTTTTCACTGCTAACAATAATTTCTTTTACCTGTGCTTTAAAATCTGAATCATCCAGATTAACCTCAAATTTTTCAGCCTCAGCGCTTACTCCGTCTGCTTTTACAGGTTTAAAGACATTTGGCCTTAATGTAAAAATTTTAACAGGTGAATTTACCTTTAAATCAATATATGCCTTTCCAGCATAAACAGGACGTGTGGCAATAATGTTTCCGTTTTCTGTCCTTATATCAGTGCAGTCTGAAGCCATCCCTGCTTCCATCTTTGCAGATACCCTTGCAGAAATATCCTTTCCCATTGCAGTAGCGGAAAGTATAATAATATCAGCACCGCGCTGTTTTGCAGCTTCAGCAAGTATTTTAGAATAAGCAGTAGTAGAATACTTTTCAAGCCTGGGGTCATCAGCTGTAATTACTTTCTTTATACCATAAGCACCCAGCTCAGCTGTAATTGAACTTACTCCGCTGCCTATGAGCAATACTTCAGCTTCTGCTCCAAGCTCATTGGCAATTTTTAATGCTGTTGAAGCCGTTTCAAAACCGGCATTCTTTATCTTGTTATCCCTTGATTCAACAAATGCAAGTACTTTGCTCATCAGATCACCTTCGCTTCCTCTCTCAGCAGCTTTACAAGCTCAGGTACTGCCGATGCATCTGTTCCGACAATTTTTCCTTTTGCCTTTGGTTTAGGCAGTGTCATTGTAAGGACTTCAGTTTTATTTTCAGTATAAGTTGGCTGTTTTTCTTCGATAGGTTTTGATTTAGCTGCCATAATCCCTTTTAGATTTGGATACCTTGGATTATTCAATCCGCGCTGCGCGCAAATTGCTGCCGGCAAAACTGATTCTACAACTTCTTTACCGCCTTCTATTTCACGCTCACATATCAGCTTGCTGCCTTCCAGATTCAGCGATACAACAACACTTATCGAAGGAATTCCCAGCATCTCAGCTGTAAGATTTCCAACCTGCGAATCATCATAATCAATTGACTGCTTGCCGAAAAATACAACATCAGCATTTATATCCTTCAGTACATCTGCCAGATTTCTGGCAACAGTATAGGAATCCATTTCAGCTTCAGTTTTTATAAGTATACCTTTTTCGATTCCCATTGCATAAGCTTTTTTTATAGCTTCTTTGTTTTTATCGCTTCCAACTGATATAACAATAGTTTCGCCGCCGTTTTTTTCTTTTAGCTGTAATGCTGCTTCAACTGCAAATTCATCGTATGGATTGATAATATATGTTACTCCAGCAGGATCAATGGTCTTTCCGTCACTGCCAATCTTTACCTTTGTAGTAGTATCCGGAACCTGGGATACACAAACCGCAAATTTCATTAGTTAACCTTCCTAAAATATGGATTTTTTTGCAATAATACCAAAAATAACCAATAATTGCGTTATTTTCAATTGATAAAATCGTAACAAAATCCTTAAACAATAACGCTTTATTTCTTATAATTTTTCATAACATCTTCCATTTCTTTCGCTTTATCCTTAAGTTCCTGCATATTTTTACCATTCTTTGTATCTCCCATTTTTTTCATATCTTCAAGCATATTGGTCATATCTACATATTTTACATCCTGCGGAGCTTTAAACATATCATCTGTTGTTTTAACATTTTTTTCAAATTTTATTGCTTTCATGTAAGTTTTGCCGTCAGCTGAACCCATTCTCAGCGGAACGGTCTTTTCGTAGAGGCTTACTGTAAAATTCTTTTCCTTATGTTTATAAATTTCACATTTGTACCCTATAATTTCTTCTTCACCAATTTTTTCCATCTGGTCAAGGTAGTCTCGGAATGTATTTACATCAACATTATCTTTTGTTTCACTGAATTTTTTCTTGTCAAATTTCATTCCCATTTTCATTCCGGCTACTTCGCTTACAGTGTAAACAATATCACCGCCGTCAAAATAAGCTACAGCAGAAAATTTTTTCCCGTCTGCATCAAAGCTGCTGGTTGACCGGCATTTCTTACCGTCATAAACTGCTTCAACGGTGCCTTTGCCTTTTTCTCCGCCGGTTACTTCAAACTCAACCAAAAAAGGCTTATCTTTTGAAAATGACGAATTATCCTTTGAATCAGTAGATTCAGTTTTTTTATCATCTGTTTTTGTTGTTGTATCATCTTTTTTACCGCAGCTGTTAAACATTAAAACGGATAAAGCAAGAATAATGATAAATCCGGTTACTGAATTAATTTTTTTCATTTTTATATAATTTTAAATTAATAATTTTTATTTTACATATGATGGCCTTGAAATATACTCTATCGGGTCTGCTAATCCAGCCTCTTCGAATCCTTTGAGCCTTAATGCACAGGAATCACACACTCCGCAGGCCTTATCTTCATTTACGTAACATGACCAGGAAAGTCCAAAAGGAGCGTTCAATTCAGCACCAAGCTTAATAATTTCAGATTTTTTTTTATGAATAACTGGTGTTTCTATAATTATTTCAGTATCAGGTTTGGTCCCAAGTTTTATAACTTTATTGAATGCTTTATAAAACACTTCCCTGCAGTCAGGATAGCCGCTTGAATCTTCTTCAACAGCTCCTATAAATATCTTTTTTGCACCTATCACTTCAGCCCAGCTTGCAGCTATCGAAAGAATGTTTCCGTTCCTGAAAGGTACATATGAAGTTGGTATGCCGTTATAATTCAGATCTGCTTTGCTGACCTGGATATTCTTATCAGTTAATGACGATCCGCCAATCTTAACCAAATAATCAATATTTACAACAAGCCTCTTTGATACATTATAATGATCAGCAATATCATTAAATGCCATTAACTCCCGTTTTTCTGTCCTTTGTCCATAATTAAGGTGCAGGAATGCCAGCTCATACTTTTCAGCAGCTATAGCTGCTGTTACAAGTGAATCCATGCCGCCGCTAACCAGGATTATTGCTAAATCAGAAACCAATTATTATACTCCCCTTGTTTCAGGATGCCAAATATACTTGTGCATCTGCAATTGAAAACGAACATTTAACTTATCATCCAGTATCCACTTTGCAAGATCAATATTTTCAACTTTATCAAAAACCGGAGAGAACAACACCTGTTTAACTTTATTTACAAGGTCATATTTACTTAAAATAGTTCTTGCCCAGTCATAATCTTCCCTGCTGCCTATTACAAACTTAACTTCATCATTCGGTTTCAGATAATTTATATTTTCATACCTGTTTTTCTTTTCCATTTTGCTGTAGGGAGTTTTAAGGTCCATAATTACTTTTACACGATTATCAATTAACTCAATTGGAAGCGAGCCGCCGGTCTCAATCATTACATCATATCCCATGTCACAAAGCTGTTTCATAAGTATATGAACATTTTCCTGAACTAAAGGTTCTCCGCCGGTGATCTCAACCAGCCTGCAGCTGAATGATTTAACCTCATTAATAATTTCTTCAACTGACCTGTCGGTACCTTCATAGAATGCATATTCAGTATCGCAGTATACACAACGGATATTACAGTATGTCAGCCTGATAAATACACAGGGCAATCCAGCGTTGGTTGATTCACCCTGAATAGAATAGAAAATTTCGTTAACTTTTAACAACGGAGACTCCATTACATTAACATCCCCTTTTGAAGCAGCCGTGATTTTTCCGCATAACTGTTCGGGCTTTCATAAATCTTTACAGTCAATTCTTCAAATTTATGCCCTTTTAAATCAAGCAGTTCATTAGTCAGCTTATCCGTAAAATCAGCACAGATATTTTCAACTGTCGAATGATAATTTACTACAACTTTTTTCATTTTGTTCCTTGTAAGAAAATCCAGTACTTTTTTATCACCCTTCCAGCATAAAAATGCATGATCATACTTTTCAATTATCGGCTTTACAATTTTATTCAGGTCAAAAAAATCAATCACCATACCGTTTTTATCCAGTCCGCCGGTAATTTCAACATACATCCGGTATGAATGACCGTGGATATTTCTGCATAAACCTTTGTGAAACGGTAAACGGTGACCCATTTCCCAGTGGTATTGTTTTGAGATTTTCATAATTAGCTAAAGTTAGTTAAATTTGAAAGTAATTTAAAGGAAATTCAACATTGATGTTTGAAAACGCAGAAATAATCCCGGTAAATTCACCTGAATTGACAGAAGCAGCCAAAATACTGTTCAGAGACTATGAAAAATGGCTGAATGTATCATTGTGTTTCCAGGGATTTGAAGAAGAAGTAAATACTTTACCAGGTAAATATGCTCCGCCTGAAGGCAGGCTATACATTGTCAGACAAAACGAAAAATATACAGGAACCATAGCTTTACGGAAAATAGATGAAGGAATTTGTGAAATGAAAAGGCTTTATTTAATTCCGGAATGCAGAGGAAAAGGTATTGGTCATAAATTGGTTTCATTAATTATTGATGATGCCAGAAAAATTGGATATAAAAAAATGAGGCTTGATACTATAAAGGAAAAAATGCCTAAAGCTGTGGGAATATACAAAAAGTATGGTTTTAAAGAAATTGAGCCGTATTATCATAATCCCAATCCTCACACATTGTTTATGGAGCTGGATTTAACGATTTAGCAGTATATTACCAAATGGAATTGATTACAACCAATTATTGTTATATTTTTGTAGGCTTTTTGAAGTAACTTGTTCTTTTAACGGGGATGAATTTGGTTTCGACGGGAATTTAGATGTTTAAGACAGCATTCCGTGTTCTCAGCAAGCACGTAAAAAAGGCTGAAAAGTCAAAATAAACGACAACTATAATTACGCTTTAGCTGCTTAATAAATAAGCCGCTCGTCTTTTACCGCCTCCACTGCTCACATGGAAGGTAAAAGGCGCCAAAATTGTGAGCTGGCTGCGAGGTTTATCTGAGCCGGACAGTGAGAAAACATCAGGTGTAGGTTTTGCTCCGCTATGCCGGCGGTGCTTGGCAAAGCTGAAATTCAAACGCTGGCTATGAATGTAGGCGTCTTAATGGTCTTGTTTTCGGACCCGGGTTCGACTCCCGGCATCTCCACTACTGTTATTATTCCTTTTCATTAATTTTAATTTACAAATATGAATTTCTCAATTGAAAGATCTTTAGAGATTTTATCAAGAACCCCTGATTCCCTTGAAGTACTGCTTTCCGGTTTAAATGATGTATGGATCAGCAATAATGAAGGACCTGATACATGGAGTCCATATGATATTGTTGGCCACCTGGTGCATGGTGAAAAAACAGACTGGATGGAACGTACTGATATTATCCTGAACAGGAAAGATAAACATTTCAGGCCGTTTGACAGGTTTGCTCAGTTTACAGAAAGCAAAGGAAAAACATTAAACGACCTTCTGAAAGAATTTAAACAGCTGAGGATGAACAATATCAAAACACTGAAAAGTTTAAATCTGAATGAGGAAAAATTAAACTTAAAGGGAATTCATCCTAAATTCGGTGAGGTTACATTAAAACAGCTGCTTTCCACATGGACTATACACGACTTAAACCACATTTCACAGATATGCAGAGTAATGGCTAAGCAGTATAAAGAAGCCGCAGGTCCGTGGATAGAATACCTGCCGATACTGAGTAAATGAAAAGTGATGTTTAATGTTTAAGATTGCTTCGTCGCTTCGCTCCTCGCAAAAATGTGGCGTCGGGTATCTACCCGACACGTGTCAGGTAAATACCTGACACCACAATTATAATTAATTATTTTTTCCCTTTATTCTTCAGTACTGCTTTTTGCTGTTCAATTACAGCCTCCTCTTCCCCTGCTTTCTTTCCTTTTTTGGTAATGTAATACTGTTCTATTATAGAAAGTAAATTAAACATAAAGTAATAAAGGTTAAGGCCTGCAGGTAAAGTAGTAAACAGGAATGTCAGCATAATTGGCATTACATATACCATAGCCATTTGTTTGGGATCCTTAACAGTCATTTTCTGCTGGATAAACATTGTTATACCCATCAGCAGCGCTAAGCCCGAAAGCGAATCAACACCAAACAAGGGGATCTTGAACGGAAGATGAAGTATTTCATCAGGAATTGCAAGGTCATGTATCCACAATCCAAAATATGCCTGCCTTAATTCAATGGTTGAGCTGAACACACCGAACAATGCATACAGGATCGGCAGCTGAAGCAGCATTGGCAGGCAACCGCCTGCGGGATTTATCTTCTCATCCCTGTACAGCTTCATCATCATCTGCTGCTGTTTCTGCGGATCATCCTTATACTTTTCCCTTAATGCATTCATCTTTGGCTGAAGCTCACCCATTTTTTTCATGGATTTCATCTGGTACCTTGTAAAAGGTGTAAGCACAATTTTCATTACAATACTGAAAATTATTATTACAATTCCCCAGTTAGAAATAAACTTATGAATGAAAAGGAAAAAAGGCAGGATAGCATATTGAGCAATAGGCCTAACCAGGAAATCAAGCGAGAATCTCATAGTTGCCTGGAGGTTCATATTATAGCTTTTCAGGATCTCGTAATCAACAGGTCCCAGGTATACTTTAAATTTATGCTTTTCTGACCTGTCATTTTTAACAAGCATTTTTAGTGCTATTGAATAATCTTTTTCATGACCGTTATTCGGCAGGTCGTAATAATTTCCGGTGATATAAGATCCGTCAGCTTTCCTGCCGTCAGGAATCAGGAATACCGTAAAATATTTTATTCTTGAAGAAACCCAGTTTGTCTGCCCGTTCAGGTCAGATTTTACAGGTTCATCTTTGGCAGTAACATCAAGTACTTCAAGCTCATCGCCCATTTCAGCAAATGCCTGCGCATGGCTGCCTTCGGCATCGCTTCTGTATTCTGTAAGCTTAAGTGAATTTTCCCACGCAAGCTGGTATTCAAAATTGGAAATGAAGCTTTTGGAATTTTCCATCCCAATCTCGATATCAAACATATACGAATCATTTTTAAAGGTATATGTTTTGGTTATTTTTGCGCCGTTTGTATCAACCGGCATTTCATAAACAACTTTATACTCATTATTGCCGGTCAGATTAACTCTTTCCCACGGTTTGTATGCGGAATTGAAATACAGCTCCTTGGTATTTATCAGCTTTCCTTCGGTTGAATTAAACAGCAGGTTAAGCTCGCCTCCTTTATTAAGGTATAGCAGCTGAACCGGAAAGCCGTCCCATGTTTTGAATCCTTTTACCTCGTATTTTATCAGCGAACCGCCTTTAGTGGAAAACTCGGCGTAATATTTATCTGTTTCAACAATTAATACTTTATCTTCACCCTTTTCAAATTTTCCGAATAAAGTTCCGTATTTTTCTGAAACAGGCAGCTGTACCTTGGTTGTATCGCCAGTTTTTTTAACAGTATCCTGCTGAGTCGTCTGTTTCTGCTGGTTTTGCTGAACCTGGTTTAAGCTGTCCTTTATTTTCTGTTCATTAACCTTATCATCCTGTTTTGGAGGAGGAGGCGGTGCATTCAGGTTCTGAAAATATAGCCAGCCTATCAGGATAACACCTATGAGAACAAATCCAATAATTGAATTTCTATCCATTATATATTTACACTCTTAATTTCTTTTTGGGGGTCAAAATTTATTTTTACTTTTTTTTCAGGAACGGGGTCATATCCGCCTTCAAAAAACGGGTTGCATTTCAGAATTCTGATCACGGCAAGGTAAGTTCCTTTGAAGAATCCGTGTTTATCCAGCGCTTCTACGGCATACTGCGAGCATGTTGGATAATGCCTGCATGAAGGAGGCAGTACCGGGGAGATAAAATACCTGTAAAACTTTACAAGAAGTATCAGCAGGTATTTTGGGTTCAGATATTTAATTATTTCTTTGATTATTATTTATATAAACGAGTTAACAAATGTAATATTTTAATCCGGTATCTTTTTTATAATTTTATTCAGAAGAACAGGCATATCAGAAACTATATCACTGAATTTAATATCCATATGCACTTTATATGCTGAGGATGAAAGGGTAAAAAGAATATTGATAAATTTATTATGATCCGAAGTAAATTTTAAAATCTCAGTTTTATTAAGCCTGTAAGCTTCCTTAAGCAGCCTTCTTAACCTGTTGCGCCGGGTTGATTTTTTAATTTTTTTTTTGACAATAAAAAACCGACTTTAACTGGAAAGCCGGTATTATGATCTGAAAAATTTAAAAATGCAGATAAATTTCCTGATTCTATTTTTAATGAAGAAGAAAGTATATTTTCGAATTCACCAAAACCCCTGATAATTTCACTGCGGCTTAATGTAAAAACTTTGCTCAAAATTACTGATTTAAGTTGATTTAACTTAAAAAATAGCGGAATTAACGGGTAAACTTCTTTTCGTCGCTTACTGAAAGCTTTTTCCTGCCCTTGGCTCTGCGTGAAGCCAGTACTGCCCTGCCGTTTTTGGTACTCATTCTTTCCCTGAAACCGTGCTTGTTTTTGCGTTTTGTATTGCTTGGTTGAAACGTTCTTTTCACAACTACTCCCTGCTGATTTTAAAGTGGTAATAATTTTCGTTTTACAAAACGCTAAAATAATGAAAAATTTCAACATATTCAAGACTTGAAATGAAGGGTAAATAAAGGCATTTTCACCTCCAATACGCACTCTTTTTTTTGGGCTTTTTAGCGGAGCGTTTTGGTAAAAACAGTGTATTTTTCGTATATGGGTCTGCTGAAAACCTGTTATTGGAAATGACATTGGGGCTGACATTGGAGTTGACATTGGGTGATAGTTGATAGTTTATAGTTGATATTTAATAGTTGATAATTGATAGTTGATTTTATCTGCGAGGAGCGAAAGCGACGTTTACACCGTTGGTGAAGCAGTCTTAACAATCAACGAGACTGCCACGGCATTCTGCCTCGCAGATGGGCAGTCTGAAATTAACTGCGAGGAGCGAATGCGACGTTTACCCCTTTGGGACCCGCTTTCACAATTGCGGACTTTAATTCATCTGTAAATATTTTAAGTTAATTATTGATATTTTAGCAAGAATTACAGGTTTTACGATATGCTAATTGCATACTATAGCAATATAATATATGATAATTGCATTGTCAAGACCCTACATTATGCATATGACGTAAAATTATAAAAAACATATAACCGCAAAGGGCGCTAAGCTTTTAAGCCCCAACGGGGCGAAAGATCATAGCAATGGGCGAAGCCCATTGAAGAGAAAACAGTAAAAATCAGCCCCGACAGGGCGTAATAAAAAGTCAAAAGCCTCTAACACGGAGACACAGAGGTACGGAGAAATAATAGTTTTTGCAGGTGAAAGGCTTTGTTTACCCCTTTGGGGTCTGTCATCCCGCATCAAATGCGGGACAGGCCAAGACTCAATAGTTGTAAGTAACACAAAGAATTATATGCCGGATTACACCGCTTTTGAACAACCCTGCCCTATTTCCATCACCCACTAATAAGTGGAGACACGGATGGTGTATTTTTACTATAGTTCCCAACCATTTTACGGAGATTCTCCAGTTGCAGACACGTGGAGGGTGAGTAAAACAGACACCATTGAAGATAATTAAAGTCCAAAGGTTAATTTATTAATCTTTATTTTAATGATTCCTTAAACAATTCTAACCACTTATCAGAGCCAAACCTAGAACCCAAATTCACTCTAATAACTCTGCTGCACTCACCAAATACGTTGGCAAGATCAACAGAGACGACGTAATAATTATTTCCATGAACGTGACTTATAGTCATTTGACTTATAGTCTACTAAAGAGGATATTTGTAGATGGATATAAAACAAAAGTTTGGTAAAAAAGTTAAAGAATTTAGATATTTAAGGAAATTTTCACAAGAAGATTTAGCATTAGAAGCTGATTTAGACAGAACATATATAAATAGTATTGAGAATGGTAGAAGAAATGTATCGTTGATTAATATAGAAAAAATTGCAAAAGCATTAAAAGTTAAAGTTAAAGATTTATTAGAAGAGGTTTAATCTTTATGGCTGAAGTTCAAAAACATGGTTTAGTGTTTGAAAAATGGGTAAGAGATACTTTCTTTGAAAAGTATGAAACCGGTTACGGTGCAAAGTGGGATATAGCTAAAGAAGCCAACAAAAAATACGGGAATTTGCCAGTTTCCATTAAAAGCATAAAATACGGTTCTTCAATTAATATGGGTGATGCCATCAGACAGAGATCGATTAATGAAGATTTCGTTCTGCTTGTGGGTTTCTGGAAACAGGAAGGAAAATTAAAAAGAATAGTAAATGTAACTTCCACAAAGATTGACCGAACATTATGGAATTCCCTTTGGGAACCGTTATCTTTAGATGATATATCCGAATTAGACAGGTTAATTAAATCGTATGGTGTTCATTATAGTGAAATAAGAAAACAAGCTCAGCTGTTAAAATCCAAACATCCATATTGTGACTGCTCAATAACATTAAATCCCAAAATTGACTCCAAATCACAAAGAAGGTTGCAATGCAGCATAGGTTTTAATCTCCACTTTAGTAAAATTGCCACCGGTGATTCTAGAGAAGCACAGGAAAGGCCAACATTATGGGGAGTTGAGGTACCCGAGCCGTTTGAATCTAGAAGCAGAATTTTCAATAAGTAGAGTAAGATTATGATTTTATTAAGACAAATAGGATTCTTTGGTAATTATTTTGACCACATCTATATAGAAGAAGATAAAATTTATATAGGAATTTCATATTACAAAAACAGCAATACAAGAATTGCAGATGAACATGGTAATCATTTATACAAACCAACTGAGCATAAACTAGAAAAGAAGTTCTTCTTAGAATGGATGATCACAAATAAAGAATTGGCTCAAATACTGGTAAAATATTGTGGGACTGATGAGTCTTATAAAATAATTACCTCGATACGTAATTTAAATAATTTTATAAAAGAAAAACAAGAATATTCTGGTAGAAAAGTTGAGACCAAAGCTAAGGTTGACGAATTTTTAGGGTATACAGTTTTGAAGAGACAAGAAATATTTTTCAGTTTTAAAAGAGCCCTAGATAGAACTAATTGTTTTGTTGAAGTCACTTTTAAGCCAGGTGACAAATCACCGATGGAGGAATATATGTTTTTATTAATCCCTTTTAGTGATTTATCATTTATTTATAAAGATAGAGGGATAAAAAAAATAGAATTTGATAATATTATAAAGAAAAAAACTTATGCAGTGTGGCAACCTAATATTGATACTATAAAAGAACTGGCAATAACTATATCACAAATTTCAGAAAAACATAGAGACCAAATTGCTGAAGAGATAAATAAGTTAATTTCAACTTAAATTAACTTTAAAATTATAAATATCTTCCTTCTTAATTGATTTACTTCCAACCCTGCTTGTTACTTTTTTAAAGTAATCTAGAT
>JAANMW010000197.1_pt1 | contig 67568 bp, 58 predicted proteins | sample 7279671 | NCBI WGS metagenome assembly JAANMW01 (sample SAMN14094541, study PRJNA606508) | bioreactor metagenome | isolation source: A lab-scale SPAN reactor treating ammonium-rich wastewater day 247 | place: Ireland: Galway | collected 2017-09-19 | reverse complement strand
GTTGCGTGAGCGCGGTGATGGCACGCGCGCCGCCCGAGTTCTCCGGCACTCCGCTCGGCAAGGCGTTCGAGGCGCTCGCTGCCCGCCGCGTCGACGAGGCGCGCGACATCGCACTCACCGCGCACGACCTCGCGCTCGCCTGCGACGACGCCACCGTCGCGGGCTGGGCCGCGCTCGCGCTCGCGCAGGCGGACTACCACGATGCGCAGTTCGCCTCGTCGATCCGGCGCGCGCTCGACGTGCAGGCGCGCGCGGAAGCCCTGGGCGACGCGCGCCTCGGCGTCGAGGCCGCGCTCGCGCTCTCCGCCGGATTCTGGCGCATCGGCGACACCGAGACCGCCATCTCGGTCATCGAGGGTGAAGTCGAACGCGCGTTCCGGATGGGCGATCGCGAACTCCTCGCGGCGGTGCACCGCATGCTGGGGGTATCGCTCTCGGAAATCGGCGGCCATGTCGCCGGCGTCGCGACGCTCGAGCGCGCGTTCGGGTTCGCGCTCGAGTCGGGCGCCCCGCGCGCGATCTGCGAATGCGCCAACGCGCTCGGCAACGCGATCTTCGCGTCCTGCCGCGCGGCCGGGCACGAGATTCGGGTCGACGCGCTCGCGAATGCCGAGGCGATGATCCGCACCGCGCTCGACGTCGCGACCGAGGAAGGCGACCTGCCGGCGATCGCGGCGGCGGAGTCGAGCCTGGGCGCGGTGATCGTCGAACGCGGCGACTGGGTCGAGGGCCGCCTGTGGTCCAACCGCGCGCTCGACAAGACGCGGAAGTGCGGCGACCGGCTCGCCGAGGCGTACGCGTTGCTCCTCGTCGCCCAATGCGACAGGGAACTGGGCGCGATCGAGCAGGCGGTCGCCTCGCTCGAGCAGGCCTACGCGATCGGCGACGCCCAGGCGGCCAAGCCGCTGCTCTGCCGCGTACATCTGCAGATCTCGCAGACGCTCGAGCGCGCCGGGAGGCTGGCGGAAGCGCTGTCGCACTACAAGCGCCACCATGCGCTCGAGCGCGAGATCGCCGCCGACATCGGCGAGCAGCGTGCACGGATGACCTCGCTGCGCATCGATTCGGAACGGTCGCGTAGGGAGGTCGAACGCGCGCGCGCCGAGTCGCTGGCGTGGTCGGACGCCGCGGAGCGCGACGCCCTCACGGGCATCGGCAACCGGCGTGCGTTCGACCGCGCGCTCGAGAAACTGCTCGTCCGCGGCGGGACGCACTGCGCACTCGCGTTGATCGACTGCGACCGCTTCAAGGACGTGAACGACCGCGCGTCGCATCTCGCCGGCGACCGGGTGCTCCAGCGGATCGCGCGCGTGCTGACGCAGGCGTCGCGCCGCACCGACCTCGCCGCGCGCTTCGGCGGCGACGAGTTCGCCGTCGTCTTCGCCGACGCGGGGGTCGAGGCCGCGGCGGCGATCTGCGAGCGCATCCGGGTCGCGATCGAGCGTCACGCCGACGACGGCGCGCCGCCGGTGACCGTGAGCATCGGTATCGCCGGCGCGCTCGCCGACGACAGCGCCTCGTCGTTCGTCGCGCGCGCCGACGCGGCGCTCTACCGCGCCAAGGCGGACGGGCGCAACCGCGTCGCGGTCACCGCGCCTCCGGAGACTCCGGCGCCGCTGTCCTCTGCCAACTGACTCCTGACTCCCGATCGCGTCAGGCCGCTTGCTGCGACCGCTGCGTCCCGATGCGGTCGAGCGCGGCGGACACCGCGCGGTCGACGAGCGGCACCGGCTCCATCACCAGCGCCGCCCGCCCGTTGCGCAATTCCCAGGCGAGTTCCTCCGGCGAATGGACGAACGCCCGCGCGCGGAGCCGGCTCGTGAACACGTAGCGCGTCCGCATCGGACTGATCCAGTGCAACCGGGCGTTGACGCGGCCTTCGGGCGTGTCGAACGCGAGCCAGGTGCCGAGCACGAGATCGTTCACGAAGTCGTGGACGTTCGCTCCCGCGGGGAGTCCGTTCGCGGTCGCCGCCGCCCGGGACATGATCTCCGCATCGGCGGCCGGCTTCGCCGCGCCCGGCTTGATGGCCTCGATGTGCAGCCGGTAGAGTTCGTCGAAGAACGGCTTCGTGCGCTCGGGCTCGAGGCCGAGCGCCTTGCAGCCGTTGCGCAGGCTGACCACGAGGCCGGGCACCATCTTCGTGAGCCGCGCCTTCTGCGCGGTGCGTTCCTTGGCGGTGATGCTCCACAGGAGGTCGTCGACCGTCTTCAGCCCGTTCGCGACGCCCGCTCCGCCCGGGCCTTCCTGCTTGCGCAGCTGCGCGAGGTAGTCCGCCCACACGGATTCGGTGAACGAGCGCACCTCGACCGGCACCTCGACGCCGCCGAGCTTGTCGCGGATCTGCGTGCGCGCGAACGACCGGTCCTCCTCCTTCGCCTCGCTCTCGAGCGCCGTCGCGACGTCGGGCTCGGCCGCGGCCGTGGTGCTGCGCTGCTCCGACTCGATGAACAGCGCGAGCTTGCGATCGGCCTGGGCGAAGACCGCGACGTCGATCTCGAAGCTGTAGCAGATGTCGTCGATGACCGCCGTCGCCGTGCGGCGGAACGCCTCGAAGTAGCGGGGGTCGCCGTTCGCCCCGATCGCGGCGGAAGCGAGGTGGTCGAGGAACCGGCGCGCCGGGTGCTCGCGGTCAGAGAAGAACGCGCGGTCGAGCAGGCCGACCTTGACGACCGGAACCTGCAGCCGGCCGAAGAGCGCGCGCAGAGTCTCGGGGATCGACGGATCGCGGAAGACGTAGTCGAACAGGAGCGCGATCACGTCCATCGTGATGCGGTCGGTCTCGTGCTCGAGCTTGTCGGCGATGGCGAGGCGGATGTAGGGCACGAGGTTGCGCGGAACCTCGACCGCCCCGCCGTCGGCGGACTTCGGCGCGGCCTCGGCGATCGCGGCCGGAAGGTCGAGTCGCTGCCACTGCGCGAGCAGGTTGAACAGCGGCGAGTTCGCGCCGAGCGCCATCAGCGGATCGATGCTCGGCATGTCGCCGGGCACCGCCGCCGCGCCGCCGGTCTGGGGGACCTGCGCGGCGACCTTCGAGAGCGCGGCGAGGCCGGCGATCACCTGCGGCGCGGCGGCGAGGCCGGCCGCCGCCTCGGCGGGGATCGGCACGGTGCCCTCGGGCAGCGGCGGGGCGCCGGTTCCGACACCGGCGATGCGCTGCGACGGCAGCTTGTCGGCGAAGTTGAGCGTGATCGGCGCGTTCGGATCGGAGAACGACGGCGGGATCACGATGTCGGTCGGCAGCGGGCCCGCCTCGCTCATCAGCCGGCTGAAGGCGGGCAGGAGGTCCCGATCGTCTTCGGGCCACAGGTCGCTCTTCGCGCGGAGCGCTGCCTTGATGTCGGGCAGCACGTTGCGATCCGCGAGGAAGCGGTTGACGCGGATGTAGACCTTGTTCGCCGACGGCGTGATGTCGGCGACCAGGCGTTCCATCAGCGGCCGCCAGAGCTTCGGCAACGGATAGATCGCCCGCGAGGTCGCGCCGAGCGCGTCGAGCAGGTACGTCGGGGAGAACGGATTGTCGAGTTCGCGCGTCGGGCGCTCGCCCAGGAGTTCGGCGACGCGGAGGTCGAGCGCGTCGAGTTCGCGCCTGGTGAATCGAAGCAGGAATCCGGTCGCGCTGGTGAGGGCCGCCTGCTTGTCGTGGTCGAACGAGGTGAGCACGCGCAGCGAGGCGAGCGACGCGTCGAAGTCCGGCCGGCGGCCCTTGCGGTGGACGCCGGAGAGCCGCCGCTCGAACAGTTCGTTCAGCACCACGTCGAACCGCTTCAGCCATTCGCCGCGCTTGTCCTGGAACTCCTGCGCCTCGGTGCGCGAGACGTAGTCGGACAATTCGAACAGGTCGCCCATCGTCTCGACCGACGTGCGCGCGAGGGCCGCGACCTCGGACGCGTACATCGCGTGCGCCTGACGCAGGAGATCGGCGGCTTCGGCGGAAGGGCGCGGGGCGGTTCCGCGGTCGGCGGACGGTGGGAGAGAGGGCGCTGCGTTCATCGGTCGGCGCGGCCGACGCGTCGTCAGGCCGCTCCCGGCATTCTATCGGCTGGCGCTCGAGGCGCCCCGGTCGCCGGATGGGAGGGCGCCCGCCGGGGCCGGGCGGGCGCGCCCACTTTGGGAGGCGCCGCGCCGGGCCATCGGGCAATCTCCCTTCGTCGCGCGATGCCGCTTCGTCGCGGCGTCGCTCGCCGTGGTTTCGCACGGAGGGGCCCGGTTCCCGAAGCCGCGCGCCGAGCGCGACGCGATGCCCTGCGCGGTCGTAGACAACAACGTGAAGGGCGCGAAGACCTCCGCCGCGATCGTGGGCGAGGCGCTCGAGATCGGTCGCAACCGCGAGGCGATCCCGTCGATCGTCGACCAATCCGGCGACGAGGCGCGTTCAGGAGTTTCGGGAGGAGCATCGTCGTGCACGCCGACTCTCCCCTGGCCGCGCGCCCTCGATCCGACGTACGCGCTGGCCGCCGCAGGCTGACGTCCCTCCGCGCCGTGCGCCGCCCGTCGACCAGCGCGCGGCGCGGTGCAGAAGTTGCTTTCCCCTTTCGTCGGGGGCGGGCATGCAGCAGAAAGGATTCGGGAGTGACGCGGGGCGTCAGTCCCTGACGGAAGTCGGGGCGGTGTTGCCGCATGCGGCGCCGCGCAGCACGTGCCGCCTTTGCGGCGTCGGCCAACCGTCCGGCACTCGGTTCTGCCCGAACTGCGGGGCGATTCAGCGCGTGTCCGCCTGGCCCGACGATGCCGTAGCCCGCGACCCTGCCGCATCTCGCCCGACGCCGGCGCAACGCCTCACGCGAGATCCGACGCCGCTCACGGCGGCGCCCCGCCGCACGGAGACATCGTCCGAAGAGCGGGGCGAGCGTCTGGTGGCGTGGAGCGCGCTGGGCGTCCTGGCGGTCGCGGCCTTCCTGGCCGTTGAACGCGTCGGCGACCTGCGGTTCCCGCAGGACCAGGCGGCGCGGGGCGCGAGCGACACGACGCGCACAACGGCCCAACCGCCCGCACCGACGATGGCTGCAGCAGCACCGGAGTCGCCGCTTCCCAATGCCACGGCGGCAGGACCGCAAGCCCGGAGCGCATCGACGCAGGGCACGCTTTCGGCCGCCCGGGTCGCCGCCAAACCGCACGCGCGTCCGAAGCCGCGGACGTCCCGCAACTCACCTCCGCGCGAAGTGCCGCGTCCCGCGGTCGCGGCGACGGAAGCACCGCCGCGTGCCGCCGAAGTCGCCGAACCGGCAGTCGTCGCGGTCCTGTCCCACGAAACGGCGCCGCGTTCACGCTGGGACGCGATGCACGACGAGATCGCGACCTGCTCGACTTCCGATTTCCTCGACGGCGCGATCTGCCGCCAGAAGGTCCGCATCCGATACTGCCCCGGGTGGTGGGGCCAGACCGAGGACTGCCCGACGAGGTGGAACGGCTACGGAGGCTGAGGGGACTATCCGCGGCCGACGTAGGGCATCTTCGTGGCCATCAGCGTCATGAACTGGACGTTCGACGCGAGCGGCAGTTCGGCCATGTGCAGCACCGCTTCGCCGACGTGCGCCACGTCCATCAGCGGCTCCTTCGCGACCTGGCCGTTGGCCTGCGGAATGCCGGCGGCCATGCGCGCGGCCATCTCGGTCGACGCGTTGCCGATGTCGATCTGTCCCACCGCGATGTCGTACTTGCGGCCGTCGAGCGACCCCGACTTCGTGAGACCGGTGATCGCGTGCTTCGTCGCGGTGTACGGCGCGGTGTCCGGCCTCGGCGCATGCGCCGAGATGGAACCGTTGTTGACGATGCGTCCGCCGCGCGGATCCTGCGCCTTCATCACCCGGAACGCCTGCTGCATGCACAGGAACGAGCCGGTGAGGTTGATGTCGACGACGTTCCGCCATTGTTCGACGGTGAGGTCCTCGAGCGGGATCGCCGGTGCGCCGACGCCCGCGTTGTTGAACAGGAAATCGACGCGGCCGAACGCGCGCACCGCGTCGTCGAACAGCGCCTTCACCGACGCGGGGTCGGCGACATCGGAGGGCACGACGCGGGTGCTCGCGGCAGGCGCTTCGGCCGCCACCGTCTCGAGCGGCTCGCGGCGGCGACCGGTCAGCACGACGCGCCAGCCGTGGCGTGCGAGCGCGAGCGCGACGGCGCGTCCTATGCCGGTGCCGGCACCGGTGACGATGGCGATCCTGTCTCGGGTCATGGACGACGGACTCCTGCGGAGGAAAAGCCGCAGTCTACGATGGCTGGCCGGGCGCCGCGCTCGCTGCGGCACGCCGCTCGATGGCGGCGCGGCCGGCCGGACCGCTGCGGGGGGGCTACCGGGCGCTGCCGGACGGCCCGGCGGCTGGCGTGGCGCCGGTCGGCATCGCGCCGTAACGCGACCCGATGGTCGAACCGTCCGGGCGAACCGCGTAGCCCGGGAACGCGGCGACGATCTCCGCGGTTGTGTAGTTGCGACCGCCGATGCCGCCCACGCTCGCGACCGGCACGCAGAAGTCCGCGGGGAAGAACACCAGGTTCTCGCCGCGTGCGCGCATCTGCTCCCGGCCAGGCGACGTGAAATCCGAGGCGCCGTCGAACGGCGGGGTGAACGCGCGAAAGACGATCTCGCCGTTGCGATCGTAGACCGTGTAGCAGGTCGGCATGGCCTGCGCGACGGTGGCGCCGGCCGCGATCGCCGCCGCGAGCGCGAAGGTCACGAGTCCGGGCAGGGTCGAAGAAGGGCGGCGCATGGGAGACCTCCGTGGGTTCATCGGGGCATTCAACCCCGAACTCGACCCCCCTGTCCACTCCGGGCGTCCGGAACGCCCGTCCGCCCGGCAGGGAAATGCAACAAGTCGGTGTCGACCCCGGTGTCGCCGTCATGCATTCGGACCGCAGCGTTGCGCGAGCAGGGCGTATTCGCCCGGAGTGTCCACCGCGGCATTGCGCGCGGCGAGTTCGTCGCGGGCGCGCGCCATGAAGGCGTCGAGCCATTCGCGCAACTCCGTCTGGAACGCGGCCTGCACGGCCGGCATCGTCGCGCCGTGGCGGGTCTTGCCGCCGAAGCGCGCGTCGAGTTCCGCGGCGAGGGTCCGGACCGCCTCATCGGCGTAGCCGTCGAACACCGCGACATGGGCGCGCTCGTGCGCGAGGATCAGCGGCTCCGCGCACGCGTCGTGGGCGTATTCGCGCGCCACGTAGACGGTCATCCCCGAGAGTTCCACCTCGATGCGCACGCGGGGACGCGCGCAGGCGCGGCCGCCGCGGGCGTCCTCGAGGCCGTCGAGTTCGATCTTCGAACGGTAGCCGAAGCTCGCCCGCGTGAGGCCGACGGTGCGGTGGCGCGGCGACGTCGATTCGCCCAGGAGTTCGAGGTCGCCCTGAGTGCGCGACCGGTCGACGTCGAAAGCGTGGCGGGTCCGCACGACGTCCACGCCGCCGGGAGGCAATGACCCGCAGCGCTCCTCGAAGCGCTCTCGCGCGACGTTGTCGGCGAAGGTCCGCGCGCGGTCGCAGCCCGCGACGAGGGCGAGAAGCGAGCCGAGCACGAGAATTGCAGTGCTTCGCATCGCCGAATGCTATCGAGTCGGATCGATTTCGGACGGAACCGTCGGTCGGCCGCCCCCGTCCGACGGGTGGTGTTGCGCGCCAACCAATGACGTTGTCATAGTAGGGAGGCGCTCGGTCCGTCGCAGGCCGGTGCGCGCCTTTGCCCATGCCACGCCGCGGTTTTCGCCTGACGAGATGTTCGATCTGCGGCCAGCCCGCGCTGGCCGGCGGTCGACTGTGCGCGGCTTGCCGCGCGGCGCTGAAGCGGGCGCGCGACACCACGGTATCGGAGGGCATGCCGTCGTCCCGGATGCCGCGCAAGCTTCCCGTGCTGCATTCCGCCACGCCCGACGCGCCGTTCGCGGTTCCCGCAGCCGGTTCCCGGCGCCACGGCCCTCGCTTGAGCTGGGCGATCGGTGCGGCCTGCGTCGTGGCGGCGGGCATCGTGTGGTTCATCCATTCGCACGACGAGGCGGGAGCCTCCGCGACGCGGCTCACGGACGTCGAAACCGCCGAGGCGATCGAGGCGAGCGAGGCACCACTGGCCCAGGCACCGCTTGCGGCCATCGTGCCGGAACCCGCGCGGCCGCAGCCGCCGGTCGCGCGCGAACCGCTGGATCCGCGGTCGATGCCTTCGAGCATCGCCGTGCCGCGACCGGTCGCGAAGCCCCCGGCCATGACCCCGGTGGAGCCACCGCCGGTCGTAGTGCCGGAGCCGGAGCCGCCTCCACTCCCCGCACCGGTCGTCGTTGCCCGGGCACCGCCGCCGCGCGCGGCCCCGGATCGCTGGCAGGTGCTCGCGGACAAGATCGAACAGTGCCAGGGCAACATGTTCACACGCGTGTTCTGCCAGGAGTCGCTGCGCCTCGAACATTGCGAGGGCTACTGGGGCCGCGTGCCGCCCTGCCCGGCGAAGGTGGAGCGGGAACACGGCAACTGACGGCGCGGTTCGATTCGACTTCACGCGGCGGCGGCTGGACGGAACCTGCACCCGCTCACGGCGGCGCGCTCCCCGGTGGCATCGGACGCGCCGCGGCTACTTGACGCGGACGATCACGGCGATGACGCGCCTGGCGTCGACGACGGCGTCGAAGAATTCACGCCCGGCGATCTCCGACAGGTGCACGATGTCGGGGGTCACGAGCTTGACCGTGCCGGTGAGTTCGTCACCGGGGCCGAGCTTCAGCGTGACGCGCTTGCCGGTGTGCGCCGCAAGGACCTTGCCGATCGTGTCGCCGGCCCCGATCGACGGCGACTGGGCGGCGGCCGGCAGGGCAAGACACGCGGCGGCGAGGAGCAGGGCGGAAATCGTCGGGAAGGCGCGCATGATGGGATCCGTTCGGAAGGGGCAGGCTTCCGTAGTCTAGCGGTGGCCGGGGTCCGCGTCGCGCGTTCGCGTGGCGCGACCGCGACGCCCGTGTCGCCTTGCGCACGTCTTTGCGGTGTCCGGGCTGGCATCCGGGCGTCGGGCGTGCAATAGTGCGGGTTCGCCGGCCGACACCCGTGGCGGCGCGCGCTTCGCCCAGAGTCTTCCCATGACCGCATCGATCCCTCGATCCGTTCGTCTGACCTTCGCGGTCGCCGCTGCCCTCGCGGTCGCCGCATGCGCGACGCAGGAGGCAGGTGCTCCGAAATCCGGCGAACCCCCGAAAGCGCCGGTTGCTCCACCGCCCAAGGTGGTAGCACCCGAGCCTGCGCCGGTCGTGCCGGCCGCGCCGGTCGCCCCCGAGATTCCGGCGGCGGAGGCGCGTCCCGCGGCGCAGCGGCTCGCGTTGCAGGCGGTCGACCAGTTGCAGGTGGGCGACGAGGCGACCGCGCGCCTGACGCTCGAGCAGGCGCAGAAACTCGACCCGGCGAACGAACTCGCGAAGAATCTGATGGCGCAGATCAACGCCGACGCGCAGAAGGAACTGGGCTCGGTGTTCTTCCGCCACACGATCCAGTCGGGCGATTCGCTGTCGCGCCTCGCACAGCAGTACATGGGAGATCGATTCCGGTTCTGGATCCTCGCGAAGTACAACGACATTCCGAACCCGTCGCGCGTCGCGGTCGGCCAGGTGGTCAAGATCCCCGGCCGGCAGCCCGCTGCCGTGACGCCGCCGGTGGCCGAGACCCCGGTGCCCGCGCCCGCTCCGAAAGCCCCGGAGTCCGAGGCCCCGAAGCCCGAACTCGCGGACGCGATGAAACGAGGCGCGGATCTCGAGAAGGCCGGCAACCTCGAGGCCGCGTACGCGGCGTACTCGGACGCCGCGCAACGGTTTCCGACGAGCCACGATGCGGCGAGGAAGCGCGACGCGTCGAAGGCGGCGCTCGTCCGGTCGCTCGACCGCGAGGCGTCGGTCGCGTTCCAGCGCCAGAATCTCGACCTCGCGATCGCCAAGTGGGAACGCGTACTCGAACTCGACCCCAACAACCGCAAGGCGCGCCTCGAGCGTGAGCGCGCGCTCGACCTCAAGAAGCGCCTGGCGGAGAAGTTCGGCAATACGGCCCCGGCGAAGTAGGCCATCCGCTGGCCGGGTTGGTGCGTACCGGACCCGTCCACCTCCCGGACGTGAAACGCCGTCCGATGCGGTTGCATCGGACCAGCTCGGAGCGCACCGCTACTTCGCCGGAATCCTCGACAGCTTGTCCCGGGCCGCGGTCGCCTCGCGCAGGCTGCGCTGGGCGTTGGCGTTCTGCGGATCGTAGCGGACCGCCTGCTCGAACGCGCGCACGGCGCCGGCGAGGTCGCTCCGCATGAGCCTCGTGCCCCTGGCGTAGTACTCGGCCGACAGTTGCCGGCGGAGCGCGGCGATCCTGGCCGACCACTCCGCCTGCGGCTCTCCGCGCAGCACGAGCGCCTGTTCGTAGAGGCCGAGCGCGGCTTCGCGCTGGCCCTTGCCGTCGAGATCTTTCGCGCGCTCGGCCACCACGGCGCCGGCTCGCTGGCGCGACGCGCGGTCGCGGGGGTGCGCGTCGACCCATGCCTTGATCTCGCGCAGTGCGCCGGCGGTGTCGCCGGCCCGGAACATCTCGAGGCGCTGGTCGAGTTCGACGCTGTCGTTCGCGGGAGTCGCGACGGGCGCGGCCGGCTTCGCAGCGCGCGCCTCCACGACCTGTTCGTGGGCGTTCGCGCGCGCCGCACGTCCCGACTGCAACCGGGCCATGTTCTGCCGATCGAGTTCGCGCAGCGCGCGCGCGGCTTCCGCGTTCCTCGGGTCGAGCGCGAGAACATGCATGAAGGCGGCCGACGCGCGCGCCGCGTCGCCCGTCCGCATCGCGTTGCGTCCGGTCTCGAGCCCTTCGCGCACGCCCTTGCGGATCTGCTCGCGCAACGACTCGACCTCGCGCCTGGCGGCTTCGTCGTCGGGAGCGAGCAGCACGACCACGTGCAGGTGATCGACGGCGGTGGCGAGGTCGCCGGCCGCGCGCGCCTGGCGCGCCAGGTCGCGGTGGCGCGCGACGGCCTCCTCGCGTGGGCCGTCGGGCCGAACGATTCGCGGCGGCGGCGCGGGTTCGGCGGGGCGGGACTCCGGCGGCGCGGGCTGCTGCGCGCACGCGGCCACGAATCCCGCCGCGAGGAGCGCGGCGCGGCGTCGAGCGTACGCCACCGTCACGGGCGGGGAACCGGCAGCGCGGTCACGAGCTTGGAACGGAATGCATCGAGGTCGTCGCCGCCGTAGATCATGCTGCGCCGGAGCATCGGCGGCGGGGCGAAGAACGCGTTGCCGCCGGGGGTCACGGTGACGCCCGCCTTGACGTCTTTCGCCCTCAGCAATTCGACCACCGTGTCGTTCACGTCGCCGTAGGGAAACGCGAAGGACACCGTGCGCTCGCCCAGGCGGGACCAGATCACGTCGATCGGCGCGTCGACCTCGTTGCGGATGCGGTCGCGGTAGCGCGCCTCGCTCTCGTTGGCGTGCCGGAGCGTCAGGTTCGAGTGCGTCTTGCTGTGCGGCTGGATGTCGACGGCGCCGCCCGCCGTCATCTCCTTCATCTGCGCCCAGGTGAGCGCGTCGGGCGCGCCCACGAAGTCGGTGTACAGGTACACCGTGGCCGGAAAGCCGTATTTCTTCAGGATCGGCCAGGCGATGTCGTAGGTCGAACGGTAGCCGTCGTCGATCGTCACCACCACCGATTTCTTCGGCAACGCTGTCTTACCGTCGAGGAACGCGATGAGTCTCGACATCGGGATCACCGTGTAGCCGTTCTGCGCGAGGTGGCGCATCTGCGCGTCGAACGCCTGCGGCGTCACCGTCGTCGAGTTCGGCTTGGCGCCGAAACGGTGGTAGCAGAGGATCGGGACCGCCTGCACGGCGGAGGGCTCGACGCCGCCGGGATTGAGTACCGCCAAGGGAATCGCGAGCGGGCGCCCGGGCCGCGCCTCGTCGACGCGGTTGAACTCCGCGATCTCGAAGCGGCGCGAACGGTCGCCCATCCAGCGCTCGGCGAGCGCGCCCAGGTCCTCTCCCGCGCGCGGCACGACGACGACGAACGCAGCGTCGCGCGCGAGCAGCGGCCCGGTCTCGGCCGGCGCGAACGAGTAGACGGTCGGCCGTTCCGCCGGCTTCTGCGGCGCCTCGGCGCAGGCGGCCACGAGCGCGGCGAGCGCGAGCGCGAGCGCTCGCCGCAGGTCAGCCCGGGACGGCGGGGGCGGCATCGGGGCCGGCGGGCGCGGCTGCGTGAGCGGCGGTCGCGGGGTCATGTCGGGCCTCCAGGGCGGCGGCGGTCTTGTCGAACGCCGCGTACAACTCGCCGAACTCGTCCTTCCTCGTTTCGCCGATGCGTACGTCGTAGCGGCCGTGCGCGATCTCGTCGAGCGAGCTCTTGAGCACCCGGATCGGCGCGGCGATGCGTCGCGCGAGCAGGAAGGTTCCGGCGGCCACCGCGGCCACCGTCACCAGGGTCAGGATGGCGAGCAGCACGAACACGAGATTCGCGACCCGGGCGAGCGGCGCCTCGTAGATGCCGAGGTGCACCGCGCCGATGCGCTTCTTCTGGAACAGCACCGGCACGTCGAAGTCGAGCACCTTGCCGCTGTCGAGTTCGTGGGTGCGCACGGTCACCTCGGCATCGGGCGAACCGACCGGGGTGGCGGCCGGCGGCGCCACGTATTTCTGGCCGACCTGCTTCGGATCGTTGCTGCCTCGCACGACGCCCGTATCGTCCATCACGATCAGGTAGGGGAAGTCCTGCCGGCCGAGCGTGTCCTGCACGAAGACGTCGATCGCCGCGTAGTCCTCGGCCAGGAGCGGCACCGCGCTCTGCGTCGCCATGAACTTGGCGAGCGACGCCCCGTAGCCCTTCACCTGGTCGAGCATCGCCGCGTATTGCCGCTGGTAGAGGATGCCGGCGGTGACCGTCATCGTCACGGCGACGATGGCCGCCATGATCGCCGCCCACCGCACCGACAGGGAGATGCCCTTGCCCTGGTCCTTCTTCTCCTCCTCGTCCTTGAGCTCGCGCGCGACGCCGATCAGCGCCTGCGCGAACTCCTCGCCGGTCTGGAAGCGCTTCTCCGGCTGCTTCTTCAGCGCGCGTTCGATGACCCGGCGCAGCGACAGCGGGGCGTCCGGCCGCAGCTTGTCGACCGTCGGCGGATCGGTCTGCGTGATCTTCATCGCCACGCTGATGATCGAGTCGCCCTCGAACGGCAACTGGCCGGTGACGAGCTTGTAGAGGACGACGCCGACGCTGAAGAGGTCGGAGCGGGAGTCGACCTTCTGCCCCAGCACCTGCTCGGGCGACATGTAGTTCGGCGTGCCGAGCACGTCGCCCAGTTGCGTGTGCTGGGTGAGCTCCTTGTCGGAGCCGTCGATCCGGCAGATTCCGAAATCGGTGACCTTCACCTGGTTGCCCGACGACACCAGCATGATGTTGCCCGGCTTGATGTCGCGGTGGACGATACCCTTCTTGTGCGCGTAGTCGAGCGCGCGGGTGAGCTGGATGCCGATCTCGACGACGTCGCGAGTCGACATCCGCTGCTCGCTGCGGATGAGGTCGGTCAACGTCATGCCGTCGACCAGCTCCATCGCGATGTACGGGTGCTTGCCGTCGACGCCGACGTCGAAGATCGTGACGATGTTCGGGTGCGACAGCGTGCCCGCGCCCTTCGCCTCGCGCAGGAACCGGAGCCGGTACTGGTCGTCGTCGGCCAGCTGGCTCTTCAGGAGCTTGATGGCGATCTCCCGGTCGATCTCCGGGTCGTAGCCCTTGTAGACCCGCGCCATCGCGCCTTCGCCGATGATCTCGCGGATCTGGTAGCGTCCCAGTCGTTCCATCGTCGTGCTCGTCCTCGTGGAGGCGGCCGGCCACGACCCGGCGCCCCGGCGAGGATACTGCGCCGAGGCGGTTCGGCATAGTCCCGCGTGGCGGCGCGGCGGGGCGAATGATCGCGTTGACGCGCTCCGCCGGTCGCCCGAGGCTGACCTCCGGCCTTGATGCCTCCGGCTCATCCCCTGTACCCTTGCGCTCGACGCGAGCGCTCACGCGATGCCGACGGACCCCGCCCCCGCACCGAAACAAGCCGCGATTCTGTTCGCCGACATCGCCGGCAGCACCCGGTTGTACGAGACACTCGGTGACAGCGAGGCGCTCGCGACGATCACGCGCGCGCTCGACGTCATCCGGCAGATCTGCGAGGAACACGGCGGGCGCGTCGTCAAGACCATCGGCGACGAGGCGATGGCGATCTTCCCCAACGCCGCGAACGCCGCCTACGCGTCGATCGCGATGCAGACCCAGGTCTCGGCGCAGAAGACGAGCCGGGGCGCGCCGCTCGCGATCCACGCCGGATTCCACTTCGGGCCGGTCATCGAGGAGGCGAAGGACGTGTTCGGCGACTCGGTCAACCTGGCGGCCCGGCTCACCTCGCTCGCGAAGTCGGGCCAGACGCTCCTCTCCGCCGACACCCTCGCGATCCTGTCCCCGTCGCTGCGCTCCCGCACCCGTCCGCAGGACACGCACACCGTGCGCGGCAAGCAGTCCGACGTCGCCGTGTTCGAGCTGATCTGGCAGGAGTCGCGCGAGGAACTCACGGCGATGGCGCCGCGCGCGAGCTTCCGCGCCGCCGCGCTGAAACTGAAGTACGGCGGCAACGAAGTCGAGCTCGGGCCGGACGTCAACCTGTTCACGTTCGGCCGCGACGCGCAGAGCGACATCGTGGTCGGCGACAAGATGGCCTCGCGGCAGCACGCGCGCATCGAGCGGCGGCGCGACAAGTTCGTCCTGATCGACCACAGCACCAACGGCACGTTCTGCACGGTGCACGGCGAGAACGAGATCGAACTGCGGCGCGAGGAGTTCACGCTGCGCGGCCGCGGCCGCATCTCGTTCGGCCACGCGTACGCCGAGGACCCTGCCGAGGCGGTCGAGTTCGAATCGCGCGGCGCCTGACGGGGCGCATCGCCGGGTCGGAACGGTTGCCTTCCGCGCCGAGGAGGGCCAAACGGAATTCGCAAACCGAATCGGAATCCGCGCTGGCGAAACCCTCGTAACGAGGTACTCCGGGGCCAAAGGTAAAGTGCGGCTCGGCACGATGGATTGCCGAAGAATGGGAGCAAGGATAATGGGCAACAATTCAAGAAGTCTGCCCAGGCCAGCACGGCGGCGACTCCTCAGACGCACAATTCCACCGACTGCCCTCCGATGCCGTCGCTGGCGAGATCGGGCTGCCAGGACACCACCGCGATGGGCGACAGGAACCCCAATTGCGTTCGGCGAAATTTGCCGATATTCGGTAAGCTTTGATTTCTCGGAAGCTGCAATTTGGTTATACTCAAGCAGCGATATCCCCCCCGCCCGCCCTGCCCCCGCAGCACGCCATGAACCGACTCACCCTCGCTTTCGCCTTTGGCACGGTGATTCTTCTGGCCGACGGTTTAGATGCATTGCGTGCCGAGCCGCCATCTGCCGAAGACTTGACATTCTTTGAGAACAAGATTCGACCGGTGCTGATCAAGCACTGTTATGAATGTCATTCCGCGAATGCGAAGGAGATCGGCGGCAAGTTGCTGCTGGATAGCCGTGATGGGTTGCGAAACGGCGGAGAATCGGGATCGCCCTTGGTCCCTGGCAAGCCGGACGAGAGTCTGCTGATTCAGGCGTTGCGCTACGATGCCCTTGAAATGCCGCCCGATCGGCCGCTACCCGAGGCGGTTGTCAACGATTTTGTGAAATGGATAGAGCGCGGGGCTCCCGACCCCCGCACGGCAAAACCCTCCGTGGTCGCGCAATCAGAAGGTGTTATAGACGGCGACGAGGAAAAACTATGGTCGCTGCGACCCGTCCAAAATGCATTGGTGCCTGAAGTTCGCAGCCACGACTGGCCGCGCGACCCGCTGGATCATTTTGTGCTGTCGCACATCGAGGCGGCGGGGCAGCAGCCAATGCGCGATGCCAAACCGCGGACGCTTGTGCGGCGTCTGTACTACGACTTGATCGGGTTGCCTCCGACCGCGAGCGACATCGAAAGGTTCATTGCCGATCATCAGCAGCATGGCGAGGCGGCAATCGAGCATTTGGTGGACCGTCTTTTGGCGAGTCCACAGTATGGCGAGCGTTGGGGACGACATTGGCTGGATGTGGCCCGCTATGGCGAATCCAACGGCAACGATGGACTTGGGCGCAATCCCACATTTCCGCACGCCTGGCGTTACCGCGATTATGTCATCGACGCGCTGAATCGAGATACGCCCTACGATCAGTTCTTGGCGGAACAAATTGCGGGCGATTTGCTGTCCTCCGAATCACCCCAGCAACACGATCGCCAACGAATTGCGACGGGCTTCTTGGCCATGGGCTCCAAGCCCGCCAAGGCCATGAATACCAACTTCGACATGGACGTGGTGGCCGATCAAATCGACGTCATTGGCCGTGGCATCCTTGGTCTAAGTGTTGGTTGTGCTCGCTGCCACGACCATAAATTCGACCCAATTCCAACTCGCGATTACTACGCTCTGGCCGGAATCTTCACCAGCACAGAAACCCTCTGGGGCACTGCAGCGAACGAAGGATTGACTGCTCCGAAAACGGATCTCCATGAGTTGAAAGCCGCGTCCAAGGTGCCCCCGCCAGACGGTTTCGTCGAAACCGTGCTCGTGCGCGATTCCAACACGGGTCAGCCGCGGCCCGTTCCAAAATCGCAATGGGCGCCCGGTACGCCGCTGGCGATGGGCGTCCGCGACCGCGCTAAAGTGGAAGATGCCAAGATCAACGTCAAGGGCGAAGCTTCCAAGCTGGGGGAAGCCGTGCCGAGAGGATTCCTCAACGCATGCGACATTTCCCGTTCGATCGCCGTCGATCCCGAGCAGAGCGGTCGGTTGCAACTAGCGCAGTGGCTCACGCATCCCGATCATCCGTTGACGGCCCGGGTGATGGTGAACCGCATCTGGCTGCAATTGTTTGGCGAAGGAATTGTTCGCACTCCCGATGACTTTGGCACTTATGGCGAACGACCGACGCACCCGCTCTTGCTCGACCACCTGGCGACTCGCTTCATTCAGGACGGCTGGTCCATCAAGCGGATGATTCGCGCGATCGTGCTCAGTCGCACCTACAGAATTTCCAGCGATGCCGACCCCAAGCTCATCAACGCCGATCCGCAAAATCTCCTGTTCGCACGACATAACCTGCGCCGTTTGGATGCCGAATCGCTCCGCGACAGCATGTTGCAAGCCAGCGGCCAATTGGACGTGCGACCAGGCGAGGGCTCGCTGGTGCAGCATCGCGATATTCTGGTGAACCTGGCGGGCAATCTGCACCAGCCGAGCAACCAACGCAGCGTTTACCTTTGCTATTTGCGCAGCTCGCCGCCGCCCGAATTGGCGGCGTTCGATCTGCCCGATTTCACGGCCGTTACCGGCAAACGCGACGTGAGCACGGTAACCGGGCACGCATTGCATCTTTACAACAGTCCCTTTGTGGTCGAACAGGCCACGTATTTTGCTCGGCTGGTCATGAATGCACACGCGGACGCGCCCGAGCGGGTGCGAACCGCCTGGCAACGCGCTCTTGGCCGAGATCCGAGTCCGGAAGAAAGTCGGCGAGCGGTAGAGCTCGTGCAGTGGACCCATTCGGAATTGCAGTCCGAAGAAAAGGCCTGGGCGAGTCTCTGTCAGGCATTGCTCGTCGCCAACGAATTCCGATATGTTGATTGACGATTCGCCCAGGACGGGCGTGTTGATGGCCTTGCCTGCAGCGAACCGCTGAATTTTTATCCCACTCCCATTGATACCCGATCAAACGGTGGCTAGCCATGTTGTATTCGCGACGCAGAATGTTGCAAACCGTATCGTCTGGCTTCGGCTATTTGGCCTTGCAGGCGATGCTGGGCGAGCAAGCCTTGGCGGCGCCGAACAACGGTGATGCGGGGTCCGGAAGTCTGGCAGCGCGCGCCCCCGCGCTGCCGGCTCGCGCCAAGCGAGTCATTTTCCTGTGCATGAGCGGCGGACCGGCTCATTTGGATACCTTTGACTACAAGCCCCAAACAGGAAACAAAAAGCATCCGGGTTCGGTCTTCTCATTCCAACAGCATGGGGAAAGCGGACTCTGGATCTCGGAACTGCTTCCCGAAACGGCTCGCCACGCCGATCGGCTTTGCGTCATCAATGGCATGTACGCCGACACCGGTATTCACGCTCAATCATTTCTGCAACTGCACACGGGCGACAGGCTGCGGCAAAGGCCCAGCCTGGGGTCGTGGATCAGCTATGGACTGGGGACCGAGAACCAGAACTTGCCCGGCTTCATCAGTCTGAACACATCGAAGAGCTCCGTCTATTCCAGCGTGTTTCTGCCGTCGATTTACAACGGCACGCCGATTGGCGTCAATGGTGAGGACATGTCGAAGGCCACGATCAACAATGTGGCCAGCGATCACTTGCCCCTTTCGGCCAAGAGACAGCAATTGGACTTCGTGCAACTGCTGAATCGGCAGCATTTAAGCCAGCGGCCGCACGATGACCAATTGGAAAGCGTGATCCACTCATTGGAACTGGGGTTCCAAATGCAGGCCGCGGCGCCCGAATTACTCGATCTTGGCCGCGAAACCCAGTCCACATTGGACCGTTATCGCGTGGGCCAGCAGGGCAAATCGGTCGGCGTCTGCAAGAACTCGGATTTCGGTCGCCAGTGCTTGCTAGCACGGCGTTTTATCGAAGCGGGCGTGCGCTTTGTCGAACTCAATCACGGCAGTTGGGATCAGCACAAGAACCACCGCCGCGATTTGCAGGCCAACTGTGCCGCGACCGATGCGCCAATCGCCGCCTTGTTGGACGATCTGCGGCAGCGTGGGCTGTTGGAAGACACCCTGGTGGTTTGGGGCGGCGAGTTCGGACGCCCTGGTCTGACGCCCGACGACGGCAAGGACGACACCGGTCACAACTACCGCGGTTTCACGTTCTGGTTGGCGGGTGGCGGCGTTAAGGGAGGGCAGGTTCACGGAAAAACGAATGAAACGGGAGCGCAAGCCGTCGAAGGCAAAGTCCACTTCCGTGATTTGCACGCCACGATCCTGCACCTGCTGGGACTACCAGCCAACGAGCTAACATACCGCTACGCCGGCCGCGACCACCGTCTGACCGGTCCCGAGGGGGGCAAAGTCGTTCACGAATTGTTTGCCTGACAAGGACCGGATTGTGCGATGATGTCGTTCACCACCATGGATCGCCGAACGTTTCTGCAAGGCTCGTTGGCCGGGGCAGCGCTCTGTGCGGCCGGCGTCCGAGCGCCCGCGGCAGACCGCGGCGATTTTCCACCCGCGCGAGTCATCACCCGCGGCCCCCGCCATCATTGGTTCGGTTACTACGACAAGCTCCAATTCGACCCCACCGTTCGCTACGTGCTCGGCATGCAGGTAGCATTTGAGCATCGCTCGCCAAAAGCGGATGACGTTATACAAATTGGCATGATCGACCTCCAGGACGGCGATCGTTGGATTGAATTGGGGCAGAGCACCGCCTGGAACTGGCAACAGGGTTGCATGCTGCAATGGTTGCCCGGCTCAAAATCGCAAGTCTTATGGAACGATCGTGCGAACGATCGCTACGTGTGTCGGCTGCTCGACGTGACCACTGGCGAAACGAGGGTGATTCCGCACCCGGTGTATAGCGTAAGTCCCGATGGCAAATCGGCCGTCACCCCCGATTTCCGCCGAATTGCCGACGTTCGCCCCGGATATGGATACACCGGCCTTCCCGACCCCTACGCCGACGACCTCTCGCCAGATAAAACCGGGATATTCCACGTCGATTTGCAGACGGGCCAAGCCAAGCTGATCATCTCCGTGGCCGATATCGCAAGGCTGGGTCTGATTCCCGACCAGCAGCTCGGCATCAAGCACTACTTCAACCATCTGCTGTTTAACCCTGATGGAACGCGGTTCATTGCCTTGCATCGCTGGCGATATCCCAATGGCAGCCGGCTAACCCGATTGTTCACCGCCAACCCCGATGGCAGCGACATTCGCATTGTGGTCCCCAACGGTTATGCTTCGCACTTCATTTGGCGCGATCCGTCCCACATTCTTTGCCAGTCGCGGAATTGGCTGGGCAACTCCGAATGGAGCAACTTTCTGTTTGAAGACAAGGAGGGCGGCTCGGTGGTGGAAATCGGCCGAGGCGTGCTCGATCGATCGGGCCATATCAGTTACTTGCCGGGCAACGAATGGATTTTGAACGACACCTATCCGCAAGGTTCGCAGCGAGTGCAAACGCCCCATCTGTTTCACGTGCGTACCGGCCGTCGCATCGATCTGGGCCACTTCCCCGCGGGGCCCCAGTACACGGGCGAATGGCGAGTGGATACCCACCCGCGTTTCAGTCCCGATGGCCGGTATGTTTGCATCGATTCGCCGCATGCCAGCGCCGGCCGTCAACTGCACCTGATCGATATCAGCGGCCTCGTCGGATAGCTCTCTGGTCTACGCACCCGGCGTTAATCCAGTCGATTTTGCCACTCCAACCATCGTTGTGCCTCGAAAAGTTGACCATTGCTGGAACACGGAACGTCGACTTTCAATTCAACGATGCTGTCCATCGAACTTGAGCGCCGAATGCATGCTCGGGCGAATAGCGTCGGCCGGTTCGTCAGCCAGGATGTCGGAGCATCTTTGATATGCATGACCGCTCCAGCGAAGGCGGCCGGCTTGCCTGTTTCTTCGATGAACGGAAAAACGCGGCATCTTACGGGGCGCGTCCGGCGTCGAACTTATAGAGGAAGCCCAGGCAGAGCGTTTTCTTTGTGGAATTGCTGATTACGCTCGTCTCATTTCAAGCGGGTGCGTAGTGGTTCACGCCCGCTTCATCCGCTCAAAGAATCGCGAAACCGATTCGCCAAAGCTGCGATCTTCCTCGTGGCGGCTGCAATTCGCGGCAAATTCGTCTACGGCAGTTAAGCGACTGACACGGGTCGAAGGGTCGTTCAGCGCAACGGAGCGCCCCGCGTGAACGCTCACCACGTGCTCCAGGCGCGGCGGGAGAAGTTCCTGGCGGGGCACCCTGACGCGTTCCAGTTGGGCGCCGTGCCCCGGGACGGGCGGGGGAGCCGGTTGTCGGATCGATGGCGGCGAATATAAAGTCTCCCGCGTGGATTGCAGCGAGGCGGGCTGCATCGCTGGCGTAGGCGGGGTTGCCGGCGCTGCTGGCAGCGGCTGATCCAAAACCGTCGTTTCCTCCACCAACGGGTACCCACCAGGTGCCGAGACGGATGAAGCGGGCAGGTAAATAGCGCCTGTGGAAAAATCAACCACGAAGGCGATCACTCCGGGAACGAAAAAGAAAATCAAGCCGAGCCCGTCGAGAGCCGCGATCTTCCAGTCGATCTGGTTCGAGTGTGGCTGATGACAACGCTCGGAATGCAGCAGCGTTCCACACCCCGCTGAAAAGCTGGCAATTCCTCCCAGGGCGCCGACATGGATCGCACGCGTCAGGAATTCTCGACGCTGCATACGGCATCCTCCCGCGATTCTCTAACGCTAGCATGTGTGCTTTTTACCAACGACAACGTTAAATCGACTGGGCCAGAGCGACTCTCCATCCAAATCCCCGGATGTTTGCGACCGCCCGCGCCGCCCTCCGCCATCGGTGCAGGAGATGATCGCGATGCCAGCGGCAATAATCTTCCCAACTGCCACTACTACTTTTGCCAGTTGCTTTTGAGCCGGTCGCGCAAGCATCGTCATAGGACCGGGAGCTTCGGCATGCTAAGCTTTGCTGTCGCCGTTACTGGCTTCAAAGCTTGGTGGCAGTTCGCCTCAAGTTGCTCACCCACATTCCGTCGCCATCGCGTGGGGGTTCATTTCGAAAGGGGTATTTGGTGGACGGGCAAGCCGTGTCTCCCGCTCGCGAGCTGCAAATTCTCCCTCCGCGAAGCTCGTCCTGGGTAATTGTTTGGCGTGTCTGGGAGTCTTGTTCGTTGGCGTGCGGCTTTTGCGGTTACAGCCGGGAACTTGCATGGCCGCGGCGGACGGCCCAGTGGCACCATCTGATGAACTTTGGCCGAATACTGTGCGAGGTACAGCGTCTTGGGGAGCATTCGATCCTGGTCAGTTGGCTGGGTGGCGAACCGCTGGCATGGGGCGAGTTAGCGGATCTGTCGCGCCGCTTCCATCAAGAATTCGGCCTGCGTCTGGGCGTTACGACGAACGGCCTGCCGCTGGCTTTGCCGAGCGTGCGAGCCAGCCTGCTCAATGATTACGAGCAGATCACCATCAGCATCGACGGTTTGGCGGATTTTCACGATGAGGTGCGCGGCCAGGCCGGACTGTTTGGGCGGCTCCGTGAGCACGTGGCACAACTGAGGAGCGAAGATCCACAAGGCCGGCTCTGGCGACGCGTCAATATCGTGCTGATGCGCGGCAATATTCACGCATTTGCCTCGTTCGCCCAAGAAATGGCCGACTGGGGGTTTCACGAACTGACATTCAATCAGCTTGGCGGCAACGAGCGCCCGGAGTTTTATTCCAAGCATCACCTTCTGCCTGACCAGGTGCAGCAATTCGTCGCGGAACTTCCCGAATTGAAGAAACGGATGGCCCAGCAAGGGCTGCAAATCAGCGGCAGTGGTCGATACCTGAACCGCCTGCTGGCCACGAGTGCCGGTCAGCGGATCGCTATCGACGATTGCCAACCTGGGACCGAATTCCTCTTTATCGATGCCTTGGGCCGGATCAGCCCCTGCAGTTTCTCCAGCGACACCTACGGCGTGCCCCTGTCCGAAGTGCGGAGTGTGAAGCATTTCCTGCGGCTGTCCGATCGCTTTCGGGAAATCCGCCAGCGACACCGATTGGCGGTTTGCGAAGATTGTCACGCCACGCACGTCTTCGATAAATTCAAGAGGCCAGCCATTCTTCGCCAGTAGCAGTGACAGGATTCGACATGACCAGCAAGTTGTTTCAGCGCGTATCGCAGGCGCCCACCAATCCGCATCTTAAGTCGGAGACGAAGGAGTTCGATGTGGCCGATCTCTATCGAGGGCCAGTCGACGTACCCGACCAGATGGGAACACCCCTACCGTTGGATGAGAAATTGCGCCAGGCCTATTTCTGGATTATCAACCATGCGGTCATCAGTCCGTTCTACGACATTGAATACAACGAAGGGCCGCCGCAAACATTCATCCTGGGAGATTCCAAGAGCCCGGTCGTTTTTCCCTCGGGACAGAGCTATTGTTCGTTCGTCCTGCTTCCGTTGCTGACGTTTGCGGTGAGGGCGAAGTGCCTGCTGGTCGGTGGTCCTGGACGCGGCAAGACCTCCAGCGCCATTCTGATGGGCGTGCTTGCGGGCTATTCGCTGCGCGACGTGCGGAGGGCGATCCAGAAGGGACAGCCGCAGATGACAATCGCCGATCTGTTGGGCAGTCCTCTGCCGGGCGATCTGGTCAACGCCAAGAGTCTCGATCAAATCGGCATTGGATGGCGAAAGTGGTTGGGGATGCGAGTGAAAATCATTGACGAATACAACCGCATTCCGACCCGCACACAATCCGCCCTGCTGACGCTGATGGCCGACAACTACGCCGAACTGTACGACCAGACGTTCGAGTGTCCCGATGCAGCATGGTACCTGACCGCCAACGACGACGCGGGGGGCGGCACCTACCAGGTGATTGAGGCGCTGCGCGATCGCATTGATATTGTCGTGAAAGCGCTGCATTTCAATACCCGATTTCTCGGCGATCTGTTGGACCGTCTGGAAGCGGGGATTCGCCCGGAAGAAGTTGTTCCCAGCGAAATCATCTTCAGCGAAGCGGAAGCGAATCGAGTACCCAACGAGATTCGCAAAGTACGCGTGCCCCGGCCTATCTTGCGGCGATTGGAGTTCTTTGCCAGCCAGTTCGAGTTTCTGGAACCGGCGGCGCTGCAAATCGAGTATAAGACCAAAGACACCGCGAAGCTGGCGGGCGTCGACTGGACGCTGGTCGCCTCGCTCGACAGCGGAAAAGACAAGCAGAAAGACATCGGCGCTCAAACGCGCAACGGCCTGTCAGTTCGCAGCTTGATGACGTCTCTGTTGTTTGTGAAGGCGATGGCCTACTTTCGTGGTGTTGCGGAGGTTGCCCTGGAGGACTTGCGGCAAATTCTCCCATTTGTGCTGCACGACAAATTCGTTCAGGATCCCGACTGCCCTTTCTTTGAGATGTCCGAGAACGGCGCCTTGAGAACCGACAAGATTGGCTGGATTCGCCGGATGTTTGACATGGCCTGCGCGGAATTCGATCGGCTCGACCTGGACAAAGACGACCCGGTCGGCGACCTGAGCGCAGAATTCAAACGGGGACTGGACGGCGTCGGCCAGCGCGAAGTGAAGAACCGCCTGGTCAAGATCGAACGGGTGCTACACCAGTGGAGCAAATCTCGGAAAATATATGGGCATATGTTCGACGACGTATTGAAACTCAAGTACCTTCACCAACGATACACCAATTACTTGCGCTGGTTGGAGTGGAAGGAATGATTCTGACTGCCATTGAGAGCGCAAGGATGGCGATTTACGCCGCAGTATGGATTAACGCTGTGACGCGTGCCGAAGCGAGGTTGCGCAATGGGGCGCAGTGCTGTCGCGGTAGTGGCCAAGCGTTCGCTCCACACGCTTCGCGAGGAGGCCACGGGTGACCCAACTTTCACCGGCATTCGTTGAGACCCTGAGGGCGGAGCGCGAGAAGCTCAACGGCAAGTTTGCGCATCGCCTGCGCGGCGGACATCGAATTGACGCGGACGCGTTCTTGCAGCACCTGGAGCAGCGTGTGGCGCCGCTGGTCGAACAAGTGGAAGTGGTGATGCCCGAACGCACGCGGGGAGCACTGTTGGCGCTGTACGACGCGTCGCTTGACCTCTTCGCGGCATCGCTCTTGGGCCCCGATGCCAAGATGCCCTGGGTGCAACTCGTTTGGTCCAATGTCTTGCCGGCGGTTGCCGCCGAAGTGTTGGCGCGCCAGCCACAGCAAGTGGCTGGTTGCTTGTGCAACGCCTCATTTCAAATCGCCAGCCAGCGTGGAACGCGCCCAGAGCAGTTCGTGGCGCGGATGCAACAGGTCGCCCCCCAATGCGTATCGTTGACCGAACTGTTGGAGGCGGGAAAAATCGCTGCGTGGCAAGTGGGAATGGTGCAGTTTCGTGCCGCAGCCCTGGAGGCCGCCGGCGCGTTGCGCCCGTCGCTGGCAGGGCTGGCGCTGGGCATCGTAGAGGCCACGTCTGCCGATGAATTGGCAACGCTGCTTGGCCGATTGCGCGAGAATGTGTGGATGACCGTCGAAGCGGCCTGCGGGGGAGGTTCACGCGCGGCCATCATCTGCACAGCCACCGCCGGGGCATTTACGGGCTTCGGCGGCGATTTCATCCGGCCACCGTTGGTGCGTTTCGACGGCCAACGACTCCTGGCAAGCGATGGCAGGTGGCAGTGGGAACTGCTCGCCGACGCTTACGGAGTTTGGTTGCGGCGGATCGGCAGCGCACCGGTCAAACATCCGAAAACGGCCAATGAACCCGGTATTGCCATCGACGCTCGGGGGATCATTCGCTGGGGTATGCTAACACTCGCGCAGCCGCACCTGGCTCATGCGAGCAGCTTCGCTTGCAGCGGCCAAACGCTGGCCATTACGATTCCAACCTCGCATCACGTGTTTCTCTATAGCTCGACAGGGCTGTCTGCTTGACTGCCACCACCATACCCACCGATCTCGCATCGATCCGCGACCGATGGTTGCTGGCGTGGCCGGAGGCTCTCGCGCTGTGGAGCCGTTACATTCAACTGCACGAACCCGTGTGGTGCTTCACGGATAAGGAAGAACGTCGCGAGGAACTGGCGGGCAGCTTTGCCATGATCCGACTCGTCGATCACTCGATCGTCGTCAGTATCCGGCAGGTTTCCGAACAAGGACTAGATCGGTTTGCGAAAGAGATTCTTGCCCATGAAATTGGCCACCACGTCTATTGTCCTGCCGATCTGAGCGACAACGCGAGGCTGCTGGCCCGCATCCGGCATGGCCTGCCCGGCAAAGAGGACTTCGCGCCAATGGTGTCGAATCTGTACAGCGATCTCTTGATCAACGATCGACTGCAGCGCATTTCCGAACTGGATATGGCGGGCGTGTACCTTCAATTGGGTTCGGCACACCAGTCGCGACTCTGGACGCTCTACATGCGCATTTACGAGTTACTATGGAAGCTGCCGAGGGGGCAGCTCGTCAACGGAACGTGCGACGATCGAATGAATCAAGATGCTCAACTCGGCGCGCGCCTGATCCGCAGCTATGCGAAGGATTGGTTGGCAGGAGGAGGACGCTTCGCCGTGCTTTGCTTGCCTTACATCATGGAGGACGCCGAGCAGCAACTTAGCCGCCTTATCGCCTCGTGGGACGACATGCGGCACGCCGGTCGCGGCGGCTTCCCCGACGGGCTCGTCGAGATCGACGATGTCGAACGCGAGGGCGCTATTCACCCGGCCGAGGATCCCGATTTGTCGGGCATCGAAGACCTGTTTGGCGAAGCTGCCAAGGTTGCCGGCAAAGTGCCTGGAATTTTGTCCGGTCATAAGTCGGCGAAGAAATACCGCCAGCCGTTTGAATACGCCGAGGTGCTAAGTGCCGCGGGAGTCGATTTGGACGAACGTGAAATCACCGCGCGTTACTACCGCGAGATGGCGATTCCGCACCTGGTGCCGTTTCCCGTCAAACATCTTCCGCAAGCCACCGACCCGCTGCCCGAAGGACTGGCAGTTTGGGATATTGGTTCCCCCATCGAGCAAGTCGATTGGCTTGGCACCTTGCTCGCCAGTCCCATCGTCATACCCGGTGTGACAACACGCCAGCGGCTAATGGGCGAGGGCCCGGGCAGCGATCCAGGGACGCAGCCATTTGATTTGTACTTGGGCATTGACTGCTCGGGTTCCATGGGAGACCCTGCTCATCGGCTCTCGTATCCAGTATTGGCCGGCGCCATTGTGGCCCTGAGCGCTTTGCGAGCAGGCTCGCAAGTGAAGGTGGTGTTGTCCGGCGAACCGGGGAAAACGATCTCGACCGACGGCTTCGTGCGCGACCAAAAAACAATTCTCCGCACGCTCGTCAGCTATTTGGGAACCGGCTATTCCTTTGGCATCCATCGGTTGGCCGAAACCTTTACGCCAGACCCGCCGGTGAAACGGCCAATCCACATTTTGATTGTGAGCGATCACGACATGTTCTCAATGCTCGACGAAAAGGGAGGCGGTCGCATCGGATGGGATGTAGCCGAGGAAGCGCTGGCCCGCTGCCGAGGGGGTGGATCGTTGGTGTTGCAACTGCCCGAGGCGATGTTATCGGGCGCCTGGGGAAAATCGAGCCAAACCTACCTGCAACGCATACGACAAGCCGGCTGGAACATAAGCCTGGTCGACTCCATGGAGCAACTCGTGGCGTTCGCCCGCCAATTCAGCCGGTCAAACTTCGAACGCAAGCATTCATGAGAGTGTTCTGGCAACGATGAAAGACGAAGGTCCCCAACTGGAACGGCTATTGCACCGCCTGGCTGGTTGCCCGCCAGAGTTTCTGCAAGTTGCTGCCGAAAATAAGGCCGCTGGCGTCGATGTGGTGGCGATCGTGTGCGACTTCATGCGGCCATTGATCTTTCCGAATCCGCCCGAACTTGAGAGCGCAGCACTCGCGGAGATTCGACGTCGTTCATCGGCCGAACTGGCATTCACCTCGATCGTGTGCTGGCTGTTCAGTGACGAATGGTTTCTCGCGCAACCTCGGCTTGCGCCCGCGATGTGGAAAGTGTTGTCGTCCGATCGTTGGAGGCAATTGGCGGGTTTGATTCGAGCCGATAAATTTGTCAGCGATGCAGATCGCCGCGAAGAGATGGTGCGGTTGTGCCTGGATGGGTTGGGGCTCCGCCCCCAAGGCGAAACACCCGCGCAGGCGGCCGACCGGCTGGCGACCCTCAATAGTGTCGAGCGCGACCGCGTGCTCCGCGAAACCGCCGCCGCCGAACGGCGGGCGCGGCAGATTCGCGAGGCAATGGCCCGCAAAAAAGCCCTGGAATCGGCCAGCCGTTATGGAGAATGATCGCGAAGCATGTATCCAGAATTGACCGAGGCCGAACGCTTTCCGCTGTTAACGCCAGCCGGGCGAAAGCTGTTGCACGCGATGCGCCAGCATCCTCAAGCACCGATCTGGAATTGGCCAAACGGCGAGCAACTTAACGCTGCCGGCCTGGCACGGGTGCAACAGTTTGCCGGAGCGTTGAACCGCCAACAGGACTGCGGCCTCTGCCATGCACCGGATTGGATCGACGACTTTGTGGGTTACTGCCTCGCGGAAGTGCCGTTCTACCGCCGCCGCTCGCCGCAGGGAACACCGCTTCGCTCGATCCCTAGTTGTTCGCGCGCCGATCTCGCGCCGCAGGTCTGGGAGTTTGTACCCGACTCGCAACCGCTGGATGAGTTGATTGTTTTTTCCAGCAGCGGAACCACGGGATTTCCCACGCGCACCCCGGCCCACCCGGCATCCGCCGCTTGCGGTATTCCTCTGCTGGAAATGGCGATTCGTTCGACGGGCGCGACGCTGGCGCATGGGCCCGACTCGATGGCGTTGACAAATATCACCGCGTATCGCGGAGCGTACACCACCGCAATCGTCGTGGCGTATCTCGAAGAAGCTGGCTGCATTCGCGTGAACCTGGGCCCCGAGGCCTGGCGGCATCCGAAAGATTGTCCCACGTACCTCGACCGCTTTTGGGCACCCGTTATGCTTGGCGATCCCGCGGCTTTCTCGGCGCTAACCCAGATCGACATTCAGCGCCCGCCAGAAGTGCTGGTGTCATGCATCATCCAGCTTTCCGACGCCTTTGCCGAGCAGCTTGCGGCAAAGTTTGGAGCGCAGGTAGTGGATCTTTACGCCCTGACGGAAGCCGGGATCGTCGCGGTGAAAACGTCACACGGTCACGCCATTTTGCCGCATGACATATATGTGGAAGTTCTTGACGAGCACGACGAACCATGTCCCGCAGGAGTAGTCGGCGAAGTCACGTTGACCGGCGGGCGCAACCCGTTCTTGCCGCTCCTGCGCTATCGCACGGGGGATTTTGCGTCCCTGGCATGGCATCACGGACGCGCCACGCTGATCGGCCTCGAAGGGCGACGGCCGGTTTGCTTTCCGACCGCCGATCGCGTCGTCCACAGCATGGAGGTGACACGGCTGCTGCGCCGATACCCGCTCGTCCAGTATCAATTGCGACAAGACGAGCAAGGGGACTTTCGTTTCGCCTATCGAGGCGCTGTCGACCCGCAAGAGCTGCGCAATGCCTTGTTCGAGTTGCTCGGCAAGCCCCGGTGGCTGAGCATCGAAGAATTATCGGCTCCAGCGGTTGGCCAACGCAGCATGCCCGTGTACCAGTCGCTGCATCCGGCTTCAACGTCTTTATCGAGTTGAGGCGATCATGTCGGCGCTAGAACTGATTGCCGCTGCCCTGGGCTTCATCTGCGTCTGGCTCACCATCCACAGGCATATCGCCTGCTGGCCGACGGGGCTGGCGATGGTCCTGCTATACATCGCAATCTTTTATCGTGCGAAGTTGTATTCCGACATGCTGCTTCAAATCGTGTATGTGTTTCTGCAAATCTATGGTTGGCACGCCTGGCTGCGCGGAGGTCCCCAGCGTACTCCGCTGGTTGTTCGCCGCATGCCCTCCTGGCAACTATGGCCCTGGGCGGGATTTTGCGTGGCGGGTACGGGTACGCTGGGACGCTTGATGCACGTGTATACCGACGCCTCGTTCCCATATGTCGATGCGCTGACCACGGTCTCCAGCCTGGTTGCCCAATGGCTGATGGGACGCAAGGTACGCGAATCGTGGCTGGTGTGGATCTTTGTCGACGTAATTTCGATCGGGCTGTATGTCGCCAAGGAACTGTATCCGACCGCCGTCCTTTACGGCGTGTTCCTTGTCCTGGCGACCTGGGGTTGGTTTGAATGGAGATCGGTATGCGCAAGACCGGCCATGGGCTGATACTTGGGAAATTCATGCCGCCACATGCAGGCCACCAGTATCTCGTCCAATTCGCACAGAACTTTGTCGATCGCCTGACGGTGCTTATCTGTTCTTTGGCCCGCGAACCTATCGCCGGAAGCCTTCGCTACCATTGGATGCGTGAATTGTTTCCCGAAGCTCGAATCGTGCATGTAACGAACGAATTGCCGCAAGAACCGAGCGAGCATCCGCAATTTTGGGATATTTGGCGAGAGACGGTTCTCTGCTCCGCCGGCGAGCCGATCGACTATGTCTTTGCTTCAGAAGAATACGGCCATCGCTTGGCTCGGGAAGTCGGCGCCAAGTATATCCCCCTCGACTTGAACCGCGCACTCGTGCCGGTTTCGGGCACCGCAATTCGCACCCGCCCCTTGAACAATTGGCATTTCATTCCCGAATGCGTTCGGCCTTATTTTGTCAGGCGAGTTTGCATTTCTGGGCCGGAATCGACGGGAAAATCGACGCTCGCTCGCGACCTCGCCTCGCATTTCCACACCGTACACGTATCAGAGTTTGCCCGAGGGTTGTTGAACTCGAAACAAGGAGTCTGCGAGCTGAACGACATTCCCCTGATCGCCCGTGGACAAATGGCGTCGGAAGACGCGCTTGCGCGGCAGGCGAACAAGCTACTGATTTGCGACACCGACGTGCTTACAACGACTATCTGGAGCGACGTGCTCTTTGGCGAGTGTCCCGCGTGGATTCGCCAAGCTGCCCGCGAGCGCCAATACGATCTTTATCTGCTCCTCGACGTAGACGTCCCGTGGGTAGACGACCGGCAACGGTACTTACCCCACGCCAGGCAGGAGTTTTTCGAACGCTGCAAGCAAACGCTCGCCGCAAGCAATCGTCCTTTTGAGGTCATCCGTGGAGATTGGGCAGAGCGATTCACACAATCCTGCCAACGAATTGAGGATTTATTGAGGCCGCTGCTCTGATCGGGAATTCGGTCCGTTGCTATTGCACAACTCCAAGATTCGCATTGCGTGGCCCTCACGCGACAATGCGTGTTCCGGCTGAGCGTCCGGAGCTATCGATCGTCGCGGCGTTCAGGCAAGCGAAAACCCAAGACAGGGAAACATTCTTACTCAACCACTCTGCGTCCGTCGGGTAACCCCTCACTAACGGATTGCCTGTTGTTTCCGCCAGCGCGGATTTTGGCTTGCCGGTGCCGCCGGTTGCGTGGTCACCGGCACCACGACGTGTTATGCTGAGCTAGGCGCGGGCGGCCGTGTTCCGGGCAGCCGTGTGCTTGCTTACCACGACACGACTCGACGACGGATGTGCCGCTTGTTCTTGCTGGCAATGGGCAAGAAGGGCGCACACCTTGGGTCGTTCGACAGAGCGACCATACCGTTGGACGAGGTCAAAATCGCAGACCAGCATGCGAGATGCAGGGCAAGTTTCGCCCAGTGTGGCGGCCGAATTGAAGTTCCTCTGGCGGAAATTCTAACGGCGCCTCTTCAGCAAACACGCCAAGACGATGCACGCTGGCCTGTAGAATGCGATACGCTTATCGAAGCTGTGGAAGCTTTCGATCGTTGTATTGACCACAAATCTCAAACAAATGCGACTGCTTACCACCATGAATACAATTCCGCGTCGAAGTTTTCTTGCATCCACCCTAACGATTGGAACCGCAGCGCTGACAACTTCGGCTTTCGCCGCTGAACCGGCCGACTCCGAACCAATCATCGACATTCACCAACACACCAGCTACCGCGACCGCAGCAATGCGCGTCTCCTTTCTCACCAGCGGGCCATGGGGGTGACGCACACGATTTTGCTCCCCGCCGGCAGTTCCGTTCAGCGGCCTTCGACGAATGACGGCAAGTTCAACGGTCTCGGCGGTGTGGGTGCAGGCGGCAACGACACGGTCGTAGAGATGGCTCGCAAATACCCGCGGGAGTTTTTCTTCGGCGCCAACGAAGTGACCGATCTGCCTGAATCGCGGATGGAGATTGAAAAGTATTTGAAACTTGGCGCGGTGATCATTGGCGAGCAAAAATTCACCGTCGAATGCGATTCGCGCGAGAGCAGCATCTTGTACGACCTCGCGGCCGATTATCGAGTTCCCATTCTGCTGCACTTCCAGCACGGTACTTACAATCTCGGCTTCGAGCGGTTCGATAAAGTCCTCGAAAAGCATCCGAAAACGATCTTTATTGGCCACGCACAAACGTGGTGGGCCAACATCGACAAGAATCACGCGGATCAGAAGAACCTGTACCCGAAAGGAAAGGTTACCCCGGGTGGCTTGACCGACCGCTATTTAACCGATTATCCGAACATGTTCGCCGACATGTCAGCGGGTTCTGGCTTGAATGCGTTGATGCGAGACGAAGAACATGCGCGAGCGTTTCTTGATCGCCACCAAGACAAGGTGCTTTACGGCAGTGATTGCGCCGATCAGGTCGGCACCGGAGCGGCTTGCCAGGGAGCGCAAACTATCGCCGCCATTCGTAAGCTGGCGCCGAACAAAACTGCCGAGCGGAAAATTCTTTACGAGAACGCAAAGCAGTTATTCCGCCTGCCGCTTTCCTAGTTGATTCTTAGCCATTTGCTGTCGCGACATTCGCCAAACGCGAGCTTAGCGAAGCGGCATGGGGAGGCGAGCCGTGGAGCGGTCGCGCAGCAGGACCACGATTTGCCCGCGGCATGAAGGCGGCAGCGCATCGTCCTTGATGGGGATCCACCCCGATGTGCCCTGCGATTGCAGCAATTGGCCGACATGGATTTGAGGAAAGCGAGACAGGGGAAGCAAGACCACGTCGGGGTCGCAATCGTTCATGAAGGAACGAACGACCTGGGGCTGGTTTGCCTCGGGTTCGGGCAATCGCAGATACTGGCCTTCGGCGTAATAGGCGGTGAGACTCCAATGGTGAGAGCCCAGAATGCGGCAATTTTCTCCCAACTCGGAGCGCAGGTAGCGGCCCAAATCGGCTTTTGCCAGCCGACCATCGTAGCTGGCGATAAAGGCATCGACGCCGCCGGCAATCGCGGCAATGGCCAGGGCGATCGCCACACCCAATCGCGGCGTGGGTCGAGGATGGCCGAGGAACCTGGCATTCCAATGCGCCAGGCGGAAACTCAGTTCAAGAAGTCCCAGCGATGCCAAGGGCAAGCAAGCGATCACAATCGACAGCGGGTAGCGACTGCTCGACTCCTGACCAACCCACAGGTGAATCCACATTCCCGCGAGTGTGAGCACCGCACCCAGCAGCAGCGCCAGCATGTCCATCCGCCGCAGCAACCGCGGATAGGCGCACAACCCGCAGACCAAGAATACCGCATACACCGGCGATAAGCCTCGCATTAACGTCCGCACGTATATCCAAAGTAGCACCCAAGAGAACATGGGCTTGGAGGGCGGAGCCGGGGCAACCTCAGACGCTGCAGACGCAGAAGTAGCAGGGGCAGCTACCACCGCGGGTGAAGTAGCAAGATCTGCCGAAGGCGGTAATACTTCATCCGGCACCAGGGGGGGCGCAGTGGTCGAGGGAGGGTTTTGCTCCGAATCGGAGGTAGCTGGCGCAGTCTCGCCGGGCGATTCATCGACAACGGCGACCAACGAGGTCAACCAGTTTTGCACGAATTGCAGGCGATGAAAGCTATCGGGCCAGCCTTTGTAGCCGTGCAATTGAATCAATGCCAACAGCACCACGGGATAGCAAGCCGCGACGGTGGCTACCCCCCAGGCGAGTTTTCGCCGTTCGGCGGGAGAAACCCCGGTCCGCGTCCGGCGTCCCCAGGTCCAAATGGCCAGGGGTACCAGCAAGAACCAGCCTTCAAAACGAGTATGGATTGCCAGCGTGGTCAGCACGCCCGTCGCTACGAAAAACAGCCAGCGGCTTTCAGTAACGGCTCTCCAGCCAAAATAAAGCACCGAAACAAAGAGCAACCAGAAGGTTGACTCGCGCACCACTTCGGCCGACCACTCAATCATTTTAGGGTGCACGGCATACAGCATGCAGCCGACCACCGCGATGGGCAGATTAAACTGCCGCCGCAGCCACCCAAAGGCGGGCAACACGACCAGCGTGCCGCACAATACGCCCCATATTTTCGCCCCCGTTTCCCAATCCAATCCCGTCCGATGCAGGCACGAGAGCACCAGAGTGTAAACATTAAAGCCGTAAGGCGTATGCTCGGGAGCGAGTTGTCCTTGCTCCAGATTCCAGGCCAGTTGGATGTAAAGCATGCCGTCGGGGCAGACCACGTCGATCCGGCAGGCCATTAGCAACCGCGGAATGACCGCTAGCAGTACGATCACCAGCACGCACAGATAGTACCGCCGGGGCAACTTTCCGTGGACTTGGTCAGCCATGTCTTGCTCAGAACCAGCCGCGGCGCGCAGTTTATCCGGCATAATGGCGTAATCAGCCAGATTGCGGGCCACTTCGGGCATGACGCGTTCCCACATCCGACGCCACTGCGCACGAGCGGAACGGGTGCCATAGCACACTTCGTTCCCGATTAGCAAAGCGACGAACTTCACTTCGTTTTGTCGCCGTTTTCCGCATTTCTGCCAGGAAACGGTGGCGCACTCAAAACAATGGACAGCACCAAACGGGAAAATCCAGCCGTTTGCCGCGGAACCACGTTGTTTACGTCGAGGTCAAGCGAGGACTATTCAAAAGCGGAGGGAGAATAGTCAGGAGGTAGATGGGTGTCAACGTGAAACCTGCGACAGCGGGTAGTCGGGGGTGCGTACCCCCTTTTCCTCTGCTTGCGGTTGGGCCGGTGTTGTCAATGGCGGACTCTGGCGTATCCACGAAAGGGTGCGGCGTGCTAGCTTGATGGCGTTCTGATTCGCAACCCTTTCAAGGAGCCAAGGATGGCATCGAAGGAAACTCTCGCCAGAGAACTATCGGAGGAGTTCGCAAACCTGGTCGCCCAGAAATTTTTTGGGGCAGACGGGCCCGCTCTCGACTCCGACATCGACGAGATTGAGGACGCCGCCGTGGCGGCCGCCAGGGATGCTTTTGACGCCACCATCGCGATGGCTCTGGAATTGCAGTCCCTCAATCTGCCCCGGGAACTGCCCTGCCCAAATTGTGGAGAGGCTTGCGAAACGCGACGCGAAGCCCGCGTCGTTCAAGGCCGAATGGGGCCGGCGACAATCGAGGAGCCGGTTGGCCATTGCCCCGCCTGCGAGCGGGATTTTTTTCCCTCAGCGGGAAGCATTGGGGCTCGATAGTCAATGTCTAACGCCCCGGGCGTTGCGCAAAGTGGTGTTCGCTGGTGGAAAGCACAAGTCGTTTGCCGACGGCTCCCACGGCTTGCGGGAGTTGGCGGAGTTGGAATTCAAGCCGGTGCGCGTCGCCGAGTTGACGTTGCAAGCCGCGCGTGAGATGAAGGAGCAGCAGGCTGCCAAGGTCGAGGCGTTTCATCGTCGCGACGCCAAGCCCTCAAATTCGGGCTGACTCAGCGGCGACTGCGGGATTAACAGACTGCTTCGCAAACTACTATATTACAATCACTTACTGGTCCAGTCGCTCGCCGCCGAAGGCATTTTCACAACTGTTCGTGAGGCTCTCGGAACCGCAACGCGGCATTTGTAAGGGCGATGCGTGGCTGCGAAAACTAAAATGTCCGGAATGTCCGATCCCCAGCTTAATCCGCCGCCATCCCAATCGTCGGGCCAGCGGTGCGCGATCTACACCCGGCAATCGCGAACGAGGCCGGAGGCGGTGGTTTCGTCGTGCGAAGCGCAGCGAGCGATTTGCACCGATTTCGCCACCGAGCAAAGGTTGGATCTTGCTGGTGAATGTTTTGACGACGCGGGAGGAACCAGCGAGTCGCTCGACCGTCCGGCACTGCAACGGTTGATGCAGAAAATCGCGCAGGGCGAAATTAACCGCGTCGTGGTCTATGCCATTGATCGGCTGACGAGGAAGTTGCACGACCTCCACCGGCTGCTCGATTTATTCGAGAGGCACGACGTAGTGCTGAGCGTTGTGACCGATCCGAATTTCGGCGAATCGGCGGCCCATCGGTTGATGTCCAATATCGTCGCAGCCGCAAGTGAATTCCAGTTTGAGATGACCCGAGAACGCATGGCCGATGCGCGAGCCGCCTTGAAACGCGAGGGTCGGCGGGTTGCGGGGCGGGTGCCCTTCGGGTACCGAGCCGATGGCGCGACGAAGCAGTTGGTGGTTGATGCGGCCGAAGCGGCCGTGGTGATGCGGGTGTATGAGTTGGCCGCCAGCGGAAGTCGCCCGCAGGAGATCGCCGACCGATGCAATCAAGAAAAAGTGATTGCTGCTCAGGGGCGGGCAGGCAGTTGGACGGCGAGGCAGATACTGAAGCTGCTTTCCAACCCGGTTTACACGGGTGCAATTCGCGACGGAGAGCGCACCTTGCTGGGCCGACACGAAGCAATTGTGACGACTGCGATGTTCGAGCAAGTCCGGCAGGCCATCGAATCACGCCGCGCGCGCCTGGCCGCACGGACCCCGAGATCAACTGGCCGCTCCGAGGATTGCTGGTCTGCGGTGAGTGCGGGCGTGTGATGAGTCCCAGCATCTCCGGATACAAAAACTTCCTCTACCGCTACTACCGCTGCCGATCACGAGCACACGGTCGCCCGCCATGCAAGGGCGTGGGAGTTTCGGCTTACGAGATCGAAAAGTTTGTCCGCACGACCTTGGGCAGCGAAACGCCGCAGTTCGATGATCCGGCATCTACCGCTGTGATGCAGGAATTTGCAACGGTTTGGCGCGGCCTAGACGAGCGGCAGCAAACGGGCGCTTTGGCCGATGTCTTGACGGAAGTCCGATTCGATCCAAATTGCGGGGCCATCTCGATCACTTTGGCGGAAAATGCTCTTGAGCGCCTTCGCTGCAAGTGAACAAGCTACCGTCCTTCGCGCATTCGGTTGGCAGTGCAACGGTCGCACCAATAGTCGTCCCCTCGGGTCGAGTAGCCGCCGTCACCAAGGACAATCACCTTGCCACAGTCGGAGCACTTCGTGGGATCGTAAGCCGGCGGATTCGGCAGTACTTCAAAATTGTATTCGTTGGTGCCATAGTAAACATACATCTCGGTCTCGAACGATTCGCGGCACTTCGGGCAATCCTTCCAGTTGCCTTGGTGTCCCTCGTTGAAATGGTAGCCGCACAGGGTGTAGCGCCGATGGTTCCGGCTGCAACTGTTCCGGGCGTAGGAGAAAAGCTGGTAGTTGTGCTCGTCGTCACAGATCCAATTTCCGCAACATTCCGTTTTGGTTAGATTCTTCGTTTTGCCACACAGACCGCAGCGGGCAACGGGCTTCGCGCTCGCTTGCTTCGTGTTCCGAAGCTTGGCCGTCTTGCTGGCTTTCTTCTTTGGCATGGTCTCAACCCGAATGCTTGGTGGATGAGGGATCGCGCGCCGCGGCTGTTGCCCGTCACGTTAGATCACCTCAAGCGGCAATCGCCGTTCTTAGGCTGCGTCTCCGGTGAGCGGCACCACTCGCTCTCGCGCTAGTTCCGCAGCGTAGGCGAGCGCCGCCTCAAGGTCTTCGCCCGCCAGCGACGGGTAACTCGCCAAGATCTCTTCCCGGCTGTGGCCTGCGGCAAGATTATGGAGAATCACCGACACCATGACGCGAGTACCCTTGATGCAGGCCTTGCCGTGGCACACTTGAGGATCGACCGAAATACGTTCTTGCCAGATCATCTGCGTGGCTTTCATCGTGGAATAGTCGCTCCGCGGCCTCAATTCCAAAGCCGCATCACGCCGTAGACGTCGAACTGCGTGTCGCTGCTGATAATCGGAATGTCTTCGACCAGCGCCTGCGCAATCAGCAGTCGGTCGAAGGGATCGCGGTGGTGAAACTCCAACTGCGATTGCCGCTCGAGGTGATCTAATGTGATGGGCAACACGGACGCTGCCAGATCAGCAATGGCCGTATCGATCCACGCACGGAATGGCTTCGACAACGGCAGCTTTCCAATCGCTACCTTGATTCCGATCTCCCAGATAGTGGCGATGCTCACCAAGCGGTCATGCACGGGATCGCTCAACGTGGCCGTCGCCATTGCGGACAACCGGTTGGTGTCGTCCTGGCTCCAGAGCAACGTGTGCGCGTCGAGCAGATACCTCACTCGGTGTACTCCTTGAAATCGTCGAGCGGGTCGTCGAAATGTTCCATCGACAACACCGATCCGCGCTGCGTTCCGAGTTTTGGAATCTTGCGTGCCGAAGCCTGGGTCGCCACCAGTTTCGCCACGGGTTGGTCGTTCTCGGTGATGACCACTTCCTCGCCCGGCATCAGGCTGTGGATCAACTCGTCCAGGTTGGCGCGAGCCTCCTCGATCGTAATTGTAGACACTTCAGCCTCCTACCCGGCAAGGCAATCAACATGGAGCGGCTTCCCGATGCATTTCATCGCAGGGGGGCACGATGCTGTTACCTTCTAGCCGAGAGTTCCAGAGAGCGCTTTCGGGGAGCGAAAGCAACCGGGTTGTTAACCCCACGGGGTCTGTTAAACCGAGAGTGCGAGAGTTTTCAGGACACTTGGAGACAGACTTCCGTCTTCAAGTATTTTGGCGCTCACGCCCATCGTCGCGAGCGAACTCTCGCCGACATAAGTCCGTTATCGGCTTGCGGTTAAGTCGCGAATTATAAGAGAGCCGACGCGAGAGGTTTGTGTTAACCCCCCGATGGGCAAAGTTCGCGATCCAAAAAAGCTCCCCAAAAGGAACCCTCTTCGTAACGATTCTCTCTTTGCCGGTCGACGTAACCCTTTAAAACCGCGATACCTTAATCAGTTCGACCATTCCCGATATTGGATGTCGGGCCGGTTTGAACATGCGCTATTTTATTGGAGCCGCCGAGCTACGACAACCCGTGCCCCGGCCGATCGCCTTGCCTTTGGCAATTTTGCGTGTTACAAATGCTAGGTAGATTATTGTTTTGTTCTAGGTTTCGTAACTTCCATGCCTGCCCTTGAAAACAAGGACATCTCGCCGCGCGATCGCGTGATCCGACTCGCCAAAGCGCAGGAGATCCTGCGGCCCAAAGATCTGGAAGCGATAGGCGTTCCCCGAGAATACCTCCGACGGCTACGAGACGAAGGGGTACTCGAGCAACCCGCCCGCGGCCTGTATGTGCTCGCCAGTTCCAAGCCGACAGAGCACCAGTCGCTCGTGGAAGTTTGCAAGCGCGTTCCTCACTCCATCGTTTGCCTTATTTCAGCTCTGCAATTCCACGAACTCACCACGCAAATCCCTCACGAAGTATGGATCGCTCTGGGAACCAAGGCCTGGGCACCGAAACTTGAATCTCCTCGACTTCAAGTTACTCGCTATTCGCCTACCACGTTCGCCTTTGGGGTCGAGGAGCGTCGAATCGGCGGCGCGGTGGTGCGAGTATTCAACCCAGCCAAGACAGTTGCCGACTGTTTTAAGTTCCGAAACAAGGTCGGACTGGATGTGGCGATGGAGGCGCTGCGGGATTGCATCCAGCAGCGGAAAGCCACTCGGGATGAAATCTGGAAAGCCGCTCAAGTCTGCCGCGTCGCTAACGTTATGCGACCCTACCTGGAGTCCCTCGCATGACCAAAGGCAAGCCGAAGAACCTGACGGCCTCCGTACGACAGCGGCTTCAGAATCTCGCCCGTGAGCGAAAGGAAGATTGCCAGTTGGCACTCAGCCGGTATGCGCTGGAGCGGTCGTTGTACCGCATCGACCAGTCGGCACACCGCGATCGATTTGTGCTGAAGGGAGCTATGCTGTTTCACCCTTGGACCGATCACATCTATCGACCGACCCGTGGCATCGACTTACTGCCCCACTGCGATCACTTCGCTGCACAGCAACCTTTCCACCTAGTCTCTCAATTGAGTCCAGTTGAAGCAGCAGGCGAAAGCCTTTCTTGATCACAAAAACGGACCGGTACTCGGAACCGAGGGGAACATGGGCATAATTGAGACTGTTCGTCGCGAGCGAGAAGATCTTGCTCGTGTCTTGAAGAAGCACAAAGGTATTCGGCGAGTCGTGGAGGATCTATATCCGGACACTGCCCATTTCCTTTACGAGCTCTTGCAGAATGCGGAAGACACAGGAGCAACTCAGGCCACTTTCACACTCTCTGAAAACAGCTTGAAGTTTGAACACAACGGTCGACCATTTGAAGATCGCGATATATACGCGATTACGGATATCGGAGAAGGAACAAAGAGTGGCGATGAGGACATGATTGGCCAATTCGGCATTGGCTTTAAAGCTGTCTTTGCCTACTCAGAAACACCGCACATCTGGTCGCCCACCTTTTCCTTTAAGATCACCGATCTTGTGCTGCCGATCCCACTCGACGACCTCCCTGAACTCAAAGGGCACACACGATTTGTCTTTCCATTTAACAACCCCAAGAAGCGCAGCTGTGATGCGTACGCCGAAGTGAGCGCGGGACTCAGCGAATTTGCTCTTACGACTCTGTTGTTTCTGTCGCACCTGAAGTCAATCAGCTGGAGTGTTGACGGGCGGTGGTCCACAATTCGGCGCTCGGAACATGGCGAAAACCATGTGGAGGTCGTAAGACAAATTGCAAACAAGGACAAGGCGCGAGCCCATTTCTTGAAGTTCGAGCAGTCCGTCAAGGGACTGGAACGCCAGCGATTAGCACTTGCATTCGAACTTGGACATTTGACAGGAGTGCGTCGCTTTAATTCTCACGAGTCCATTGAAAAGCAATTCGCAATTGTTCCTGCTCGCCCTGGACGTGTGGCGGTCTACTTCCCGGCAGCGAAGGAAACTTCTGGTCTGCGGTTTCACGTGCATGCTCCGTTTGTTCCAGAGTTAAGCCGCGCCAGTGTCAAGGAGACACCAGCCAATCAACCGTTGTTCGAGCAATTAGCAGAGCTCGCCGCGCAATCGCTTCACAAAGTCCGAGACTTGGGACTATTGACCCCGCCTTTCTTGGCTGTGCTACCCAACCCACACGATATCCTCCCAGATCGCTACAAGTGCATCCGCTCAGCGATCGTCGAGGAGATGAAGACACAACCACTGACACCAACGCATTCGAAGTCACATGCGCCAGCTGAACGGTTGCTTCAGGGAAAAGCGATACTCAAAGCACTCCTAAATAACAGCGACCTCGCGATCCTGGTTCCCAGCGTCAAGGAGCCATCGCAATGGGCTATCTCTTCAACTCAAAAGAACAACGATATCGATCGCTTCTTGAGTGGGTTAGGCATAAGACCTTGGGACCTAGAGAACTTCCTTCAACTGATACGAGTCGTCGGGCGGGATCATTATGGACGAGTGCAAGATGAACGATTAGCGGGATGGTTTGCGTCCAAGTCACCGAGCTGGCATCAAGAGCTATACGCATTACTTTACGAGGAGCTAAATTCAGCCGGCCTTTTGTGGACTGTAGAGCACGCCCAACTGGTGCGAAAGAGTGACGGCAGCTACTCGACTGGCAACGGTTGTTATTTCCCCAGTGAAGATGTGGAACACGACGAAACCCATCCACGTGTCGACGCCGCGGTGCTCAAAGCTGGTAAGAATCGCGGACAACAGGAGAAGGCACGGAAGTTTCTTGAAGGAGTCGGCGTCCGCGAAGTGGGAGAGGCTGACCAGGTCCAGGTAATCCTTCAGCAGCGATACTCCGAGGAAGCGGAGGTACCGGATCAGAAAACGTATCTGAGGGATCTCAGGCGGTTTGTCTCTCTGGTGGAGAATGACCCTGACGCGGCCAACATGTTTGAGAATTTCTGGGTTCTCGAGAGCGAAGACCTATGGCGAAAGGCGAACGAGATTTTTCTCGATACGCCATTTGTTGAAAGCGGTCTACGCGTTTACCACGAGCGACTTCCCGAAGACGCCTCGGAGCGACGTTGGGCCTTGGCGCGCCATTACAAGAAATGTGGAATCGCGGGCGAGAGGTTGCTTAGGTTTGCGCGGGCAATTGGCGTGCAGGATCGGCTGCCAGTACAACGGCAAAGTAGTTGGCGTCATCCCTTTCGCTGGGATCTCCAGGGCGGTACCAGCGGCAGTAGGCAGACGAACACCTGCATCGATGAGGATTGGATAATTCCGGGACTTGAGTTCGCTTTATCGCAGCCCACGGCGAAACTTGCCCAACTGTTATGGCGAACTCTCCAAAGCCTTGAGCGGTCGTGCTTAAAAGCAAGATATCGTCCCAATCGACAATACGCCATTCGCGAAACGCCATCGTCTTTGGTGCTTCTGCTCCGGAAGCATAAATGGATTCCTCAGGGTCGGAGTGAGTTTGTGCGTCCGAGGGATGCCACCGCAAAGCGACTTCCCAAGGGCTTCGATTTTGAACCGGACTGGCCATGGCTGAAGGAGATCGAATTTGGAGAAAACGACGCGAGAAAGCAGGAAGAACGTCGCGAAAAGCAGGCAATGGCAAGAAAAATGGGTTTCAGAAACGTCGAAGAGTTAGAACGCGCACAGAAATTTGCATCCCTCCCTCAGGAGGCGCAACAACGACTTTTGGCTGCCGCTGAGAAAGAGGGGACTTCTGGAGGTGAGCGTTCCAAGAACGACCACGTGGCAAGTAAGTCCCAGGGAGGTATGCAATCCAAAAAAGATATGAATCGGGAATCGGATGAAAATGAACGTGGTGCTAGAAAAACAACCGCTTCAAATAAGCGAACTCTCGGACGAACATCCGGCACTGCTCGCAATAAGTTTATTTCCTATGTGGCAGTCCAGCCGAACGACGATGAACCAGATCCAGACGGATTGGATCACGAAACTCGAATATCGCTGGAGGAGCAGGCAATTGCGATAATCGTTTCCGAAGAACCACAATTGAGACGGACATCCAAGAACAATCGCGGTTACGATCTCTTCGAGGAAAACAGTGGCCGCAAGAAGACTCGCTGGATCGAGGTCAAGGCGATGGCGGGCAGCCTCAATGATCGCCCCGTTGGAATGTCACATACGCAGTTTAAGCTTGCTCAGGAGCATGGACGCAACTACTGGCTCTATATCGTCGAACACGCCGGTAGTGACGAAGCGCGTGTCGTTCGAATCCAGGATCCCGCAGGCAAGGCAAAGACTTTCACGTTCGACCAAGGCTGGATTGACATCGCCGCAGATCGTTAGGGCGCAATGCAGAAGTCGCGAGATCACGAGCACCAGTTTCCCGAATGCCCGATAACCTCCTTTTGTTCCGAAACGGATCGCTGAGCACTTTTGCGAGATCAATCATTGACGAGGCTCATCAACATTGTCGTCGCGTCCACCAAACGAAAGCGTGGGCGGGTGTCCGCGCCGCTTTGTTTCCGTGATCTCGTCGACGTTTCCTTCTCTCGACGTTTTCGTGAATGGACCACGCGACTTGAGGAAACCTCGGGATCCCGGCTTTCAGCAGCATCATTGTACGCCGGGGATCACTGGCAGATCGCTCGCGAACTGACCCAGCACGCAACGGCATCAGGATGGGCGGCTCAGCTCTGGATCTGTTCACCCGGCTATGGCCTAGTTCGGCCAGAAGCGTTGCTGCACCCATATTCCGCAAACTACTCGGAACGACATGCCGATTCAATCCTTACGGGATGTGAACTGAATCGAGTCTCGGCCTTGCGGCAGTGGTGGAAGTCGCTATCCAGGTGGACAGGTCCAGAAACTGGCCAACCGCGTAGTGTGGAGGCGCTCGCACAAAGTTACGTTAACGTCCCGATATTGGTCGTGGTGTCGAAGGCGGTGATCGATGTGCTCGAGCCGGACTTGCTGGCGGACATCAAGCAACTTGGGCAGAATACCGAACTACTTGTCGTTTCCGGGGGTTCGGTCGCCACAGGACCGCTCGGCACTCACATCTTGCCCTGCGACGCGCGACTGCAGAGCGCTCTCGGAGGTGCGCGAATGTCCCTTAATGTTCGCACGGCGAGGTTCCTCTTGGAAACATGTCCGGACGAAACATTGTCGCGGTCATGGGCTCAGCGGTTATCCGATCGACTCAGCAGAACCGCACCCGTTGTTCGATATGAGCGGGTCGCCTTGACTGACGATGAAGTGACTTCCTTCATTCTGCGAGGTTTGCGGTCCAACCCATCTGTGTCGTGGAGTGGACTCTTGCGGTTGCTTCGCGACAGCGGCTACCGTTGTGAGCAAAAACGGTTTGCCGGCATCTTCAGACACGTTATCTCAGCTCAGGGATCCTAAATACTTAATGCAGTGGCCTGACAGTTTCATTGTGCCCGCCGTCTTAAATAACTGCGGATTGCTGCTGCGGTGTTCCTTCGAATGCCAAGGGCGATCATCTGGTCGATGCTGAGCGAGGCCAACGCGGAGAGTGTTGTGATCCCCGCTGATTCCAATCGGCGAATTGTCGCGGGGCCAATCCTGCCCGCCTTTGCCCGCTGCATGCTTCGCAAAACACCACCCAGAGGCGAACAGTATTTCAAATGTTCTTGCAGGCCGAATAACTGGAGTCGCATTCGCTGAAGTATCCGGGAAAGACGGCGAACTCGCTCGAGGCTGGCATCGCAATGCTCCTTCAGGCAATAGTAGTAACAGCGGGTCTCGAGGATACGTGATAGCGCATTTAACAGCCATAAATGCCGGTCTCGCCATTGTTCTTCGATACCGGACAGGTTGCTGACAGACCAGCGTCGTTCTATGTCATCGATGGCTATCCCACGTCCTCGCTCAAATAGCACGATGGAGCGAAAAGTGGCCGAATATGCATGTTGTCGCGCAGCATCGGGAGTAAGCACAATGCCGAGTGATCCCAGCAACTGATCCGCCTTGCAGGCCCCAGGCTCCCCGCGGACCCACTCTCGATACACGACGGAGTGATCCCGAGACTGTGCTTCCATCCAGGAATCTACCTTGTCGACCAGAGCTCGGCTGAAACGACGGAGGTTCGGTGGCCGTTCCGCCAAGCATTCCAGCAAGATTAGATGGTCAAGCGGAGCCCAGTTCATCAACCAAGTGTCGGCGGCATCGCATTGAAGCAAATCTCGGATCAATTGCCCGACCCCTGCGGCGATTGAGATCGGCAGCGTAGAACGATTGGCAGCGAATCCCAATGCGGTGGCCTGGTAATACCCCTGCTCATTGCGGTATGCCAGCAGTCGAGATGGGTCTGCGAGCCAAGCGATCCCACTGGCGATGCTCGCTACCAACTCTTTGCCCCCGAGCGAGCAACCAAAGAAAGTGCGCAGCGCGCCCTCGGTTAGTCCACCGTCATTTCGAGCGAGTTGTGCGGCAATCAAACCGGCAACGCCGCCAAGGTCCAGTGATTTGTCAATGCGACCACGATTTTCGATGCTCGTTGCAAACGAAGACCGTAACTCGGGAAGGGGTTCATCTCTGATTTGTTGGGCCAATTCGGCAGCATTCCAGGGATCATTGTGTCGAAGCACCGCGACGGCGTGGCCGACGCGGTCGCCGCGCCCCGCTCGCCCCATCATCTGCAGGAGATCGGTGACCGGAAGTCGGCCTTCGCCGGGAAAGGTCACGTCACGAATGATGACGTGCGTGGCGGGAAGGTTGACGCCCATCCCCAGGGCCGTGGTTGTTACTACGCAGCGGCAATTACCGTCGAGAAACGTCCGACGTACCGCCTCGCGTTGCGAGGCGTTCATTTGCGCGTGATAGGCCAGCGGGCCGACGCTTCCAGCTTGGCCAGCAAGTCGCTCCGACAAAATCTGGGCAAGTCGTTCTGCCGAACGAGTCTGATAAACAAAAATGAGGATAGCGTTATCGGCAATATACAGGGCAGAACTTACGATGTTTGCAATCGCTGTATCGATGTTCTCGCCATCGTCGAGACTGGCCACGGACTTGTGAAGCAGTGGGGATCGCTGTCGCACAGCGACGACGTCGCACGGCTTCAACCATTCTTGGGCTTCCTCGACACGCCCCAATGTCGCGGATAGCAGTACCAAGCGCGGAGGTCTTGGCTGGCAGAGTAGCGACGTGATCAGGTACTCCAAGATCGGACCGCGACGCGGTGAGCTGATCAGGTGTGCCTCATCAACACACACGGCCGCAATCGAATTGACCCACTCGCGGAATTCCGGTATCCGCAGAATGACATCGAACCTCTCGGGGGTCGCCACGACGATCTGTCCCGAGTCCGGTGGCGGATCAAACAATCGCTCATCCGTCAAGCGATAGTCACCTGTGGTGATTGCGACCTGCAGATCACGGCCGAGCACAGCACCGAGTTTAGCCTGCAATGACTGCAGTTCTTCGGCCCGCTCCCGTGCCAAGGCCCGCAGCGGTTCCAACAACACGACTCGGCCGCCCTGTCTCACCGCCTCGAGCAGCACCATGTCGCCGACCAGACTCTTGCCGGCGTTCGTTGGTGCAGAAACAATCAAGTTCCGCCGCGACTCGAGGACCTTCTGCTCGCCGAGTGCCTTAATTTGGACTGGCCGACCAGCGATCTTACCACTAAGGATTCTTGCAACCTCTGCCCACTGCCGACTGAGCAAGGAGTCCCATTTCTGTTCAGCTGGCGGCGGCGCGGTTCCGGAGGCACCGCAATCAATCACCTGCATGGCTACCTCCCAGCAATAGTCTCAGTGCAGGAAAAAGGTCACTCATGTCCCGAGGGCTCAGCACTTCGATTTTCTGTTTCAACCAATCTCGCCGCTGAGCGAGCGAAACGGGTGTTGGAGACAGAAATAGGGGAGTGGACTCGAGATCGATCCCCGCATCCAAGGCAAACTGCTCACAGAGTCTTGTGAGATGCACGCGACTGGGTTTCGCCATCAATCGCCGCCAGCGGCTGATCGTCGAGATATCGACGCCAATCGCCCGCGCAAAATCGCCCTTGGAACCGTGGTCCAATCCGTCAAACAGATACGCGATGTTGTGGGCCAAAATTTCTTCGGGTTGGAGAAGTCGCTTTGACGCGATCTCGTCGAGAATGCGATCGAGGTACCGGGCCAACGCCTCCATTTCCTCCAGCTGTGCTGGCTTTCCAATCTCCCAGAGCAGTTCCCGGCCGCGCGCTGGAGTACATCCGATCCACCTGGCCACCGTTTGGGGCCACCGATCGCGTTCTTTCTGACTTTGCTTTCGCTCTCCCTGGCCAGCATCCTTCCAGACGAGAAAGCGAAGGTTTTCCGTGAATTGCTTAGCCATAAGTCGAATTCGTAAGAATTTCTGGATTGAAACGCACGAAATAAGTTAGAAAACATGCGTTAAAATGTCAATTTGCACGTATTCAAATATTATTCCATGCGAGGTAGGATGCGCGGCGTCACGAACTTGGAGACCACCGCGATGCATCCGCCGCAGCAAGAAATCGTCAAAATGGGCCTCTTGAACGGTCCGTTCAGTTGCGTTCTCCACATGCCCACTGGTAGCGGCAAGACTTGGTTGGCGCAGCAAGCCATCCTGGCAACGGTTAAGGACGGGGCTCGCGCCATTTATCTCACCCCTCTGAGGGCGTTAGCCACGGAAGTGGCGAGCAGGTGGTCCCACACGATGGAGGGGGGAGCCGTTGGCGTATTCACCGGTGACTACGGTCCACATGGGAAGGTTTTTCCGGTTCCATTCAACGAGGCCCGTGTTCTGGTCATGACCCCGGAGCGACTTGACGCCTGCACTCGGTCCTGGAGAAGTCATTGGAATTGGATTCCCGAAGTGGACCTCTTGGTAGTTGACGAAATCCACCTTCTTTCCGAAAAGAATCGAGGCCCACGGCTGGAAGGAGCGCTGTCCCGATTTCGTCGGCTCAATCCCTTTTGTCGACTCATGGGACTGTCAGCGACGTTAGGGAATCCCGAAGAGCTAGCCGACTGGCTCGACGGGGTGGCCTACCGTTCGCAATGGCGACCCATCCCGTTGGAATGGCGAATCGCCTATTTCCGCAAGGCGACGGAAAAACCGTCCGTTTTGCAGCAGGAGGTGGCACGAAATGTTGGCGTGGGGGGCAAATCACTGGTCTTTGTGCAAAGCCGACGGCGCGCCGAAGAACTTAGCCGATTTCTTGCCGATACCGGCATCCGTGCCAACCACCATCACGCCGGCCTGCCGCACGATCAACGCCGAGCGACCGAAACAGCCTTGCGAACCGGCAATGTCGACGTGCTGGTCGCCACCGGGACGCTAGAGATGGGACTTAACCTGCCGGTCCGTCAGGTGGTTCTGTACGACCTACAGACATTCGATGGCCACGAATTTGTTCCGCTCAGTACCAATAGCGTGTGGCAGAGAGTTGGCCGGGCCGGACGCCCGGGATTGGATGAACGTGGAGAGGCAGTCTTGTTGTGCCCAAACTGGGACAAGACTGCCCAGCGTTATCAGGCGGGACGATTCGAATTTGTGCAGTCGCAAATAGGGGGGTCCGCAGCGCTCGCCGAGCAGATCGTTGCCGAAGTGGCGAGCGGTTCGGCGATCACACGACCTCAACTCCAACGAGCTCTCCGGCAGAGTTTGGGGGGTCATCAAAGGATCGTTTCTGATTTGGACTCCATGGTAAGCACCATGTGCGACGCCGGAATGATCCTTGAAACGAACGATTCGGACCGACCGCGAACAGGATTAGTGCTCAAAGCGACGAAGGCGGGGCGTGTCGCCGTCCGCCACATGCTCATGCCTGAGACGATCCTGACTCTTCAGCGAACGATCCGAAAGTTTCACGACCTTACCTATCTCGACGTGCTAATCGCGATCGCGTCGGTGCAGGATTGCGAACCCGTGCTAGCGGTTGATTTCGAAGAACTCGATTCACTCGCCGCTGCAGTGGCCGCAGAGCCTTCGTACTTTCTGAATCTCCCCCTCAGCGAACTGCGGCAAACACTGAGCATCTCCTCGCGTCGACTCTTGTCCGCGGTGAAGATGGCGCATGTTATGCGAATTTGGACGCGGACCGGCGACGCGGGCCAATCCGCGGAAGCGACAGACTGCTATCCCTTCGAAGTAACACGGCTGGCCGAGTCCATGGGGCGACTACTCCAGGCCACAAGGGAACTACTAGCCGTTGGGGGGGAGAATCCGAATACATCACCCCAAGTCGACGACGAACCAACGCAACTTGAACGGATCGAGACTCTGCAAACAATGGTTTCGTTCGGGCTCGATGAAGGCGCTGCGACACTCTGCTTTGTCCCCGGCATTGGTGGAACATTCGCTAAGCGACTCGTTGGCCACGGCATTATGGACATCGAAGAACTCGCTGCTATGGAACCCGAAGACCTAGCGGGCCTCAAGGGACTTTCCCTTCGCCGAGCTCAGCAGTGGATTGATCACGCTGCCGGCATGATTAAGACGCAGCACGGACTCAGGCTCAGAGATAGTGGTCCCCGAACCCCCGCCGCTCGCATCACATGGCCGCATGGCATTGATCCCTATCGGCTTCGGCGCGCCCTGGACCTTCACGTCACGCAACTCAGCTCCAACGAGTATCGCATCACAGGAGGTTTGGAACCGCACCAGGTGATGGTGGAGAACAAGTCTATACGCTGCGACTGCATGGACCATCAGCGAGGCAATCATTGCAAACACATCCTCGCCGTCAGAAAGTTCCAAAAGGACCGGGCTATCCTTCGACTCCTAAAAGCTTTATCAAAAGAACCCGAAACGCTTGGTCTAGACCTGCTTCAGCTTTGGTTGACTCAAGATCGCGTTTCCAGTGGGACGAAGTTCGCATGAATACGGACGCACGTGTACTGAAGACACCCAATGGAGTGATTCCGTTCCCGGCTTATATTCCGGTGACTACGTTCGGCAAGAAGTATCCACTCGACGGCCTTATTCGCCCCTACTTGCCCCGACTCGCCTCGGCAGTCATGGTCAGTTGGCATTACGCCCAGCAAATGGAGGAGCGCCCGCGACTTCCACTATTGGTCGACTCCGGGGGATTTGCTGCCTTGTTTGAAGGAAGTCGCGTTGAAGAGGATGGTGGACTCGGCGTTCTCTATGTCCCCAAAGGGGATTCCGAGGAAGTTGCCCCCATTCACCCCAAGGGAGTGCTCGACTTTCAGGAAAAGATTGCTGACGTGGCCTTCACGTTGGACTTTCCCATCCCGCCCAAACTGGAAACTAAAGAAGCGAAGCGACGCCATCGGCTAACGATTGCCAATGCCCTGTGGACTATCGAGAATCGCCGAAGGACCGAAATGCCCCTCTATGCCTGCCTGCAGGCCTGGGATGCAGCCAGTGCCCGCCGCGCGGTGAGGGCATATGTGGGCTTAGGTTTCGACGGCGTGGCGATCGGGGGGCTGGTGCCAAGGGCCAAGGATCGAGCCTATATCGAGAGCATCATTAGGGCTGTCCGAGATGTGATTCCGGATCTTCCACTCCACGTATTTGGCTTAGGGAAACCTGATTTGACCGATTGGCTGTTCACGCTAGGCGTGGATTCCGTCGACTCAAGTTCGTACGTCAAAATGGCTGCCGATGGACGGCTATGGGGACAACCTCATTTCAAGATCGCCGATCCGTCGCCAACAGATCGAATGCACCTAGCACTCTGCAACTTGGCGACTGCCACCAAGAGCTCGCTTCCACTCTCGGCACGATCGATTATTTTTGGGACGCCCGCACTCCGTGTCGCTCAGCAAGGCCGCCTCGAATGACCAACTGCGTAATTTACATGGCGCTATTCATTGGCGGCAGCGCATGGTGCTCCACGAGATATGCCTGCAGCAACTCCACTTCGACAAATGCAGGAGCGATGGGCGGCTCAACAACGAGGTATTCAACGACGAGCGGTCCCATCTTCCGAAGTAGCTCGCGAAACCAGTGATCCGCCCCGATGTCTCCCTGTCGAACGTTCCGTAATCTTCCAGGCACATCCTGTCCCTTGAATTGCCCGTCACGTCGGAGTGTTCCGCCTTTTCCAATGTACAAGATCGCGCCGCTTTCCCGCTGACGAATGAGATAGACGCCATAGACCTTGTTGCATGACCTGCCAAAGTGATCGGCGACGAGCTCTCGGAAGTTGGTGTTGATGTCGTCATAGAGAAAGGAACCGTGCCCCCACAGCTGCTTGCACTGGCTGAAAAGATCCTCGACTCTCTCGAATGTAAACATTGCTTCGTTCAAATACGCAGTACCGCGAAGAACACCCGCATCAAATTTTTATGCCAGGAAGACGTGGCGTGGTTTCCTTGTCGAAATCCGGACAATAGGTTTTTGAGTCGCACGCTTCACACGTGGGTGGATGAAGGGCATTTTTTTCCCAGGATGCAATCACCACTCCGGTCTTCGCTTCCTCTGCAACACACTTCTCGATACGCCCAACGGTCGTGTCAAAAGCCTTCAAAGATTCAGTCTTGGATTTCTCTGTTATCGGGATGACGCGGATCGCGCGTTTGAGTCGGAAGTCGAGGGATAACAGCGGCGGCTGGTCGTCCTTGTTACTGGCTTTCCAGGTACGAAGTACCTTCTCGTCCTCGCTTCCAGGATCGGGTAGCACAACGTCCGTAGCCCCCTCTTTCAATGCGCGTCGCAAGGCGAGAAAGTCCGACTTGGTAGGAATCAGTTCGTTCAGGTAAACCAGCACGCCGGCGATAATTGGCTTGGTGGTAAGTAGCGATCGCAAATGAGCGTAGGTGTGGATCTGCCATTCGTAGATCTCCCAGAGACCGGCCCCTTTCTCGGTCAGGTCGGGTCGCTTCATGCCCTTGTAGTCCACAATCACTTCGAATTCTTCCGGCGGCGTGTCGGGCAGCTCCTCGACGACCAATTCCAGTAGCTTGTTGCCCCGAAACTTCGGGTTGTAGAGTTCAACCTGAGTAACGACGTCGATGACGCCGATCATCTCGTAACGCTCGATGTCGCGGGTCACGATTCCCTTGAGTTCCGGCGGCAACTTTCTCGCGCCCCGAACGCGGACCTCGGCCTGGTTGATCAGCGGGAATAGAAGCGGGCCGAGTTCGTTGACGGCGGCCGTCGCCCGCCGCCGGCCGAGCTGTTCAGATTGATCGTTCCAGCAGCGAATGTTTTGGGCTGCGAGCCGCCGGTCGATTCGGTCCATGATCTCGTCGAGTTCGCCCTGCGGCCAGGGGGGCAGTTTCTTCTGCCCTTCTTTCACGTGCCGGTAGGACTCTTCGAGTACGGCGTGGATAAACTGTCCAAACCATAGCTGCACCGGGTGCGACGAGGGCAAATTGCCCACCCGGGTGTACCGGTACTGGAGTCCACAGCGAAGGAATCCCAGCAAATCCCCCGTGAGGCTGTAGGACGGCAGAGTATTGATGGGCGGGCGTACCGAAAGCGCCATGGCTAAATCTCCACAAAGGGAAGCGGCCGCCAACGATTCGTGCCATTCCGATCCCAACCGGTTGCGACATTCTCCACTGCACCTCCCGGCTTGGTGGCATTCAACCCAATGAGCAATAGCACGTCCTGCGGACGGCTGAAGGCCACAAAGAATTGTCGATAAAGATCGTCGAAGGCCCGATCGGTGCCGCCTCGCTTGAGAGTCTTGAGTGGACTAAACGGCCGCATTAAGTCCTCTAGATTGTGTGGAGGACCGGGGTTTCGCGGGAACCGCTTGAAGGCGTGTGCGTGGTGTCGCGTCTTGAAGTCGGAGCCAACGTCCACGATAACCAGCGGGAATTCGAGGCCCTTACTCTGGTGAATGGACAGCACGTTGAGCCTGTCCCGTGGGAAGGTTTCGATCAGTTCTTCATCGACCCCCGCTGCTCCGGAGGCGATCGGAGCAAGAAAATACAGCAATAGGTGACCGACCGACGAATCAGACAGCTTTTGATTTGCGGGATCCGTGACGACCCGAGCCTTGAACCCGCTCACCTGCTCCGCCGCGCCAAGCTGACGAGTGAAAACTTCCAGGTACACCTGCCCCTCTGGATCATCGTGTAATTCGGGCAGCCAGTGAATGAGAGCGTACAACAGTTCAATGCAAGGTGTGCTCTTGGGCCAACGATAACCTGAGCGTCCGGGATCACGATCGGCCCATTTTATCGCGAAATCAAGGAGCGGCTTGAGCTTCTTGTCGCTTTCCAGCCACGTGATCGTGTTTCCTCGCCATACGTTGAACGTGGCTTGGATTTCGTTCGAGAGCCCGCGTGTTGTTGACTGCACAGGCCCGCCTGGGTCTAGGCATTCGAGCAGCAGTCCGCCCAGCAGTTCGACGGAGGGAATGCTCGCAAGATCCTGCCCTCGCGGGTTGAAGACCGGGATGATAGGGTTGAGCGCTTGCAATTCACGTTTAATGAGCAAAGGAAGTCGTTCTTTGGCGGGGTTCCCGCCGCCGTACTCCTGGGGCGAACTACATAGCAGCGCGCAGTCCCCGACGTCACCGCCCTTTTTCTTGTCGATCTTGATCGTGTGGCTCCCGACCTTTACGCCGTTACCCCTGGTGACACGGTGGACAAACTTGGCCAAATCCACCGCGAGATCCTCGATTGTATCGCGGAACATGCCCAGGATGGGGACTTCGGCATCGCGAGGTCTGGGATTCTTCAGCTTCGGTTTGCCGGCGACGCGCACACTCTGATAGTCAGCATCGAGCGTGACGTAGTCGTTCACGAAGTTGATGATTACCGTCGAGGAGCGGTAGTTCTCGTTGAGGAAGATCCTTTTCGGCTTCTTGCCGACTGCGTCGGTGAATCGCTTCTCGAAATTGCTGAACAGGTCGACGGTGGCTCCGCGAAAGCGGTACAGACTCTGATCGTCGTCGCCAACCACAGCCAGCGCGCCGCCGCATCGCTTCGCCAGCTCGAAATACAATCGTTCTTGGAGTAGGTTGCTGTCCTGGTACTCGTCCACGAGCACCATCTGTAGCTCGCTGGTGAACTCGGTGAGCCCACCTGACGACAGGCGATTCAGAACTGTCTGCTCCAGTTGGGCAAAATCGACCATCAATCCGTCGCTTAACTCGCTGGCGTAATCCGCTAATGCGCCGTCCAATTGCTGAAGTGCCTGTTTCACTTCCGGAGAGCCGCCCGACTTGGCGAATTTCGCCCAGTCCATTTGGTCGTGGTGCCGACGGTCCCACATCGTGCGGACGAGGTTGTTCTTAGCACCGATGTTCCAGCCAAATCGACCCGTACCGCGGGCATCGCAGAGAAACGTGTCGAGGTCATCGTCCTTGTAGCGGTCGGATTGAAATAGCCCTTGGCGAAGGAGCAACGTGTCAGAAACGAACTGGTCGGCCAGGATCGGTGGGTCGGTGCCGAGGTCGCGAAAGTCGCGGAGAAGTTCTTCGCAGACGCTGTCGATTGTGCCCGTACGGACTTGGTTGATGTCTATTCGTTCCAGCCAAAGACGGTCTATCTTGCTGAGCTTCTCTTTGGTCAGAAGATGCTCCTGGACCGCGTATCCCCAACTCAGCAATCGGGAGCGAAGTTCCTGAGCCGCCTTCTTGGTGAACGTCGTCGCCAGAATGCCGCGAGGAGAAACGCCATCGACAAAGATGAGCTTGAGCATCCGCATCGTCAGGGTGGCGGTTTTTCCGGTGCCGGGGCCGGCGACAATAAAAAGTGACGCCCCACTGACTGCATCGACAGCCTGCTTCTGGCCGGCATTTGGAATCCGGCCGGTGGCCTCCTTCAGAGCTCGCTGGAATGTGTCAAACGTGATCATTCGAGATCCTCACACAACCGCGGCTACGAGTCGTGCCATTTCGTCTGGGTAAAAAATGCCGTCACATCCCGCATTGCCCAAGACAGCTACTTCCTTATCTGAAATATCGCCATCCAATACCATTAGTAGCTTCTTAATGCCTCGTGCTCTACGAAAGGTACTTTCGTCTGAATTCCATTCGTACCGAAGGCTGACGCATCGAGCTGCGAACTCTTTCCGCTTGTGGTCACGGCCCTGCGGCGTCATTGTTTGTGTTGCTATCACCGTTGCTCCTGCGCGGATCGCCTTTGTCGTAGCAGTTCGTGGATCGAGTCGGTTCCCAGAATCACGAGCTTTGCCAGCGAAGCAACTAGGAAGCGCGACCACCTCTGAACCACCCGCCTCCCTTAACGCTTCTTGAACGAGACACGTCAACGGATCGAATTGATGGCTCATGACTTTGCCATCGAAGGTGCTAACAAACTGGGTCCGAAGGATTTCATCTATACTTCCACTCACGGATGCTATCGAAATCGCGGAGATCCGCCTGGCAAGAACATCGCAAACCCGTGCAAGGTCGTCATCGTACAACTTGAAGTTTTGTGCCGAAGGACCGTTGCTCCAGTCAGCCAGTCCCAGCCAGATTGTGCGACCCGCTCTCCACTCCGGCTCCTTGCCAAGAATCGCCTTTATGGTTTGATAGTGCGTTTTGTCATGCCTTAACCTCGCAAGGTCGCTCTGTACCGCAGCTGCCCCGAATGCTTGCGTTCCTCCATGTGCGACCTTCAACATGTCGAGAATAGCGTGGAAAAGCCAAACGCGTACTGAATTCGGCGGGCACAGCCCTGAAGAAATCGAACAAGGCGACGCTTTGCACCGACGTAGCAAATCCCAGAGAGACGCGGCATCTGACAGACTGTTGGCGTTTTCTGCTATCCATTGCATCTGGCGACGAAGTCCTGCTTGGTCGCGCAGTGCTTCTAGCCACACTTCAAGTCGATTAAGCGGTTGAGCATCAAGAATACGCTGAAGTAGCGGTGTTTCAAATGTCTGCAACACCCATTGCATATCAGCATCGATAAGGCGATATCCCCGAAGCGATTTCGCACAAAGCCCAAATTGCGCGCCACTCTCGCCGCTTTGTGTTGCAATCTTGCTCCCTCGAGATGCGAGCATTGACTTCCAATCAGGAAACAACAATAGCTTCCCAAGTCCTTTCTTGAAGCTCGTAGATCGACACGCCATGTCAAGCGACTTGGAGTTTCGCCTTCTTACTCGCTCTAATTGCCACACGTTACTTTCTATGCCGGTCGTGGACAGCATCGCTTTCGTGAGCGTGGTGTATAGCCATTTGACTCCCGCCTTCAGCGTAGAATCGCTTGCAAGTCGCTCCTCGACCCATTCCACGACGTCTGCGTAAGCACGAGGTGCACTACTATGGTTAGATTCAGCCCACTCGATCAGGTAAGATCCGACCGATGTTGAGGCAACGTTAATTACGTAGTCGAAAGTGGCCGACTCAATTGCAGCTATGCTGTCTTTAGAGAAAGCAGTAAATGCAATTGAAACAGCAAGCGGGGCGTTCTCCAAGGACTTAAGCTCGATCAACTCGGCCAAATTGCGCCAGAATTTCCGCGTAGAGTCTTTGATTGATCCACTTACCGTTACGAGGAAAACTGCCTTAGGCGAATCACTCGTTGGCCCGACTGAAAAGTCGGTGTCGATTGACACGTCTGCAGGTGGTGTCTGGGACCAAACAGAGCCGAGTTCTGGATGAGATTTGATAACTTTGCGTAACGCGATCTCGACGAACGCCTCAGCGACAGCACCTCGCTTTTCTCCCGCCATAGTTAGCCCCCATTTCCGTGATAAGGCGGAACTTGTAACGGTAATGGAATGTCTCGAAATGACGCAGTCGCTAAGGCTTGACCGCGTGACATGACCTGAAGTTCTCGTTCAAATCCGATCAAATCGGCCGAGGCATTCCGAATCGCCTCTTTCCGTTCCCCTTCGTTTCCGAGTGACATGGTCAGCTCGGTGTTGAGTTGGGTGAGAACTCCGTGGTCGATCTCGGTGACCTGCTGGCTGATGACCGTAAGTCCAATCCCGAACTTGCGCCCTTGGCGGCTAATGTCGCGGAAGACGCTGCCGAACCGCATCCGCTCGGGATTCAAGATACTCGGGGCTTCCTCGACGACGACGTTAACGTATGGCAACTCATCCGACGGTCGAATCCCGTCACCGTGCAGATAGGGAAGTTGTCCGTTCAGCAATCGCTCCACCAACTCGTCGGCGAGTTGCCGCATCCCCACCTGGCCCTGAGCCTCATCGTTGCCAATCGCCTGTCGAATCGCCGCCTCCAGGGTATCCGCGTTGTCGGCTGATCGAACGGCCCGACGGAGCGCGAAGAGAACGCGACCGACGATCGTCGTCACCAGGAACTGTTCCAACTCGGTCATGAGTGTAGTATCGATGGCGAGAACCCGCCCGAGTTCGAGGGAGCAGATAATGTCCGCCAGCGAGGAGTGGTACTCTTGACCGGCTTCTGGGTCAAACCGGGTGAAGACACGGGTGTTCCCGTGGCGAAGCCCGCTCAAACGCCGCTGAACCGCACTGACGGTGCCGGGAAGGAACGAGCCGCCACTGCCTTCGCCGTGTCCGTTATCGTCCCCAAGATCGCCAAGCAGCAGTCGACCGATCCAGTTTTCGCCGTGTTGGGCGTAACATTGGTTGGCAAACGCGATCTGCTGTTCGGTGAATTCCATCACGCTGATCAAGTCTGCCGGAACGATGTCTGCCCGGGACAACCGAATCCGGCGTTCCAGCCCGGCATCGCCCTGATCTCTGGCCGTCAGGTAGTAGAACGGTTCGACTAGCTGCTGTCTTTGCTCGTCGGAGTACGCCGAGACAATGCCGTGCAGCCCGTCCGCGCCCCCCGTGGCCAAATGCCAATTTCGGAACTCGTCGTGGGGATCGATCGCAAGGATGGAGATCGGTGGGCCGCACGTTAATTGCGCACTCACCTGCTCATTGTGTTGCATAATCGACCGAAGCAACACCATCATCAGGTTGCTTTTTCCGCATCCGGTGCGGCCGAAAATGCCGATGTGATGGGAGAACGCGAACGGCGGCAAATACACCGGGACTCCCTGCAATGACGATTCGCCAGCCAGCAAATCGCCAATGTAAATGCCTTTCTGGCCAAGCTGGCTTTCCATCAGCGTGCGGACGACCGTGGCAACTTCGGGCTGACTCGGGGAGACGTGATAGACGTCGGACAAGTGCTGTGGCAACCTGCGAGGCCGGCGAAAAGCCCACTGGTCGGAATCAGAATCGCGCTCCGCGTAACCGAGCACGATGCCCTTGAGTTCGATCAACTTCTCGTCACCCCAGTCTTCAGAGAAGTACGATTCGGGCATGGTCAGCTTGTTGCGCGCGACGTCGTTCATCTCGATGGTGCGGTTCATGATGTTCGCGTACTGGGTTGTTCGGAACACATAGAACCGCTCAGCGCCACGGTCGCAGGGGAGCAGGAAGAGATCGCCCACGGCCACGTCGGAGTTAAGCGCAATGACGGTCAATTGGTAGGTGTTGCTCTCGGCGAGCACACCGTACCGCTCACCTAGCTGCGTGACCAGTTCTGTCAAAGTCACCATGCTGCTGCCCCTTTACCTATGCCCGGTTGCCATGGATGCATCCCGAAAAACCGAGCCTCGCATTCCTACAGAGACGGCGGCATCGATGATTTGGCGTCGAAACGAAGCTCGCTCCGCTTGCGTTAAAGATGCCCTATCGTGACCTGCCTTCAACGGATAAGGATATCCGTAGGAACGCTGATCGTGGCTGGCGTAGTCCAAATGCCGGAAGATCCTGGACTCGTTATCTCGGGTGGCTTGGTCGTTCTCGCCGAGGACTCGCGACCGCCAGTATTCTGCATCCATGTCCAGCCGTAGGACAGGAACGTTGCGGTGGAAGCGAACGAGGTACGAAACGGCCCCGATCGGCGGCAACTGGCGATCCTTTGCTTGGGTTAGTTCCCAACCGTCTTGCTCCTTCCATGGCATACGAAGGTACCAATGCTCGGCTGGGTTTCCTCGCTCGCGCCCAGTTTTCTCGCGAGCTAGTTCCTCCAGAAGTTCCATGGCTGGAAGACCATGCGATTTCGACACGGCGAAAAAACCAATGCCTCGCTGCCGGGCTTCGACACAGCACAGCCGCTTCACATGTTCGTAGAACAGGCTCGCGTCCTTGCGTGTGACCAGAGGTAGCGAGAGCGTTGTATCGACGAGCACGAAGCTGGGGCGGGCGTCGCTTTCAATTAGCTTTAACGCCAGGCTCATCTCCGCGGTTGTGCGAAGTTGGATACCGATGTTTCCTGAATCCGAAGCGTGAGGGCGAATCAGCTCGGCGCAGAGTCGCTCTACAGAAGAGTTCCGACCGGACGCGATAGTCTTCAGGCTTCGATAGTCGGAACGCTCGATGACCGAGCGTATCGACTGGCCAACGAGCCGTTGGAACGCGCGCTCCCATTCTTCCCGACATTTGCTTTCGTCGCCGGGAAGCCAGGTGAACTCTGGCGGAGGAGTGAAGAAGGGTGAAATCTCGCGAAGTCCCGACGTTTGGTCAAGTTGATAGACCGTCCCCTGGGCGACCGTGACGTAGATAAACGAGTCGGCGTACGTTAACGACGGATAGTCTCCGCTGCCATCCACCCCTGCCAGGCTGAATGGTTCAGCCGTTGTCGTATGCTCAAATGTTTGAATAGCAGCAAGGATGCGGACCCGCTCTCGATCCGATATTGCGGGTGACTCTTGCCAGTCGCGCATCTGCTCGGCCAGCTGGCTTAGTCGGTCTCGAACCTCAACCCGGAGGTGTTGCGTATGCCGCATGTTATTCTCCGTCCTCCGGACCATCGAATAAGTTACGCTGCAGATCGCGAATCCCTGCGTCTTGTTCGGCTAGATATTGCCCGTGGACTGCCCGCTGGAACATGTCGTAAAAGATGAATGTGTTGTGGAACCCGCGGCGACGATTGCGGTTGTTCCCTCGGAAGACGAGGACTTCCACGCCATTCCGCTGACAGATCCTGCAAGGGCACTTTGCCCAGGGACGGTCTTCCAGCGTGCGTTCAATTCGAGCCCGCGTCCCCTTACGGCTGCCGGCGACTAAGGTGTCATACTCGACCAGAAGGTCGAGCAGAGATTTGGACGGGAAAGCGACACCTTCCGCGAATTTCCGTATCCCGCGCAAACAGGACTTCTCCAGTTTCGACAACTTCTCATATGTGATCGCTCCCTCGGCCACGAGGCGCTTTGCGCGAAAGCATCCTTCAGCCTGCGGGATACGGATGGCCGAGTACCACCCCTCTTTAGAAAGGTAATTTCGGTCTGATCCTAGCCACGCCTTGCGAAGCATCGATGCGCTATCGACCGAATTCAAGCCTAGCTCGCTGAACTGGGTAATTGCTGCTAGTCGAGCTACTCCAAACAGGTGGAGCTGGATGTCTTTCGGAATCGAACTGCGCACCTTTCGAATGATTTGAACGATGCCTGCGGTTGGCGTTCGCACTAGGCCACCGAGCGCGAGATACTTATATCCCATCTCGACGTACTTCTTAGCCGCCTCGACATAACTCTCGGAATCCCACCCCTGAACCGCTCCGATTGGCACCCAGGGCAGCTTTCGACGCATATGCTCTTTGATAAAGTCAGCTGCGTTTTGAATGGTCAGCTCGTATCGAAAGAGTTTGTCGGCTTCCGTTGCCGCAACAATGAGGTGGTCGACGGATACCCCATAGTCGAAATCAAGACGGGAGTAGTAGTCGAGAACATCTTCAGTTGTGTATGGGGGAACTCTCTCGCCGATGTATCCGAACGCTCCGCAATCCCCCATCACCGAGAACGAACGCGGCACACGAAGGTACCGATGAACCCCATACTTGTTGATGAGCTCCTTTTTCCTCTTGCTTTTTTCGGCAACGACACGCGAGACAAGAATCCCATCGTAGGCTGGATAGGGAAGCATTTGATGGGCATAGACTTGGTTCGACCAATCGCCTGTACCGCCTGAATGGACATCGTTTTCAAAGTCATAATCGGGGTCCACCTGGTCATCCCATTCCGGAATGAAATAGCGGAGCTTCTTGCGATGTGGAAGCTCCCACCACGACTTCGGAATGTCGATCACGCGATCGACGAGTGGTTTAGCAACCGAGCTAGAACGTGGGGAAGTGTTCCCGTTGCTTAATGGCGTTTTCAACCGGGAGAGGAAGTCCGGTTCAGCGTTGATAGTCTCTTCTAGGCTGATCGCCCCTTGAGCCAGTTGCTTCAAGAGCCGCGATGCCACCTCGCCCTTCAATCCAACAAGCCCACATGAAAATGCGGTGGCCTCTGGATTCGAAAGAATGACCGGGCGCAATTGAGGCACTGTTGGCAAGCGTGCGGCAACCGTTGATCCGCAGAACAGCAATGTCGGCCCCCCGAACGAGACGGTCTCGTCGATTTGACATGCCGACAGGTATTGGTCCCCAAGCAGAATTAGCCCGAGATCATAATCCTGCTGAACTAGCTTGCGAAACTGCTTGGGAACATTGAGCTTGGTCGCCCAGTCCTGCAATTCCTGGGTTTTCATGCCCTGGAACGTGCATTCGTAGGGAGCCAATTTCCGATCACCAGGAACCAAGCCATAGCCCGCGGAGAGAACCCAAAGATCAAGATCCGGCGGGCTCCCACTACCGTTTTTGCTTTGTCGGATGGCCTGGATTCCACGAATTAACCGAACGTGCTGCTGGCCAGTATACAAGTCCTCGGCTGGCAGCATCCGGTCTTTGAGATCTTTCTCCCGCTGCTTTAGGTGCTTGCCGCCGCGCGCGAAGTCATCGCGTTTCAACGCCTCTTCGGACGTGACAGCTTTTTCGCCGGTGCAGGACGTAATCACCAAGATGCGCATTAACGCCCCGCCTCCGTGCGCCGCCATTCGATTCTGGCAAATGCTCCATGGTTATGGATGCTTTCCTGATTTACCGCATGGACTTGAAACCAAGCAACACGAGGATCGGCCTTAAGCCTAATGGCCACGTTTCGAACTATATCCTCGACGAAAACTGGATTCTCGTATGCCTGCATGGTGACGTGGCGCTCGTCCTCCCGTTTGAGTAATGGATATATGGGTGCTGAAGCGGATTGCTCAGCTACTTCGACAAGTTCCTCGATCCAGACGAGTTCCGTCTCGTTGCTATCTCGTTGTTCGGTGCGAATCTCCATAGTGACGTACCCGCGTTGGTTGTGTGCTCCGTAGTCGCTAATCGCCTTGCTGCAGGGGCAAAGGCTTGTGACTGGTACTCGAACGCTGAGAACGAAATCGTTCTTCCCGCCGTCGAGACTGGCCTTAAATGAGCAATCATACTCCATGAGCGATTTCGCGCCACTTACCGGCGCTGTACGCTCGAGAAAATACGGAAAATCGACCGTTACCTGGGCTTGCTCGGCGTCGAGGCGCGTTCGGAGTTCAGTCAAAATGGCAGGCACCGTTCTCACGGTAACCTCCCCCCGGTGCCGCTCCAAAACCTCGATAAAGCGACTCATGTGAGTGCCTTTGAAGTGATGCGGCAAACTCACCGACAGGCTCAGGCAAGCGATCGTCTGCTGCTTCTCGAGACGGCGATCGAGCACCATGATTGGATAGCGAAGGTCGCATACTCCGACTTGATCGATTGCGACTTGCCTGTCATCACCATGATTCTGGACGTCTTCCAGCTGGCCATGATAGTCGCCACCACGGAAGTTCACCGTTTCGATACGGGCCATATTATTTTCTCGCTATTTTGCATTGGTGCCGACCTCACCTCGGTAGATGCAACCACTCGTGCATGTCTCTGCAACAATCACCTTGCAAAGGCTCGGCAACGCAGGTTGCAGGCGATCCCAGATCCAACGCGCCAAGTTTTCGCTGGTCGGATTTTCTAACCCCTCAATTTCGTTTAAGTAATGGTGATCAAGCCGATCAAAAAGCGGCTGAAAGGCGGACTTAATATCGGCGAAATCAATGACCCAGCCCATCTGCGCGTCAATGGGACCATCAACGAACACGGTGACTCGAAACGAATGTCCGTGGAGACGAGCACATTTGTGCTCGGCAGGGACATGCGGTAGCCGGTGGGCGGCTTCAATCGTGAACGCTTTGTAGATCTCCACCGCCGCAGGCCCTCGCACTCATATCTCAGGGAATTGATCAGGGTCGTCTGCTTTTCACTTCCACGGTGAGCGGTTCGACTCGGTGGGCAAACTGCCGGATGCGATTGAGTTCAACCTGCGTGAATAGGACTTGCCGATCTCGATAGCGATATCCGGCTGGAATTTTACCGTCTTGTCGCCAGCGCCAAATTGTTTGCCGCACGACGCCAACATCTCTGGCGACTTCGGTCGCAGTGAAGAACTCCTGCCCAGAGACAAGAATTGGCATTTGTGTTCACCAGTACACGTTGCGCAATGTTGCATTGGCTCGAACCGCCTCAGGCTATCGGCCGGTGCTAGCAAGGTCAACCCGACGAGCAACTTACCTCGTAACATGAAATAGGGAAAGAGTTTGTCTGAAACTGACCATCGATCCGCGCCGACGGTGAACACGCCTTTGGCCGCGTCCTTGCCATCCCCGAACAAAACTTTGCCCCTCTGACGGTATTCAGCGGCGATTCAAGCTGGAACTTCCCGCCGGGAGGCGAAATACCCGGGGACCTGCTCGTGCATAGCGGCCATCGGCCTCAAGGGTGAGGTCGGTGAGTAGCGGGTATGGTCGAGTTAGCGGCGGTCGGCGCGGCTGCCGTGGTAGAGATAGGCGACGCTGCTCGGCACGTCGCCCTGTGGCCCTGCAACTGGGGAAACTGCCGATTCGCAGAGCGGAGGACGGTGTGCGCCAGCCGGGGTTGTTGCCGCCCGGATGGCGCGAGTGCCGGGCGGCTCTCACCCCCGCCGCGCTTGGCTCCAGAACCGGTTGTTGCGTTCCATCTCGCTTCGGGTGTGCCGCGGGAAGCGCACGCCGTGGCGGCCTTGGCGGATGCCGCTGAGTTTGACGGTGACGTAGGAGGGCAGGTCGCCGGCGATGCGGACGTGCAACTGATCGGCGCTGATTTCTGCGCCAACCAGCGTGGGGATCGGTGAGCAAACCCCGACGATGTCGACGCTGCCAGGTTCGCAGACCTCGAGGAACACGGGATCGATCGGAACGGTGGTTGTCTTCCCAGTGATCGGGACGCGAAGCACGTCTTCGAAGCGGACGTCGGGGGATTCGACGCAGAACAGACCGACGAATTGATCCCGCCAGGGAACAATCGCCATCTTGTCGCCCGGTGGCCCCTGCGGACCTTCTGGGCCCTCGGGTCCTTCAGGCCCCTCTGGGCCTTGTTCACCTTGCGGTCCCTGCTCCCCCTGTGGACCGGGCTCTCCGGGGTCGCCTTGCGGACCGGGTTCACCTTGTGGACCTTCTGGTCCCTCTGGTCCTGGCTCACCTTGTGGACCTTGTTCCCCTTGCGGTCCTTCGGGGCCCTCGGGTCCCTGCTCCCCTTGCGGGCCTTGCTCGCCAGGTTCCCCCTGGGGGCCTTCGGGGCCTTCTGGTCCCGGCTCTCCCGATTCCCCTTGTGGGCCCTGCTCACCGGGAGGGCCAGGCTCTCCCTGTTCCCCTTGCGGCCCCTGCTCGCCCTGCGGGCCGGGTTCGCCGGGGTCACCCTGAGGTCCCTGCAGACCTTCCGGTCCCTCTGGACCTTCTGGACCCTCCGGACCTTGCTCTCCCGGCGGCCCCGGTTCGCCTTGTTCGCCCTGCGGCCCGGGCGGACCTTCGGGTCCTTGCTCTCCTTGTGGGCCGGGTTCCCCTTGCGGACCTTGCTGGCCTTCGATCTCACAGTGGGTGCTGATCCATGCGCAGTCGATCGCCAGTTCGCAGTTGCCGACCGCCGTAAGACCGCTCCCCGCAAGCTGCGCCGCATCCACGGCGAGGGAGTTGTCGAGAGCGATATGCAGGCCGCAGCCGGGCGATAGGCAGTCGCGGACCGTCTGGCAGTCGATGCAGTTCGCACTGATCCAGGTGGGATCAACATTGAGCTGGCAGTTGTCGCCAATCAAGAGGCCAGCGCCTGCTAACTCATCATGGGCCACAGCTAATTGGTCGCCATTCCACCAGAGGCCGCATCCGGGCTGAACGCAGTTATTCTTGATCCAATCGCAATCGACATCGAGCTGGCAATTATCACCGATGACCAGTCCGTTGCCGGCGAGCTCGTCATGGGCGACTTCCAACTGATCTCCGTTCCACCATAGACCGCAGCCCGCCTGCATGCAGTTGGTTTTGATCCAATCACAGTCCACGTCCAGTTGGCACAGATCCCCGATGAGCAGGCCATTGCCAGCCAGTTCGTCGTGGGCGACTTCCAGCTTTTCTCCGTTCCACCACAGCCCACAACCAACCTGCAGGCAATTCGTCTTAATCCAGTCGCAATCGACGTCGAGTTGGCAAAGGTCCCCGAAGAGCAGGCCCTCGCCGGCCAATTCGTCGTGGGCGACCGCGACTTTACCAGCGTCGATCCAGATACCGCAGCCTGGATCGACAGCCAGGCCGCATTCGTCTTGCGGTTTCAACCCAGGCCCGGTAATGCTTTCGTTGTCGACAACCAGCTCTTCGTCCCCACCGAACTTGAGCCCGCAGCCGTACTTCACCGCCAGCGAACATTCGCTTTGGGCTTCAAGCCCACTACCGGCCAGCGCCTCGTTATCGACCATTAGCTTGGGTTTGTCGGGATCTTCAGGGAACTCCTCGTGCTTGAGGCCGCAGCCCGGCTCGGTTTCGGGGAAGGGCCGATCGCCGATATCCCAATGCACGCTGAACGTGTTCCAGGTGACCGAGATGAAGTCGTCCTGCTTCACCATGCCGTAGGGGCTGAACGCGGGAACCGTGATTTCGCGAGTGTCAGAACCCGCCCCCACGTTGAGACGCACTTCGCCCTGTGCGCCTTGCTCGATATCGTCGATCACGTCGCCGTGAAAGTACCACCCGCCGACTACCCCGTACCAACGCTGGGCTTCGTGCGAATAATAGACGTCGATCTTATCGCCCGCATCGACTTCGGAGGTGCGGCCGAATGCCACGCCCCGAAAGCCCTGGTCGCCGTACAGATCGATTTCTTCCTCGGTCCGCTGCCACTCGTCGTTCTCGTACTTGAGGAGCCACGCCTTGGCAGGCGACGAATCGCCCTGCTGGAGCGTGTCGATCATCTCGGCCTTGCGGATGATCGGCTGCGAGTTGCCCAGCCGCACCACGGCCCATTTGTTGGGGCCGTCTTCCGGTTCCTTCCAGAGGATAACTGCCGAACCGCTGCCGCCCGAGCGCAACTGCGAGGGATCGTCGTCCTCGACATCGGCGTGCGTGTCGCTTTCTTGGTCGACGTTGAGCCGCACCGGGCAGACGCCGCTGATCACCGCCAGGCCGATGGCACCCGCTTCCAGCGGCTGCAGCAGCACGCAGAACCGACCGGTATGATCCTCCTTGGGCGTGACGCCGACGAGCAGCACCACGTTGGTGAACGAATCGAGGTTGTCGCCCGGCATGAAGATCGGCCGGTCGATGCCCAGGATGTCGAACCGGCCACGATCGCCGTCGCTACCATTCTTGACGCGAACGATGCCCGACTGGCGGAACAGCGGCGCACGCTCCTGCTCGCGCGATTGCTGGCGGGAGCGATGATCGCGGGCCGCATCCAGAAATGCGTTGAACGTCTCGGCCGGGATCGAAAGCGGTTGGCCGGATTGAACTTTCTTGAACGAATCGCCCATGCCTTTAGACTCCAATCCCCAGGCCCGCGAAGTTGCCGTACGGATAGACCTGCTCGACGTAGGCCGCGACCGGTTTCTTCACCAGCACGTGGGCGTCGGTGTCCTCGGCATCGGCGTACCGCACCCACAGATATTCCCAGCCCTTCTTGGCGATGCCGGTGATTTCGCCCACTGCGATGCCGGTAGCATTGGCGCTGGCCGCGAACTTGAACGTGATCTCCCAGTCGTCCTTACCTCGTTTCGAGCCCGATGCGCCGAGGAACAGCACCTCGCCGGCGGCAAACCCTTTGAAGGCGGCGTTGTTGACCGTGCCGGTCAGCACGAACAGCGCCGCCTTGTAGGCACCCGTTACCGCAGCGGTGGCGATGTAATGCGTTTCCGAGAAGTTGTAGACTGGCAGCGTGACGTCGACGCCTTCCACGCTGTCGTGCGTGACACCGATGGCACCGCGGAAGTTGGGAGCCATTTGACCCGGAGCGGCATACGCGCCGACGGTGGCCAGGCTTTGCGTGATGTGCTGATTGCCGCCGCCGGTGTCGAAGGCGAACGACGATTCGCCCGGCTCTTTGCGTTCGCGCTCGCCGTAACGCACCGAGGCTTCCCAGGTATCCCAGGCGATCCGCTCGATGTGGGCGGAATGCGATACCAACCCACCGTAAAGGTCAGGCACGTGATCGAGCAGCGCATCATGTGCCTCCAAGTCGTCCGTCGTGCCCCGAATGATGTACTTCAGGTCGACGGTCGCTTCGTCGCCATCGTTGATTTCGCGGCTATCCCATTTTTCGGCTACGACGATCGGCATCACATTTCCTCATGAGGCCATTTATCCAGCGGGCACTTTTCGCTGCGCCAGCGAACCTTGGTTTTCAGCCGGCAGCCGCACTTCCGCTTCCGGCAGGCGATCTTCTTGGGATCGAAGGCCGGGCAATCAGCGCACACGATCAGCCGGGCCAGGCCGACCTCGTCGCTCACTTTGCGGCCGCCGTCGGCCACATGCCGCGCCACCGCCACGCTGAAGTTGGCCGCCTTGCGCAGAAGACCGGGTTCGTTTGGCTGCTCGCTCATCCGAACTTCAGCCCTCCATGCTGGGCCTCGTTCAAGAGCCGCCTGGTGTTCTTGGCGATCTCCTCGGCCGCCTTAGCGGTCCGTTCGGCCGGTCCTTCCGAGCCCAAGCCGCGAGCGCCGAACGCGTTGAACGTGCCCTTCACGCTGACCTTGGCGTCGCCCAGGTCGGTCATCAGTTCGCCCATTTGGCTGAGATGCAGTTGGGCTTTCTTCATGCGTTCGGGTTCACCGGCC